>Ga0116127_1001465_pt1 | contig 14011 bp, 21 predicted proteins | sample June2015DPH_16_1_FD_89731 | JGI IMG/M metagenome (GOLD analysis project Ga0116127, IMG submission 89731) | Peatland microbial communities from SPRUCE experiment site at the Marcell Experimental Forest, Minnesota, USA - June2015DPH_16_100 | ecosystem: Environmental > Terrestrial > Soil > Wetlands... | reverse complement strand
GTGTACCGGTTTGGGAATGGGGGCCTTACAGTCCCAGTGGCGCGGTGCAGGGAAAGGTCATGGACGCCACGATGGCTAAAGCGATGAGCTTTTACGCGCATATGGGCCACCCTTGCGGAATGGATTTTCTTGCTGCACCCTTTCTTAAAGCGCATCCCGAATTCGCTTGGGAAGCGCCCCTGCTGCGCGATATGAAGGCGGGGCCTTGGACACTATTCAAAATCGGCCAAGGACAACCGTAGTGGCCTGTCGTTGGGATTCTGGGACTCTCTCGCGTTGCCCGCGCGCCACGGTCAGGGGTATAATGAAGACATGAGAAAGCAGCAAAGAAGACGTATAACGAAGAAGGTAAGGCGGCTAAAGAATCCGGTCGCCGCGGTCGACGAGCACCTCCACCCTTTTCCCCAGCTCCGTCCTATTGCAAGCGTGCCCGGCGTGGCGGCGGTTCTCGAGCGCGCGAGATTGCCTTATAGGAAGAATCCCCTGAGCGAGGACGAAGCCCTCAACTTGGTTTGTGACGCCAGAAGCGATGAGCCTACCTATCCCTTAGAGAAACTCCTCAAAAAGTTCAAGTATGAATTGGGAGATTAGGTATCGGAGTTCGGTTGAGAAAGACGTCGACAGACTTCCGGCGGGTGTTCGATTGCTTGTGTTCCGGGCTCTCGCCGAGCTTGCAACCAACCCTTTTCCTGAAGGGTCCAAAAAGCTGAAGGGGTCTGAGAGCCGGTTTCGGCTCAGAGTCGCGGGGTCTTATAGAATCGTCTATAAGGTGTTCCAAGTTGAACGCTTAATCAAGATCGAGTTCGCAGGCCACAGGAAGGACGCGTACCGCTGGTTCTAGTCTGAATTGTAAATGCCTAGGTCTTCATCCCATTCTCTGCGAATGCGGCCACATAACCCCGAATGGCTTCCTTGATATTCTCGATAGCTCCTTCACGCGTCTTCCCCTGGCTGAGGCAACCAGGCAGGCTGGGACACTCTACTACCCCATAGCCGCCTTCGCCTGGATAGATAATAACTTGTAGTATATTATCTCCTTCTAGAGACTTGCCGCCAGGGCACGCCGGGTTTCGTAAAGCGGGAATTGCTCGGTCAGGGCTTCGACCTGGCTGCGGATTCGCTTCTGCACAGACGCATCTTCAACGTTGTGCAGCACCTCGGAGATCCAGTGCGCGATGAGCTCCATCTGCGGCTCCCGGAGCCCGCGCGTGGTGACGGCGGGCGTGCCGATGCGGATGCCACTGGCGACCATGGGAGGGTTCGTATCGAAAGGAATGGCGTTCTTGTTGACGGTGATGCCGGCGTTTTCCAGGGCACTTTGGGCCTGCTTGCCAGTTACCTTCTTTGAAAACACATCTACCAGCGCCAGGTGAGTGTCGGTGCCGCCGGAGACGATGCGGAAGCCATGGCCGGCCAGCGCACCAGCCAGCGTGCGGGCGTTCAGGACGACTTGCTTCTGATACTCGCGGAACTCCGGCTGGAGCGCTTCCTGGAAGCAGACGGCCTTGGCGGCGATGACGTGCATCGAGGGCCCACCCTGGATGCCGGGGAACACGATCTTGTCGAGCTCCTTCGCATACTGCGCCTTGGAGAAGACCGCGCCCGCGCGCGGTCCGCGCAGCGTCTTGTGGGTGGTGGTGGTGACGAAATCCGCGTGGGGGAAGGGGCTGGGATGGAGGCTTGCCGCGATAAGCCCCGCGATGTGCGCCATATCCACCATCAGCAGCGCGCCGCTCCGTTTGGCGATGGCGGCGAAGCGCTCGAAATCCAGGAAGCGCGGGTAGGCGCTGGCGCCGGCCACGATGAGCTTTGGTTTGTGCTCCTGGGCCAGCCGCTCGAGCTCGTCGTAGTCAACTGTCTCCGTGTCCTTACGTACGCCGTAAGAAACGATTTTGTACATCTTCCCGGAGAAGTTCAGCGGGTGCCCGTGCGTCAGGTGGCCGCCGTGGGCAAGGCTCATGCCCAGCAGGGTATCGCCCGGCTTGAGCACGGTCATATAAACGGCTTGGTTGGCCTGGCTGCCGGAGTGCGGTTGCACGTTAACGTGCTCCGCCCCGAAGAGCTTCTTGGCACGCTCGATGGCCAGGGTTTCAGCCACGTCCACAAACTCGCAGCCGCCGTAGTAGCGCTTGCCCGGCAATCCCTCGGCGTACTTGTTGGTCATCACGGAGCCCAGGGCCTCGAGCACGGCCTCGCTGACGAAATTCTCCGAAGCGATCAGCTCCAGCGTCCGCGCCTGGCGGTCAACCTCCAGGTCGAGCGCCCGGGCGATTTCGGGGTCAACTTCGCGCAAGGGAAGGGAAAGGCTCATGCTGTTTTCTCCGCGTGATAGCGTTGGTCAAGGGCCTCGATTTTCTCCACCCGCCGCTCGTGGCGTCCGCCGGCGAAGGGGGTGGAGAGCCACGTATCCACAATTTGATGCATGGTGGCTTCGTCGATCATCCGGCCGCCCAGGGTGAGGACGTTGGCGTTGCTATGCTCGCGCGCCAGGCGCGCGGAAATCGTATCGTTGGCAGCCACGGCCCGGATGCCCGGGACTTTGTTGGCGGCAATCATCATCCCGATGCCCGTCCCGCAGACCAGCACACCGTAATCGGCCTGCTTCGCCGCCACCTGCGCCGCTACCTTCTCCGCGAAGTCGGGATAGTCCACGCGCTCTGAGTTTGATGGGCCGTGGTCTTCAACCTCCAGGCCTTTGTTCTCGAGGTACTCACGGATTTTCTCCTTCAAGGCAAAACCCACATGGTCTGCCGCCAGTGCAATCTTCATTTTTTCCACTCCGGTGCAGCTCTGGAACTCGTCAGGAGGGCTGGCCATGTTTTCCCAGCCCCCTTTAAGATTCTACCGGACAAGACTCCAATGGCGCAAATAACGACTTCCACGTGAACATTGAGTGATTGGTTCATCGAGCCATTGAGTCATTGAGTCATTGAAAAGCGATGCGAAAGCCGCGGGCAATTCTGAAGGGTAAAGTGTGAAGTGTAAATTCCTTCTTCCTCTCCACTTCTTTCTGCCTACTGCCTTTGAAGTGCCGCAGGTCCGGAGAGCGGGACCTGCGCTACCCCTGCTTACTGCCTACTATCACTCTTCTGGCTCCTGAATCCTGAATCCTGCCCTTCTTTTCAACAACATATCTGCCTTAAATTCGCAACTACCTGTGTTTTCTATAAGATTCCTGCTTTGCCGCGGGCTCTGGAAAGCCGACCCTTTGTTTTCACAGACATTCCCGCGTCGCTCCTTCAAAATTGCTTTTCTTTCCCTTTCTGGATCGACATTTCGTCCAACGCCAAACTGCCACGTCTCTGCGCTTTTTGCGCCTACTGGCATGTTCACAAGGGCGAATTGGGCTATTTGGGCCGCAGTCCAATCACTCTAGGCTCTTGTGCCCCCAGCACCCGTCACCTCCGCTTCTGGCTCCTGACTCCTGGATCCTGAATCCTGTTCTTCCCCCAACCTACATCCTTTCTTTTCAAAGACATTCCCGCTTCAAACTCGTAACTACCTGTGTTTTCTGCAAAATCCCCGCTTCGTTCCAGGCTGTGGAGAGCCGACCCTTTGTTTTCATAGACATTCCCGGTTCGTTCTGTCATTTCTTAAAGTTACTACCGCTTTTCCTTTCCCTGTAGAGAAGACATTCCGTGCCAGGCTTCTTTGCGGGCGATGCGTCGCGCCAGCCCGGACTCCCCTCGAAGCAGCCGACGCTGGGCAGGGGGAGTCGGGAGTGGGCAGTCGGCGGTGGGCAACAAGTAAGAAGGCAACTCACAATCCATAATTCACTATTCACAATTCAGCATTCTTCTTCTACAACCCCACTTACTAATCTAGCCTATTTCGTTTCGCTTGTCAAGAGACACAATGTCCGCCACCTTCCTCGCCGCAAGCGCCTGGGGCCTTGCTTGTGTTGCATCTCGCCAACACCCAAAAGAGGAAAAAGTCGACGAGGCGCGTATGCGGGTAGTGGGTCGGTTTGCAATTCTTTTAGATTCCTTGTGTTGGCACTTTGGTCCGGTTATAATATTACAAAATTCATATCGATGGAGAATTCGTATGGAGGCAGTCAAGATTTCACCGAAATTTCAAGTTGTAATCCCGAAGAAGCTTAGAGAGGCTTTGAAGCTATCCCCAGGCCAGAAAGTCCAAATGGTTGTTTATGGCAATAGGATCGAGATGATCCCCCTGAGAAAACTCTCCGAGATGCAGGGATTCCTGAAGGGGATTGACACGGCAGTGGAAAGGGAACCTGACAGGGTATGAATATAATCGATTCATCTGGTTGGCTTGAGTATTTCGCTGACGGCCCCAATGCGCCATTCTTCTCCCCTCCACTTCAGAACACAGCAGAGCTTATCGTGCCAGCGATCACCATTTACGAAGTCCGACTTCGAAGGGATCGATGGGGTTCAATATATTCCGAAAAAACCGGGAGGATAACAAGGCGCTCAAGCGGAAAAATCATGTAGCGCAAGGCCCGCCCTCCGGCCTTGCGGCTTTTCCACCGCGCTTGGATTCTCGTGCGGGGTTGCCGGAAGTGCGGGACTGCCCATAACCGCCCCCGCACCAGCACCTGACACCCGGCGCCTGACACCTTTGCTTTGGACTTGCATCGCAGGTTTGTTCCGCGGCGATCTGGAGCACGGTGGGGTCGTCTTTTCCCTTCGCACGGGCCTCGTACGCCTGCACGAAATTTACCGAGGGCTCACGCCGTCGAAGGCCAAGTACAATGGCCTGTCGCAGGTTTTCGTCTGCCAGGAACTTGATTTTCATGGGCGGGAAGTGAGCTCTCGGCGAGCGCGTTCCAGCCGTTCCCGCAGAGCAGGGGGAATGGGAGATTGATTCTTTCGGGCCTCTTCCCAGAGTCCTTCGGACTCGGTGAGATAGGCGTCAATTTTAGCCCGATCGGCAAGATAGAAGGTGATGGCTCCATACACTTGCTCGAGCGACAAAGTCGGAAACTCATCGACGATGGTCTCTGGCGAGGCTCCATCCAGGAAGAGAAAGATGACCGATTCCAGGGATACCCGCGAACCAATCACGTAGTAACCACCGTTTCGATTTTCAACATATTCCCTTGCCATATACCCTCTCCCTTCCTGACGTATGATGATAGCATGCTGCCAGCCGACCGAACCAACCCTCTTTCTCTTGGTCGCGCCCCGTGTCCCGTGTTCCGATTCCCGTCTCCCGCCCCTGACACCCGACACCCGACACCTGACACCCGACACCTGACACCTGACACCTGACACCCGACACCCGACACCCGACACCTGACACCTGACACCTGACACCTGACACCTTCCCTTTCCTCTTGCATTGCGTTTGTGTGGACCCTGATGCTAACCTCGTGGTTTCATGGTGGTACTCACCGACTACGAAGGGCGACCCGTCAGACTGACCGATGAGCGGTGGATTCATATTGAGGAACACCCTGAGATGGTCGGGTCGCGCGAGGCTGTGGCGGAAACGCTTCTTAAGCCCGAGGCCGTCATCGAGTCGCCGAGCGATTCTTTGGTCAGACTTTACTATCGCTTCTATCATCGTACAATGGTGGGGGGGGAAGCCTCTCTGTGTTGTGGTCAAGATACTGATTGACGACGCCTTCGTCGTGACCGCGTACCTGACAGACCGCGTGAAGAAAGGCACCCTTCTATGGCCGAAAAAATCGTGAAGATGTGGTTGGATCCCGAGGCCGACTTCCTGGAAGTCACTTTCGAGAACAAGCCGGGCTATTCCCGCCCCACAGAGAACGATCAGGTGATGGAACGAGTGGACGAGGAAGGAAACGTCATAGGGTTTTCCGTGCTGCGTGTCAGTTCCCTGAAGAAGACGCCACTCGAAGTCGCTCTTCGGTAAGCGGGATTCTGCTATCTGTACCCTGTCCCCTGTTCTTGACGGGGCGGCCCACTTCAGTTGCCTGCCACCAAGCCCCGTGTCCCGAATCCCGTGTCCCGCCCCTGACACCTGGCACCTGACACCTGTTCTTTAGCCTTGCATCGCAGGTTAATAAGTTGTTTAATCTCATTATCTTTTCGCCAGCCCGGGAACCCCTGGGAGGTTAGGCGTCATGAATCACTCCCGTAATTATCGTCAATCACCGTTGCCGCCGTTCCCTGGCCTCCCGGCTCCGAGGCTTTACGCCGCCATTTGGCGAGGTAGACTCGCCGCTACAAGAGATGTGGCCCACAGAGCTGTGCTCGGTCCGCGCCACCCACCTACCGGAGTCTTCCCCTCATATCTTGAATGCAAGACTACCCCGCTATCGTCGAGGGGGACTGACTTCGTCCAATCCAGAACGCGTTGGTGGAAGACCATCCTTGCTGTCGGAAACGTCGCGTGTTCTAGCATGCCATGGATTTTTATAGTCATGCCTTTTTACAATACATTTAATGCTCGGTGAAGCGGGACTGCTGACGCCTCTAAACGCCAGATTATAATATGGAAACGAGGATAGTTCCGCAAGACCACCGGACCATGCTGCGTCAAAATAATTGGTGTCATTAAAATTGAGGCATCCGCCCGGCGATACCAGGGATTCGGCCTCCCGACATTTCTTCTCGGTCGAGTCGCGGAACTGTATCGTCAGCGGACCTACAGCCACTCGTCCCCGGTGGTGGAAAAAATGTGAAGCGCGCCTCTTTGACAGGTAAGTCACTGATCAGATGACCTTAACTGGAATCTTCCCCCATATCTTGAATGCAAGACTACCCCGCTACCGTCGAGGGGGACTCACCTCGTCCAATCCAGAACGTGTTGGTGGAAGGCCATCCTTGCCGTTGGAAACGTCGCGTGTTCTAGCATGCCATGGATTTTAATAGTCGTGCTTTTTTACAATACATTCAATGCTTAGTAAAGCGGGATTGTTGACGCCCCTAACCAACAGATTATAATATGGAAACGAGGCTAGTTACGCAAGACCACCGGACCATGCTGCGTCAAAATAATTGGTGTCATTAAAATTGAGGCATGCGCCCGGCGATGGCAGGGATTCGGCCTCCCGACATTTCTTCCCGATCGCGTCGCGGAACTGTCTGGTCAGCGGACCTACAGCCACTCGTTCCCGGTGGTGGAAAAAATGTGAAACGCGGCTCTTTGACAGGTAAGTCACTGACCAGATGACCCCGACCGGAGTCTTCTCCTCGCATCTTGAATGCAAGGGTACGCCGCTGCCATGGAGAGGAGCCCTCTCCGTACAATCCAGGGCTCTGTGCGGCAGAGCTACATCGAGTCGTGACGGGATGCGAATGAACACACCAACGAATAATTTGCCACAAATATATCTTGACAAATAGAATGATGACGGCGTAGACTAGCATTGTTTCGTGTGGGCCCCAAGACCGATGGCTCACCCGGGGGCATATTATGAGGGCGAAACTAAGTATCACCCACGAAGGACAGCGCTTCGTCGGCGAGGTCGATTTATACCCCGCGGGGGCCGAAAAGGCGCCCTCCAGTTCTCAGCAAACAAGTGGTGACGGGAGCCGCGAAGTGGCCAGGAAACCCTCCGAGGCGGTGGCATTGGTTTATGGCAAGGGCTTCTTCAAGGGGTCTCGATCACTTTCCGACGTTCTTGATGAGCTGCGGCAGGGCGGGTACTCCTTCAGCCGCCAGAGCATTCTGATGGCGCTGCAGGCTGCGCGATTTCTTGCGCGAACTGGCACGCGGGGATCCTACCGCTTCACCCAGAAGTTTCCACCGAGCGCGTGAAGCATGCGCGCGGCGCAGCCAGTAAGGGCAGTGGCTGGAGTCAAGAGGAGGTCCTTAATGCAATTGCAAAAATTGAAAGAACTGCGGCGCAGGGCTGAGCAGGCTACGTCTGACATGCCGGATGGCGATCTGAAGCTGAAGGCGTTCGAGGTGATCCTCGACAACCTGCTGCGCGGCAGGGAAGACGAGACAGGAGAAGGCGCCAGCCCCGCTGCATCCGCGACTCCTCCGAGGAGGCAGCCTGCGAGCCGAGTCGTCGCTACGTCCATTTGGGACAGGATACTCGTACTGAAAGCCGAGAATTACTTCGCGAAGCTGCGGACAATCGGAGAGGTTCGTGAGCAGCTTGCCTCACGCGGGTGGCATTATCCTTCGACAGCATTGAGCGGCCCGCTGCAGCAGCTCGTCCAGCACGAACTAAGGAGACAGAGAGTTTCGGATGGAGGTAAGAAGGTTTGGAAATACTCCAACCCGTAGCCCGAATTGGCCGTAGGTGAGCGGGTGTCGCAGCGGACGGCACGGCCACAGCGGTATCTCGCACCGCGTGGAAGGTGGACCGTATGACGAACATAGCAGAGAACTTTGCAAGGACGGCAACAGAAGCCCCGGCCATGGTCTGGGAGGAGGGCTTCCTTCGAAACTGGCAGAGTCAGCCAAAGATCGTAGCTCACTTGGCTGAGACAGAGCACCACTTCGAGGGGCCCGAGTTAGGTATGGCGCTGAAACGACCACGGTATCTCAGCCGCAGGGGAGAGCGTGGCAGCTACGAGTACATCCAGAAATACCCCTACGCGGCGGAAGGCGCCGCGCCCGCCGCGAAGAGGGGCGGTAAAGGAGGCAAATATGCCCGATAAGACCGTTGTCGAGCTGCTTAAGGACGCATTCCACGCGAAACACAGCGACGCCGCCGTGAAGCACTTTGGAGACATGGTCGACGATTACCAAAAGTCGGAATGGGCAGACGCCGCGGCCAAGGGCGGGAAGTTCATCGAGGCCGTCATGAAGGGGTTGTGGGTCAGGGCAGGCGAGACGGTCCCCCCGGCAAAGGACTTCAGCGTCGGCGCGCTGATTGACAAACTTCAGCAGAAACCTGCGACCGCGGGAATTCCGGACACAATCAAGTTGACGATTCCTCGCGCGTGCCGCTTTGCGTACGAGATCGCGAGCAATCGTGGCGCGCGGCACGACGCCTACGAAATCGACGCCAACGAAATGGACGCCAACACGGTCGTGGCCGTTTGCTCGTGGATTCTGTCCGAAATGGTCCGCTTCTCACAGAAGGGCTTAGATCTCGCGGAGGCCAAGGCAACGGTTGAAGGCTTGATGCGACGCAGATTCCCCCTTACAGAAGAGATCGATGGTCGGGTGTATACCGAGGTTGGCAGAAGTGCGCCGGACGCTGCGCTTGGAATTCTCCTCTATATCTATCCGAAACGGATGCCGGAAGCGGAGCTTATTAAGTCGCTGGAGCGACATGGCTATAAGCATCACAACGCATCTGTTGCCGTCCAGAGACTAAAACCGTATGTGGACGCCGATGCCATTGGAAACGTCCGCCTACGCAATCCCGGGGTGCGAAGGGCCGAGAGTCTCATCTCGCGTGCAGCAGGCTAGCCACGGTCAACGCTGTTCTGGCCGCAGGCACTTCGCCTGATGAAGAAAGCCCGGACATTCATAGCAGCTGAATCCGGCGCGGAAGGCGCTGGTGAAGCGGCGGGAAGACTGGCACTCGTCGACATAACTCTCGCCCGCTTTCAAATGCCTTTGAAGGAGGTCCGGAAGATTTGAAGTTTCGCCCAATGGTGCGGAAAACGAAAGCCTCCGATATCAGCAAGGCTGGGCCATTACCGCTGCGGGATAGTGGTACCCACGATCTCGACTCCAGTGTTCCCTCGTTAATCCGCTGACGTGTTTCTCGATGGTACATTCAACTGAGAAGGTTTGAGGTGAGACAAACAATGGGAATTAATGAACTGAAGAAGCAGTTCTTGGTGGATGAAGATACTGTGAAGCAGCAGCTTGAACAGCTCCTCACAAAGGCGCTTCAGCACTGCGTAGTAGACAAAAAGGGCACGGTGCACATCAAGGATGCAAAAATGAGCGGGGCGGACAAATTCAGACTTGTTCTCAGTGCGCCGTATCTGGCATCACAACTTGATAGCACTGTATCTGCGGCGGTCACTACCGCCGAGGTCGGGATCAGCGCCGGCCTGCCGACGGCGCAAGTGCGCGCCCGCGCTAAGGATGCTGTCGACAGCAAGTTCGCAGAGCCCGTCAGTCGAGGCGTATTTCGTGCGATGCCGCACAAGATCGGGTCATTCCTTGACTCGCTAATCCGGGATTCCACGAAGAAATGAATCGGGTAGCGCGCTTGCAATTTGCAGCGTCGCAGCGGGTAGCCATAGTCAGCAAGCGTAGCGCAGACCGCCGACTTTGCGGTCTGCGGCTCTTCCTGCGGCGTTAGGGCGAATGCATCGTGGCGAGAAACCAAGCGTGGCGCATACGTTCGCATTTGAGATTACGGGCTTTTCCTGAACCTTAAGGAAGAACCGCGGACCGCAAAAGCGGATAGCGCAGAGTTAGGCGTAGTTTGCCTTACTCTGCGGTTCTTAACATGACAACCTGCAAATATTAACCTCCGATGAGGAAAAGCCGCGGAGTAATGTCGCTCGGCGCGGCATAACTCCGCGCTACCTGCTGTTTTTGGGGGTCCGGTATTCGACTTTAGGGAAACCCGCAGACCTCCATGACGGAGGGCTGGGGCCAGCCCGCCACGGAATCCACAGCGACACGGAAATCCACTCACGCGGTTAATTCGCGTTGTCATGGAACGAGGGAAGATGTAATCTGGGAACACGAAGGAGGCACGCTGATGGCAGTTATAATCGACACGCCGATTCCAAGCGTGAAGACTGTTGCGCGGATGATGGGGGTTTCACCGGAGCGCGTAAAGGAAATTCAGCGCATGGTTGATGCGCTCCCCAGCCCGGAGCACCGCCGCAACGTTTCCAATCGGCGATCTGGTAAAGTGCGAAGGAGCGCAAGGTCGCGAAGCGGCCGGCGAAGTTAATCGCTTGCCCCGCACGCGGCCCGGCGTCTTCCTCAACATCCCTTACGACCCCGCTTTTCGTGAATTGTACCTCGCCTATATTGCCGGAGTCAGTTCCTTCAGTTTGGTCCCACGCGCCACGCTGGAAATCCCGGGTGGGCAGAGGCGCCTGGACCGAATCCTCTCCTTGATCCGAAGTTGTCCCTACTCGCTACATGATCTCTCCAGAGTGGAACTCGACCGTCACTCCCCGAGAACCCCTCGATTCAACATGCCGTTCGAGCTTGGGCTCGCGGTCGCATGGCAAAAGCTGAAACCCAGGGAGCACACTTGGTTTGTCTTTGAAGCGATGCCGAGGCGAGCCGAAAAATCTTTAAGTGACCTTAGCGGTACGGATATTTATATCCACAATGGCATGGTCCGTGGGGTTTTCACCGAACTGTGCAATGCTTTCGTGAGGCTCAAATCTCAACCTACGGCGCAGGAGATGGAGGAAACCTACCTTCGTCTGAAAAAACTCTTGCCTGAATTGCAAAAACAGACCGGGGCCCACTCTCCTTTCGAAGCGCGCATCTTTCGAGATCTGGTGGTCACGGCCCGCGCACTCACCCGAAATCAAATTGCCTAGCCGATAGCGAGGACTTGTTCCGGGAGCGGGCCACAGCCAGCGTAGTTCTGACTGTGGGTTCTTCCCTTGATGGCGAGCGCGCAGCCGGGGGGGAATAGCTCCATATGAGCCGTTGGGAAAGCGGAGAGAACCTATGGTGTCAATGCGGTACGGTGACAAGCGAGCGTAGCGCAGACCGCCGACTTTGCGGTCTGCGGTTCTTCCTTGGCGTCGCGTTATCAAAATTCAAGATGCACCTCAAGAAGAGCCGCGGACCCCAAGAGCGGAGGTCCGCGCTACGCGCTCAGACAAGGAGGCGTTATGAAAGGTGGAAGCAGGTAACGCGGCCCCGTCTCCCTTTCATTCGAGGCGGGACAACACAAGCGTATAGCGGTTAAGATAGGGAATGACCGGGGCATTGAAAGCCTGAAGGTCGTGGAGGTGGCCTGAATGGTGACCGAGGAAACTCTGCGTCTCGCGACGGATCGTTTGGTCGAGCAGTTCCGTCCGCAGCGGGTGATTCTCTTCGGATCGCAGGCTCGGGGAACGGCGGATGCTCGCAGCGATGTGGATTTGCTGGTGATCTGTCCGGTCCCACCTGGGACAGGCAGCCGGCGCGCGCTGATGGTGGCCATGGACCGAGCCCTTCGCGGGGTAGAAGTGGCCACTGACGTGATCATTCTTACGCCCGAAGAGTTTGAGCGCGACCGCCTGATCCCCGGCACCGTGGCGCGCCCGGCCTGGCGGGAGGGGAGAGTGCTCTATGAAGCTTCCTGACGCGCCCATCATCGAGAAGGTCAGGCAATGGCTGACATATGCCGACGAAGACTTGCGAGTCGCACGCCATGCATTCTCCATGCCGGAAACTCCTCCCTGCCGGGTGATTGCCTTTCATGCCCAGCAATGCGCGGAAAAATACCTGAAGGCCTATCTGGTTTTTCACGGCGTAGATTTTCCCTTTACGCACAGTCTCCGCCGCCTGCTGGACCTATCTGCCAGCCCGGCGGCTTGGGCCGAGCATTTACGGGATGCAGAAGAGCTCAGCCCTTATGCGATCACGGCAAGATATCCGGGAGAGGACCTCGCGGTTAGTGAACCCGAAGCGCGCCGGGCTGTTGAGATCGCCGAACGCGTGCGACAGGCGGTCAGGGGCGCCCTCCAGGATGAAGGGTTCGATCCCGGCGGCGACCAGTTCTGACTGGGTTCTTCCCTTGATGGCGAACGCGCAGCCTGCGGGAACAGCTCCATATGAGCCCGGCTCGGAAAGCGGATGCTCGCCCATCGACGAAGTGGTATGTTGGGGTTAGCATGAAGAATTCATCCAGAAGGAAATCGCCTTCGAGATTTCACATTGTTGTGGACGCTGCCGACCGCTTAACGGTGGAGGAGCAGGAAACCTTGGTTGAGGTCCTGCATCGGCGACTGGCGGACCGCCGGCGTGTCGAGCTGGCCGCCGACATCCGCGCCGGGCAGAGAGAGTTTGCGCAGGGTGCTCTCCGCCCCACTACGCCCGATGAGATCATGAAAGAGATCCTCTCGTGATGCGGCTCTTACTGCGCTCCAGCGCTTTCGTTCGCAGGGCCAAGAAAATTCTCAAAAAACATCCGCATGTCTCGGAACACCTTCGTTCTCCCCTGGAATTGCTTGCCCCAGACTGCTTTCATCCCCGCCTGAAAACCCACAAACTTAAGGGTGAACTGGAAGGAGCCTGGGCGTGCAGCGCGGGCTACGACTTGAAGATCGTGTTCAAGTTTGTTGAATACGAAGGAAGAACTACAGTTCGTCAGGGCACGTTTTCACACCGACCCGACAGGACCTTCGGCGGTCGCGGTCCAGGGGTTGATGACCGGGACGCCGGCGGCCTTAAATGGCTCCTGGTCGCGCGTCGCCACGGTGAACTGGCGCGATGCGGCAATGGCGGCAATCTGGGCGTCCGCCACGGCTATCGGATGGCCATGCCGGCGGGCGCGCGTGACGATCTTGGCGTAGGTTTGCGCCGCGCCGAGATCGAACGGAACGATCCGCTCGCCGAACAAGGCGATGACCTGTTGGTGGAGGGCGCCGGCGAGGGCCTTGCGGCGTTTGCCGGCCGGCAGGCTCTCGATCCCGAGCAGCAGCTCGGCGAGGCTTACGGTCGAGAGATAGAGGGTCTCAGCCGCCTGGGCATCGAGCCAAACCAGCACGTTCCGATCTGGCTTGGGCCGCATCGGCTCGGAAATCACGTTGGTGTCGAGCAGGATCACGCCAGGTCCGTGGGAGCGGCGGGCGTCTTGTCCCGCGCAATTTTGAGATCGAGGCCGTCCCAGGGCTTGGCGAGCGCCGCGAGTGCAGAGCCGAGCCTGAGGCGCGCGGGCGGCCGTACGGCCCCATCGAGGATCGCTCGAATTTCCGCTTCCGTGCTCCGTCCGTGCTGCCTCGCCCGCATACGCAACGCCCGGTGGGTCTCGGCGCAGACGTTGCGCACGACAATTGCCGGCATAGCAAAGCTCCTTAATTGCACGGGAATGATATCACATCACCGCAAGCGATATCAAAGAGCTTTTCTATCTCTGCCCTTCCCATCCGGTCAAAATCCGCAGGCACCGCGATCTGTCCGGCCAAAAATCCCAGCCGGCGTATCTGTGCCCCGGACGGTGTGTCCAGTGACATCACTT
>Ga0116127_1001435_pt1 | contig 14234 bp, 14 predicted proteins | sample June2015DPH_16_1_FD_89731 | JGI IMG/M metagenome (GOLD analysis project Ga0116127, IMG submission 89731) | Peatland microbial communities from SPRUCE experiment site at the Marcell Experimental Forest, Minnesota, USA - June2015DPH_16_100 | ecosystem: Environmental > Terrestrial > Soil > Wetlands... | reverse complement strand
CGCACGACCTGGCTGCCCTACACGCAGCGCGTGCCGGAAAATTTGCGTGAGGAATTCATCGCTGCTGTCACGGAACGTTATGTGGCCAAACATCCGCTGGATGTCGCCGGGCGCGTCCACGTCCGCATGGTGCGGCTGGAAATTGACGCGGTGAAACTTTAACGCAGAGACGCAGAGAACGCAGAGTGGGATAAGATAATTTTCTCTGCGCTTCTCCGCGTGCTCCGCGCCTCTGCGTTTCAATTTTAATCGCAAAAAGGTTCGCGTTGGTGGACAAAATTGGCAGATTCAATCCTAGAAAATGAAAAAGCAGTTCAAAGAAATTCCAGGCTCCATCGTCGCGCCCAAAGGCTTCAAGGCCGGCGGTGTGTTTTGCGACATCAAACGCCTCGGCACCGGTAAGGGCTCGAACAAGGGGCAAAAACGCGATCTCGCGCTGATTGTGTCCGAGGTGCCGGCCACGGTTGCCGGCATGTTCACGACCAATCAGATTTGCGCCGCGCCGGTGAAGGTTTGTGTTGAGCGCGTCAAGAAAGGAACCGCCCAGGCCATCGTCGTCAATTCCGGCAACGCCAATGCCTGCACCGGCAAACAGGGCTTGAAGGACGCCATGGAAATGACGCGCCTTGCGGCTTGCACTGTAGCTGTCCCGCTGTGCGGGGTGAGTTCGCGGCCATCTTCTTCGCGAAAAGGTCAGCCGCGTTCTGACGAACGCAGCTACGGGTTGCCCGTCAAACGCGTCCTGGTTGCTTCCACCGGACGTATCGGCGTCACGCTGCCAATGGCGAATGTGAAGCGCGGAATTTCGGAAGCGGCAAAACTGCTTGGGAATTCATCGCGTCATGCGGCCCACGCCGTCGAAGCCATCATGACCAGCGACACGCGGCCCAAGCAAATCGCGGTTGAATTCAAGCTCGGGGGGGAAACCGTCCGCATGGGCGGCATTTGCAAGGGTGCAGGCATGATTCAGCCCGGGATGAGTACCAACGGCCGGCGGCCTGCCGCGCTGTCCCAAGGCGGACTTCACGCGACGATGCTTTGTTTCATCACCACCGACGCAGCCATCGAAGCCAAAATTTTGCAGGCCGCATTGCGGGAAGCCGTCGCGCAAAGCTTTAATCGTATCACCGTGGACGGTGACATGAGCACGAACGACACGGTGCTGGTGCTGGCCAATGGACTGGCAGGGAACCGGCGTTTGGTGGGGCGAGCGTCCTCGCGAGCCGGCTCGTCAGTAGCCTCGCCCCACCGCGATTTGACGACGTTTCAAGCCGCGCTCAACCATGTCTGCCTGGAGCTGGCGAAGATGATTGTGCGCGACGGTGAAGGGGTCCATCGGGTCGTGACGGTGCGCGTGAACGGCGCGAAATCCGTTGCCGATGCCGATGCCGCGGCGCGCGCGGTCGCCAACAGTCCGCTGGTGAAGACGAGCTGGCATGGCGGCGACCCGAACTGGGGCCGCATCATTGACGCGCTCGGTTATTCGCCGGCGAAAATCGTCGAGGAAAAGGTGGACATCGGTTACAGATCCGCCTTCGCGTCTGACGCTTCGGCGCGGCAGGGAAAAATTCTGTGGAGCCTCAAGCGCGGCCAGCCGACCAGGGCAGGTTTCAAACAACTTTGCGCCGCCGTCGCGCCGAAGGAGTTTGATTTGCACATCAACCTGAATCTCGGCGCGGCCGGCGCGGTGATTTATGCCGCCGATTTGACGGAGGAATATGTGGATTTCAACAAGGGCGACGTGGGGGACCCGGGTTCGTTAGGAGGATAAGGATGACAATAATGACCGCAGCGGTAGAAAGGAAAAACTATGACAGAGGAAACTAAACAAATTTGGAATGAAGTGCATTTCTGGACAGAGCTTATTTATTTTGTAAGCGGCATTGTCCTGTGCGTAATAGCAGCAATTGGGCTGCGGCAATTAAAAATCGCAAAACGAAGCATTGTTATAACCTCAAAACGCGAAGCTGTAAAATTAGCCTCAGAACAGTGTTTGTTTTACGCCACTGAAGTAATTCCGAAAATTGACGCCCTTGACAAGGCTGTCACTCAAAAAAACATCAGGGTTTTCCTAGATTCAAAAGTTGTTGTGGAAGATGAAAGTATTAGAGTAAAATCCGCACCTGCCTCTGGTGATATTGAAAAAATGCAAGAATTAGCTGTTGAGTTTACTTCTGCCTACAATTGTCTTGAGACGTTTTCTGTTTTCTTTGTGAGTCGTGTTGCTGATGAAAATGTGGCGTTCGATTGTGTTGGTCATACCTTTTGCAGGACTGTTCGCAAATATATGCCAGACCTACTCCTCCAAAGTGAAAATGGTTGTTATTATAAGGACATTCTAACGCTCTTTTTGCGATGGAACTCCCGCCTGGAAATAAGAAAGCTGGCTGAAGACAAGCGTTCAATTGAGAAGCGACTAGAGGAATTGAACGACAAACCTATTCGCCCAATCGGAGCGGACTAATTAGTTTTCCAAGACCTCATCGCCGAAGCAGCAAAACACTTGATGAAAAAAGCCGCTGGATTGCTCCAGCGGCCTTTTAATTCTTTGCGCCGGCTTTAGTTTGCCGAGCGTCCCGAGACGCCCTTGGTGCCTTTGGCGATGGCCTTGGCAGATTGCTTTGGACGCAATTCGCGGGAAGCCGCGCCGGCGCGCCACATTTCGGAATTGTGGATTTGGCCCAGCTCCTTCTGCAACTGCGCCTGGTAGTTGCGTGCGCCGCAGGCGGAAAGCACGCGGGCGCATTCCTTGCCGGTTTTGACGCGCTGGTAAAGTTCCTTGAACACCGGCAGGGTGGCCTGCTTGAACCTGGGTTTCCAGTCTAGCGCGCCGCGCTGGGCGGTGGCGGAACAATTGGAATACATCCAGTCCATGCCATTTTCATCCACGAGCCGGATGAGGCTCTGGGTGAGTTCCTCGACAGTTTCATTGAACGCTTCGCTTGGCGAGTGGCCGTGGGCGCGGAGCACATCGTATTGCGCCTCCATGATGCCGGCCAAGGCACCCATCAACACGCCGCGTTCGCCGGTGAGGTCGCTGAACACTTCGTGCTGGAACGTGGTGGGGAACAGATAGCCCGAGCCGATGCCGATGCCGACGGCGAGACAACGCTCTTTCGCGTGGCCGGTGGCGTCCTGCTCAACCGCGAAACTGGAGTTGATGCCCGCGCCGGTGAGAAAATTGCGGCGCACGTTCAGGCCGGAACCCTTCGGGGCGACCATGATCACGTCCACATTTTTCGGCGGGATGACGCCGGTCTGTTTCTTGTAGGCGATGGAAAAGCCGTGCGAGAAATAAAGCGCGGCGCCGGGCTTGAGATTTTTCTTCACGGCCGGCCAGATCGTGCGCTGGGCGGCGTCCGAAACGAGCATCTGGATGATGGTGCCCTTCTGCACCGCTTCCTCGATGTCGAACAGGGTCTTGCCGGGCTTCCAGCCGTCCTTCACGGCGCGGTCCCAGTCGCGTTTGAACGCCCTGGCCTGACCGACGATGACGTTGAAGCCGTTGTCGCGCAGGTTCAGTCCCTGGGCCGGGCCTTGCACGCCGTAACCGATGATGGCGATGGTTTCGTTCTTGAGCACCTTGCGGGCCCGGGCCATCGGGAATTCCTTCCGCGTGATGACTTTTTCCTTTGTTCCGCCGAAATCAATAATTGCCATAAATCAATCTTTCTACTCCAAGTGTTGGTTCAATGTCTTCAATTCGTTCAAATGAACTTTTAATCTTAAACATCAGTGCCCATCAGTCAAATGCAAACGCAGTCCAGATTTGGTTGCCGAGCGGGGTTGAAGCTGTGAAACCGGTGTCCGGGTGCCGGTCACTTGCGGGGCAAGGCGATCTTGCCGGTGCGCGTGATTTCCTGCACGCCGAACGAATCCATCAGGCTGATAAATTTCTCCACCTTGCTTTCGGCGCCGGTGATTTCGATGGCGAGACCCTTGGGCTGCACATCCACGATTTTGGCGCGGAAAATGTCCGTGATCTGCATCACCTCAGCCCGCGACTTGGAGTCCACCGCCACCTTGACGAGCACCAGCTCGCGGTCCACGTATTCGCCTTCGCGAAAATCCTGCACCTTGATCACGTTTGGCAGTTTGTTGAGCTGTTTGACAATTTGTTCCAGCGTGGCCTCGTCGCCGTGGGTGACGATGGTCATGCGCGACGTCTTCGGGTCCTGGGTCGGGCCGACGTTGAGCGTGTCAATATTGTAGCCGCGGCCGCTGAACAGGCCGGCCACGCGCGTGAGCACGCCGAACTTGTTTTCCACCAGCACTGAAATGGTATGTCGCATAATGTCCCGTTGGAACGGAAGGAAAGCGTAGCAACACGAATGAAAAGGGTCAATTTACAAATTCAACTGGATTCGTTTTCAATTAGGTTTTGATGGTCTTTTTATGGCATCAATCAAACTTTTGTCTCGAAAAATATCTTCAGTTGAACTGGCGTATGTAATCTGCACGATTTGTTGAGGGTCTGTTCCTTGATAAACAAACTGGCGAGAAAAGATGATTTGGCCCGACTGTAAGATTGTCATTTTTGAATGGATTTCAAATGCGAGCACGTTGGAAATTTCAATATTTGTCGCACTTAAAAATTCAAGACTATACAAAGCAGACTGTTTTTTTATCTGCTCAAGCGTTTGTTGCCCGATTTGTGATTGGAGGGCTTTCTGAACTTCCCCAACAGAAATATGCGCTAAATCTGCGGCTAGCTTTGCGCCTTGCTCCAAGGCTTTTCCCGCCGTTCCTTGTTTCAATCCGTAGATGCCGAGCGCTACGTATTGCTCAAGAGTTAAGTCGGTTTTCAATGTGCCAGCACTCAACGCAATTTTACGTTCCTGATTTCGAGCACGTGTTTGAACAATAAAATTTTCTGGCTGATCAAGTTTTTCCCATCCTGCCGGTAAAATAATTCGTGTGCCATCAGTCTGGAGTGTTACTCCAACATCATCACCGAGACACGTAAATCCTGAAACAAGGACAAGGCAGACCGCTAACCTTTGAAGCTTAAAAAAGGAACAAGTTCGCATATGTTTGATTTATATTTCGTAACTTTTAGTTAAATCACAAATCAAAAAAATGGATTGTTTGCCTTTTCTTCCGCCACCATCGTCAGCGGGCCGTGGCCGGGGCAGATCAAGGTTTCCGTTGGCAGTGTGAAAATTTGTTCGCGCACCTTTTGCCCCGCCAGGTCCCACGACTGGTTTCCGCGCCCGATTGACCCGGCAAAAATCGCGTCGCCCACGATGGCGGCCTGCGCCTTCTCTTTCGCCGTGCGGTCACAACCCCAAGATCACCCGGTGCCAGTCCACGGCCAGTTCCCGGCAGAGCCATTGCAAAACGTCCAGGGTGATGTCCCGCAACAGTTGCTCCGGCGGCTGCAAACTTCCGGATACACACCAGCCGACCGCGTCATCGAACTGTTCCGGCAACAGATTGCGTATGCGACACTGCTCGTAAATGCGCTTCACCAGTTCCGCAGCGGAAATCGGCGGCTCGGTGGTTTCGACGCCAAACAATTCAGCAGGGCGAACGCCCAGAACCCCACAAAACTGCTGCACGTCAATGGGTGAGCAAGAAGCCGTGAATTGCGTGTCGGAACTCTCAATGTCCAAAATATTCACCGGCGAAATGCCCAGCCTTCTCGCCATCTCATCGTGCGAAAGGCCGGCGCGTTCCCGCAGCTCCCGAAAACGCGATGCTGGTGATGGGATTGTGGCCATAACGTGCAAACACAGCCCAACCTTTTATTAGGTTGATTTGTGCAATCTAATCCGTCTGACAATTTAATTTATATTTCAAATCTCCCGGTTTGTCCAGAGGAACGTTGAAGCGCGTCCCTGCCGCGTGCAAATCAGAAGAACGGATTATTTGCTTTTTCTTCCGTCACCGTTGTCAACGGGCCATGGCCGGGGCAAATCAACGTTTCCGCCGGCAGTGTGAAAATTTGTTCGCGCACCTTTTGCCTCGCCAAATCCCACGACTGGTTTCCGCGTCTGATTGGATTAAGCCGGTTGCGCTTCCCATTCCCGCGCGCGGGCGATCAAAGCTTCTACACATTGCGGCCAGTCGTGAAGCGTGGCGGGATCAAAGTCCGCGCCGTTCGGCCAAACCAACGTATGGACTTCGGGATCAATTTTCACCGCGTCGAATACGGCTAATGCACGCAGCGGGCCGTAAAGTTCGCCCGCCAGCACCGGACGAAAATCAATCGTCTGCTCCGCGCCGTCGTCAAACCCCACCCGCAACGTGTAAGGCGCGACGATTTTCACGGAGCGAACTCTGTAAATCGGATGGTTCATGCTTCTATTCTCACGCTAAAGGTGCGATAGGTTGAGGCGTGTGTCCAGCCTGCAATCGGTCCCAATCTTCGAGTAGTTCACTTTGATGCAGTTCCGCCCACGCTTCGACCATGCGCTGCTGTCGCTTTGGCAAATTGCCCGAAACCAGTTCAATTGGATTAATTCCATAAACAGCGACTTCATTCTGATAGTAGGCATGAAAGTGCGGCACATGGTGCTGGATGCCAGCTTCCATATACATACGAACGATAATTCCGAAAAACCGGCTCAATTCGGGCATGGCGAAATCCTATTCATTTAACTGAATTCTTTCAATTGCCTAAAAATCAAAAGAACGGGTTGTGCGCCTTCTCCTCCGCCACCGTTGTCAACGGGCCGTGGCCGGGACAAATCAACGTCTCCGCCGGAGCCCATGTCTGATTCATGGCCCGGATAATGGCGGGGCTTTTGTTTTAACCATCCGAATCTTGATGGCGATCAACCAGCCGGCCAGAACGATCACAGCCAGACCCGCAAGCCATAATCCGAGAATCAAGCTGGCCGGTTTATAAATGAATTCGAGCGTTCCGTTTCCAGCAGGAACAACAACGCCGCGAACGGCATAGTTTGCCCGAAGAACCGGCACGAGCCGCCCATTCCAATACGCGTGCCATCCCCTGTCCCAATTATCAGCCAGCACCACCAATCCCGGCGTTTCCATGTGTGCTGATATCGTGATGTGGGTTGGGATTTCGTTTGTGATTTCGGCGGTGCCGCGACACAAGGCGGGCAGTTCGACGGGCGATTCCACATAGGCCACATCGGCAGGATTAAACTGCGGCGAAGCCAACGCTTCCAATTCTTCACCATTACTGGTTGTTGTTGTAACCGACTTGGGAACAAATGCGCGTGGGAGGGCGTTGGAGTTGATCAAGACCCAATAGTCGTTTCCTTGAAACGCGGGTTGGACTGATGGCGGAGGGGTGCCGCGAAAAACGACATATCGTACGTCGAGCATGTCTAGAATGGGAACCAGTTGGAACGCGCCTGTTGGAGAGAAGCCTCCTTCCGGCACTAGAAATTGAGTGGCTGAATAAAGGAGAGCCGGACCCGGTTTGGCCGTTTTTTTCAGTAAATCCACCATGCGCATCGGATCAATGGAGTCATATCCTCTGATGTCACTTAAACCCTGCATCATGGCCAGCGATGCGGGCAGACAATAGACGCCGATTACTCGGCCGGGAACAGATTTGGCCGCCTCTTCCAAGGCGGGAATCCCCGGATAGTAAAGGCCCGGGTCGCATTGCGCGCTACAGCCGTAATCAAACCGGAGCAGGTCTCCCATCAATAAAACGATCAGAACGGGAAAGAAACGGGGAAATTTTTGGAACCAGACCAACAGCCAGCCGATAAATCCCAGGATGCAAAATGCCGCCATGATGATGTAATGGTGGACAAACCAAGTCTGAATCTGTTTCACATCTGTGGTGATTTGAGGCGAACACAATCTTACCTGGCAATAGGCATCAAATTTAGCCTGGGTGGTGATCAGTTCAGGCAAAAACAGACAGCGGTAAACGCACCAACCCAAAAGTATGGCCAACAAAGCGGCTGGCAGCCAAAACCACCATCGTCGTTGGATCGGACCGTGCAAAAGAGTTTCCAGTCCGGTGGCGGTCAGGGCGAGAATCGCAAAGGATGTCAGAAACACGAGGCGATTGTGAGACATCATGTTCAATCCGGGCAGACGCAACAAATCAACGAAAACCGGGACATCCAGCGACCAGCTCAAACCGAAGAACGCGAGAAAAATCCAAAACACATTGACTGCACGATGACGCCGGCTGCACCAAGCCAAAGGGGCGACCAGCAGCGTGGCGAAAACTCCGGTGTATGCGGCGGTCGTGCTTTCCTGGGGATTGCCCTCACCCCAGGGGGGAATATAAGTGCTGCCTTGTTCAGTTAAGCCGTACATGTCCGGGAACACTGCCTGTGGCAGTGCGGCCAGCCCCACCGGCGGCCGTTCCTCTGCGCCTTCACCGCGATGCGCCATGCGAAAACCGGTTTGTGCATATTCGAGCAACGGTAATAGATGCGGAGCCGCCAGCAGAAATCCAAGGCTCCAGCCAAGCACCAGCATCGTCATCGTCGTCCGCAATTTTTTGGGAAGCGCTTTTTCCCGATAAACATCCCACATACACCAGGCTGCATAAATTCCGGAGCCTAGAAGCACTTGTCCGGCCATATCAATATGCCCGCTGGTCAATACCAAAAATGTTACGACGCTCAAGCCCATGGCTGCCAACGGATTTGCCCCCCGAACCGTCTTGTCAACCAGCAAGAAAATCCAGGGAAGCCAATAGACGGCGAGGCCCGTGGGAAAACCCTGCCAAAGAACAAAAAAAGCCGTCAAGGGATAACACCAGGCACAAACGGTTGCCGGCCAAAAGCTGACTTGTAAAATTTGCCGGCAAAAAAAGTACATTCCGATACCCGCCGTCAGCGCGGCAAAGAGTTGCACCCACGCCAGGATTACCGGCGACCGGGTGCAACATTCCAGAAGCAAAAACAAAGAATATTTCGGCCATACGAAAGGGACGCCTCCGTAGTGATAGGAAGCCCATAACGGAAACCGGCCTTGGTGAATTTCTGAAATCGCAAATTGTCGCGCCGGTTCAAATTGGGTGATCAGGTCGATTAAGACTTTATTGTGCGGCACGATTTTCACCGTTTCGGGGGTTGATGGGATGTAGTAACCCTGCAACGTAAGAAGATCCAAAGGCAGCAGGACTTTTTCTCCTATCAACGAGGGGCCGTATAGAATTGCCTGCCCCAAAATGATGCCGGCAACGACAATAAGCAGCTTCGAGGCTCTCCGGCTTAAAAACTTTTGATTTCCATAGTTCATTGATGAAATCGCTGCCGTGAAAATTAATCAAAAGAACGGGTTGTGCACCTTTTCTTCCGCCACCGTTGTCAACGGGCCGTGGCCGGGGCAAATCAAGGTTTCCATTGGCAGCGTGAAAATTTGTTCGCGCACCTTTTGCCTCGCCAAATCCCACGACTGGTTTCCGCGCCCGATTGACCCGGCGAAAATCGCATCGCCCACGATGGCCACGTGCGGCGCGTCGTCCGGCCACGTGCCGATGATATAGGTCACGCCATCCTCCGCGTGGCCTGGCGTTTCGCGGTTCGTGATGCGCAGGCTGCCGAGCATGATGAAATCGTTGCGCCGGTTGCGGTGTTGCGGCGGCGCGCCCCTGGCATCCGTGTGCAAATGAATTTTTGGGAAGCGTTCGCGAATCTGCTGCAGTCCCGCCACATGGTCGGCGTGCGTGTGCGTGATGAACAGGTGTTTGAGTTGAAGCTGGCTTTCCTCAATCAGCCTGAAAACGGGCGCGGCATCCCAGCCGGTGTCGAACAACGCGGCATCGCGCGTGACTTCGTCCCAAATCAAATAACAATGCACCGTGTTGCCGCTCTCGGTCGTGCTGATTTGCCGCAACTCGCGCCAGAGGCTCAAATCCTTTTCGCCCGGATGCCAGCCGTTGGCAATGCCTTCGAGCCTGGCTGGATTCAGCCCGATGAGATTCGCCAGCGCCGTGAAATCCGGCCGCTTGCCGGGTTGTCCGGTTGCTTCAAGCGCGGACAGTTCAGTTTCGGAAATTCCCGCCGCGGCTGCCGCAATTGCGGCTGAAACGCCGCTCATCGCCCGTGCCTTGCGAATAATGTCACCCGGATGATCTTCAAGATTCACGCGGGAACGGTAGCGGTCAGTGCCAATGACCGCAAGCATGCGACTTGACGCCGGCGGAGGGTATGCTACAGGTTTGGCGGAAATCGAATCGCATGTTTCACTCAAAGCCCGACAAAGAGACCGAACGTTATTACCTGCTGCCAGGCATGGGCGGGAAGTCATTTCGCCGCAAACAAATATTTTTTTGGAAATGGTCCATCGTCGCCGCGTTGGGGATATCGGCGATTTTGGCGGCGTTGATGTATTTATTGAATCGTTTTGTCTTTTGAGCGGTGCGCTTGACCCGCCGGGGTTTGTTGTTAGCATGCGCGCGGATTTTGATGAATTTTTTCCGTTTCATTACAATTTTGGCGGCGGCTTTTTGTTTCAACTTGCCGCTGCACGCGGAATTGGTCGATAGCATCACGGCCTTGGTCAACCGTGAAGTCATCACGTACGCAGAAGTCCACGAATTCGTGCTACCGGCGGCGGAGGCGTTGCGCCGCGAATATGCCGGCGAACCGGACGTGTTTCAGCAAAAATTTAACGCCGCGCTCAACGACGGACTGGAACAACTGATCGAGCGGCAGTTGATTCTGCACAATTTTGAGGTTGAAGGATACAAGCTGCCGGACAGTTTGGGGGACGAGCTGGTCCAGGACAAAATTCGTGAACTGTACAGCGACCGCATCACGCTGATGAAGACGCTTCAGGCGCAGGGCAAGACGTACGAAAAGTTCCGTCAGGAAGTGCTCGATCAATGGATCGTTCAGCAGTTGCGCCTTAAAAACATTGCGCCGGAAAAAATCATCATCTCGCCCTACAAGGTTGAAACTTACTATCTCGTCCACCAGGACGATTTCAAAGTTGAGGACGAAGTCAAATTGCGCATGATCGTGCTCAACAAAACTTCCGGCGACGACACCAACACGGTGCGCCTGGCTGGCGAAATCCTTGCCCAAATCAAGGAAGGCGCGACGTTTCAGGAAATGGCCTCCGTTTATTCGCAAGATTCGCAGCGCAGCCAGGGTGGCGATCGGGGCTGGGTCGAACGCTCCTTTTTGCGCAAGGAACTCGCCGACATCGCCTTCGCGCTCAAACCCGGCCAGGTCAGCGATGTGATTGAAATGCCCGAAGCCTGCTATCTCATGCTGGTCGAGCAGGCGCGCCCCGCGCACGTCAAACCGCTCAACGAAGTGCGTGATGACGTGGAGTTGACCCTCCGCACCCAGGCGCAGAAACAACTCGAACAACAGTGGATTGAGCAGTTGAAAAAGAAAACGTTCATCCGCTTGTTCTAAATTCCGCTGTGAGTCGGGAGCATTTTTTCTCCCAACCCTCAACCAACAACCCTCAACTTTAATGACTGGCTGGATTGGCATCACGCTTGGCGATGTCACGGGCATCGGCCCCGAAGTCGCGCTCAAAGCCATCGCCGCCGAAACCACCGGCGATCAAACGCGCTACCTGCTGATTGGCGACAGGGATTGCGTGCTTCACCTCAACCAAAAGCCCGGACTCAATCTGCCGCTGAAAAAATTTTCCAATTACGGCGACTCCGGCCGGTTCTTCGTCACAAATCCATTGGCCGAACCCCTGCCCGAAAATTTGCCCGCCGGTTCACCCGTTGCCGCGCACGCTGCCGTTGCGTCACTGCGTGATGGCGCCGAACGCTGCCTCCGCCACGAACTGGACGCGCTCGTCACCGCGCCGGTCAACAAGGAATCCATCATCCGCGCCGGCCATAAATTCACCGGCCAGACTGAATTTCTCTCCGGACTCGCCAATGCCAGGCGCACCGCGATGATGCTGCTCGGCCACGACGAACGCGGACGCTGGCTGCGCGTCGCGCTGGCCACCATCCACATTTCGATCAAATCGGTTCCGGAAAAACTCACGCCGGAAAAACTCACGCTCGCCATCGAGCTGGCCGCGCAAGCCTGTCGTGATTTGAATTTACCGCGCGCTCGCATCGCAGTTTGCGGCTTGAATCCGCACGCGGGTGAAGGCGGGCAATTTGGCGATGAAGAAATAAAAATCATCACGCCGACGGTTCTCGCCGCGCAAAAACGTGGACTCGACGTTATTGGGCCGTTGAGTGGCGACACGGTTTTTCATTATGCCCTGCAGGGGGATTTTGATGTGGTTGTCGCGATGTATCACGACCAAGGGCTCGCGCCGCTGAAAGCCGTCGCGTTTGATACCGGCGTGAACTGGACGCTCGGCCTGCCGTTCATCCGCACTTCACCCGACCACGGAACAGCCTATGATATTGCGGGAAAAGGAATCGCCAATCCATCGAGCATGGTCGCGGCGATCCGGCTGGCGAAGCAACTGGCGAAAAGCCGCGCGTGAAGCTTCGGAGGGCGGAGCTCCGCGACGCCATATTTGAAGCAACTATTGGGGTTTGTGGAACTCGCCCCTCCGATTTAACCAATCAACTCACGGACTTTGGATTTGATATCACCGTGCTTCATCAACGATTCGCCCACCAGAATGGCATTGGCGCCACACTGCTTCAATCGTTCCACATCCGCGCGTGTATGAATGCCGCTTTCGGTGACAAGCAAAGTAGCACAGGCGTCCCGCCTGTTCGGTGCAGGCGAGACGCCTGCGCTACTTTTTAATCGCATCGCCAGCCGCTCGGTTGTGGCCAAATCCACCTTGAATGTTTTCAGGTCACGATTGTTCACGCCAATCAAATTCGCGCCGGCAGCCAGTGCGCGCTCAAGTTCGGCTTCATCGTGAACTTCAACCAGCGCGGCCAGGTCCGCTTCCGCCGCGAGCGCGTGAAACCGTTCAAGCTGCGCGTCGTCAAGAATCGCGACGATGAGCAGGATGGCGTCCGCGCCCCACTCGATGGCTTCGAGGATTTGCCGCTCATCAATCATGAAGTCCTTGCGCAGCAGCGGCAGCTTCACGGCGGCGCGGATTTGCCGGAGATGATCGAGCGCCCCCTGGAAAAACTTCCCGTCGGTCAGGACCGACAAACAACTTGCGCCCGCCGCTTCGTATTCCTTCGCAAGGCGAACCGGATCGAAGTCCTGGCAAATCACCCCTGCCGACGGCGACGCTTTTTTGACCTCGGCAATCAACGCGATGTCGCCGTGACGCGGGTGCTGCAACGCCGCGAGAAAGTCGCGCCGTTCGCCGCGTTCGAGCAACGCATCACGCAAATCGCCGGCGGCGATGAGTCGCGGGGGCAACTTCGCGACTTCGCGTTTCTTTTGCTCAACGATGGTGTCGAGGATGTTCATTAGTCAACAGTTAGTGGTCAATCGTCAGTAGTTAATAGCGCTAGTTGCTACTGACTACCAACTATTGGCTACTAACCCATTTTATTCCTCATCATCTTTCACGCCCTGCATCCGCTTGGTCGGGCAGCCGGCGCGGAGCCAGCCGTTCACAAACGCATCGAGGTCGCCGTCCATCACCGCTTGAACATTGCTCGTTTCGACACCGGTGCGCAAATCCTTCACCATGCGGTATGGCTGAAAGACGTAACTGCGAATCTGGTTGCCCCACGAGATGCTGCCCTTCTCACCGTAAAACCGTTCCATATCGGCCTTCTGCGCGTCCAGCCGCTGGGCGTAAATGCGCGACAGCAACAACCGCATTGCGGTGGCGCGATTCTGGTGCTGCGAACGCTGGGTCTGCGACGCGACGACGAGGCCGGTTGGGATGTGTGTGATGCGCACGGCGGTTTCGACCTTGTTCACGTTCTGGCCGCCCTTGCCGCCGGAACGGAACGTGTCAACCTGGAATTCATTCGGCGGAATCACGATTTCCGGCGACGTTTCCTCGATTTCCGCAATCACGTCCACGCTGGCGAAACTCGTGTGCCGGCGTTTGTTGGCGTCGAACGGCGAGATGCGCACGAGCCGGTGCACGCCGCGTTCGGCCTTGGCAAAGCCGTAGGCGTTTTCACCCTGGAGCAGCATCGTGACGCTCTTGAGCCCCGCGCCTTCGCCGGGCAGCGCGTCGGTGACTTCGACCTCCCAGCCGCGTGATTCGGCCCAGCGCTGATACATGCGCGACAGCATTTCCGCCCAATCCTGCGCCTCGGTGCCGCCGGCGCCGGCATTGATGCTGAGGATGCAATTCTTCCGGTCATGCGGGCCGCTGAGAAAAACGCGCAGCTCCAGCGCGTCGAGTTCCTTGAGAAATTTCGCCAGGTCGCGCGTGAGTTCCTGTTCCACCTGCGCCTGCGCTTCGGG
>Ga0116127_1001431_pt1 | contig 14277 bp, 31 predicted proteins | sample June2015DPH_16_1_FD_89731 | JGI IMG/M metagenome (GOLD analysis project Ga0116127, IMG submission 89731) | Peatland microbial communities from SPRUCE experiment site at the Marcell Experimental Forest, Minnesota, USA - June2015DPH_16_100 | ecosystem: Environmental > Terrestrial > Soil > Wetlands... | reverse complement strand
TTGTAGACGACCTTCTCAACTATCGAGAGTGGCGCTTCATAGCCAAACAACCGTTGAAACCAGTTCATATCCCCTCCGTGCTATTTACAGATGTCCATCAAGGTTCGGCAATTCAAGCTGTGGATCGTAGTTCACAGCCGCAGGAACGGACTTAGTGCGACCCTGAACATCCCAAGAGCCGGTGTCAGTCCACTCACCGGGGCAGTGGCCGAGATCGCCAGAGTTCCAGTCACCCGGAACTGTACCGGCTTTCGGACGGCCCTGTGCCATGAAATCCGCGGATTGTTTTTCGCTGTTATTTGGAACGTCCATCTTATTCTCCTGTGCCTGAAATTCCTAGAGCATTTAGGCCAGCTTGCTGGCTTGCACTTCGGGCTTGATCTGTGGGATTACCACCCGGAATCTGGCCTTCAAATTGACTTTTTCGGGGTGCGCCTTCGTGATTGTGAGGTGCTGGGACGGTCGGCTCAACCGGAACCCCAGCTTGGTCAGCAAGAAATTTCTCTATCTCTTGCTGGATGCCGATAGCGTGGTCAGTGACGGAGTTCGGTTCTTTCTTTTTGAGTTGCTCAACTAAAGCCTTGCTCTCAAAGGCGAGTAACCGCTTCATCACTTCCAATTCAACTTGCTGTTGTGTACGCTGTTGCTGTTCGCCTTGGACCTGTTGATCGGACTTCAATAGACGATTCGGGTATGGAATCTCCATCGAACGTGCGATCTCTTTCAAGAATTCACTTTGAACCGCATACGGGGATTGCATGGCGATGTTGTAAAACGCCATTAAGTTGCGCTGTTTAACCACTTTGCCAGTAGCGTAGTTTGCTGCCACGAAATCGAACGAGTAGTTCCCGATGATACTTTCGAGTTTAACTTTGCCGTATTTCGGTATACCCGGAGGAGCATTCGTGATACTATATTCAAGTTCATCGGTGCCATACTGTTGATATAAAGCACTGACCATCTCCATCATGGGACAGAGAATATCGAGTTCCATGTTGCGGATCAATAGCTTAAGGATATACCCGCTTTCATTAATTGCATCGGAAACACTCGATGCGGGTTGACCGGGTTGAGTTCTTCCTTGAGCTATATCCCCCAGCCCGGAGTTCATGTCAATCATGCCGCGATACAGGTCGATTATTTGATAATCATTTGCACCGGGAGTAAAATGGGGAAAAGGATAAATGGCCTTACTTGGATCACCAACCACACCTACTTTGCCGCCCGGAGTATTTCCATTGTCCAATTGGTCATGGTCAATGTCCACTTGCACGTCATAAGCGTATCGTTGGTTGATTCCAAGGTTCCAGTTATCCGTAATCATGTTGACGAAGGTATTCACACCCTCGGTCAGATCGCTAATCTTTTCAATCAGGCCAATCCCATAAACATCGCCCTTGACTTTTACGAAAGCTGTATGAAGAATGGGGCAACGTTGATGTGCAAATGGATTAGGTCCTGTGTATAAGAGGCACGGTGGGCCATTATACACCCGTCTTTTGTAAGCGCTGTAAGAAGCGTTTCTCCACTGGTATCGTCTGTCTTTCCAACCGATTGCATCAGCGTCTTCGCCAAAAGTGACCTGTGTGACGGTTTTCTTTGTATCATCCCAAACCTCCGCCATGCGAATAATAATGCCATCACGATCCAAATCCCGATACTGCGCTAGACGTTGTGTAAGTTGGAGAATCGCTTCCGGGCGATAGAGTTTCGGATTGTTGGCTGCTTGACGCCTTAATTCACCCCAACTAATCTCTGTGACCATCGCAACGATCTTTTCATCGGGGTCAACCAGCAAGTCATAGATATCAATAGGAATCAGTTTCGGACAGTTGCGCGGCACAACTTTGGTCATCAATTGCGTGCCAATTTGAATGGGCTGGCCGTCAGGACCAAGCATCGGCATATCGGTCATAATTGGCTGGCGCGTCTGCGGATCAAGAGCAACTTGACCCTGCGCGTCCATTTGCGGCTGCATTTGGTAGATGGGCTCTGGTCCAGTAACGGTATCGGTATCCCAATCCCAATCGACCTTCAAGCCCCAGTGACCGTAAATGCACAGATCGCGTGTACCAACTTCAACCACTTTGGTTAACTTCGCCCGGTGCAAACCTGTGAGCATGACATTCTGCATTTGCATTGCAGCATAGTCATTGCCGCCATTCGGACGAACTTCCAAGTATGGATCAATTGAAAAGAACGCATCATGCATCCGGGAAACAATAGCTTCTGTTTTTGACGCGGGATACGGCACATATGTATTTGAACGTGGTGTCATGTTATCGGGGAAAGTACGCCGGTCACGTTGACCGATGTATTGCCGATAGTAAAGCGCACGACGCTGATCGTAGGGACGACGGAAGTTCCGCAACCGTTGAAGCTGGTCAAGCGTATACTGTTTCAAGTTATCGAGATCAACCTGACTCATAGTTGCAGTATCGCTAGTTTGGCCGGTGCCAAGCGCATTGCTACCATTTACGATAGAGGCTTGGGCCTGCCCGCTGATGTCATTAGGCATCTAATCAACCTTAGAACTTCGACAAAAGAAGTACGGTGTATGCAACCTGTGCGCCGTTGTTATCAGCAGACAGGTTGGCAAGGTTAATTTCGTCGTAGGCTTCGCTGGAATCAAATACAGTTTCCTGATTACCTACCACAAATGGAGAACTCGAAGTCGGGGCAGGCGAAGTTGTACCACCTGAATTACCCATCGTGAAGCGTACGACTGCCGGAACTGGAGCCGCTGATGCTGGTGTAGCCATTGCTTCAATTCTAAACAAGCGCCGTTTACCGACAACGATAGCTCCTGTTACGCCTGCTGCGGCCATTGTTCCAACACACGCACTAATCGCCACGGTGTTAGTGTAATCCGGTACCCATACTGCGTTAAATGTAGCCAAGGTAGTTTCCTTTATTCCTTAGAGATTGTTACTTCAGGACGGGCGAGGAACTTTTGTTTTCTTAGTTCGCCCTTTCGGTCTGCTTCAATCAGTTTATTAACGCTGTACTCAAGCATTTCGAGAGTTTCTTGCCGCTTCTCCGGGGGCGTGTTGCACATGAGCCCCACAAAGGATACCATGGTGCAATCTCTACAATTGAACACCGGAGGCTTCTTGGTGCCATAGGAGTAAGCATGCTTCTTACAAGTCAGGATAACCTTGCTATCCTTCGCAAGGATACCGTCTATAAACTGCATCTTATCAGCGTGAGTTAATAGACTAGGCATCTTTATCCTTTGAGGGAGGCGGGGTGACTATGCCTTCATCATGAGGCGCGCTGGAGGGGGGAGCGCTGTCACCCCGTAACGAGGCTTTGAACGCTTTAATTTCACGCTCAAAGACAATACTTTGTGCTTGAATGAAGGCCATCTTGATTCGGAAGCCCACTAGGATTGCAAGTACAGTTGTCCAGTGGACCCAAACGAGGAGGCCAGTCTGAGCCGCGAGGGGAATCGCTATCCCAAGTAGGACTCCTGTATCTACTCCGAGTATCGCACTTAGCCAGCGGATTGCTTTGTTTAGCTCAACGTGAATGCCGAATTCAAGCATCCTGCGACGAGTCAGCCAGCAATCGAAGGCTCCAAGGGCGAAGTTGATAGCGGCTAGGGTGAGTAACATGGGTTACTTCGCCGGGGCTGGAACCGCCGCAAGTTTAGCGGGATTCTTTTGGCCAGTCATAGTTTCAAGTGCCGTAGGTTGCGCTTTTTCCTCTGCGATTAAGCCATTCAGGGCTTCGATTGCACCCCTGTAGGCATTCGCATTGGCGACCGTCTTATCCAACTCGGCGGTATACTGAGCAATCTTTGCTTGCAACTTTGAAACGTCCATATTCCCTCCTAAGGAATTTGTTGGGGGTGTTTCGCACACCCCCGAAGCGGTTTAGCTAACTGCAAATACGTTGATATAGCCGTCGCCACTGGGCAGCTTGATCTTGATGCGCCCGAGTTGCGTGCCAGCCGTTGAGCTAGTCGCATAACCGGAAGCATAAGTGCTGTTACTCAAATCCAGCAGGTAGGTTGACAGAGTTTCGACCTTGATGGCCGAGTTAATCGAAGAACCGGGGCAGGTGCTCGTGAGAAGCAGAACTTGTAAGTCCGCTTCACCTGAAATCGCACTCGCTGACATCGACGCGCCCATGTCGCCCCAAATAGCGGCGATTGGACCCGGCGAAGACAGCGTGGCTGTCGAGAGGTCAAGCTGCCCGACAAGTCCAGCGCTGAAGTTCGCGGTGGAAAGCGTGCCCTGGACGATGAGTTTGCCTTCTGCGCCATACAGGAAGCCACTAGCAACAGTGGTTCCAGCCGCGACAGTAAGTGCTCCGCGTTCAGCAACAACTGCACCCGTGATATTTACGCTACCTTGGTAGTTAAGAACGGGAGCCGAAGCATTTTCAAACACGGAAGCAACGATATTAGCCTGCGAAAAAGCCGGATCGGAACCCGGCGCAAGATAATGGAGCGAACCATCCAACCAAGTAATCTGGGTGAACGGGCCTAGAATTGGGTTTTCATTTCGGAATAACATAGTCGTTTTCTCCTTTGGCTATCGCCTTAGCTAGAGAAAGCGATAATCACTCCAAATGAGATGGTGACGCCGCTCGTGGTGCCGTTGCCGGACATATTGGCAACGAAACCCGTGCTAGACAGCGAGGATGGGACGATGGAAATAACGCCCGAAGTGGCTGCCGTCGCTGAGTCCGAGGAGTTACCCGAACGGAACACATCGACAAAGACTGGAATGACGCCCGTGAGAACCGGCACTGCACCAGCCGTGGTCACAACCTGCTTGCCAAAGCCCTTCGTACCGTCGATAAAGTTAACCGCAAACGTAACTGCGGCACCATCGACAGACGCCGTGCCGTAACCCATAAGAGTCTTGGCCTTGGGGCCGCTAGTGTGGTCCGCAATGACCTGAGCCGAGTCCGTAGGACCGAGCCCAACATACGCAAGATTTACTGCATTAATACTCATGTGAATCTCCTGTTTTTATTTTACTGAGGATTCTGCTTCCCGTGGCCGCATTGGATAACAGTCATTCGGGAAACCGAAGACGCGCCCTGTGTTCACATCGAAGTGACGGCACAACACTCCTCCATGGGCAAGAACTTTATATCCCTCTTTACGAACCATTTCACAGAAATAGATATCTTCGCTGATGCACGAGGAGCCATGATTGATGTCCGAGGGAATATCCCGGATGAACTTGAAGTAAGGCTTCTCAAGTGTCTTGAAGACTTCTGTACGAATCATCATGCACCCGGCTCCCATGCCAGTGCATTCAAAAACATCGCCTTTCTTCCAGTGCCAGTATGAGCCAAGTCCGATACCCTGAAACACAACCGGCTGGGGAATGTCTTCTTTCGTAACGTACAGCCCACCACAAACCATCGCATCGGGGTTATTCTCAAGCTGATAGATCAAGGCACGTGCTGCGTGAGAGGGTGGAATCGTATCATCATCCACAAACCAAAGATACTTAGCTCCAACCTTTATTGCTTCATCGACTGCGACACACCGGGCTTCCTCAACGGGCAACCCCTTAATCATAATGTACCCAGTCGAAAGATGCACCGGATAACTCTGAGTACCCATCGCGACAATCATTTCGGGCGTAACAAGCCGTCCACTTACCGCTAGTCCAACTGCGAGCCCGATCTTATGGTTCGCAAGAATATACTCTGCTTCTGCATGCGTTGGATTACCCGGAATCGCGTACTCTATCTCCGCCATAACACCCTCCAGTGTTAGTTAGTTTTGAATCACCGAACCGGGTTGGGCCACCACAAGTTTCTCTTGGCGGACTTCCCCACATGCCGTACAAACCATGATAATGAGAACTGCACCCTCTGCTTCTAGACCAACTGGCTCAAGTGCAAAGAACCGATGTTGTCCATCACAGGTCGCATTACGAGCCGTAACCTTCTCCATGGCCGTTCCCTCCGACAAGCGGGATTGTTTTGAAATATTTTCCGTCGAACGAGACGCCTGTAACTCCACCGGGCCGGACAAGTCCTTTTGTATGGTCCCCATGAATGAGATTGCCGAGTTCATGAATGATACTGGAATGGGCGACGACGATGCTGGGGATGCCGGTTTCGACTCCTCGATGGATAGCGTTGAGGATGGGAGGACGTACTCTGGCGCGGAAGGCGTGTAAGCTCTCGCCTCCGGGAATTGCGACATCGGGATTCCGCTGGAAGTAGGAGATGTCATCTTGATGGTCGGCCTTTATCTCACCACCCAAGTAGCCCACGTTCCACGCTCGCAAGTCTGAAGTGGGCGAGGCAACCATATTCTTGGGATCGAGGATAGTCTCGGCAGTTGTTTCGGCTCGTTGTTTGTCGGATGTCCACGCATCCCCAAGTTGAATAGGCTGGAAATACGCAGCAAGCTGCTTGGCATCATTCAGTCCCTTGTCGTCTAAAGGTGGATCGAGTGGACCACGGAAACGATCCTGTTCGTTAAAGATCGGTCGTGCCGTGTCTCACAAAGTAGGCAACTATTCTCGATTTCTTCTGATGGGGAATCGGCATGTTAGTCAACTCCCAAATAGTTTTTTACATTATCGAGAATGTTCGGATGATTTTCAATCATACCGACAAATACGTTGCAACCTCTATGAAGCAAAGCCCGACCTTCTCCAGTACTATGGTCGTGATCTAATGCACAACTAGAAATAAAGGTCGGCAATTGTCGATCACAAACCGGGCACATGGCATTTTGTTTCGCATATAAATCTTCCATGCGCTTTTGAATCCACTTAATACGAGAACCACCAGCTTGATATGTGGTTCGATATTTCTTTTCACTTGCAACTTTACCCGCACATTGAATACATTTGGTCGATACGGCAGAACGAAGATGCTGTGAAGCAACTTCCGTTTCTTTTCCACACCGGCATTTAACAATCCAGCATTGCTGATTATGCTTGAAAGAACCTTTTGCCAATACAGTCCAGTATGAAAACACTTCTCCTATTTTAATTGGAGTATACTTCGCTTTGAACTGCCCAGTATTTGATGGCATGAGGACCCAATCGGAGGAGGCCGAATTACAGCTTGTTCTCTACGGCCTTCACGTCCGCTTCAACCTTAGCTTCATCAGCCTTGATCGCAGCGTCTAGTTTGGCTTCGTCAGCCTTAATTTGGACTGCCCAACGGGACCAAGCGTAGCCCGCACCGACAGCCGCTCCAGCCAATAGCACAACAGCAACAAGCAACATTTTATTCTCCTCTAAGTATACGATCTAGGATTGAGTCTTGGACTCCCCATCGTATTTAGGGTGTCCCTCGAAATCATATCTTCAAACTCACTCAAGCGGCGCTTCTTGTTGTTCAGCTTGCCCTTGAGCCGCAACGTACATGCATACTGCCAAGCATTGAGTAGATGGTCATTCCGCTTGCGGGGCTTCTCTTTCGACTCGCCCTTGTGCGTGCCCTTCTGCCATGAGTCCCAAGTGTAGTGGCTGATCTCATGCTCGAAGTTCGGGCAGCCCTTCATCAAATAAAATTTTGGATGCCTTGCTCCTGCCGTAATGGTAGCGTTGACATACTCTCTAGAAACATTAAGGCCGAAGTCCTCTCCGACATCAGGGAGTCTAACGGGAATTCCAGCTTCCCGCCACAACTGAGCGCCTGTTTTATGAGTTTCAGCATTCCGCTGTGATCCCCACTTGGGGTCGAGGAGCCATATGTCCACGGGGTCCCCCGCACATCGCATGATGATTCCCTTGGCGTGTTCACTGACAATTAGCTCTCTCTCGTAGTATTCTCGATATCCGTACATATTCCCGTTGTCGTCAATGGCAAGCCAGATAGCGGCAGTAACTCCGGTGGCCGCAGGGTCAATAGAGACGACTCGTTGCCAATGCTTTGGGGGATCGAATGCATCAATGATATGTTTTGCAGCATTCCACTGGGGATAGATAAGCCCTGACCTGCGTACAAACTTCCCATACAGTCTGGCTCCTTCTTCTGGGTCCCCAGCCCATCTTTCAATCAACTTGGCCTTTTCATCATCCGGTACGAAGGGAGAATTAATAGTACTCAGTTGGCAGAAGACCATATCCTTCTTGCCGCTCTGAGCCTCTTCATAAAGATCGAAGACCCACGGAGTTGCCACGCCTGAATTGATATCAGTAAGGGGCGTAAGAGTAAGAACAATCCTGCCACGACAATCAACAGTGCGCTGGTAGCACTCGTCATAGACATCCTCTCCGCACTCTTCGTCAATCCAGACTAGATCGACGCTAGCCCCTTGAAACTTCTCCCGCCCTGCATCGGCGGACTTACCCGTTATAAGCGATCCATTCTCAAAGAAGACTTGGAAATCCCCGTCACTAACCTTGCGAATGGCTGATTCGTCCTTGGGCAGAAAAGGTGGATGGTTCTTTCCATGTCGCATCTTCTCATACCAAATTACATCGCGTAGAACTCCATAGTCCAATCCCACTACCCAAATGTTATTAGGCGGTTCAGGGATCGGCAGATTCTTAACCCACTGCCAAGCGGGTTCATCCTTAAAGTAATCCTTACCTAGCCCCCAAGCTACCGCTAGAAACGCCCCAAGAATAGTCTTTCCAGAGCGATTCCCGCCCAATAGCCCCATAATCTTTATGTCATCCGTGAACTTCGCTATGGCCTCGATCTGCTCCTGCCATGGCTGAAAGTAAAGAATGAACTTATCGGTGCGCCGCTTTTGTTCAATCTTGTCTAGAACAGCCATCTGCTCTTCGAGACTCAGCCGATTAAGTTTATCTAGAGCATTATCTAGTTTATCGGCTGGCATACCGTAATCCGCTGATTGATCGCCTTAATTTCTTTTGCAATATAATGCCGCACAGTAAGTTCAACGGGGTCTACGGTAATATGTCTATCTAAACTAGATTGATAGGTAGGCATTAATGCGTATGCCACTACATCCCATTTTGCCCGTAAATAGGGCAATAGTTCCCAAAGGACAGCTTGTGCCTTACTACCGGCCACTGACCATATAAACTGTTGTCGTTTAGTGCGAAGACCATTCCTTGAACTCGGAAATGCAAATCGCACATAGCCGCCAAATACCTCAGCGAACATATCCACAACGTCCTTATCCCCGCTTTGAACCTTAATGGCAATCAAGGCATTCCCATCGGGTTTAGATACACAGACACAGCCTTCACCGTCAAAGTATCCTGCCAGATATATAAGGTCCTCAGTTCGGTCTGACACTTTTCATATCCCCCTCAACCTTTTTACGAATGCTTTCCAAATCCTTTTGGGTCAATTCCCCAAATACCGATATTTGATTCTCAGGTCCAACCCACCCGGCAGTCTTGATTACCTTAAACCAAGCCTCGGCTGCCTTGTCATGGGACCCTTCCTCTTCCAGTTTTTGTGCTAAAGAGACTAGTTTCCCTATAGCAGTCTCCTTGGATAATTGAGGGTCAGACCCTATTTCCTTAAAGAACCTATACCGGGCCTCCCACAGTATCCTCTGGAACGACTGCCTCCGAAGCAAAACCTGTATATCCTCGGTCGTAACAGGTGCCGCTAGTATCGTAGCGGCTTCCTTAAGGGAGCACCCTGTACGGGCCATGAGGTTTGCGGCCTCAATGTGCCAATCCGCGAGTTCAAAAACCTTGCCCATTTGATACACCCCTGCTGAAATATAGTGTGTCAGAGCAGTTTTTGGAACCCAAGTGGAAATGCTCTACACTATATTATACCGGTGAAACGGCTAAAACTGACATTTTGGTCCAAGAAACATTTTTCATTGTGGTAAATAGATCGGACATTACAAACCAAATGCCCCTCCATTTACGCTAAGTCCAACCTAATGAGCAACTTAGGCCTGTAACCGCGTAACTCCAGTCTAATGAATAACTTAAACGTGCAACCAATGTAGTGCACGGAGGGCCTAAGTCCAATAGAATCAGTAATCTGCAAACCCGTATATCACATAATAAAACGTTGATTCTAAAGGAGTTAGAAGAATTCTGATTTTGAAAAACTGCGGTGGGGATGTACCAAGTTCACCCTCCCGCGCGCGCACCCGCGAAGCCTTAACTCACACGGGATATACAATATCTTCTTTGTTATGTTATAGATATATGGACGCGCGAGTGCGGAAAAAAATTTTTTCTGCAGAATTTTTCAGAGGGGTGCCAGCAGAAAAATTGCGGCGGCGAACGGAGGCTCCAAATGCTAACTTTCATTGCGATTTGCGTTTTGTTGTATGCTGCGCACCTTATGCAACAGCCGCAAAAACCAACGCTCTAGGAGAGAACATGTCATACGAGTACAAGAAAGTTGATGGTTGGTGGCAATGTAAGCATGTTGATTCGCCGTTGGTTGGGTATGGGGTGACACAGGACGAAGCCAAGCTGGACTGGCTTCGAAACTGGAAACTCCATCAATAGCGTGCAACCTGCTGAGGCTATTGGCCTTAGCAAGATGTACACTTGGAGGCTACGATGCAAGGTTATTACACTGGTGTTGATTTGGAACGGGTTACGCGCAAGTTTGCGACTAAGGCGTACTTGCTGCGAGCGAAACGGGCAGGGCAACTTGCTAGTGCGTTATTCGCCAAAAGCGACACTCGTTTGGCTCGGCAAGTGGCACGAGCGGCAAAGGCCCGTCAACGCGCGTTTGAGAGCATTACTTAGTTGCTTCCGTAGGGCATGGATATTCCTTCACAGAATCCATGCCACACGGTAGGAATTAGTTGGAGAAATAAATTTCTGCGCCAGAATTTTTCAGTAGTGTGACGCCACAAATTGGCGAAAAAATTGGTCGGCTTGGCTTTCGGAGCATCCGACAATCGGTATGGGAGTGACCGTCCCATATACGTAATTCTGGTCAGAGGTGAGTTATGAATATCAAACAAGCGTTGACAGAGATTGCCAAGACGATTCCGGTTGACGCGTATGAGTTCAAGCCGTATGGGAAGTCTGGTAAGCAAATGGCAACTACACACTCCGTGAATGTGAACGTGAATGGCGTGCCTGTTCCGGGACAGGAAGGCAAGTTAGCACGTCTCCAAATCACGTTTTGTGCGAACTTGATGGATATTTCCGATGCAGCTAAGTATCAGGCAACACAGGAAAAGGAAGCGAAAACCGCACTCGACAACATGAGCGAAGAAGCGCGTTCGGCATTGATTGCGGAATATCTTTAGTACGACTATGGGGTATTGCTTATGAGGCGATACCCCTAGGATGTACTAGGAGCGTACAATGAAACACAGGCGTAGGATTGCACGTATCTTGCGGAGTATCAATATCCTTGCATCGGAATTTGGATGGCGCAATCCGGTTGTACAGGCGTATATTCAAGAATTGCGGGAATTGGGTTTCTTTTCAGCGTAGGACAGTAGTGTGCTATGGCAAATGCTCCGTTGAGTTGAGCATTTGTCGGAGTTCATTACACGGGAGGACAACTATGCTTGGAATCTGCAACTATTGCGGGTCTACGGAAGTTGGTGCGGAGGATATTCTTTGCGTCGATTGCGCGGGAAGTGCTCCAAAGCATGAGTTATTGGCGATATTTGAACGGCTGGAAGCAAATTCGGCCGAAATGGACGTGGAAAATGCGACCGCTGCCTGAAGGTTTGGCAATTGAACCGATATACGTGAAACATCGCCGGAATCTTGGCCACATGCGGCATAATGTGGAGTTGGCCGATAATTTGGCGATTCTTGGACGTGAACGGGTTAATGCGATTATGATGCACGCAAGGATATCTGGCCGTAGACTGGCACGTACGTTGCGGTTTATGTACCCGGATAACCCGATGCTTGTACTTAATCATCTTGCCAACGAAAAATGGTGCTCTGGTATGCTCCAGAATCGTTGGCTCGTTAATCCGTTAGTTCTCACTTACGCACATAAAGTTGCGTGTGAGTCTGTAAGAAAAGCACGCTTGGGAGAGCGTGCATAAAGTTGGGTTGTGCTATAGTGCATCCGTAGAAACCGGACTCTACATCCGAAACTGCGCTTGAGTGCGCTACTCGGATGCACTTAGGGACAATCCGTTTGTCCAAGAGGTGAATAATGAATCCGTTTAGGTGTGGATTGATTGCGTTTGGAATTGGAGTTTTTACAGTGATGGTGTTCGACATTGGGATTGGATTGCTTGTTGGCGGAGCGATCTATCTTGGATTGCGTGTATTTGGAGTGTAATATGTGGCGGATGATTGCGTATATGTATCACAAACTTTGGTGTTTCATCTATTTTTATGGGAGATAACTATGCACACGAATTGCCTAATTTGCGCGTTGTATCGTCGTGCGGATGATTGTGTGTGGTATCTTGCGTTGGTTGTGATTTGGATTGCACTCATGTATTTTGGAGGTCAATAATGCAAAAGTCCCCAAGAGAACGGATTGAGGAACTAGAACGATTGGATCAGGAAGTTTCCCGTATGGTAGCGGATGGTACCATAACCGGATTCCAAGCATTGAAAATTGCGCGGGGGATTGCACAGGATATTCTTACACAAAAGGGACGACAATTTGCGATTAGTCAGTCTATACGGGCGCAAAATGATCCGCGTGAGAAACGTTGTTTGGTGCCGTTGAATCATGGCGATGGGTGTAAATGTAAAAATTTATTCAAGCATACCGAGCGGGAGCGAAAACAATGAATAACCATGTCTGGAAATGCCCGCAATGTGGGGATTTGTTTTTGCGTACAAATGAACTCCAGCTTACGCGTACTATCCAAGAGCATACGCAGTTTCACAAAATGGAGAATGCGAGTTATACCATGCTCCATCACGGGCCGCTTAGATTGATATTTACGAAACAAGATTTTGAATTCCTGCAATCGTGTGGGATACAGGTGAACTAATGTGCCAAAGATGCGATTCCTACGATGTGGACGCTGTGATTGAGAACGGGACAGAGGTTTGCTCACATTGTTTACATAACATCACAGGGGGTAACTTGTACGATAGAAATTATGAGAAAGCCGAACTAGAGGAACGCCGTCTGTTGGAGAAGGAGTATTTGGAATCGGAGAATGAAAATGAGTGATGACGGATGGCTTCACTGGAAATGTACATATCCGGGGTGTAATGAGACGCTCAACGCTGTAAGTGAGCGGGGATTAGAGGTTATCAAGCAAATGCATGGTGAACGACATGGGCGGGAGATTATTCTGGCAAGGGATGACTTCTTTTATCGGCTCACGACCGATGATATCAAGTTTTTGACGGATATTGGAATTGATCCACGGAGGTAACAATGGAGGAGAAGCATGAATAAGAAACCAAAGTACCCGATTGTACGCGATAATTACAATCGAGCGTATGAATTGCGCGCACGGTTTATCCAAGAAGTGTTGTACGAGCATAACAAATCATGGCATCCAAAAGCGCGTGCTACACGCGTGGACATTCGCAAATTACTCAAACAAATTCCACTAACGGAAGTGACGGTAGAATGGTCTATATGTGACCGGTTAAATATAGGTCACTACACGGGGCACTATTGGCCCGGAAAACACATTCAACTGTCAGTTGGATGCCGGTCATTTAGGGGTGCGGATGCCCGTCGGATTGTGAAGTGGGCACGAGGTGGAAAATGATATACGATGTAGCGGATGAAATCAAAAAATATTTCGACGATATCCGTTTAACGATGGTGTATGACCTTGCGGGGCTAAAACCGGGTAAAATCACCATTGACTGTGATGCGCTTCGGGATTGTGTAAATGTGAAATTAACTGATCTCGGATATTTTTCTTTTAGTATATTTCCGGGTAATATGGATGTACTCATATTCAATTATGTTTCAATTTCATTTAATCATCGAGGTAAAGGTATTGGGCAATATCTGCACAAGGCCCGGCTTCATATTGCGCGCAATGCGGGTGCAAGTGCGGTTATGTGTACGGTGAAGGGCGATAACGAAACCGGATTACACATCTTGGAAAAGTTCGGATGGAACACAAAACAATCTTTTACACCCACGTTTCGGCGGAAGGACTTTGGGTCATGTGTGTATGTATGCGTCAAGGAGTTGACTCGATGAAATGGAAAATTAAACCAAAATATCTTCCTCCTCGCATTGGGTCCACACGAGTACGCTTTAAGTTTGCATGGTGGCCGATGCGTCCGGGTAATGGATATGCGTATTGGTTGAGATGGATGTTGGTGACTGAAGAATACCAATCTGTAAAGGATATCGCTCTAAGCGGTCGTTATTTTGAAAGCAAATGGGTTATTATCAAAATTTGGTCGCCCAAGGAATCCGAATGGAATCTATTCAACGACTAAGATCATGTTCCAAGCC
>Ga0116127_1001429_pt1 | contig 14281 bp, 9 predicted proteins | sample June2015DPH_16_1_FD_89731 | JGI IMG/M metagenome (GOLD analysis project Ga0116127, IMG submission 89731) | Peatland microbial communities from SPRUCE experiment site at the Marcell Experimental Forest, Minnesota, USA - June2015DPH_16_100 | ecosystem: Environmental > Terrestrial > Soil > Wetlands... | reverse complement strand
GGGCCGACGATGGACCTGGAAATTTTGCGCGACCTGTTCACAAATTGCATTCAAGCGTCGGAAATTCTGGGTGGGAATGAAAAATTCCGCAAACAGCTCGCCGCCACGCGCGCCCGGCTCGCGCCGCTGCAAATTGGCTCGGCGGGACAACTGCAGGAATGGCTTGAGGATTGGGACACCCATGCGCCCGACATCCATCACCGCCATGTCTCGCACCTCTACGGTTTGTTTCCCAGCGACCAGATTGATTTTTACACCACACCCGAACTGGCTGCGGCCGCGAAAAAATCACTGGAGATTCGCGGCGACAAGGCGACCGGCTGGGCGACGGCCTGGCGCATCAATCTTTGGGCGCGCCTGCACGATGGCGATCACGCTTACGAAATCCTGAAATTTCTACTGGGTCCGGAGTTCACTTACCCGGACATGTTCGACTCGTGCCCGCCGTTTCAGATTGACGGCAATTTCGGCGGCGCTTCCGGCATCGCCGAAATGCTGCTGCAAAGCCAGCAACGCGAACTCCGAACTCCCATCCTTCGCCCAGAGGCTACGGAGGGCAGGCCGAACCCCGAACTCCGAATTCTGGAGCTGTTGCCCGCGCTGCCGAAGGCCTGGCCCGACGGCAGCGTGAAAGGCTTGCGCGCGCGCAGCGGCTTCGAAGTGGACATGGATTGGACGGATGGGAAGTTGATTTCCGCCACATTGCACTCGCTTCTTGGAAATCCGTGTAAAGTCCGTTACGGTGAAAAAACTGTTGAGCTGAACATCAAATCCGGCGGCACTGTCCATCTGGACGGCAGCCTCCAATCAAACCCCACACCTTGAAAAAACTTTTTCTCGTCGCATTGATGGTCCTGGGCGCAGGAGCGGCATTGAATGCCAGCGATCTCTTGTTGTGGTACCAGCAGCCGGTGGGAAGCATGGTCAATGGAACGGTGCCGCCTTTCATCAATGAAGCGCTGCCCATCGGCAACGGGCGCCTCGGCGGGCTGATTGCCGGTGGAACGGCTCGCGAACGGATCGTGCTCAACGAGGACAGCCTGTGGACGGGCGACGAAAATCCCGGCGGCAACGACAACCGGATGGGCGCCTACCAGTGCCTGGGCGATGTGTTCATCAATTTGCCGGGACACGAAAACCTCGCGAATTACCGGCGGGAACTCGGCCTCGGCGACGCGCTGGCACACGTCAGCTACCAGTCGGGCGGCGTGAATTACCGGCGTGAATATTTTTGCAGTCATCCCGACGGCGTCCTCGTCGTACGGCTCACCGCCGACCAGCCCGGCCGCTACACGGGCAGCATTGAATTGCAGGATGCTCATGGCGCGCAAACCGGCGCAGCCAAAAATCGCCTGGCTTTTGCGGGCGCGTTCAACAACGGCCTGAAATACGAGGCGCAATTGATCGCGCTCCCGGAGGGCGGGACATTGCAAACCAACGGCGCGACGCTCGAATTCAAAAATTGCAACGGCCTTACGCTCATCGTCGCGGCAGGCACGGATTACGCGATGGATTACGCCCGGCATTATCGCGGCGAGCCGCCGCACACACGCGTTTCGAAACAGGTCGAAAAGGCCGCCGCGAAAAAATACGATGTCCTCAAGGCGGAACACGAAGAGGATTTTCATTCGCTGTTCGACCGCGTGGCCATTGACCTTGGCCAATCCTCCGCCAAACAGCGTGCGTTGCCCACCGACGTGCGCAAAGTCATGGCCGTCGGCACAACGGACCCCGGCCTCGAGGAGCTGCTGTTCCAATACGGCCGCTACCTGCTCATCTCCTGTTCGCAGCCTGGCGGGCTGCCCGCAAATCTGCAGGGGCTCTGGAACGACAGCAATAATCCGCCGTGGCATTCCGATTATCACGCGAACATCAACGTGGAGATGAATTACTGGCCGGTCGAAGTGGCGAACCTGTCCCCGTGCCACCAGCCGTTCTTCGATCTCGTTCAGAGCCAGCTCCCGGCCTGGCGCAAAGCCACCGACGCCTCGCCCGATCTCAAGACCCCTTCCGGCGCGATGACCACGCGGGGCTGGGCCATCCGCACCTCGCACAACATCATGGGTGGCATGGGCTGGAAATGGGACAAGACGGCCAACGCCTGGTATGCCCACGGGTTCTGGGAACATTACGCCTTCACCGGCGACAAAAAATACTTGAAGAAGACGGCCTGGCCGGTGATGAAGGAAACCTGCGAATTCTGGATGGACCATTTGAAGGCATTGCCGGATGGCAAACTGGTCGTGCCCAACGGCTGGTCGCCCGAACACGGGCCGGTCCTGGACGGCGTGAGTTACAATCAGGAAATCGTCTGGGACCTGTTCAACAACACTATCGCCGCGGCGGATGCGCTCGGCGCGGACAAGGCGTTTCGTGATAAAATCGCCGCGATGCGCGAGAAGCTGGTCACGCCGGGGATCGGCAGTTGGGGCCAGTTGCTCGAATGGATGACCGAATTGCACGACCCGAAATATCCGGAACTTGACACGCGCAACGACCATCACCGCCACACGTCGCATCTGTTCGCGGTGTATCCCGGCCAACAGATCAGCATCAGCAAAACGCCCAAGCTGGCGGTGGCGGCGAAGGTTTCCATCAACGCACGCGGCATTGCGCCGGACAGCGACGTGCGCGAATGGTCGTTTGCGTGGCGCACCGCCCTGTTCGCGCGCCTGCACGACGGCGAAGGCGCGCACCAGATGCTGCAGCAGTTGTTTGCGGCGCGCAACACCTGCCCCAATCTCTTTGGCCTGCATCCGCCGATGCAGACGGACGGCAACTTCGGCATCACCGCCGGCATCTGTGAAATGCTGCTGCAAAGCGATCAGCTCGAACTCCGAACTCCCATCCTTCGCCCAGAGGCTACGGAGGGCAGGCCGAACTCCGAACTCCGAATTCTGGATTTGCTGCCTGCGTTGCCGAAGGCCTGGCCGGATGGCAGCGTGAAGGGGCTGCGCGCGCGCGGCGGCTTCGAGGTGGACATCACCTGGAAAGACGGGAAATTGGTTTCCGCCACCGTGCATTCGCTCCTCGGCAATCCCTGCCGCCTGCGCTACGGCGACGTGGTCCGCCACGTGAAAATCAAGAAGGGTAAAACGTTTCAGTGGGACGGCAACAAGGCCTGAATTTGGATTGATCACCTCGGCGCGGGAATTTTCAGCGCCCGGCCCCGGTAAACCGCTTCGACATCGGCGTTCTCCGTCACCGCGCCGCCGATGCCGTGGTTTGGCGACACGAACACGATGCGAAATTTCCGTTGTTCCAACATTCCGGGAAATTTTCCCGACCGCCTGCCGAGGGTGAGCGTTTTTGATTTCTCGCCCCACGAAATCGGGATGGTCGCGTGGACACCGCGCTCGTAGTTGTAGTTGTCGCCCTCGTCCTCGTAAAGTGTGAACGCGCCGTCCGCGCCCCGATAGACGCGCAGTTCCAGCGGGTCGGCGGGTTTCTCGCCGGCGAATTGCACCAGCGGGCCAAGCGGCACAATTGAACCGGCGCGAACAAACAGGGGCACTTGCTCCAGCGGCGCGGCGGCGTTGACGGTTTGTCCGCCGTCAAATTTTTCTCCGCTCCAAAAATTCACCCAGCCGGTTCCGGCGGGCAGATAAACCATTTTGTTCGTCGCCTGCGGTTCGGTCACGGGCGCGACGAGGAACGCCGGCCCCAGCATGAATTCATCGGACACGGCGAGCGCGGTTTTGTCGGCGCGGAAATCGAGCGGCAAGGCGCGCATCATTGTGTAGCCGTCGCTCGTCACGCGCCACGCGATGGAATAATTGTAAGGCAGCAGCCGGTGGCGGAGTTCGTCGTAGGCAAGCAGGATTTTCTGCGTTTCAGGCAGCCATTTCCACATCTCGGTTTCCGTGCCGCCGCCGTGGATTCGCAGCACGGGACAGAACGCGCTCCACTCGAACCAGCGCGCGAGCAGTTCGTTGTAGTCGGGCGAAGTGTATTGGCCGGCGGGATGCCAGAAACCGCCGCAGTCGGTCGTCCAATACGGAATGCCCGCGAGACAGAAATTCAAGCCCGCCGGAATCTGACGCTGGAAGGTTTCCCAATTGCCCGAAACATCACCCGACCAGATGGCGGAGGCGTAACGTTGCAACCCGGGAAATGCCGAGCGCGTGAGAATGCAAACCCGTTTGGCCGGGTCCGCCGCGCGCTGGCCTTCGTAAATGGACTGGCTCGCAAACAGGGGATACGCGTTGCGCAAAAAGTCCCCCGCCCCGAGAAAGGTGTTTTTGCCGGCCAGGGCGTTCCCCGTGTCGCCGGGTTCGGTGGCGTCACCCCACCACGCATCCGTTCCGATTTTGAAAAACGCATCATGGAGATGCTGCCAGCGGATGTTGCGGCCGACCGGCCCGTAGGCATCCACCCATTCGCCGACGAGGGCGTTGTTTTGCTTCAAATCGGCCAGCGTCCGGCCGTGCGGGTTGCACCAGACGGAAATCATGAACTTCACGTTTTGCGCGTGAAGCTTTTCGATCATGCCCGCCGGGTCGGGATAATTTTTCAGGTCCCACTCGTAACTGCCCCAGCCATTGGTGCCCCAGTATTTCCAATCCTGCACGATCAGGTCGAGCGGCAGGCCGCGTTTGCGAAATTCGGCAGCGGCATCCAGCAACTGTTGCTGGCCCGAATAACGTTCGCGGCATTGCCAGAAACCGTAAGCCCACTGTGGCCACATCGGCGCGTCGCCGGTCGCGAGCCGGTAGCCGCGAATCACGTCATCCAGTTCCGGTCCGTAAAAAAACGTGTAGTCAATGGCCCTGGCGAATTGCGAGCGGAACGTCATCGCGTCACCGGGCAAACCGGCGAAGAGCTTCACGTTTTTGCCGCCGCCGCGAACGGTCACGGCGCAACTGGTGTTCGCCGGCAGCACGGCCTTTCCGCAAAGACTGAATGGCGTCCAATAATTTTTCACGCCGGTGATTTCCCGGCCGTCAGCAAGAATCGTGAATTCGTCACGATTGCCGTCGCCCGTCGCGAAGAGAAGATATTCGCCCGCCGCGCCGCTCGTGAACGTGCCGTGGCGCACGGGAATTTTCGGCGGCGGGTTCGTCGCGCCGGAATTTTCCTCCGGTACCAGCGGGATTTCGTTGTCCAGCGGATTGAAGTCCGTGAGCGAGGCGTTGTCCCAAAGCAGGCCGTAGCCACGGCTCGAAACCACGACCGGCAGCGTGGCGGTTGTGTTGTGCTGGTGTAATTCGCGCGGGACGCCGCGCCAGTTCCAAAGCCCCTCCTGATATTGACCGAGGCCATAAAGAAACTCATCCGGCGGCGACGCGAACGAATCCTCGGCGGTAAAAAATTCCCCGTGCGGCGCGAACCGGCGCGCGCCGGGATTTTCCGCGAGCAAAACGTTCCCGACCCGGTCGAGGAATGTTACCGCGCCGGAACCGCGGCTGACTTGCACCCGCAAATCGCGCGTCATGATGGTCACGGCACCGGTGTTGGCTTCCACCTTGAACGGCATGGGCCGCCATTCACGCGTGATGACAAAACTTTTGGTCATGGGAATTTTGTCGGTGGGCGAATAGACGACGCGCACGATGCGGTCGGTGCAGACCTGAATTTTAATCGCGCCGGACGGTGTGGTGAATGTGACGCCGTCGGGGTTTTTGTGAAACGATGTCACCGCCAGCGGCGCGGCGAACGAGGTGGGCGCGAGCAGTAAAAACAAAACGGCGGGAAATTTCATGCGCCTAGGCTAACAAACCCGGCCGCGGCTTCAAAATTCAAATCACTGTCAACAATTGATTGTTTGAAGCGCCTCGCGTTCGCTGCCCGGCAATCCGTGCCGCCTGCGCTACGGCGACGTGACCGCGACGTGAAAATCAGGAAGGGCAAAACGTTTCAGTGGGACGGGCGGTCCGGGCCGAAATCGAATTGATCCATGGTGTTTCAGCGCCGGAGGCGCGATAGAAAGTAGCCCACGGTGACAACCGTGGGATTGCCATTACAAAAGCGACAAGCCCCGGAGGGGCGACAGATTCAATCCCTTGGAAAAACCGGGAACAAAGCGCCAGAGGACTGGCGCAGTCCAAAACGCTGGCGCGTGGTTGGAGAGCAGCAGACGTCCGCAGGTCTTGGAGTGCGGCGACCCTCCGCCGCTTTTACAAGTGGGACAAAACCAAACTATTCCCTCGCCTTCCAATCCAGGCTCCCAGGTTAAAAGGAATCTTCTTTCGCCCCTCCGGGGCTTGATTTGTTTTTTACCTTGTCACCCACGGCTGACGCCGTGGGCTATTCCCTGTCGCCGCTCCGCGGCTTCAGATGGGTTTCACCGCCTCGCGTTCACAACGGACGTATTTTTCAATCAGCTTGTCGTAAAGCGGCCCGCAACGCGGCGCCCATTACTGCGCTCTTGGAAACTTCGATGCGTTCGACCCGGCAGTTCGTCACGTCGGCGGCGGTCACAGTCAATGACCACCATGCTCAGGCTTTGGGTGCTGGAATCGAGTCCGAGGAATAATTGGGCCATGGAAATTTTAATGTGTCGTTTGCTTCCGATTTGGTAACAATAAATTTGAATCATGCAATCGAAAACCGCGCTTTGGCTTCATTTTCATAGTATTGTCCTGCTCTGCACCGTCGCGGCCCACGCCGGGCCGACCCAGGCTGCGCCGGCGGCTTCGCCGAGGCGAGTTGACCGGCAGGCGCTGGTGACGCGGCACAACGTTGTGCTGCGCCAGTTCGACGTGAACAATCCGCTGACCGTTGGCAACGGCGGGTTTGCCTTCACCGTGGATGCCACCGGGTTGCAAACCTTTCCGGAAGCGTTCGAGCAAACGACGCCGCTCGGCACGTTGTCGGACTGGGGCTGGCACACGATCCCAAATACGAACGGCTGGAGCCTTGACACTTTTCAGTTCAAGGAATTCGCCGACCTGAACGGGCGCCAAGTTCCCTACGCCGACGTGCCCGGCAACAATCAAACGCCCGAAATCAAATGGCTGCGCGCCAATCCGCATCGGTTGCACCTCGGCCAGATTGGTTTTGTCCTCACGCACACGGACGGTTTGCCGGCACGAACGAACGATCTGACCGACATCGAGCAGACACTGGATTTGTGGGATGGATTGATCACGAGCCATTTCAAGTTCGACGGCCAGACGGTGACGGTGGAAACGGTTTGTGATTCCAATCTTGATGCGATTGCAGTGCATGTGGAATCGCCGCTGGTGAAACTGGGCCGGCTGGCGATTCAAATTCATTTTCCCTATGGCACGGGTGAAACCATCACCGCGGATTGGAGCAAGCCGGAGGCGCATGAAACTTTCCTGAACCAACCCAGGTCAAACGAGGCCAATTTTTTCCGGAAGCTGGACAACGACGAGTATTTCGTGGCGGCAAGCTGGACGAAGAACGCGACGTTGCGCGAGGTCGAAAAACATCAGTTTGTGATTTGCACCGGCACGAATTCGAGGGCGGGAGCGCCGGTCTCCGACCCGGCACGTTTGGACAAATCACAGCATCGAGCCGAATCGGAGTTCGGCGCTCCTTTTTTGGATACGCTGGAACTCGTCTGCGCTTTTTCACCGACGAATCTAACGGCGAAAAACCTGCCAACGTTCCCAGCAGCGAAACGGGCGGCGCAAAAAAATTGGAACGATTTCTGGCTGACCGGCGGCGCGATTGATTTGTCCGGCAGCAAGGATCCGCGTTGGTTTGAACTCGAACGGCGCATCGTGTTGTCGCAATACCTCACGGCCATCCAGGACGCCGGGGAATATCCGCCGACGGAGACCGGCCTGACGTACAACACCTGGGAGGGCAAGTTCCACCTGGAGATGCACTGGTGGCACGAGGCGCACTTTGCGCTGTGGAACCGGCTGCCGCTGCTGGAAAAAAGCCTCGGTTACTATCAGACCATTTTACCGCGCGCGGAAGCCACAGCGCGAAAACAGGGCTACGCCGGTGCGCGCTGGCCGAAAATGACCGGTCCCGGCGGCGCGGAATCGCCGTCGCCCGTCGGGCCGTTTCTCATCTGGCAGCAGCCGCATCCGATTTTCTACGCCGAGCTTTGCTATCGCGTCCACGGCGACCGGGCTACGTTGGAGAAATTCAAGGACATCGTTTTTGCGACGGCGGATTTCATGGCCAGTTACGCGACGTGGGACGAGAAAACGAAACGATACGTCCTTGGCCCAACGCTGCAATGTGCGCAGGAAATTTTTCCGAAGAACAACACCTTCAATCCGACCTTTGAACTGACCTGCTGGCGCTGGGGGCTGGCAACGGCGCAGCAATGGCGCACGCGTCTCGGCCTGCCGCGTGATGAAAAGTGGAACGCGGTCTTTAAAGGCCTCGCCCGGCCACCGGTGGGTGACGGCAAATATCTCTTTACCGAAACCGCGCCGGATTCCTACACGAATCCGCGCTGGAACAAGGACCATCCCGCCGTGCTTGGTGCGTTGAGCTTCGTCCCGGGACCGGGAATTGACTTGGAAACAATGCGGAACACGCTGGATTGGGTCTGGAAAAACTGGAACTGGCCGGACACCTGGGGCTGGGATTATCCGATGCTGGCGATGTGCGCCGCGCGGCTCGGCGAACCGGAACGCGCCGTGGACGCGCTGCTGCTCGACACGCCGAAAAATCATTGGGCGCCCAACGGCCAGGTTTACCAGCGGCCCGGTCTGACGATTTATCTGCCCGCCAACGGCGGCCTGCTTTACGCCACGGCCATGATGGCCGCGGGCTGGGATTCATCACCGAAACGGAATGCGCCCGGTTTTCCGGACAACGGCCAGTGGAAAGTGCGGTGGGAAAATCTGCAGCCGGCGCCATGACCTTGGCAGCCGCAGGCAAAAACTTACTTCGCTGCAACTTTTACCGGCGGCGGTTTTGATACCGAAGCGCAAATTGCCGCCGCGACCGGGCAGGTGGATTGAAAATTCCGGTTTGTCGCCGCCATCCACCCGGAACGCGGTGTTCAGACAGTAAAGCGGGCGGTTGAAAAACTCGGTGCCATTGGTGATGACAAAATCCGTTCCGATTGGCCAGTAACCCTGGGTTCATCCCGCGCCCTGGCAGGGCCGGCGACATGACCAAAATGGTGATTGCCTTGGCCGGCGCATTTTTCGGATAGTTTCCGGCAGCAAAAAATCCCGTTTAACTCTCATTTGCGATGAGCTCTCCGAACAACATTGAAAAGTCTTTTTCACTGGCCAAAGAACGCTATGCCGGATTGGGCGTGGACGTGAACCGCGCACTAAAGATCCTGGAGAAAATTCCAATCTCGCTCCACTGCTGGCAGGGTGACGACGTCGGCGGCTTTGAAAATTTCGGCGGGACGTTGGGCGGCGGACTGGTCGCCACGGGAAATTATCCGGGCAAGGCGCGGACGCCGGACGAATTGCGCGCCGATCTGGAAAAAACGTTTTCGCTCATTCCGGGCAAGCATCGCCTCAATCTCCACGCCTGCTATGGCGAGTTCGGCGGCCGGAAAGTGGACCGCGATCAAATCACGCCGGAACATTTCAAAAACTGGATTGCGTGGGCCAGACAAAACGGCATCGGCATGGACTTCAATCCGACCTGCTTCTCGCATCCGAAAGCGGCCGACGGCTTCACGCTGTCGCACGCGGACAAAAACATCCGCCGGTTCTGGATCGAGCACTGCATCCGCTGCCGCGAAATCGGCGCGGCCATCGGCCAGGCGCTCGAAAAAACCTGCATCACGAACGTCTGGATTCCCGACGGCATGAAGGACACGCCCGCCGACCGCAACGCGCCGCGCGCGCGGCTCGCCGAATCGCTCGACATGATTTTCAAGAAACCGGTCCCGTCGAATCTGAATCTTGATTCGGTCGAGCCGAAATTGTTCGGCATCGGCAGTGAAAGTTACGTTGTCGGTTCGCATGAATTTTATCTCGGCTATGCCGTGAGCCGGAAGAAATTACTGACGCTGGACGCCGGCCATTATCATCCGACCGAGGGCATCGCGGACAAAATCTCCAGTGTACTGCAATTTTTGCCGGAGATTTTGCTGCACGTCAGCCGCGGCGTCCGCTGGGACAGCGACCACGTGGTCATCTGGAACGACGATTTGCAGGCCATCGCCCGCGAAATCGTGGCGAACGGTTTTACCGGCCGTGTCCACATCGGGCTTGATTATTTTGACGCCAGCATCAATCGGGTTGCCGCCTGGACCATCGGCACGCGCAACCTGCTTCGGGCCCTGCTCTTCGCATTGCTGGAACCGACGGCGAAACTTCGCGCCGCCGAAAGCGCCGGCGATTACACGACGCGGCTGGCGTTGCAGGAGGAAATCAAATCGCTGCCGTTCGGCGCGGTGTGGGATTTTTATTGCGAGAGCAAAGGCGTTTCGGTCGGCGAGGCGTGGCTGGCGGAAGCAAAGCGCTACGAAAAGAAGGTTTTGCTCAACCGCTAATCGTCGCTAATCGTCACTGATGAAAAAACCAAAACCGCGATGCAACAGGCAATGAAACTGGCATTAATCTTCTCCGGGGGAGAAAAGCGTCAATCAGCGGAGATTAGCGGTTAAATCTTTATGAAAGCTGAAATTTACAAGGATGAAGGGTACCGGCTGATGGGTGCAGCATTTGAAGTGTACAATGGAAAAGGTGGCGGGCTGGCAGAGGAGATTTATCAGGAGTGTCTGGAGATCGAGTTGGAATTGCGCAGCATACCTTTCCGCTCGAAACATGAACTTGCCTGTTACTATAAAGGCCGTGAATTGAAAAAGCGTTACGTCCCGGACCTCTTGGTCTTCGGATGTTTGGTGGTCGAATTGAAATCGGTTGCCCAACTTGCGCCGGAACATGAAGCACAATTGCTGAATTACCTGCGTATCACGTGCCAGCCGGTGGGTTATCTCATCAACTTTGGCCCCAAAGACACACTCGAATGGAAACGATTCATTCTGTCCGAATTCATTCCGTTGCAAAAAATTAGTGAAGATGAGCGTCGATTAGCGGTTTAAACCCCAAACTATGAATCCCAATCCATTCCTAGGCGTTTTCTTTCACTGGCTCGGCGGTCTCGCGTCCGGCAGTTTTTACGTGCCGTACCGCGGCGTGAAAAAATGGTCGTGGGAAACTTACTGGCTCGTCGGTGGATTTTTCTCGTGGATCATCTGCCCGTGGCTGCTGGCGTCCTTCATGACCAATGACCTGCCGGGGGTGTTGAAACAGCAGCCGGTGAGCACGCTGTGGTGGACGTATTTCTTCGGCGCGATGTGGGGTTTCGGCGGACTGACGTTCGGTCTGACGATGCGTTACCTTGGCATGTCGCTGGGCATGGGCGTGGCGCTGGGTTATTGTACAGCGCTCGGCACATTGCTGCCGCCCATCTTCAAGACTTTCGTACCGATAATTCCAGTCTCAGAAACCATCGCCCAAATTGCCTCAACCAGACCAGGGCAAATTACGCTTGCCGGGGTAGCTGTTTGCTTGATCGGCATCGGGGTTGCGGCATTGGCGGGTTGGACGAAGGAAAAGGAAATGTCCGAGGAAGAAAAAAAGAAGGTCATCAAGGAATTCAATTTCAAGAAGGGTATTCTGGTGGCGACGTTTTCCGGTGTCATGAGCGCTGGCATGTCTTTTGGCATAACAGCCAGTAATCCAATCGGTGATGCATCGAGGGCCGCACACACTCCAGAACTATGGACGGGCTTGCCGGGTTTGGTCGTGATTCTGGCCGGAGGATTTACCGTAAACTTTTTTTGGTGTGTGCTTCTAAATTTGAAGAATCGCAGCGGTTACCAGTATTTCGCATCGCACGTCCGTCCTGAACACGCCGGCAGTGCTGCCGCTTCCAGTACCGGCTTGATGGATACTAAAATCCCCATGCTGGCCAACTATCTTTTCTCAGCATTCGCCGGGACATTGTGGTATTTCCAATTCTTTTTCTACACCATGGGAAAGACCCAAATGGGCAAATACGATTTCGCCTCGTGGTCGCTGCACATGGCGAGCATCATCATCTTCAGCACGATGTGGGGCTGGATTTTGCACGAGTGGAAAGGCTCCAGCAAAAAAGCCCATACCTTGATCGCCGGAGGCATCGCGACATTGATCCTCTCGACCATCATCATCGGCTGCGGCACCTATTTGAAAAGCAAAGCCGGCCAATGAACAAAGCATGGGAATGTGTCGCTGAAGCAGAACTGGCGCACCCATCAGGAGTTGAACCTGAAACCTGCTGATCCGTAGTCAGCCGCTCTATCCAATTGAGCTATGGGTGCACCGAAAAGGAAATGTAAACTACGAATCGGAGGCCGTCGGTGCAAGGAATTTCACCCGGCCCGGCAATTCAGTCCTTGAAAAGGTTCCGCAACGCCAGCGCCAGAATCGTCAGCACCAGCATCAGGCCGCTCGGCATGAATTTTTTCGTCCTGGCCAGCCGCACGGCGAACACCACGAGCAGCGCCGCCAGGATGACGTTCGCCAGTCCGCGCGCGAACGCCGGTTGAAACACTCCCGGCACCGCCGTCAATACCAGCAACGCGGCAAATACCGACGATGAGATGAGCGACACCTTGCTGTTCGCCTTGAAAAATCCGATCAGTCCGCCAACCAGCAGCAGGACAATGTAAATCCACAGGACTTTGTCTGCAAAATTATGCATCGGCGCAGGCTGCCTCAATTTGCCACCCTGTCCAAGCCCGGAATTTCACCCGGCCCGGCCTCCGGTCGCACCCGGACGACCCGTGGCAAACCTCCGGATGATCGTTTTGCCCCAATTGATTCCCGGTCTCCCGATCGCCAAATCCAGCAAATAACTCAACAGGGTCGTCAGCCCCAGATTCAACATGAAAGCGGGGAGAAACTGCCCGAGCGAGCCCTGGCCTTTGGGCAGGGCCGGCCAAATTTTCGAAAGCACCAGGCCGATGACAATGCTGTGAATGAGATAGGTGCCGTAGGAACAATCGGCCAGGGTTTTTCTCAGGGGCAATTTTCGCAGCATTTGATCCGCAGCCCGCACCAGGCCAAAAAACCGGGCGCGCAGCGGTGGAATAAGGCAGACGACATAGCCGGTCGAATAAATGGCCGCCAGCAACCACAGGAAATTTTCTTTGCAGGTCAACAGATAAACCGGGAAAGCCGCCCAGAACCATTTGGATTTTAATTCCTGTGTTCCCCGCACGAGCACCCACGCAATCACCATGCCGACGGCAAAAGTGTGAAGTTTAACCGGAAGGATGGAGGGCTGGTCAAAGTACAGCCAGAGGCCGGAAGCGGCGTCGTTATAGTAACCCACCGAAAAACGGCACAAGGCGCCCACCAATGCGCAAAGGAAAAAAAACAAACCCGCACCCAGCCGGTTCATTGCCAGCGCCAGGAATGGGAAACAGGCGTAAAATTGCATTTCCAGGCTCAAGGTCCAGTCCGGCATCGCGCAATTGGTGGATTCATGGGGCAGAAAGCCGAACAAAAACGAAAGGCGCAGCAGCAGCCATTGCCACGCCGGCAGGCCTGCGCCCGCCCCCCAGGCACGGGGGGTCAACTTCACGACAATCAGAAACAGGAGTAAAAAGTAATAAAGCGGGGCGATCCGGAAAAAACGCCGGACATAAAACCGCCACCAGGTTGCCGGCTCGTTCCAAGGCTCCTTCTCCCGCCGTTCCCAGTAATGGAAAATCATCAAAAATCCCGATACATTTATGAATACGTCCACGGCAATGGCGGCCGACCCGAAAACCGGCAACCGATAGCCAATGTGATCACTGGTGTGCCATGCCAGCACCATCCATGCGGCCAATATCCGGACCACGTCCAACAGCGGGATCGTTTCCGTTGACTTGCCGGAGCGATGGACTGAAAGCATGGCGGGTGGAAAGGGATGTCAGACTAGAGGAAAACAGCGAAGATCAACCCATGCCAGCGTTGCCTTCCACCCTGCGACCGCCGGCAAAAGACGGCGTGATTCCGAAAAAACCGATTTGTGAATTGCATTGCGCGCAGGCTGCCTCAATTCGTCGCCACGTCCAAGCTCAGAATTTCGCCCGGCTCGCATTCGGCGAACACCTCGAACGGCCGGCAGCACACCTCGCAGTCCGTTGTGAACTGCTGGCTCGGCACGCTCGTGTCCACCACCAGTTCGAACGCCTGCCCGCAGAATGGGCATTGGATTTTCCCGGTAACTTCCATTCTGCAACTTGGTCCCATGACCGGAAATCGCAACCATTACCCTGCCATCGGCCCCGGATAAACAAAGGGCCGGCAAGGTGCCGGCCCTCCCACAATCGGGAAATGTTTTCCGCGCCCGGGCTAGAACCGCTTCGTGAGGGTCAGGGTGACGGCGTTGCCCT
>Ga0116127_1001423_pt1 | contig 14357 bp, 12 predicted proteins | sample June2015DPH_16_1_FD_89731 | JGI IMG/M metagenome (GOLD analysis project Ga0116127, IMG submission 89731) | Peatland microbial communities from SPRUCE experiment site at the Marcell Experimental Forest, Minnesota, USA - June2015DPH_16_100 | ecosystem: Environmental > Terrestrial > Soil > Wetlands... | reverse complement strand
CGCCGGCTCTTTGCGCGCACCGCGTGGCGTCCCCGCCGCGATGTGAAACAGGCGGTCGCCGACATTTTCAACTGGGTCCGTGGCCACGAAAAAGAATTGCAACCGCTGGTATGAGCCATGAGTTAAAAAACGACTCCGGCACGGCCCATAAGCTTTTGCAAAGCGGCGTGATTTTTACCGTGATAAGTTTCGTGACCAGCCTGGGCCACCTGGTGTTTCAAGCCATCATGGGACGGCATTTGACGGGATCCGGCGAATTCGGCAACGCCAACAGTGCGTTGGGCGGTTTGATGACGCTGCTCGGGCTGTTGCCGGCGGTGGCAATCTTTGCCGTCACTCATTACATCGCGCATTTCAATGCCTGCGGCGACAGCGCGCGGTTGCAAGGATTGCTCCTTGGCTGCCGGAGATCTCTTTTCCGGTTCACCCTTGCCGGTTCGGTGCTGGCGGTGATTGTCGTCAAGCCCTTGAGTGATTTTTTCCATTATAGCGAAAGTTTGATGCTGGTGACACTCGGCTGCACACTTTTGGGTTTGTGGGCTGCGCTGGCCACGGCGTTGTGCCAGGGACTCGCCTGGTTCAAGCGGCTCGCGTTGATCGGATTTCTGGCGATGCTGTTGCGTGTTTCCTTCGGCTGGCTCATCACCTTCAAATGGCCGTCTGCAGAAACCGCCGTACTCGCCTCGGCCTTCGCGCTGCTGGCCAACCTCGTCCTGCTGTTTTGGCGGAAGGATTTGTCGTTGCATGGCGAACCGGTTCCGCCGTGGAACCGCGAGTTCGTCCAATACTTCGTCGTCAGCGCGGCGTTTGTGGTTGGCAACTTCTGTTTTTTTCAGGGCGATTTGCTGGTGGCAAATAAATTTTTCGCCCGGGGGGACCTTGATGCCTATACCGCCACCGGGATTTTGGCGCGGGCGCTGCCCCTGGCCGTTGCGCCCTTGCTGATGGTCTTGTTCACCTCGCGTTCCGGCCAGCGCGTCGGCGGCATCGTGTCGGAACAGCTCAAATTAATCGGGCTGTCCGGCCTCGCCCTAGTTTTGGGCGCGATCTGTCTTTTTGCTCTGCGGAAGTTCTGCCTGGAAATTCTCGGTAAATACTCACCGGAAGCCGCCGACATGGTCGGCCAATTCGCGGTGACAATGGTCTTTGTCGGGCTGTTGCAATCGCTAGCTTATTGGGCGCTGGCCAGCCGCTGGACGAAAATCTCACTGCTCTACGGCGGCTTGGGTTGCGCCTACTGGCTGACGCTGCTCATTCTTGGCAAATCCCCGGCGAATTTGTTGCACGTGATGCCAGTCACGGCTGGTGTTGCCTTCGGTGGGTTGTTTGTCACCTGGCTGGTCACGATGCAGCGGCATCACTGGCCTGCAGCACAATCCTGATTTGAATTTGTCGCCGCCTTCGGCCACACTCACCCCGTGCAGTCCGGTTCGGGAAATCTGCCGCGCGTCAGCTTCGTCATGCCCACGCTCAACGTGGAGGCGTTGCTGGACAATGTCCTCTCTTCCATCACGCGCCAGACGTATCCACGCGACCGTTATGAAATCCTGCTGGCCGACGCGCACTCGACCGACCACACGCGCGAAATCGCAAAAAAATACGGCGCGATCGTCATTGACGACGACGGCAAGAACATGGAAGAAGGCAAACGCCTGGCGCTTCAGCACGCGACCGGCGAATACATCGTCTTCGTGGACGCCGACAATGAAATCACCCATCCCGATTACATCGAACTGGCCGTGAAGGCACTTGCGGCCAATCCGCAGGCGCTCGGTGTGGAAAGTTACTACCTGCCGTCGCCCCAAATGAGTTCGTTCTGCGCCTACCTCACATACCGGCTGCACATCAGCGACCCGATTGCCTGGTTGATGAGTGTGAATCCGAAGCTCGTGACACGCGACGGCGAAGTGGAACGTTGGAACCTGTCCGGTCCCTCGCTCTCGTATCCACTCGGCGCGAATGGATTTGTTTTTCGCCGCGCCGATTTGGAATCAGTGAAGGCCGACGCTCATTTTCAGGACACGCACGCGGCCTTGCATCTCATGCGCGCGGGCAAACGCGAATGGCTGCGGATTCGCGGACGCGGTGTGCACCACTACTACATTCAGACACTTCTGGGTTTTGTGCAAAAGCGCCGACGGGCCACGGTGCATTTCCTCCGCGTCCAAGAGGAGGCAAAAACCAATTGGATGAAGGAAAAGCCGCCCGTGCCGCTCTGGCTGGCGGGTGTTTACTGCGTCACCTTCATCGGGCCGCTGTGGCACACCATGCGGGGATTGGCTCGTGACGGCGACTTGCGCTGGCTCTGGCATGTGCCGGCGAGCCTCGGCAGCGTGCTGGGCGACGCTTGGGGTGTGTGGACTTACAAACGGCGCGGCAAGGACAAGGCACTGATCGCAAAATTGAAAGTGAAACAAAATTTGAAATAATATGGAACCAAAGACGTCTCGTGATTTCGATCTGGCGGTCTGCTATCGCATTTATCCGCGCGTGTCGGCCAATCCAATCCTAGGGTTCACGGACAAACTGGCGCTGGTCCAGTTGAACCTGGAAACGTTCAAAGAGGCGATTGGCAGTTTGAAGGTTAAAATGTGGGTGTTGCTGGACAACTGCCCTCCCGCTTACGAAAAATTGCTGGCGTTGATATTTCCCAACACGCCGATGGATATTATCAAACTGAAAGGTGAAGGAAACTGGGCGACTTTTGCAAGACAGATTGATATCTTAAGCCAACAAACAGCTTCTGATTTGGTTTATTTTGCCGAAGACGATTATTTGTATCTGCCGCACTCGATGGAACGCGGTGTGGCATTTCTAAGAAGCCATTCCGAAACAGATAGTTTAACCCTGGCCGATCACGGGGATTACCACCGCAGGTATGTGGACCACATCCGTTCCCGCGAGCACACGGAACATGACCGGCGCTGGCGCACCGTGGTGGCCACGGCATTGACCTTCATGATACGACAGCAAGCCCTGATCGACTCGGTGGACGTGTTTAAAACCTATTGCCGGGGCAATTCAGATTTGGGGCTGTGGATGGCCTTGACCAAATTGCGCGTGTTCAACCCTTGGTGCTGCATTCGCGGCTTTGGCGACGGCAAATTCATCCCCGGCTCTCAGGCGCTGGCATGGTGGCACGCCTGGCGTTACATCCTTTTTGGCAAACGCCGAACGCTCTGGGCGCCCAGGCCGACCCTGGCCACCCACATGGAAAAGCGAAGCGTTGCTCCGGGTGTGGATTGGGAACAGCTTTTGGGAGCACGGGCCCGGACGTTGCAGGAATCCCGGCAGCTCACCCAACCACCCACGGTTTGAACTTGTTCCGTAACCGTCGCCAGAATTGCTCGCGCGGAGAGAGCGGACGGCCGTCCACGGGCAAAGGGGGAAGCGTGGCGCGTGGCTTGAAAGATGGCAGTTTTTTCACCCCCGGAATGCAGGTGGCGTTGTGGTAAATCATCACGCCGTCGAGATGTTCCACTATCGGCCAACCGGGCCGGTTTTTCGAATAAGTGCCTTTCAAGTAGGCGCGATAATTATACTGGCAGGGCAAAATCCGCAGACGGTCAAAATATTTTGTCTGAATGACTTCGTTGAGGCAGAGCTGATCGTCCGCCACGGTGCGGAAATGGGTGCGCCCCCGGGCGGCAATTTCCGCACGAATGTCGCGGCTGCGCAGCACGTTCCAAAGAAACACGCCGCCGTTGAGAAAATTCGATGTGTAACCTTGTCCGAGCATATATCGTCCGCCCTGATGTTCGACACAGGCGGCCACATCCGCATTGCCCAGCAATTGTTCAAACGGTGGCAGGGGTTGAAGACACAGCACGTCAAAACAGTCCACCGTCAGCGCGTAATCCACCCCCAACTCGTCGAGCACCTCCAGCCGGCGGTAATAAACCTCGCGTAAGGGGTGTGAAAAATCGGACGAGGGAGCGAGCAGATGGTATTGGATGCCCGGGATGTGCCGCTTCGGCAAGCCCTCGCCAACAATAAAAGCATGCAATTCCAGGTTTGGGCATCGAGCAAAACTGGAGAACGTGTAGTCCAGATTCTCAATGGCTTTGCCCATGGCCAGCGTGACCGCAGCGGAACGAGGAGTTTGACTCATGGTGTGGTAGGTTTCTTGAATTTCAAAATTGGATGAAGCGACAACCACCACATCCCGCAACGGTTGAAACCGCGAGTCATCCATTCTCTCTCCAACGGGTGCAGCACTGGCGGGCCGTAGTTGCTGCCGATCCCTTTGACAAATTCAAAACCTGCAGCCCGGACCAGCTTTTTAATTCCGAAGATGGTGTAAATTTTGTCCACAGGTTGCAGCAAGATCCAATTGGGCCGGTTAAGCCATTCCGAAAGCAGTCGCACCGCCAGCCAGGGCAAATGCAGGTAGTTGGGAAAGGAAATATAAAGCCATCCGCCCGGCTTCAGAATTTTGTGAACGCGCTGCAAAACCACTTCTGGATGCTCCAAATGCTCAATGGTTTCCAACATCACGCAAAGATCAAACATATCGGCGGGAAAATCCATTGTGTATAAATCCTGCACTTGAAAATGTCCGCCGGGCATCTCCCGCCGGCAAAATGTTACGGCTTCGGCGCTTTGATCCAAGCCGTAAATTTGCGTTGCGGGCAGGCAGCCTTTTCCCGCCAGTATGCGAGGCACTTGCGCCTGACCGCAGCCGAGTTCGAGGAGTTTATGTTCGGGCCGACACTCGGCAATCAAGTCGGGCAACAGAAACCGATGCCATGGACCAAGCGTGCATCGAATGTTCCGATAGTAATGATCATCATACCAAGCTGCGTTCTCGGCTGAAGTTGTTAGCAGATTCATTGTTGAGCCCTGGGTTTGAATAGCTGGTGGTTACGAAACACTTGTTTTCAATAGTGTTTCACCGACCTTTCATTAAGCTTTTCATCCGGGCGACGTTGGGGAAAATGTTCTCCAACCGGAGATCCGAAGGTGCAAATGAATTGCCAGGTCGGGCAGTTGCTTCAGGCCGACGCAGTTTATGATCGTCGCTTGTCTTGACAAGCTCACGCCCAAAACTCTTAAAGGAGCAACGAATCGTTCCCCGCATGGGATTCGGAATAAAGCGATTTCTTGCACTCATTTTTAATGTCTGTTCTTTCTAAGTGGATAGATAAATAGAACCGACGGTGAGCAGCAAGTGGAAACCATTAAAGTTAAGACCCTTTGTTGGCCGTTGATGCCGGGCTTCTCATCAGTAAAGCCCGGTGGGAATCACGGATTCAGATGAATAGGTCGAGTCCGTTTGTTTTGTCGCAACGACCACCACAGTACACGACCATGAGGGAAAAATGCTGGCCAACGGCGACCAAAACTCACCGATTTTAGGCAGATAAAAAGCGCTGCCAGTTGCCGACTCAAATTTGAATCCATGGGCTTTCAACACAATCTTGATGGTGCGCAAGGTGAAATCGCGGAAATGCGCCGAACGATAGCGCGCCGCATACATGGGCGGCAGATCAAAAAACAGCATCATACCAATGCCCAGCAATGTGCGGATATTCGGAAATGTAAGCACCAGTTTGCCACCCGGTTTCAACACGCGGTTGATTTCAAACATCAGCCAATCCGTGTCCACCTGATGTTCAATGGTCTCGCCGCAAAAAATGGCATCGAATTTCCCGGCGGGATAAGGCAAAGGTGCATTTTCAATATTGTGCTCGACAGCGTGAACTCCGTTTTCAATCGCACGCGCCACATAACTGGGGGCAATTTCCACGCCATGAATTTCGTGGGTCTTTACCAGCGGGCGCAAGACCCCGCCATTGGAACAACCCACATCAAGAATCACCCGGCCTGGAGCCATCCCGGAAAAAATCCGCCGCACTTTTTGAATGCGCGGCCCAGACGGTTCGGGAGCGTCAAGCACCTGATGTTTTGCGCCTTCGCTAAGCAATAACTGTAATTCATGACTTTTCATGGCAAAAACCTTTACAATCTCCGTCTTGAATGGGTAAACGCAATCGAGTTGTACGGAGGTAAGCTGATTGGACCGGTGTCGGAAAGCAAAATCTTGGCATAACCAAAATTCGCGCGGAGCGCCTTGACAATCCATTGCTTCCCCTTGAGAATCGAAGCCTCGTTTTTCACCAAACAGATGTTTTTTGCGCCATGAAGCTGAGAGTTGGACGTGAACATAATCACCGGGACAATATTTACCGGCCATGAAAGCCATCAAACAAAATTCTCCCAAATCACAAGCGCTCACGCTTGCCGTTCTTTTGGCGGGTATTCTCCTCTGTTTGTTTTGGCGAAGCTTTTTGCCTGGCTTTGTTCATTTTTCAAATGACGGGCCGCTTGGACAGCAAAACTCCTCCTGGATACAGCTTCCCGCCGCTTTCACCGGAGGCTGGGCTGATTTGAATGACATTGGCAACAATAATGGCGCGTGGCCGCTAGACTTGAACGCGTTGTGCCGTTGGATGCTTGGGGCTGTCGGTTACTCAAAATTTTTTGCGCCCATCTCCTTGTTTATTTTGGGATTCAGCGCATGGTGCTTTTTTAGACAGTTAAAATTTTCGCCGTTGGCGGCGGCGCTGGGCGCATTGGCCACCGCCTTGAATTCCACCTTTTTTACCACTGCCTGTTGGGGCGTGGCCGGCCAGTTGGATGCTTTCAGCATGGACTTTCTCGCCATGGCATTGGTTTTATCTAATTCTTCGGCGACACCCCCGCTCACCCGCTGGATGCGACTGGCTTTGGCGGGGTTGGCCGTAGGTGTCAATGTGATGGAGGCTTTCGACATCGGCGCCATTTTCAGTTTGTTTGTCGCGGCTTTTGTTTTGTTCAAAGCCATTGTGGATGAAGGCGGCCCGGTTTTGGTGAAATTGGGGCGCGGCATCGGGCGAATCGTAATCATCGCCATGTTTGCGGGCTTCATCGCCGCGCAGACCGTCGTGACACAAGTCGGTTCTTCAATTGTCGGCATCGCCGGCACCGGACAAGACACGGAAACCAAAGCTCAACATTGGGATTGGGCAACCCAATGGAGCGTGCCCAAAATCGAAGCGCTCAGCCTGTTTATTCCCGGCCTGTTCGGTTATCGGATGGATACGCCGAAAGACATGATGGACTTTTTCCAGGACGCCTACAAAGGAGGCAATTATTGGGGCGGTAGCGGACGCGATCCGGCGATTGACCGCTTTTTTGCAAGCGGGAAAGAAGGTTCCCCGCCGCCCGGACTGATGCGATTCAGTGGCAGCGGCAGTTATGCCGGGGTGCTGGTGACGCTGGTGGCGTTGTGGGCGATTGCGCAATCGTTGCGACGGCAAAATCCGGCATTCACCGAAACGCAACGGCGGTTCATTCGGTTTTGGTCGGTGATACTGATTGTGACGCTGCTGCTGGCTTTTGGCCGCTTCGCGCCCTTCTACAAATTGCTCTATATGCTGCCGTATGTCTCGACGATGCGGAATCCATGCAAGTTCATTGTGGTTTTTTCGTGGGCGCTGGTCATTCTGTTTGCTTACGGCATCCACGGTTTGAGCCGGCGTTATTTGGAAATTTCGGCGGCTAATTCCACTTCGCCGCTGGCGCAACTCAAAAATTGGTGGACGAAAGCACGCGGCTTTGATCGAAATTGGACGTTGGTCTGTGTCCTGGCTGTCATCGGCAGCGTGCTCGGGTGGCTGATTTACGCAATGGAGAAGCCAGGCCTTGTCCGTTACCTGCAAATGGTGGGGTTTCCCGACGAAGACATGGCCAAAGACATCGCCGCGTTCAGCCTCGGGCAGGTCGGCTGGTTCATCCTGCTCTTCGCGGTGGCGGTTGGACTTTGCACGCTCATCATTGCTGGAATTTTTGCGGGGCGACGTGCAAAATTAGGCGGCATTTTGCTCGGCACGCTGCTCGTCATGGATTTGGGCCGGGCGAATTTGCCCTATATCATTCACTGGGATTACAAACAAAAGTACGAGGTTGGCTCGCTCAACCCCATTGTTGATTTCCTGCGCAACAAACCCTACGAACACCGGGTTGCCTATGGGCTGCCCAGACCGTTGTCAACGCCGTCGCAATTTGAATTGTTTAACGAGCTCTATTTGATCGAATGGGCGCAACACCACTTTCCGTATTACAACATCCAGTCGCTCGATAAAATTCAAATGCCGCGTATGCCGGCGGACTTGGAGGCATTTGAGGGTGCATTGCGAATCGGCATCAGGCAGGACAGTTCCGGCCAGGGGATATTGGATCCGGGAACCTTTCCCCGAGTGGGGCGGCTTTGGGAATTGACCAACACCCGTTACCTGCTCGGCCCGGCGGGTTTGCTTGATTTATTTAATGAACAATTTGATCCGGGGCGGCGGCGTTTTCGCATCGTTCAACGCTTTGCCATCGCGCTCAAACCGGGAGTCAAGGAATTCCATCAACGGCTCGAAGAACTAACCGCCGTTCCCAATGACAACGGCGACTATGCGCTCATCGAATTCACCGGCACGTTGCCTCGCGCCAAACTTTATTCCAACTGGCAAGTCAACACCAACAACGACGCTACGCTCAAAACGCTGGCGAGCACAAATTTCGATCCGTGGCAGACCGTTTTGATTTCCACGCCCTTGCCGGTCACGCCGGCCGCGACCGCCACCAATGAAAATTCCGGAACCGTCGAATTCAAACGTTACGTGCCGGACGACCTCGTGTTCAAGGGGAAGCGAAATGGTCTATGGAAACAATCTGGATACTGCTACGCGCCGAAGGAGGTCATGTTCGATGCAGAAACCACCACCCCATCGATACTGCTCCTCAACGACAAGTACGATCCGCACTGGCGCGTGTTTGTGGATGGCAAGCCGGCAGAACTGTTGCGCTGCAATTTCATCATGCGCGGGGTTTATCTGTCCCCCGGCCAACATACGGTCGAATTTGATTTCAGCCTGCCGAACAAGCCGCTCTATTTGACCTTGTCAGCCATAGGCGTGGGGATTTTGCTGGGCGGGCTGTTGTTACTGCGGGGCAAAAGAGCCATGGGAGCGGACTAATTCAAATAGAGTCTGCAGTCATAGCCAGCTGCTGTGCTGTTACAAAGTCATCCGCCCGCTAGTTCAGACGTGAAAGAATGACAAACTGCTTGCACGTCATGATATGGACCTCTAGTTTTAGTGTCTTGTTTTAGCCTCAATTGAGGCAGATCCATTCTTTGCCACCAACTGAAAATTGATTATGAGAGTAGAATTAGGCAGCGCCTACTGGTATTTTAAAAGCTTCTTCAAACCGGGAAATTCTCAAACAGGCAATTTGGATCCGGATGTAATTCGCCAGCTGTCGACCGACAACGCGCGGCTCGTTGAGTTGAAGCGGCGTTATGCGCAAATCACCGAGTTTCCCCACTCCTTCTGGAATTCATGGGAAAAGTGCGTCAATTTGCTAAGGTTTCGCGGGGAAGATGACTATGTCAGCCAGGCATACTTCCGGCAGAACACACGCCGCTACGAATTGAGCTTCGCCTACGTTGAAGCCACGGATGACTTGGGTTTACTCAACCTGTTGCATGAGGACCCGCTCTTCGGCGTGAAATTATGGGAGTTTGTCCCCGGCAAGCCAGTGAGCCGCGACCTGCTGGATTCAATCCTTGAAATCCAGTTTTTGCAAAAGGCCCTGGGTTTTCAATTCCAAGACCGGCTGCGAGTGCTGGACATCGGGGCTGGCTACGGACGCTTCGCCCACCGTTTCAACACAGCGTGCCCAAACAGTTCAATCACTTGCATTGATCCCATCGCCACCTCGACGTTTCTCTCGGAATTTTACCTCAAGTTTCGCAAATGCCCCGGAACGGATGTGGTTCCTTTTGACCGGTTGCCTAATCTGCAAAACCGGACTTTTGACCTAACCGTTAACATCCACAGTTGGTCGGAATGCACCAAGCAGTTCATCAGTTTCTGGCTGGACCAGATCTGTGACTTGAAAGTGCCTTATCTTTTCATCGTCCCGCATACCGAAAAACTGGAAACGGTGGAGACCAATGGTGTTCATCTGACTTATGATGACGAATTGGAACGCCGCAACTTCAAGCTCGTTCTCAAGCAGAAGAAGTTTCATCGCTCCCAACTGGTGCATCAAGCCGGCATCTTCCCGACGGAATACCGTCTGTATAAACGCGAACTTTAAGACACCGGAGACCGGACCAAAAAAACATCATGCGCGTCGCAGTCATTGTCATCACCCGCAATCACTCAGGCTACCTCGCCGAGGTGCTGGCAGCGCTGGCAAAACAGGATTATTCCGACTTTGAAATTATCATCGTGGACAGCAGCGCAGGTGAGGAAAAGGAAAAGTCCGCGAAGCTCGCGGAACAATTCCGTGCGAAATACGTTTTTGAACCACGCCTCGGCCAGTCGCTCGCGCGGAATTCCGGGCTGCCCTTCTGCACCGGCGAAATCATCGCCTTCACTGACGACGACTGTCTGCCGGAAAAAAACTGGCTCTCGCTCCTCGTGCAAAATTATTCCAGCCCGGAAATCTGGGGTTGTTCCGGGCGGGTCATCCCGTACCGCAGCGAAGCCGCCGCCGATCTTTTCGAGGAAGTCGCCGGGCAGGACCTGGGCGAGAACCGCCGAGTCTTCAAACCCGAAGAAGTCCGTTTCAGCGTCGGGTTGATTTTGCAGAACGTCCTTAAAGTTTTTGCCAAGCACATGAAAGGCAAAGGCCTTGCGCCGTGGTGCGTCGGCCACGGCAGCAGCATGTCGTTCCGCAAAACCGCACTTGACCAGCTGGGCGGGTTCGACAACCGCCTCGGCGCGGGCGCTCCGCTCAAGAGCGGCGAGGACATTGACATCAACTATCGCATCCTGCGTTCCGGCCACTGTATGGTTTATGAACCGCGTGCGGTCGTCCGCCACAATCACCATCGCATGACCGCCGAGGACGTCTTTAAAACCCGTTACTCTTACAGCTTCGGCGGTGCCGCGCTCATGCACGAAAACTCCGGGAATCCGCTCATGTTCTGCATGAAATGCGGACGCCTCCTCCAGCTCTTCATCAAGATCGCGCAATACAAGCTGACCGGAAAAAAAGAACTCGCACGCGTTTTCAGCCAGGATTTACGCGGCGTCCTCGACGGCATCGCTGCCCAAAAGAAAAATCCGCGTGATCCGAAGCTGAAGCCGGAACTATAATCCCGTCGGATGATCTAGAAATTCCCACGGCAGCTTGAACTTTTTGGAAAGATGCGAGGCGAGGGCTTTCACGCCGAATGTCTCCGTCGCATAGTGGCCGCCGTAAAAGACATTGAGGCCGCATTCTTCCGCCAGCGCGTAAGTCCAATGCGGACCTTCGCCGGTGATGAAGGTGTCCACGCCTTCATCCGCCGCCAGTTTCAAATCGCCGCCCGCGCCACCCGTCACCACCCCAATGCACCGACAAATTTCGCCGCCGCCCGGAATGATTCGCGGTTTGGCGCCGGTTGCGCGCGCAAGCTTCGCGGCGAGTTCGATGCGGGAGATTTTGGTGCGCGATTGAAAACCGATGCACTGCCCATGCGTGACGAAAAAAGGGCGCAGATTTTTCAAGCCGAGCGCGGCGCAAAGTTGCGCGTTGTTGCCGAGCCGGGGATGCGCGTCCAGCGGCAGGTGCGAGCTGTAAACCGCCAGGTTGTTTTCCATCAGCAGCCGGAGCAGCTCGTATTTTTTGCCCGTCCACGGATGCGACGGCCCCCAGAACAATCCATGGTGCACGATGAGCAGGTCCGCTTTCGCTGCGATGGCAAGCCTGACCGTGGCCAGGCTCGCGTCCACGGCGGCGGCGATACGGCTTACCGTCCCGCTATTTCCCACCTGCAATCCATTCGCCGCGCCGTCGTAATCCCCGATTTCTTTTGTGCGAAGAAGCCGGTCGCAATGTTTGACGATGGCGGCAAGTGGAACTTTCGGCATGGCGCGATAAAACCAAATTTCCCCCAGACTGCAAAGCGCGAAACGCTTTGAAAATTTTCAAACCCCTTATTGAATTCTCCGGGCCGCGCTTTATAGTGCGCCCGGTTGGCGAACGAATTTATGATCAAGACCCTGGCTCATATATGCATTTTTTCAAAGGATTTGAACCGCAGCCTGGATTTCTATTGCGGGGCGCTCGGATTGCGCCGGCATTTTGATTTCATCAAGGACGGCGAGCTGTTCGGATTTTATCTCCAGATCAACCAGAATCAGTACATCGAAATTTTCAAGGCCGGCCCGGCGGAAGCCGCCGGCCCCCAGCGGATCCATCATCTCTGCCTGGAAGTGGATGACATTGACGCGATGCAGGACGCCTTGATCCAGCGCGGCGTGGCCGTGAAACCCAAAAAGATGGGCTGCGACCAGACCTGGCAATTCTGGTGCCAGGACCCCGACGGAACGGATGTGGAGTTCCACCAGTACACCGCCCAAAGCTCACAGTTCACCCGGGAACCCTGCATCGTGGACTGGTAAGTTTTTTAAATGCGATTCGTTCGTCGCAAAAAATTTTTCATTCCGCTTGTTGCTTTCTGCGCAGAGGATTTTATAGTTCGTTCGGTTTGAATTCACTGAGATGAGCAATCCAAATGACGCGGCGCAGCCGTGGGACATCGAAGCGGCGCGCACGCTTTACAACATCCAGCGCTGGGGTGCGAAGTATTTCGACATCAATGACGCCGGACACGTCATCGCGCGGCCCTTGCAGGAAGCGGGCGTGGCGGTGGATTTGACGGATGTGGCCGAGGAGGCCAAGGCGCGCGGGCTGAAGTTTCCGCTGCTCATCCGGTTTCAGGACATTTTGCGTCACCGCGTCGAATCCATCAATCTGGCGTTTCGCAGCTCGATCACGGAATACAATTACCAGGGCCGTTATCGCGGCGTCTTTCCCATCAAGGTCAACCAGCTCCGCGAGGTGGTGGAGGAAATTCTCGACGCGGGCAAGCCGTTTGAGTTCGGCCTCGAAGTCGGCAGCAAGCCGGAATTGTTCGCCGGGCTGGCCCTGCAAAACCAGATGGGCAGCCTCATCATTTGCAACGGTTACAAGGACGCGGAGTTCATCAAAATGGCCATGCTCGGCATCAAGCTGGGCAAAACGGTCATCATGGTTGTCGAAAAATTGGAGGAGTTGCGGCAAATCATTTCGATTTCAAAATCGGTCGGCGCTGAACCGCTCATCGGCATTCGCACGCGGTTGTGGAGCAAGGGCACGGGGCGCTGGGCGGGCAGCGGCGGTGAAAATGCGAAGTTCGGCCTGAGCACGGCGGAACTTCTGGAAGCGACGGAGATGTTGAAGGCGGAAAATCTCGGCCACTGTTTCAAACTGCTGCATTTTCACATCGGTTCGCAAGTGCCGGATATTCTCACGGTGAAAAAGGCCGTGCAGGAGGCCGCCCGGCTTTACGCAAAACTGCACAAGCTGGGCTACCCGATTTCATATCTCGACGTCGGCGGCGGGCTGGGCGTGGATTACGACGGCAGCCGCTCGGCGTTTGACAGCTCGACGAATTATACGCTGCAGGAATACACGAACGACGTGGTCTATTACATCGCCGACGTTTGCAACGCCGAAAACGTGCCGCACCCGGACATCGTCAGCGAAAGCGGACGCGCCATCGTCGCGCATCATAGCGTCTTGATCGTCGAGGTGTTTGGCGCGATTGAAAAAATCCGCCCGGGCGAATTTTTGAAATTCGGCGACAACGAGCATGCGCTTGTCCGGGAGCTGCTCGACATCAAAAAAAATCTTTGCAAGCTGAACAAACTCGAAGCCTACCACGACGCGCTGGAACGCCGCGAAGACGCGCAACACATGTTCACGCTCGGCGTGCTGGATTTGCCCGACAAGGCGAAGATTGAAGACCTCTACTGGCAAATCGGCCGCGACGTCGTCGAAAGTTTCAAAGGCCAGGCTTACGCGCCGGAGGAAATCCGCCAGCTCGAAGACAGCCTGGGCGACCAGTATCTCTGCAATTTTTCCGTCTTTCAGTCACTGCTCGATCACTGGGCGCTCGACCAGTTGTTTCCCATCATGCCGATTGCCCGCCTGAATGAACGCCCCACGCGCGAAAGCACGCTCGTGGACATCACGTGCGATTCCGACGGGCAGGTGAACAAGTTCATTGACCTGCGCGACGTGCGCGACACGCTGCCGCTGCACAAACTCAACGCCAACGGCAACGGTTTGCTCGAACCGTATTACATCGGCTTTTTCCTGATGGGCGCGTATCAGGACATTATGGGCGACCTGCACAACTTGTTTGGCCGCGTCAACGAGGTTCACGTTTTTCTCGAGCCCGACGAACCGACCGGCTATTACATCGAGGAAATCATCGAAGGCAACACCATCATCCAATCACTCGCAGCGGTGCAATACGACGAAAACGAATTGAAGCGGCAAAT
>Ga0116127_1001414_pt1 | contig 14468 bp, 26 predicted proteins | sample June2015DPH_16_1_FD_89731 | JGI IMG/M metagenome (GOLD analysis project Ga0116127, IMG submission 89731) | Peatland microbial communities from SPRUCE experiment site at the Marcell Experimental Forest, Minnesota, USA - June2015DPH_16_100 | ecosystem: Environmental > Terrestrial > Soil > Wetlands... | reverse complement strand
GCGGTTTCGTTCTCCGGTTGGGCGCAAACCACTCTGCCTGTGCTCGGTGTCGGCGCTCCTCCAGCAGCGGCAGGCGGCTACCTGCACTACTACGCCATCACCACGGCGGCGCTGCAAGAAGGTTTGGCGGATTCCTCGAACTTCCCGGTTTGTGTGAGCACGGTTGGCACGGTTGGGTGCAACGTTACAACCGATATTTCCGCGAACCTGGCGACAAGCGCTCACGGCGGGTACGTTCAAAACACGGTAACGCAGACGGGCGGGAACGGAGGGACAGAACCGGCCGATGCGGTCTTTGGAACGACCTCGACGTGCTCAACTTTGCTGCCTTGGGAAACCGAAACATACAACGCCACAACTGGTGCATGGATCGCGCACGTCCAACTTCCCACCTTGCACTATCTGATCCAAGACACGTTCTATTTGTGCTTCGATCAGAACGCGGTGACTACTCAGCAGAATACCGGAAGCTATGCACCATCGGCGGTTTGGGACACGTACTATCGAATCCTCTGGCATGAACCGACAATAGGCGGCTCGTTGACCCTGCAAGATTCGACAACCTACGCGAACAACGCGACGAATACAGGCGGGGCCACTGTGGGCACTGGGGAAATCGACGGCGCGGCATCCTTCGCCAGCGCCAGCAACCAGTATTTCAGGATTCTCAACAACGCCAGCTTCAACCTGGCCGCGCCCTTTACCATCTCCGAGTGGATCAACATTACCACCACGGGTGGTGTTCAGTTTCTTTTTGGAAAGTCCAGCGCGGGTCAGTTCCTTGCTCAAGACGAAGGGTCAGGCGTCTACAGGTTCTTGGCTGAGTTTGGAAACACGATTGTTAGCAGCATTCATCCGAGCTATGGAACGTGGGTGTACGTGACTGTTGTTGTGACTTCCGGTGGACAAGCAATTTACATAAACGCGGGGACTCCGGCCACGGACAGCACAACTGGGAATGGCTTTACTTCAGGGGGAAAGATTTTCGTTGGGTATAGCGCGGATGACGCCCAGTGGCCGGTCAACGGCGTAATTGACGAAATCCGGCTCTCTGCGACGAATCGCTCTGCCTCCTGGATTACCGCCGAATACAACAATCAGAAGGCCAGCAGCACGTTTCTAGCGGCCGGCAGTTTTCACTAATCCTCGAAAACGCGCTACCCTGAATCCATGAAAACAAAATCTCTCTTTTTCCTTGCTTTGCTGCTTGCGCCGGCCTGGAAACTCGCGGCGCAAGCCCCTCGGGAGCGGCCGGAACCTTCATCACTTACGAAACCCATAGCGCGACTTCCTACCTGACGGTGGCACCGGCCACGATTGGATTCGGGATGGCGCCGAATGCCAGCACCAAACCCCTGCTGCTCGAACTGGTTTATTGGTCCGTCACAACTCCGTAGGTGGGGGCTGCATTCGCACTCTGGCAATGGCGTATTCGACGGGGTTGAGGCTTCGGCCTGCCTGGTCCTTGGCGCGAATCCGGTCCTCGACGGTGCTTTTCGCGGCCTCACGTCTTCGGTCCAGGATCGCAACACAGTATTTGCAGATTCCCGGTAAGGCTGCGGGTGTGCGGCGGTTCAATCGGCAGAGGTCGCAATGGAAGTAACCTCCCATGGGTTTAACAAGGGCGTTACGCGCCTTCTTTGGCTGGCGCCTCGCCTCGGGCCTTGGCATCGGGCCATTGCTTCATTATCTTACGGTATGCAGTTGGATCGGTGCGTCTCACGATGGAACGCGCGGCCATTGCAAGATCGTGCCCTACGGGGCGGCGCTGCTGCCAAGTGCGAACAATTCTGAAAATCGTCCGGTACATTTCGTGCGGCGTTGGCGCGTCCATTGGTCTACCACCATCCGAAGTGATGCCAACAGAACCGGAACAGGTAGAGGGCAAACCAGCCTCTTGCAATCCGGTAGGCTTCAATGAGGCTCATTTGGTGCGCCTCCCTGAATTGGCGGGTCCAGCCTGCATGGCTCGGAGGATCAGCGTGTCAAAGTCTCGGGCTGGGCCTTGTGCGATCGCGGCGGCGGTTCGCTCTTTGGCTTCCTTACTGGAGGCTCCAAGGTTTATCAGGGCCGATTCTAAATCGCGGGCTACGCCGGAAGCCTCCCCCGAGTCAACCGGCGCAACCCGGCCCGCTTTCGACGCGATGAAGCGGGAATGCCGTTGGGCGGCGCCGTCGCAAGCCTTCTGCCGGCGATTATGGCGCGGTCGGTACTCGACATGCAGATGGATGCGGTACCGGATGACGTAGAACAGCATGAGGGCGGTGGAAACGAAAAGGGCAAGATTCAGCTTAAGCATGTCTCTATTCTGCGCCTCTGGTACGGGTCTGTGAATCGGGAGAACCACTGTTAACCGTACCTGCTAACCTCTCGATTTCTGCCTGAAACTTCATGGCTTCACGTCCGGTTGTGCCGGGTCGGTTTCCACGGGTTCATCGGGTTCACAGATCATCTCTGAACTCCTGGGCCTGCTCCGGCCTTGCGAGTTTGATTCGCAGCCAATCGAGAAACCGGGTGCGTTTCTTGGGTGCCATGGAATACGCCTGGCTGCGCTCGATGGTCAATCGCGGGGTCTGCTGGTACAAAATGACACCGTGCAACCCTGCGGATTTCGGGTCTTTCAGTTCTCCTTGAATGCGGCCTATGGCGCGGGTGAGGTCGTCGTCCTGCTCGCGGATTCCGTTGGTCGGGTTGGCCCATGCGTATTGGCTCATGGCTTTCGGTAGATCCTCCCTTTTGCATCGTAGTAGATTTCCTCCGGCTTCAACAATACCGCTATGCCGGAAGGCTCGGTAAGCTCGTACAATTGCCATTCCGTAAGCTGTTTTTCAAAGAAGATCGGGACTTGGTTCTTGAGCGTGACAGCATCGGCCTGGACGGTGATCTCCGTGAACTGATGGTTTGTACCTGGTCGGAAGGCGGCCCAATGGCCGGCGATCTTGCGGACTTCGACGCCGATTGGACCGGGCACTTTCCAGCCGGAAGGGTTCAGAATCGGGGCGGGTCGCTGGAACTCGGCGCGATAGCAGATTCTCAGGGGGTGCGTTAAAGGGGCGCTCATGCCTTCTTTTCCTCCGGTGGTTTGGGCTTGCGGATAATCGCAATCCTGGATTCGATGTTCTGGTAGACATCCACGAACGCATCCGGGGATACGGCCTTTGCGAGTACGCCGGGGCTCTGGTTGTTTCCTAAAGCCCATTCCTCAACATCCTGCCGGGAATTGGTGAGGATCTGAAGCGGGCGCTCCGCGTTCGAGTTGCCCGGGTCCGACAGGATGGCTCGGAAACGCATCATGCTCTAACCCCTTTGAATGTGATAAATTTTTTCATCTGCTCAAGAGCGCACGTCGGACAGGTGGCGACAATCGGGTGTAGTGGGATGGCGGTTATAAGATAGGCCTTTAAAGTATCGCAATAAATCGCCATCCTCTCAGGGTACGTGACGGTGTAGAACCACTTCGCGCGGCGCGGGCGTTGCCCTCCGCAATAGTGGCACATCATCGTTCCCACACTTTCAGAAGTTTATCGCGGCCTGGGTCGCTGAGGATGGCTCGGAAACGCATCATGGGCACGGCCTCCGTTCGCTTCCGCGTGGGAACTTTTCGGCCATGTGTAGATCGGCGTCTCGGCCGGCTGCTTCGAGGGTGTATCGCCATTCGGTTCTGAATCCGCACGCGCACTCAATAGAAAAGAAGCACACTCCTGAAAAGAACTGGGTGATGATGTTCATGGGCGCTCCCACATTGAAAGCCAGCCCTTTTTTGCGGCACTAATGATGCACGTTGAAACGGCGTCTTGTTTCGCGGCATCCGTCCATTGTTCCCCGGCATCCTTCAGGGCTTTAGTTACAAAGGCTACGCACTCCCTGAAAGCCTTATCCATCGGTACGGGTCCACTGGCGCGAATCTGAGCCGTCAATGCCTGGGGAAGTGGCATTGTAGCGGGGCCATACGTTCCGGTTCCCCGGTCAAACAGGCGGGGTTGGTCCTCATGCTTCGAGGGTTTGCGAAGCCGGCGCCCGCGGTGCTCGATCTGGACCGGCTCGCGCGGTTGGTTCGGGTCTGGTTCTGCGGCCTCGATTTCTTCGGCGGCTCGGGCCTTCTCGGTTTCCGGGGGAAGCCATACCCGGTACGTTGCCGGCTTTCCTTGCTCCGCATCTTTGCAGATCATGAACGGCTCGCCGGGCCGGAGGTCCATCACATTCAGTTCTATGGCCGTTTTCCGGGGCAAGGTGAGCGTGCGGCCGTCCGATAGGGGAAAGTGTACCGTGAACTGATCGGGGATGCCTGCCGGGTCCTGTAGGGCCAACTGGAGGGGGATATTAGGGGTGAGTTTGACTTCACCGGGCATTGGGGGCCTTCGCAAGACGTTTCCAGTACGCTACTACGTCGGGGTGTGCATCGGGATTTCCCGCCAGTTTCTTTTTGGCTTCGTCGCGCATCCAGGGCCGCCATGCGTCTAATGCTTCGGCAAGTTGGCTCTGAAGATCATATTGCGGATACAGGGCGTCTTCACCCTTCAGAATCATGAACGGGCCTTTGATGGAACGCGAGCGGCGCAGAAAATTGAGGTCCGCACATGACGCTTGGAAGCCCGTTACTCTGAGTTGATGCGCTACGAAATTGAACGCGGCGGTTGCCGCAAGACTCATGGCGTAAACGCAGGTTCCGTAATCGTGTTGCCGTTCCGTAACCGACTTGATGTACTCGACAAGCTGCTCCATCGTGTAGGGCCAAGGGTCTTTGGTTTCGCGCATCTCGGCCTCGGTTTTCGCTGTCTCTATCAGATGGGACGCGCATTTCGCGGCGTAGTCGCGGGCGCGAGCGGCTTCGGCGTCCTTGTACTCTTTGGAGTTGCGGTAGCGCTCGGCCTTGGCTCGACAATCAGCATCCCATCGGGCCTGTACCTGATCGGCGGTTTCGCCGGGATGCGCCACGACTTTAGTACCGTTGAATTCAAAGGTAACGTCTTCGGACTTGGACCGGGCAAGCTCGACGGCTTGTTGGCAGACATCCGAAATATGGTTTCCACCGTGGGTTTCGAGTTTCATGCTGCCCTCTTTTCCTGCTTGGGTTCGACGTTGATTCCCTTTCGGTCTGAGGACTTCTGGCCTACTCCATGCGGGCCGGTGTGCGCGGCCTCAATGCGCCGGCTCGAACCACACGCGGCGCATGGCAGTTTGCGGATGAAGGCCCGGTACGCTGCATTTCGGACGGGCTTCGACGGCTGGTAGGTCCGATACTGAGCGATTCCGAAAAGGCTGTTCACAATCCTTATACTAAGCGCTTGTATTGCGCGTGTCAAGAGAATACTTGACGGAGAGTAGAATCAAGAGTACCATACCATCAGATGACGAAGCGCAAGGCGAAGCGAAAGAACCCGGCTGCGGTGGCGCTCGGCAAGCTCGGGGCGAAGGCACGGGCTAAGCTGCTCACGCCGGAGCAACGCTCCGATATCGCACGCCGGGCCGTCAATGAGCGCTGGCGCCGGGTTCGCGCAAGGCGGGCGGCATGAAAAAGCCAAAACTAAAATCGAAACGCGAGCGCACGGCGGCCGAAATTACGATGCTGGTCCGAACTGATGCCGTATTCCGTGAAAATCTTTGTAAGGCGTTACCAGATTCTCCGGTGGTATGGCAGATCGTGAAAGCTCTTTTGCAAGTATCTGCCGCGCCCATTCCTCCATCAACCCTCCCGGGTGCTGCTCCAAAATAATCCGGGCGGCCTGCTGATTCTGCCGGTCGATCTGCCGCACTTTCGCTTCCCGTTTTTTTCCGGTGCGGAATAGGCTCTGCTGTTGGTGTGGGCGTTCCATCCGGTTCTGATTTTATCCCAAAAAATGAAGGGCGGGCGGGACGGTTTTTGCTGCGGAGTGTCGGGATACTACCTGTGAGAGAACCCGCCCGCCTTATTCTTTATTTCAGCACTATTTCTAACCTACATATAAAGCCGGCCGGAACGCGCCATGGGAGACGGGTTTTCCCGTCCTGGATGACGGGGTGCAAATTTTCCTTGCTTTGGCCTGCGAGTAGCGTTATAGTTTTGGGGTGCTGCATCGCTCAAAAACAGTTTCGGAACCTTCCAGGCTGGCAACCGGCGATGCGGGCGCAGAGCGGTGCGGCACACTAAATAACATCAAATTTAAGAAGGGGTTGAGGAGTGGTCGTTACTTTTCCGGTTCCGCCCACTCCTCGATGGTCTAACTACAGTGGGCAACTCGACTATACACCGAATCCCCTGCAAGTGCAATAGGCCATCAAGAATTATTTTGTGGCCGCGAATCCGGTAACTCCCAAAAGAGCAAAACAGCCTGTTTCTGCGCGCGATCAGTTCCGGGCGCGGACCAACTACACCGAAACTAAAATGGAGAATGGCGGCCAAGTGCCGCGGCGGTACACGGGCTATGCGCCGATTCCCTTTGCAGCCATCGCGGAGATACCGCGGCTTTCAAGCGGGGCGGCCTGTCAGCAACTCCTGTACGTGATCCTGGCCTTAAGCGTCGGTCGGACGGTCAAGGACTCGGCGGCGCCGTACCACGAATGCACGGAACCCGTCAAGATAGCGGACCTGGTAAACCTGTGTTGCTGCGAGGAGCGGCAATTGCAAAGAGAACTCCTGGGCCTGGCGCAACGCGGCGTAATCCGGTGCGAGCGCTCGGGCAAGGGTGAATATATCCTGACGCCTTTGTTTCGCACCTGGGGAGCGCTGCAAGATTACAAGCCGGGGCCTACACCTGAGCCGGCGCCCGATGATGATGAACCGGAGCAGGAGGATGAGGCGGCAAAGTCCCCTACAGTCGTGAAACTGACAGACAAGCCGGTGCCGGTTCGGGCCGGGGGCGCCTCGCGGAAAATCAAGGTGGAAACCGGAGTATCGGAAATCTGGTGCAAAAGTAATGTTGACATCCATTTTGAAGCGGTGATACAGTCAGGTTGCCTTCTGGTGAATTTCATTGGGCCGCAGTTCAAGGCTCAAACCGGAAACGGTTTGTTGAAATCAAAAGGTTTACCGGATTTTCCCCGTCATCCACGACGGGTTGAGCATCCGCGGGCGGCGGAAGTTTGCGGGCTATTCGATCCGTTCTTGGTCAAGAACCGAAGGCGGACTCTCTCGGGGGATGGGGTCTGCCTGGAAGCGGCTTGCGAAGCAATAGCGGACGTTCCTAACGATTTCCTGGTCAAGTACGTCATAGACCGGGCGGCGCGTCCGATCTCGGGGCCCCGGGCGGCGCTCGCCATCTGCCGGGATGCAGCCCACGATTACCAGATTTCCAAGAACCCTCCCCCGGAAAAGAAAAAGCCGGGTACTCTCACACAAGAAGATATTGACGCGTTGATCGCTGCGGAACGGGCTGCGGCGGCAGCGAAGCGGCGGCGGGCATGAACGATCAATTTCCGGTCCAGCACGATACGGCGCTCGGCCTGATTAAGTTTCACCTGTCGGGTTTCCGCGGGTATCCTCCATCGGAAGCCGGCGAAAAGGTCTTTGCCCGCGGCCTTCAGGAGTGTACCGTCTCGGTGGAGCACGCTACGGCGGTGCTCAAGACGTTCGATCAACACTTTCCGACGTTGCGGGAAATTCTCGATACGGGCCATTCGCTCCGCGCGCAGTTCGAGTCTCAAGAATCTTTGCACGCGAAATGGGAGCGCGAGTACGGCAAGCCGGTTCCGTTCGATTCGAGCATGGAAGGCACGTGCTTGTGTTGCGGCCGGCCGTGGGCTGAAATCCTGGCGCATCGGGCCGTCGATAACGAAATGTGGCGGCGCATCAAAGCGCATCTGAACGTCAAGGACTTTTCCGAGGTTTCCTGGCTCAAGATTATTCAGGCAAAAAAAGAACTCGGCTATACGTTGGCCCTGGCCGAACAGAGGGCGCTTGAAGATAGCTTATGAAAATCAAATCCATTGAAATCGAGTGGGAGGATGGCGAGCGTACCGTCTTCACGTCTCCCATGCTCGGCAAACTGACATTGGACATCTCGGAAGCGAAAGCCGTTTCGGATTCAGCAATACGATGCGCTTTCTGCAAAGGATCGCCGGGTTGGAATCCGGGGATTCCAGACTATTGCACCTGTCCGGTTGGCGTGGAACTCAAGCGGCTCATGGTGCCTCAGCATATCTCGGAAGCGAAAGCTAGACCGGCGCCGTGTGCGTTTTGTAATGATACAGGTTTGTTTCAGGGCGTTCCCTGCAACTGCTGGTGTGGCGTCGAACTAGTAAGCCGCGGCTATGCAAGGCGGCCTGATATACTTTAGCCATGACCTTCCAAATGGGCTCCATCACACGGGTGGTAGTAGTGAACATGGGCCACAAGCCGGTGGATGAGATTACAGACCGGGCGAAGCGATACCGGGCTCAACAGAATGTAAAGGGGCCGAAGCGCTGCGTGATTTGCGGGTCCACGCGCAATCTCGACGTAATGCACCTGTCGGGGGATGAAGCGGACGGCGCATCAAAGAACCTGGCCTATGGTTGCCGGAAGTGCAATGCGAAACTGTCTGCGGCCTTTAAGCAAATCGGCAGTAAGGTCCGAACCCGGCAGTACAATCCTACAGCCTCCGGGGTTCCCACGTTCGCTCAATACGCCTGGGCCGTCTCGAACCATCGCAGAGGGGCGCATGATGACGGCGGCGCAATCATCCACGCTACGCCGCGGCACAAGCGCATTCAGTATGCGAAGCGGATTGCAGAGGTCAAGCGCGGGCGCCGGGGTGAGGTTCCGTTTTAGATTCCGTGTGGCGGCTGTAGGCGCGTGGCACCTGGGACTGGTATTCCGTGTTCTTCCAGATACGATAACATCAATCCCGGTAACTGTTCGCGGAGGATCTCTCGCATTCGCTTCTCAAGCTGCTTTTCAATCCGCGCCGTGAACTTGTCGGCGGGCAGGGCTCCGCGTTTCCAGTATTCTTTCTGATGGGCGGCGGTACAGAACTGCTGGCGGCGGGCGTTGCCTACGTCTTTTCCGGTGGGCTTAAAGGGTAGCTTGCAGAAGCGGCATTTGCGCCACTTCCAGGGATCGTCTTGGGGTTTCGGCATAGTTAGACTATACCGCGAAACAAGCGCCGCACACGGCGGTATATGCGCTGTGTACGGCGTAAAAAGTACCGATCAAGTACCAGCTATGGGGTTATCAGCGGTTTTTCGGGTTCCGGTGGGGCCGGTTTCTGCAAGGTTCCCTCATAGTAGGCCCGCACGTTTTTCATGGCCGCGATTACTTGCTCACGTTTCGGGTCCTCCAAGGTGAAGCCAAGATGCGCCACGGCTCCCACGATATCATCGTCTTGAATTGGCGCCGGCCGTACCATGTTCCGCAAGACGGCGCCGAATCCCTGCACGGTCTGAACGATGGCCGGGTCTGCCGTCTCGAACTGGCCTAAGCAGAGGAAGCCCAAAAAGAACTGCCACAATCCCTGAATCTGCATCCATGCGTCCTTGTGCTTCTTCTCCAGGTGCTTCATCAGGGCTGCTAAAAGGTTCTGCGCTCGCGCGTCGGGTTGCCCGACAATCTGCACGTTCAAGGGGTGGTCAATGATCTGATGTCCGCAGAGGCGGCATGTGGTTGTGTACTTCAGGGCTGATGCTCCGTTCGTTCCCATTATCTTTTCCTCCGGCGTTTGATGGCCTTTTGAATTCTCTCGGCACGGCGGCGGTGCCATAAAACAATTTCACGTTCGCTGCTTGTAACCAACATCCAGCGGCGCGGCATCGTCTCGACTCCTTTACTTTGCTTTGGCTTTTGCTGCGCGTCTCACGCTTCGGGGGAATCGCCGTTTCCAGTACGGCTCATAGGCTTTGTTGGCGCGTTCTGCGTTCTCGATTGCTTCCGTTAATTCTCCGTTGATCCGCGTAACGAGCAAGCGTATCTCATCGGGGTATCTGCGGCAGTTCTCATCGGCTAAAGCGTGGCCGATCCCTTTACAAAGAACTTCCAGCCATGTTTGCGCGCGGTCCCGTTCCTGTTGGGCGCGGATTTTCTTCGGGTCTTCTTTTCGGCGTGCCATTTTCGGCTCCTTTACATTGTGGCGGTAAGGTCCGTCACTCCCTCGTCTTCGTCAACGTCTGCGGCCTGCTCCGGTTTCCACGATAGCACCTGATCCATGAACGCTATCAGGCTGGCTTCGTGCTGTTGCAGCACGGCCCATACGGCGGGTGTTTGCCGGAACAGGTTTACAATGTTCGTGGTTCCCATGGCGCGGGCATCCGTAAGCGGGCGTTCGCCGGCTCCTGATGTGAAAATCCAGTACGCGAAGTCTTCGCCGGCCTCGCTCTTTTCGCCGGCCTGGGTTTCTGCTTGGAAGGCTTTGAAATGGGCCATGCAAGCGGACATCACGATAGGCTGGCTCAAATATTGAATCAACTTGTTTGCCGGTGGAGGCGGTGCGCCTGGTGCTGCGGGTTGCGCGGGCGGTGCGGCGATACCGGGCGCGGCTGCGGTTGCTGGCGTTGCTGCGGTGTACCCTCCGTTCGCTGGCGGTGCTGCGCTACCGCGTGCGATAGCTGCGGTTCCCAGCGCTCCCAGTACATCGACTATTCGCGGGGCTGCGTTTTCGAGCAGGATCTCGTACCACTTGGGGCGCCGGCCGTTAACTACCTTGTCCGTTACCGCTTCCACCTGGGGCATGAACTCTTTGAGTAGCGGCTTCAGTTTCTCGACGGTCTTAACAATGGTGTCGATCGGGTCCTTGGCTTCGGCTACCGCTACCGGCGCGGCCTTCTGGCGTAGCTCGGCTTGCAGCTTGCGGTTTTCCTCGCGTTCCTCTTTCATCTCGTCGCGCATGGCCTTCATTTCGTCGCGCATCACGTCCACCATGGGATTTTCCGCGCGCATCTGCAGAAGATCCTTCGCCATGGAGAGCGCGGAGGCTACCGGGTCAACCTTCTGTGTGGAGGCATCCGCGGCGGGCTTCAACTCGTCGCGCACGTCTTTACGCATATCCGAAAACACCTTGAAGGTTTCGGTAATGCTTCCCATGGGTGTGTCGGGCTTCGGTGCTTCCGGTTTTGGGATGAGCGCGGCCCAGCGTTCGTTGCGGGGGTCGTTGATCCAAACCGATTGCGGGATTTTGGGCGGAAACTTCGGGTTGTAGATTTCGATTTCGCACACGTCGATCTGATCGTTTTGTGTTGCTCCTGGCTTGCGCGATACCAGATTCAACCGATACTTTCCGCTCCCGTAGTCGATCATGATGGAGTCTTCATCGAAGATCGGCTCCTTCAGCTTGACAAGATATTTTTTTTCGCCTCCCATCTTGAGGTCGCAGAGCGGTTCCAAACAGTAGACGTAGATGAATGCTCGCGTTCCCCAGTCGGCCTTGGTGATTTTCCTTACTCGGTCAAAAAAACTGATGCTGCGTTTTTGGCCGGCGCGGGTTTCAGGTGGCGTGATCTCGATTCGTGCCGGCTCGGGTTCCGGTTCGGCGGGGGCGGGGGTTTGCGCCTCGATGGGCTCGATTGGCTCGGCGTCGGGCGTGTCGGGTTCCATTTCAACCACATTCCCGCCGCTATTCTTCGGTTTTCGGCCTCTTGACATCGCTCTTTTTCTCCCTTTTCAAAACAAAAACGTGTCGCAGATGTGCTGCAAAGGTGCTGCTACTGTGTCTCGGCTGTAGTATACACTACACTACTCCCCTGCGTTTGCTTGATTTTACGCCGTATGCCACAATGGGCGCGTGCAAGCTGGGTCAACCCGGATTAGCGATGGTATGGCCGCGGCCATGCTGCGCGAAAATCCCGGCTTCTTTCAAGCCTCGCTCTCCGACCCGTGGCAGGCGACTCAAGAAACTATCCTTTATATGTGCGGCCTGGTGCGGGCCTCTGCATCGGACCCGGTGATTTCGGAAGCCGCGGCCGATGCGGTGAAGCGCTTTGCCTTCTGGTGCGGCGGCGACAAGCGCTCTCCGGGCGTTCTCGCGGAGTCGTGCTGGTGGTGGGTGAAGCACGCTATCAAATTCGTTCACCACCAGAAGCTCTTGCGTGCGTGGCTCGGCAAAGCGGACGAACTGCAATTGCTGATTTCCCCGGACGTGCTGCTCAAGATGGAACAGCCGAAGGGCGATTGCGCCGTGTTCACGTGCCTCATCTGCGCCATGCTCGACGCGCTTGGCGTGCCGTGGGAAATCGTTACCGTGGCTGTCGACCCAAACCAGCCGGAGATTTTCTCGCACGTCTACCCACGGGCCGTGCTTGAGAGTGGAATGCGCCTGGCGCTCGACGCCTCACATGGCAAGTATCCGGGCTGGGAAGTGCCGCGGCGCCGCGTCTCGCTCAAACAAGTGTGGAACTCGCAAGGCGAACCGATACCGGATGAGGATTCCGGGTTCAGGGGGTTGCATGGTATGGGACTTTCAGGCTGCGCGTTGAACGGGCTCGGGCAGGATGACGGCTCGGGCGATTACACAGAATACACAGAAACAACGACAACCACCGATGGCGGCTCGGCCGGCAGTTCGGCCGGCAGTTCGTCAACTGCGACGGCGGCGGAACTCGCACTACTGAATTCCGGCATGAACCTTGTGGGCAAGGTGGTTGCTCCGACTGTGACGGAAACCGGGCCGGGTGGTACCAGCATCACGGGGCCGGCTTCTGCGTTGCAGTCGATCTTGACCAGCACGGGCGTCAACCTGGGTAGCACAAGCTCAAGCGTGCTGGTGCTCGGCGCCCTGGCTGTCGGTGCGCTGCTGTTGATTTCGATGCTCGGGAAAAAGTGAATGTACCTTTCGCTTCAATCTCCGATTGCCTGGCCGTTGAATCTTGACGGGTATTCGACAATCCCGTGGGGCCTCGGGGATGTGACGAGCGCGGAAAACACTACAGGCATTGTTTCCGGCGCGGCCTCGGTGGGCGTATCGGCTGCGGCTATCAGCGGCTTGATTGCGGCCTCGGCCGTGCCAATCGTCGGCGCGGCGATCGCGGCTGCAACGCTCATCATTACGCAGATCATCAAAAACTCCGGTTGTGGACAGACCTGCATCGAAACCTCCCAATGGGCCAATCAGGCAGAGCAGGGCCTCATCAAGAACATTCAGGCATACTTCGGGAACTCTCCGCGGTACGCTTCGCAGCAAGCCTCGGCCCTGGCAAACTTCGACGCGATATGGGCGCAACTGCAAGCCATCTGCGGTCAACCGGGCACGGGCAACGCCGGAGTCCGCTGCATCACAGATCGGCAAGCCGGTGCCTGCACGTGGAAGCAAACCACAAGCTCTCCGCTCCTGGCTTATCCCGGTGAGCCTCAACCGGGCGAGTGCTGGAACTGGTTCAACGGTTATCGCGATCCGATTGCAAATGATCCTGACGTGCAGCCGGATTCGGCGGCTTCAACCGTTGCTTCGGCAACTAGCGAAGCCGGTACGCTGCTCTCCGATGTCGGCGTTTCGTCTTCCTACGCCGTGCCTTTATTGATAGCGGCGGTTGTGGTTGTCGCTTTGGTGGTGCTCTCATGAGGTACGGTATCGCGCTCGACCATCCGATTTACCGGAACGCTCCGGGCCTGGGAGACATAAACCTAGCCTTGACGGGAGCGAATGATTATGCCAATTGCCTAGACGCTGGTGGAACTCCGAGTGGATGTTACAAGCTGCCTTTGATCGGAGGGTGTGCATTCGACGCTGCTACCGAAGTCTATGGCGGGGTCGCTGTTCCTGACTGTCTGGGAAGTGCCCGCGCGAAGTTTATCGCGTTCTTGCAATTCATCGGGTCTTCCGGTTTCGATTCGGCGCTTGGATCTGACGGGAGCGGGAACGCGGCAACGCTTGGCAGCTATTATTCGGGGCTCGTTAGCAGCTATCCGATTGCGTTCACTCCTGCCGGTTGCCCTCCGTCGCAAGTAGCGTGCGCGCAACCCTTCAGCGGGGCGCAGTATACGCAAACCTGGACGCCGGGCGCATTCTACGATGCAGTACAGGCGGCCGTGAATGCTGCTCAAGCGCAACCTTTGAACACGAACACGGGTACGAACTATGCGGCGCCGGCTCCGAACGCAACCACGGCTTCATCGGCCAGTCAAGCAACTCCGGCAACTTCACAAGGTTTAATGCCCGGTGAGGCGCAACCGTCTCCGGTGTCGGGTTCTGCGGCGGGCTCGGTTGCATCGGCGTCTGCGGCCGGTTGCAGTTTCGCGCTCTTTGGCGATACCAGTTGCATCGGCCCGATTGGAACCACCACGGCGCTTGTGCTTGGTGCTGCGGCCCTGGCTCTGTTCCTGATGTTTGGAGGCAAGAAATGAGGCGCGGGCTTGGTGACGTGCTGGTGATTCCGGTTGGTGGAACCTGCCCGGATAACTACACCTACGTTCCTCCGGCAATCGGTGTGCCTGGAATGAGTCAACAGGCCGAATGCTTTCCAGTTGTCGGACCCGTGGGAACGATGACACCGGACACCGGGGGCGAAGTGCAACCGACTCCGGTTGAGCCCTGCACGCCGTATCCTGCGTGCCTGAGTCCGCAAGCTCCGAGTGCCAGTCAAGGCGCGGC
>Ga0116127_1001413_pt1 | contig 14474 bp, 14 predicted proteins | sample June2015DPH_16_1_FD_89731 | JGI IMG/M metagenome (GOLD analysis project Ga0116127, IMG submission 89731) | Peatland microbial communities from SPRUCE experiment site at the Marcell Experimental Forest, Minnesota, USA - June2015DPH_16_100 | ecosystem: Environmental > Terrestrial > Soil > Wetlands... | reverse complement strand
GATGTCTGAGGATGAAAGGCCATCCAAGGTCATTGTGATCATCATGACCGATGGTCTGGAGAATGCCAGCAAGGTGTTCACGGCGCCGCAAGTGTTCGACCTGATCGTCCAGCAGCGTGACATTTACAAGTGGGATTTTGTGTACCTTGGCGCCAATCAGGATGCCATTGCGGCTGCGGCCAAAATGGGTATTGCTGCGGCATCCGCCATGCCCTACGCAGCCAACAGGACGGCGACGACAAATGCCGTCAACGCTACGTCAGCTGCGGTCCGGCGTTCACGGTCGGGCGGGCAGAATGTGAGCTACACCAGCCAAGAACGAAATGCAGCGGTGGTCGAAGACGAGGCCGATCTGTTCAACAATCATCCTTCTTAATCGGGTGGCTTCTGTGCCACCTTGCCATGATCCGAAAAAGGGTTCTGTCCGGATAGCCGCTTACACGACCGGAACTGACGAGAGCGCGATTTTAAAATCCCGTTTGCAACGCCCAGGCAACTGAAGAGAGTCAGAGGGGTTGCGCCAATTCCGCTTTCCTGCCAGCGACTTCCATTAGAATGCAAAACGCCTGGCCTTCGGTCGAGGTTCCGGGGTGGTCGAAATTGGGTGCCCCGCAAACGCCCTGAACGTAGCCGAAGGCGTCCATCTTCGCGCGGGCGGCGCGACGCATTCTGTCCGCGTGAGCCAAGTAAGCTTTTGGAAGCCATGCTTCGGCAACTCCTTCATAGATGGCGAAGGCCAACATCTGCGCCAGGTTGGTTTCGACGAAGGTCGCCGGCTGGTCCACTACGTCGTGAAACAGGCCATCGGCCCGCTGGTGCTTGAGGCAACCATCCACAATCTCCTGGACAAAAGTGGCAAGGTGCTCGCGGTCTTGGTAGCGGCTGCGAGGCAGGCTGCGGATCACGCGGGCGAGTCCCGCAGCGGCCCAACCGTTGCCCCCGCCCCAGAGGTTTCCATCGATGAACTGCCGTTTGCCGTCGTCCCAGATGTGCGCGAGCAACTTATGTTCCGGGTTCCATAGTCGGCGGCGGAAGCCCTCAATCTGGACCAGGGCCTCGTCGTAGAAGCCCCTCTCTGCCAGGAACGGCGGCGCGCAGTTGAACCCGTCCGACCACATCTGGGGCGCGTCGAAAACGTGGTAGAGAACGCCCTCCGAGTTGCGCGGCGCTTTGGTCCGTATCCAGTCAAGCAGTTCGTCCACCGCCTGCCGGATCTGCAAATCACCGGTCCACTGTGCCGCTTTGGCATAGGCTGCGCCGCCCATTGCGGGATCAGTTGGGTTCCCGGATAACAACACGCCCAACCGCCCGTCGGGTGTCCGCTGGACAATGGCTCCCTTAGTGAGAAGAACGACCTTCTCACGGTCGTTCGTCTCAAGCAGCGCCTGAGCCAGAATTCCCTGTTCCCAATCGCGACGCTGCATCGCCATGGCTGCTGCAGCGGCCTTCTCGATCCGGCGCGCGCTCTCAGTTTGCCGATCACCTTCCGATGCGTCGCGATCTTTTGAGTCTTCACTGACCACGGCACGCACATATTGTGCGACTGCACCTGAAACGCCAAGAGTTGTAACTGCGCGCAAAAGAACACGCCGATTCATAGCCTCTCCCTAAAGAACCCTTGATCGGATCGCAAATGCGACCATTCGGTCAAGGGACTTGTTTCATCATCATGTAGTGGCCCGCCCGGTACCACATCCACGTCACAGAGACACAAGTAGCCGCCGGGTTCGGGAAGTTTGTCGAGTCCCAGATGCGCAAAGTAGCAAAGGGACTTGCCGCCGCGTTCCCACAGGCCAGCGAAGCGGTCCAATAGTGGGTATTCCTGCGACATTTCGCCACTGACCTAAGCTAGATGTCGCTGTCAGTAGAATTCAAGCGCGGCCGACGTCTTTGTCAAATGAACTATTGCAAAGACGCTTGCAGGCGATGGGCCTTGCGCGGCACGGGAATCGTGTCCGCCTCCGAACGGTAAGCAGCGGGGCAAGACTCAGTTGTGGGCCGATGCCGTGCTTGCGGACAGGGCCGAAGGCACCTTATCGCTGAGCCATGAAAGGATGCTGGATACGTGGCAACGCCAGTCGCGGACGCAAGGTCGAGAGAGATTCAGAGTCAACGGAATGAAAGCCGATTTCCGGCCAACGAAACATTTTAGATTGCGGGGCGCTGACCCATCGCGGAGTCGCTGAAAGCCAGCATCGGGAGTGGACGCCGGCGGAGAAGCTGGTCGCATGAGGCGGTTGGCGCCCTTCAACGAGCGCCGCAGAGAAAACCCTAACCGCCGTATTTCGGTCTTCCCGCATAGGGTGATTGCCCTTTCCAACCAACGCTTCGTTATTCTGCGCCGGTTTTGCCGCGCCCGAAAGTGCCCGTGGAGGAGTTTAGAAGGTAGAATTGAAACAGTCTCTTCCCCCTTTCTAACATGTAAATGACCTGCATACTCTCAATAGCCGCTCAATCCCTGCGCAAATGCCGGTCCGTGCTCGGTTGCGAGGCGATCCGCCTGCTTGCCGCCGGCCTTTGCGCATGGTCGATGCTTATCCCAACTCGGGCATATTCGCAGCTATCCGCCCCCGCCGCAGATGCCCGGGTGCCGACAGAAAGCGAGCTGTTTTTTTTCGGCTTCACCTCCATCGGCCACAACAAGGTGTTTGCCGACACCTATTGGAGCGAACTTCATGTCGGCGGAATGGAGTACGACCGTAACAGCTGGGGTAAGTTCCTTACGGCGCGGATGGACTATGTCGCGGCGATTGAGCCCATCCTTCTGTTGCACGAGCCGGCTGATACCGATGTCTGGGGCGATCCGCTCTCTAAGGCCCAGAAATACGTCCCCGGATTAGGCATCGAGCCCATCGGATTAAGGTGGACCTGGTTCGACAAACGGTGGGCGAAGCCTTACTTCCTGGCCAGGGGTGGCCTGTTCACCTTCACCGAAAAGGCGATCTCGCCCAAAGCTTCTTACCTCAACTTCAGCCTCCACTTCGGGACCGGCGTTCAGGTTCGGCTGACGGAGCGTTTCGAGCTTAGGATGGAGGGCGCCTACCAGCACTTCTCCAATGGGTTCGCGGTTCCCTACAATCCCGGCCTCGACGTGATGACCATCAACGCAGGCATCAGCTATCACCTTGGGAAGCGGCTGCGGTAGAAGATCAGGGCATTTTTGGGAAATTGTGTAGCCCTTGGGAGGTTCGTGCCTGGTCGCCGCCCTTTGGGGTCGCGGCAACTCGAACCTGTGCTTTCGGCCTGGAGCATTTCAGAAAACGCTATCGCGTTGCATCCACCTGCATCTCCGGATTAGAACTTCCAAACCACGCCGGATGCGATGCGCGCAAAGTTATTGGGTTCTCCCGGGAACTGGTAGGGAATCGGGTCGGATACGCTCTGGACAAGGAAGAAGTTCGTGTATTGATAACCGCCCGCGAGGCGAAAGGCGAAACGGCGCGAGACGGGAGTGTCAATGCCGCCGCCGAGGAACGCCGTTAATGACGCCGTTTGACCGGGTAGGCTATTCGGCCCCCAATAACGATTGATGCCGACGTCACCCAGCAGAGCTTCGCCAAAAACATTCACTTTCCCTACGCGATGGCTGTACTTGCCGCCCCCCGTAATGAAGATGGCGTGCTGCTGTGCGTTCAGATTAGAACCCCTGATGCTATAGACATCGATGGTGAAGCGCAGATTGTGCCAAGCCGGAAATGCAATCGCGAACTCTCCCCCATTGAGAGGCTGTGTGGCTCCGGGCTTTCCATTGAAAGAGTTTGAGAGCAGCGTGTAACCGCCGTAGAGTTCGTAGTGCGATTCGCGCTTCTCTTGCGCATTCAAAAACGATGTCAGATACAACGATATGGTCAGCAGCACGAGAAAACGCCACATTTTTCTCTCCATCGACTGAGGAAGTCGCTCCAGGCGGGGCAATCGAGGATTTAGCGGGCAGGGGTTCTCCACACCTCCGCTCCGGCACTTCCGAAGACCGGCCCGCGGAGCTCCGGGAAACGGGCTCCGCCCGTGCAGCCAAAGCCTGCGCACCTGAGCTTGCGTTAAGAATACAGGAAGCCCGCTGAAACCCGGGCGCATGCGAAGGCTGGCAGACGATCTGCACCTCGCTTGCATTGCTGGTGGATCGTCGCCGATCCGGAAGTAACCCATTTTTCAGGTAATGTCCGGTTAGCCGGTCATCCAGGCGCAATTCCGATAGGCGCCCAGCGACCTATGTGCTCGGACTGCTACTAGCTAACCTTTTGGGGGTGATCGGCGCAAACATGGGACGTAAACTCTTTGTCGAGCTGCAGCCCGAGGCTGAGCTTCATTTCCTCGAAAGATGTGCCGGTGGGCGCATTCGAAGGTTCGAACCGCCAGCCACATTCGGAGCAACCAAACCCCCCAAAACCCGGTTGCTCGATCCACACCACCTTCCGCCTCATGGGCACCTCGGTCGCAGCGCCCCAACGAGTACCCGCTTGCTGTCCAGGGGCAAGACGTGCAGGTTCGCCATTGACAGCTCCTTTGGCAGTCGGGTCCTGCCTGATTGCAGCAGAAAACCGTCACCCAGTCTTGGGCGGCGGACGATTCATAGAAGTCTGGCCAAACTTAACATGTGCAAATTTGGATCGTCTGTCGGGCATCCTACATACATGGAACGGTTTTGTTCGCGCGAACGTCCGATCTTGCGGGCGTCGTTTGCAGTGAGCGGAATCGCATTATGCGTGGGTCATGTTTCGTGCGTCGAGATGTTTGCGCTTTAGCAGTGGTGAAGCCAATGTGGGATACCCTACAGAAGCGTCGCGTTTGGACCCTATATAATCTTCCGCGGGCCGCGAATGAGCAGAGTTTCTGTTTGGCACAGCATGATGGGTGAGTTCATCGCCGCGTCCGGGAGGGTTATCGGGTCTGATTTATGGCACGCAGAGAGCCCCAAATCGGGGAGTCCGGAGAGCGCAGGAATCTCGCCGGGAAGTCCGTCAGCAACATTATTCTTCTATCGACCTCCGATGGCGACTACAGCCTACTTCGTCCTCATCTCGAATACGTCAACCTGCCAAACCATCTAGTCCTTCACGAGGCGGGAAAGATGGAATTTGCATATTTCCCGAACCGAGGTTTGATTTCTCTTGTAGTCGTAATGAAAGATGGAAAAACCGCCGAGGCCGGGATAGTTGGCAATGAGGGCTTTACAGGAACACCGGCGGCTGTTGGCCTGAACTGGAGCACGCTTCAAGCGGTGGTACAAATCACGGGGGAGGGATTTCGGGTAGGGGTTGGAGCTTTACAAAACACTTTGGAATCCGCTTCACACCTACGATTGATGTTGAGCCGCTATGCGGTAATTCACGGTATGCAGGTTGCACAAACAGCCGCGTGCAATCGGCTGCACAATGTTGAGCAGCGCCTTGCGCGGTGGTTGCTGATGACACAAGACAGAGTGGATTCAGGGTCACTGCCCATCACTCACGATTTTCTCGCAACGATGCTAGGGACAGATAGACCTACCGTGAGCTTGGCAGCCAGTGTTTTGCAGAGGAAGGAGATCATCGAGTACACCCGTGGCGCAGTGAAGATCGTGAACCGCAAGAAACTTGAGGACTCCGCCTGCGAGTGCTATGGGGTTATCCGGCAGTACGATGGCGAGTTCGGCCTGAAATAAGTCCAGAAGTGAAGACTCGCCCTGTGCTTGATCGCGCCTCGAAAACGTGTTGTCGATAAATCTCTGGTGCAAATCCCCTATACGCCAACCGCCTTTCAATCCAAGTGGCCATGCATGCTCGTTGCTCACTCGCACGACATCAGGACGGTTCTGGGCGGATCGTCGCCGATCCGGAAGTAACCCATTTTTCGGGTGATGTCCGGTTTGGCGGTCATTGAGGAGCAATGGGCCGCAGGACGATGTTCCCCTTTTCGATTTGGCTGTCGGATCACGCAGGCTCAGTTCATGTGTCGATCGTTTTCGATAGGTTGAGATTCTCAAAGCCTTGTGTGCCGACACCAAGGCTTATCTCAGTCAGAAACTCAAATCCAATTTCCGGGGATCAGTGCCCTCGCACGAGGCAGGTTGCGGCTTGCCGGTGTGACTTTCGCACTTGATTTGACGCGATGGATGTGGTGTACTGCGTAGTCCTTCCAGACCGCGAATGAACCCAGAGCCCTGCCTGGGACGGCGTTGGCCATGGCGCCTGAACAGCCGCGACCCCGGGGCATCGCGGATTGGGGGTATCATCCATCGATGAGTGAGATCGATACGAAGTCTCTTCCAGAAAACGCCTACCAGCCTCTGAAACCCGGCGAATCCTACTTGCCTATCGTGCCCGCAACGGCGAAGCAGCCGGAACTTACGCTGCGATCGGTCTTTTGGGGCGTGGTGTTTTGCGTGATCTTCTCCGTGGCATCGGCCTACTCGGCATTGAAGGTGGGCCAGGGGATGGAGGCTGCGATTCCCATCTCCATTCTCGCCATCGGCCTGGCGCGCGTGTACAGGCGGCGTACTAGTCTGCTGGAAAATGTGATCATCACCGGCATCGGCGCGGCCTCAGGAAGCGTGGTGGCCGGAGCCGTGTTCACGATTCCCGCGCTCTATATCCTCCACCTCGATCCGCACCCAGTGCAGACCATCTTCATCTGCCTGGCGGGCGGCTGCCTGGGCGTGCTCTTCCTTATTCCGCTGCGCCGCTATTTCGTGCGCGAGATGCACGGTCAACTGCCGTTTCCCGAGGCGACGGCCATCACCGAAGTGTTTGTCACTGGAGAAAAGGGCGGTTCGCAGGCGAAACTGCTTCTGCAGGCAACTGCCATCGCGGGCGTTTTTGACTTCTTTGTCACCACATTTCATGTGTGGAAAGAGTATCTCGACCTACAGTTCGTGCCGGTGATCCGCAATCTTGCCGATAAGGGCCGGATGGTTTTCAGCTTCGACGCCATCGGCTTTATCCTCGGACTCGGCTACGTGATGGGCTTGCGCAGCGCCCTGGTCTTCTGCGCGGGCAGCATTCTCACCAGCTTTGTACTGGTCCCAATGATCTGGTTCATCGGCAGCCACACAGACATTTCTCTGTATCCGGCCATGATACCCATCTCCAAGATGACCGCGGTGGAGATCTATCGCAATTATGTGCGCTTCATCGGCGTGGGAGCCATCGCCACGGCCGGCATCATCGGCATCCTGAAATCGCTGCGCGTCGTGGCCGGATCGTTTGGCATCGCGCTGCACGCCTTCCGCCATGGCGAGGCTCCGCAAACGGAACGCACCGACCGCGATATTCCGGTCGTTTCATTGTTGCTGGGCGTCGTCCTCGGCGCCATTTGCGTGGCGATCTTCTTTGGACGCCTTCAGGTTTCCTGGACGGTGCTGGCATTGGGCCTGGTGTTGACGCTGATCTTCTCGTTCTTCTTCACCTCAGTGGCCGCCAACGCCATTGCCACCACGGCTAACAATCCGGCCTCCGGCATGACCATGCTGACCATCATCATCTCCGCCGTGGTGTTGTTGAGCTTTGGGCTCTCGGGAGACACGGGAATGTTCTTCGTGATGGCGATTGCGGGCATGGTATGCACGGCCCTGTGTGTATCGGGCCAGTTCATCACTGACCTGAAGGCCGGCTATTGGCTTGGCTCGACGCCGGCGGCGCAGGAGAAAGTCAAGTTTTTCGGCGTCATCGCCGCTGCCATTACCGCCGGCTTGACCATCGTGCTGCTGGCCCACGTCTATCAGTTCGGAGAGGCTGCGCCGGGAGATACGCGGCAGATTCTGGCGGCCCCGCAGGCTTCCATCATGAAGGCCCTGGTGGTGGGATTCATGAACAAACAGCCCGTCGCCTATATTCTGTTTGGCATTGGCGCGATGGTGACGCTGGTGGTGGAGATGCTGGGAAAGTCTTCCATGGTGTTTGCCCTGGGCATCTACCTGCCGCTGGGGCTGACTTCGCCCGTGCTGGCGGGCGGAATGATGTCGCACTTGATCAACAAGCGTTCGGATAAGGCGGGCGGCGAGCAGGGCGGCAGAATTCGCGAGCGTGGGGTCATCATCGCCTCGGGACTCATGGCCGGCGGTGCGCTGGGAGGCGTTCTGGGCGCATCGTTGCGGCTTTTCCCCTGGTATCGCGAGGATCTGATCCGAACGCCGTTCTATTTGAACGATCCCGTCTCACAGTCGGTTTCCATCCTGCTGTTTGCGGGCCTCTGTTTCTACGTCTGGTTCTATTCCATGAAGAAGGAAAAGGTGTAGGTGATGGACCAAGCAGGAAAGTATGTTGCTGACGCTGTTTTAGGCATCGACACCCTTTGGGGCGGCGACGTGTTGTGTCCCTCGGGCGTGGGGCGCTTTATTGCCGACACCTGGTTTTCCGATGAGCCGCTACCCGCCGCCTACACGCATCCGGCCGCAGCGCGAGTACGGCAGTTTGGCGGCGTCGCCGGCAAGAACGTCGATCGGGAGGCAGTGGAAGAATACCTGCGCGCGGTTGACCTGCCCCAGGCCATCGCGAGACTGCGCAAAGAGGCAGCGAAGATGGGCGGGCTGCGCCAGCCCTATCTGATTGGGATGGCGATTTGCCTGGAGACCATGTGGGACCTGGCGATGGAGGTTCTCGGCAAGGGCGATCCGGTGCCTTACGCGCGCTCAGTGGAGGCGTCGACCGGGAAACCGCCGGAACCCTCCAGGCCGGAGAAGAAGCGGGAACGGGTGGCTGAATTGCTGGGCCGCGCCGGATACACCGCGTCCAATGCGGGCGGGTTGCTGGAGGCAGTCGATACGTGGCGCAGGGAGCGCGTGGTCCCGATGGCCTCAGTGCGCGCTCTGGGCGCGGCGGTCATCGCGCATTTCGACAACCTGAGCGCAAAGAACCTGCTGCCGTACCTTCCCCCTGAACTGGCGCGGGTACCGCGAGCGAACATCGACTTCCTGCCGATCAAGGACGCCTGGTTTTCCGGTTCGATGAACTACCTGGGGCGAGCGCGCAACCCTGACGGCACTCCGCAATACGAAGCGACCTACGAGATCAATGCTTCGTTGCAGATTTCCTATCCGGAGTTTGAGCAGCTGGTTAGCCACGAGGTCGTTCCAGGGCACGTGACCACCTTTGCCTACCTGCAGGACTTGTACGTCCGCGGAAAGGCCGGCTTCGAGGCTACGGTTCTCACCATGAACACGCGCGCCGCCACGCTGTTTGAGGGGCTGGCCAACAATGCAATTCTGATCGCGCATGGCGTGACTGAAATTGAACAACTGCCCGACGAAGACCTGCAGATTGGCGTGCTGCTGGCCTTGTTGCAGGATGATGCGAAGAACCAGTCGTCCTATCTGACATGGGGCGAAGGAAGACAACAGGCGGAAGTAGCGGCCACGCTACGGAGTGATTTTCTGGTTACGGAAGAGCGCGCCGATAAACTGTCTGGCGCGTGGGGGCGGCATCCTCTGCTGGGCCGAATGTATCTCCCGGCGTACCGCTCCGGCACAGAAAGGATTGCTGAACTCCGGCGAACGTACCCTGCAGAACGGGTGCTGAAGGCGATTTACGGATGCAACGGGTTAGTCGACATCGAGACCGTCGAGCAGACCCTGAAGCGCTAGAAACCATCTGGTCATGTCATCAACTTGCACTTCACGTCGACGAATCTTTTGAAGTCAGATCGTAAGTGGCGGACCAGCAGAACAATCTTCACGCGGGCGGCGAAGTGGAGGCGAGCAAGAAGAAGCCGGTGTAGCGAGAGGCGGCGAATAGCCTGTAGCTGGTAGCTCTCAGCCCTCAGCTTTTAGCTTGTCGGTGCGTCGTTCGTTAAATTCAAGCAAAATCAGATTGCAGGTTGCGGCGAATCCTGCCACCGGCAGCGCAGGGATATGCGCGGCGTCATCCAGGCCGCAGGCGTGCGCGAATGTTTATCAAAAAAAAGCAATTTCCGGATTGTCACCCACCCGGAGGTTTCAAGTCTGACAACATTTCGCCCCAAGTGTTGATCAACTGGTTATTTCCGAGTGGCCGGTCAACCAGCCGGAACCCGAAAAGAAAGAGGGAGATGTCCCCGCATTCCGCGCTCGATGAGTGCCTCGGTAATGTACTCATGGAGAAATGCCGGGCAGATCAGAGTGCGGCGCCAGATGTTTGGCCGAGGGTCGCCGCGAACGGGACTACACTGAAGCCGAAGCGAGTATTATGGCTCCCGCCCCGGCTTGCGCCTGCTTTCGCTTTTATGCCGAATTGAACGATCATCTGCCGCCCAGGCTGCAGTATGGGATGGTGGAGAAGCAGTTCATTGTGCCGGCGTCAGTCAAAGACATGATTGAAAGTCTCGGCGTTCCGCATACCGAGGTGGACCTTGTCCTGGTGAACGGCGAATCGTCGGACTTCTCGCGCTTGGTTCGGAACGGCGATCGCGTGGCCGTCTATCCCGTGTTTGAATCGATCGACATTACGCCGGTGTTGCGTCTGAGGCCGCAGCCGCTTCGCGAGCCGAAGTTTGTGCTCGATGTCCATCTGGGCCGGCTGGCGGGCTATCTGCGCATGCTCGGGTTCGACACAGTGTATGCCAATCGCGCGAGCGATCTGGAGCTGGTGCGAATCTCCGCCGAAGAAAGGCGGATCCTCCTGACACGCGACCGCGGCGTGCTGAAGCACTCCGCCGTGACCCATGGCTATTGGCTACGCGAGACCGACAGCTGCCGCCAGGCCGAGGAGGTAGTGAGACGCTTTGATCTGGCCCGGTCACTGCGCCCGCTCACGCGCTGCATGGTCTGTAATGAACCGCTCAGGGAAACCTCAAAAGCCGAGGTTGGCGGGCGGGTGCCGCAAGGGATTCTGGCGTGGTGCAACGAGTTCCGGGAGTGCGCGGGCTGCGGGCGAGTGTACTGGGAGGGCTCACACCCCCGGCGAATGCGCCGCTGGATCGAGCAACTGGCTGCTACTGCGCCGGCGCTGTAGGCCGGGCCAGAGGCCGCAGGCCACACTTTCGATATCTCCGCCAAATACCTTCCCTCAGGAACGAAACCAGATCACAAGCGCGGTGAGGCCGCTGACCAGTATTGGGAACCATACCTGCGCCACCCACGGCGCTGGTATCAGGAACAGCACGTCGGAGCTGATCAAGGAAGTGGGCCAGCCAATCGTGAGACGAAGCCAGACGTAATAGAAGATGTCCCAGACGGCGAATGTCCACAGAAAAACAACGCCCTTTTCCTTGGCACTTCTCCCCGCAAGCAAAGCGATGCCGCCAAGCATGATCATTGTTGCCACTTCGCGGAAACACTCTATTCTCAGTAAGCTCTCCGGGACGGCGACGAGCGCTTTCACTTGCGGGTTAGGCCATAGTCCTGTGGCCGCTCTCAGATAGACGACAACAGCCGCCTCGACGAACCCAAAGGCTACGCCAATGAGCGCGACTACCAGAAGCCTTTTCCTGCCGATACGAAGCTTCTCCTTCTGCGATAAGAGATAGGGAATCACAGGAATGAGAATGAGCAGGTTTACCCACCAGGGCCTCGCAAGCAGGACAAAACCAGACATAACCCGAGTCTACGGCGAAACCTGTCAACAGGAGTTTGACGATTCGTCCTTCTCATCTGGCGTTCGGCTACCCGCACATCTCGCTCAGACAGGACGAGATCATCCCTGGCCAGTGATGGGTATCACTGAAAGACGCTTCTCTTCGCGCAGAATGTTGGTGTCAGTTTCCGAGAGGCAGCCGCGGAATTGTTTCTCCGCGACGCCCCGCTGCCGTTCCGGGGAGTGGTTTCAGTCCAAGGCATCCCTTCCTCCCGCGCGGAATGGGAGATCCAGCATGCGGCATGCAGAAAACCCGCTGTGAAGTCTGGAGAGGCCTATGATTCTGGCATCCGAAGTGCGGGAAGGGATGACGCTCCGAATCGACCAGCAGGTCTACAGAGTCCTCGAAGTTGAAACCAAGACTGGCGCCGCCAGAATGGGAGGCACAGTACGGGCCAGACTCTCGAATGTGCGCGGCGGCCGTCTATGGGATCAGCACTTCCGGCCCCTGGAGCGGCTAGAAGACGTCCAGCTCGAGAAACGGAGGCTCGAGTTTCTTTACAGCGATGGCCGCGACTGCATTTTTCAAAGGCTGGACTCCTTTGAACAGGTTGAATTTCCTGCGGCCGACCTTGGTTTGGCCGGGAGGCTTCTGCAGCCCGGAACCGAAGTGCCTGCGGAGTTTCTCGAGGGAGAACCGATTAACGTAGTCTTGCCCGACACTGTCGAAGCGCGCGTAATAAACACCGCGCCTCCCGCGCGTTCGCAGCAGGATTCGGCCCGAAAGGAAGCCTCGCTCGACAATGGCCTCACCGTGCAGGTCCCCCTGTTCGTTGCTCCCGGCGAGCTTGTGAGTGTCGACCTCAGGACCGGACGCTACGTCGAACGGGTTCACACACAGCACAAGAAAGCTGTATAGAGAAGTCCTGAAGCGGAGGAGAGACCATGATCGATCTGCTGACGGTGCTCATGGAAATTCCGGATGAAACCAACATCATCATCGGCCAGTCCCACTTCATCAAGACGGTGGAGGATCTTTACGAAGCGGTCGTGACGACAACGCCGCATGCCAGGTTTGGCTTGGCCTTCAACGAAAGCTCCGGAGCGTGTCTGATTCGCTCAGACGGAAACGATCAGGTTCTCCGCGATGCGGCCATCCGGAACGCCAAGGCTCTGGCTGCCGGCCATGTATTTGTCCTGATGATCCAAAACGCCTATCCCGTCAATCTTATGAATGCAATCCGCAATGTTCCAGAGGTGTGTTCTATCTTCTGTGCGACGGCCAACCCGGTCGAGGTCGTACTGGCAAAGAGCGAGCAAGGACAAGGCGTGCTTGGCGTCATCGACGGAAGTTCGCCCAAAGGAGTCGAGGGAGAAGCGGATGTGGCCTGGCGGCATGATCTGCTGCGCAAGATCGGCTACAAGCGATAGTCAGCCTGAACCGGAACAGGCCTGACTGCGTGGCGCCGATTGCGACCAGGAAGTGGTGGGCGCGCGCGATGGGAATCATCTGCTGATCTCAACTCGCGGAAGAACGCGATCGGACAAGGAGGTGGTTATGGCACTCTCAAGCCTGATGGAGTATCTCGATGAGCACAACGTCGCGTACGTTGTCATCTCCCACTCGCCCGCTTTCACGGCACAAGGGATTGCCGGGCTAACGCATATTTCAGGAAAGGAGCTGGCGAAAACTGTGATCGTCAGGCTGGATGGTAAGCTGGCGATGGCGGTCGTTCCTGCAAAATTCCATGTGGACTTAGACCTGCTCCGGAAGGCGGCGAATGCGAAGTCCGTCGCGCTAGCCACCGAGGAGGAGTTCAAGGATCGATTTCCTCAGTGCGAAACCGGTGCGATGCCGCCCTTTGGGAATCTCTTCGGACTCGATGTCTTTGCGGATGAAAGCCTGGAGAAGGACAAGGAAATTGCTTTCAATGCAGGGACGCATCGCGAACTGATCCGCATGGCCTGGGATGATTTCAAGAAACTGGCCAAACCTAAGGTTACGAGGTTCGCCGCGGGACGTTCCGCTGAAGCTGCGTAGATTACAGGATCGTCACGCAGTGCAAGCCGCACCATCCGGCTGGATGGGTGGCCTTGTCCCCACAAGACGGCGTTCGACTTCCGGCTCCTGCGAACCAAAGAAAGGTATTGCGATGTCCCTTGTACTGAAAGCAACCGCATTTGCAAATGGTAGCGAGATCCCCAGGAAGTACACGTGCAGCGGCGCTGACTTGTCGCCCGCACTGATCTGGGATGGCGTCTCACCCGCGGCCCACTCGTTGGCGCTGATTGTGGATGATCCTGATGCACCCAGAGGTACGTGGACACACTGGTTGATCTGGAACATGCCCGCCTATCTTACGGCTTTGCCAGAGGGAGTGCCTGCGCGAGAAGTGCTTGAGAATGGCGCCTGTCAGGGCGGGAACGATTTCAATCGCATCGGTTATGGCGGCCCATGCCCGCCTCCCGGCAAAGTGCATCGCTACTTCTTCAAGCTGTACGCTCTCGACACTGCGCTCGACCTGAAGGCAGGGGCCGGCAGACAGGAATTGGAACACGCCATGAAAGGCCACGTTCTGTCGCACGCGGAATGGATGGGTACGTACAGGCGCTAACTTGGCTTCTTGCGCATGACATGCAGTTTCTCCATCCCGACGCCGGCCGGATTCCCATGTCCAATCCGGATCCACGGCCTCTGCCATCACTGTCTGAATTCTCGAAAAAGACCACGACTGTTGCGATAGCTCTCAGTTCAGTTGCCACGGTTGACCGCGGCATCGGTTGGCGAGAACGGGCCTTAGCATGAACTGATGTGCCGTTGGCCACCCGGCAATCGCTCAATTGGCAAACTCCTGGGTTGTCTCCGATGGACAGAACCCCTCGAAAATCGGGTAGTCATTATGTAGTGACCGGCCCGCTGCGCTAGTCGTGGGTTAGGCTGAGTTTGTTTTGAGAACGCAGTCCAGAGCCACAAGCGGAGGAGCCGGTCATGAGAGAGAAGTTACGATTTTT
>Ga0116127_1001411_pt1 | contig 14502 bp, 26 predicted proteins | sample June2015DPH_16_1_FD_89731 | JGI IMG/M metagenome (GOLD analysis project Ga0116127, IMG submission 89731) | Peatland microbial communities from SPRUCE experiment site at the Marcell Experimental Forest, Minnesota, USA - June2015DPH_16_100 | ecosystem: Environmental > Terrestrial > Soil > Wetlands... | reverse complement strand
TCAGATGTAGGGAAATCGTGGAATCCGCCGCCGCCCGAGTATATGACGTTCCTGGCAGCTCTTGGTTTGCCTTTCGAGAACTTCGCTATGGAGTTGGCTCGCGGAGGGATTGAAGGGATTACGGGCAAGGTTTCCGCTGCTCTCAATGATTGGGGCGAGCACAACGCCGCTCGTTACCGAGGCGTGGCCCAGGTTGCCCTGAGCTTGTTCACTGAGTTCCTTGTCGATTTCGAGCGAAGACAAAAGCAGCCGCATACAGCTCGGACACAACAGACCACACCCGAGGTTTTGGAAGACCACGTATCGCAAGAAGAGTACGCTGCTCAAGTGCGAGCGAACGTCGAATTGCGAGATCGGATCTCCTTTGCACAGCAGGTTCTAGGAGGTCTTGATGTCCGCAAAGCGTAAAAGCAAGGCTACAGGCGAGGTGGTCAAGAAGGTCGAGAGTGCCATAATGTCGAGGAAGAAAGCCGTAACACCTGTGCTCTTTAGCCCTGAGAAAGCCATGGAGGTGGTGTCGCGGGACTTTGGGATTTCAATCGACAATCTTGAGACCGATCTGTTTGGGAAAGGTGAAAGGTCGATTACTGTGCAGTGGGAGCACGATGGTAAAATGATTGTGCTTCGAGTGTACGCCAGCAAGGAGATCGCTGAAGAAGGATGCATAGGCTGTATCGAGGATTACATCCACCGTGGCCAGATCGAAAGCGAAGTCGATATGAACAGCCAGGAGATGATCTTTGCGCTGCTTGACATCTGCGAGATGTCTGGAATTCAGCAGTGGATAGAAGTCGCATATCGAGAAGCCATTTGGGAGCAAGCTCATGAGGAGGAAGAAGATCTAGAACCATTGGCAGAGTTGTCTCTCTACAAGAGAATGCCTCTACTGGCCTTACTATCTTTCACCGAGGAGGATGAGCGATACGGTATCATAATGGCTCATGGTAATCCGGATCCCTTGAAGGTGCCAGCGGCGATCTTACGAGGGTTCGGCGGTGTTGAGGGCTTCACCGACCATCCCACCATGACGACGCCTGAAGGTTTCTTCATCGAGCCTGACAACCAGGAGGCGGAAGATCTGATGGATGCGATGCTGGAGGGAACGAGTGGGAGCAATGATTCTGGTTCTAGTAGCTCCAGCAGCTTCACTTCAGATGACGATAACTCGTCGTCGAGTGATAGTAACGTAGGAAGCGACGACGAGTAGAGATGGGAAACGGGTGCTTGCTTTTCGAGGGGCCATGGTTGCTGGAGGAGACCTGCGAATCGATTCGCAACGACCATGGTAAGACGTGGACTTCCAAGCAAGCTCAGAAAGGAAGTTGATATGGCAGACACTCCATTGCAAACCGACTCTTCGTTGAAGCTCGTGCCGATGGAAGAGGATGATGAAGACAGTGTTACTGGTCGCGTAAAGCGGGTCGACGAGTTGGTCGACGAACTCATCATGGTTAATGAGGGGTTGAGGGAAGAGATGGAGCTGATTCGTTTGGCTCTGGGAATGGATCGCTACGATTTCGACCGGTTCAGGCAGAACGGCTTCATTCTCCATCCGAAGATTCCGGTAGCAAAAGACATCGACAATGTGATTCAAAAGCTTGAAAAGGTGCTTGGTTACAAATAACCATCTTCAGGAGAACCAATCCGTGGGCGATCTCAAGGAGTTACAGAACAAACTTGTGTTTGAGCAGGCTTTGGCCGATTTCTATTCAGTCCACCTAGCCGTAGCTTTCCATCCAAAAGTAGAGTTGCCCGAGTTCCTCAAGACACCTGCCTGGTTGGATCGGAAGGATGTTGTTCACTTGGAGTATGGACTCGACATGCCGGTACCCATTACCGACATGGTAGTCACAGAATCCGGGATAGCGGCTACGCTCAGTTTCTCGCGATCACCTTACCACACGTTTGTTCCCTGGGAGGCCGTGGTAGGCTTTGAGGGGGAGGGTGTGCGATCACCATCTCCGGCTCCTAAGTTCAAGCTCAAATCCGTATGAGAATCGTCTGTTGGAAAAACGACAGAGTAGACGCTATGGGACAGATCTCAAGTGCGAAGCAAGGCGAACGACCAAAGCGACCAGCTCTCGGCGATAGGGAAGGCTTGTGGGGTTGCACTTCGTTTTGGAATGCGAACGACCGTCTTTTGCCGATCTTGTCGGATTGCGTATCTTTTGGGACCGAGGCAGTGTAGATCTTGCGGAGGAGTCCTCGTGTCGCTTGAATACGAAGATATCGAAGACGAGTCGTCAAGCAAGAACTCGAAGTTCTCTCATTATCTCGACTTCGATGGTCGTCGTCAATCCATCTCAAAGTGGGCGTTGGAAAAAGGCATCGCGGTTCCGGAACTCTACCAGCGGATACGCATGGGATGGTCGACTGAAAAGGCGTTAACGACACCTGAAAGTGCTGAGCGCGCACTTTCGGTTCCAGTCTCTACCACAGTGGAAGTGAAAAAAACACATTCAACGTCTCTAACACGACATCCAAACGGCAGGCGTGGACCGCCCGAGAAGTTGTACAAGTTTAGAGGGGAGAGACTGACTCTAACTGAGTTTGCAGTAAAGGGAGCACCGGGCTTAACAGCTGACACGTTGAGGAACAGATTGAAGTACGGTTGGTCGCTCGAACGTTCCCTGGAAGAACCCGTGCATGTCAAGAGCGCCTTGCGAGCGAAGCAGGTTTCTCGCCGAATCTCACATCCTGACTACATACCTTCCGAACGACGGGAGGAGACGTCGCTGGTATCTGTTGTAGATGCCAGTCCCCACGAGATACAGGACGGCCGTGAGGTTGCGCCATTGTCGTCGGAAATACAGTTGCTTGAGAAGAGACTGGTTGCAGCGGATAAGGCCGTCGAGCGAGAGCCTGAAGATGAAGTGCCAGCTTTCATTCAAGAGCTGCGCGAACGTTTTTGGCGCCTCGACGAGATTGACTATGAGATTGCTTTGCTTCGCGATGAACGTAAAAGGATTCATCGCTCAATTGAGGAACAATCTGCGCGTCTGTACCAGGGGGATCGAACAGACGACAACAATGTCCGATGAACAACCCAAAGAGCGCAATGCCGAAAAGCAGTTTCAGATGGTGCTGGCTGTTTTTCGCGAATATCTACTCGATCTCGATTCCGATATTGAGGGTTGTGATGGGGATGAGCTGCGGGATATCGAATCGCAGATTGAGGCTACCCGGCGCCTAAGAGCGCGGATAGTGGCACATGTTTGCGAAGGCAAGGACGCTCGCGGGGCATGAACCAAGCAGCGGAGTTGAAAATGTCGAAGTCAGCAAAGCCAATCAAGTGTGTGGGTTGTGGAGGGGAGCTGCCATCTTGGTTCCTACATCCGATCTGCAATAAGTGCCGGGAACGTTACTGGGGAGGGTTTGGTTGATGATGTATGGTGTTACGTCGCCTGATGGGATCTTGGTCGGGGTAAGGACGACCTTGGACGAGGCTAAAGCTCTGGTCTTTCAACACTTGCTTGCCAGCAAAAGTGAAGGGATCGAAGGATATGTAGATCCGTTGCTGTCTTTCGTCGATTCCGATCATCTCACGCGCGACGAGCACGCCGAATTGAAGCGATTGAACGACGACATCTTTGCGAAATACAAGATCGAAGTCTTGTCGGAGAAATAGATGTCCAGGAAAATCGTGGTCAACTTGCGGGACACCTTTGCACCGGGAGAATTTTCCCGGTTGTCGGCATTGTTGATTCACACACTGCGCACTGAGTTCCCAGGTTTCATCGTGCATACCAATTTGATTCCAAAGTACCGAGAGGCATTTGTAACCTATGCCTTTGGACTGTGGGGTGAGGGTGAGGCCGAAGCCGCCCTTACCTCGGCTTGCAAGACAGTGTCTCGGTTGCTCTCGAACGTCGGATGGCGAAACGAAAACCAACCAGTGCTACCTTCGGCGGAAGTTGAGCCCCCTGTATGGACTGCGTCTACTGTCGAGGCTTCACTGGATGACGAATCCGAAGACTGAGGAATAAAACGATGCACTTCGTGGTTGGTTTTCAGTTCGATGAGAATGGGCGGTGGGTTGCCCTGATTCACAAGGGACGGCCCGAGTGGCAGTCTGGTCTCTGGAATGGGATTGGAGGCCATGTCGAGCGCGGAGAGACGGTTCAGGCTGCAATGGAGCGCGAGTTTGTCGAGGAGACCGGTGTGTCTCAGCATGGTATTCGCTGGAAGCATTTCGCCGACCTGCGTACTTGGACACACCACCTCGTCTCTTTCTTTCTGTCGTTCACCGATCAGGTGGAGCTAGTCCGTTCGGTCACGGATGAAGAAGTTTGTGTCTGGGGTTTGGCAGATCTCAGATTGCCTTCGATGAAAGAGAAGTTGGTTCCCAATGTCATGTGGCTCATCGAGCTGGCTTTGTCCATGCGCGAAGGTCGTGTGGGTGGCGACGGTCGCGAATCGTCGAGTCTCATGGTGGTGGTCGAAATGCCCCCGGTGTCAAAGTGACGTCCACAGTGACAACCTTGATTCAACACTACGATTTCGAGGATCCGTCATTGGTTGAGGAGTTCTTGAAGGAACACCCTTCCCTGGTGGCTGCACTTCACGGATTGGCGGTCGTTCTCAGGTATCATTTTCCTTCTTCTGGAAAGTCTCGTGTTCGAGTGATTCAAGAGCCGACTTGTCTCGAATCGAAATCGCTGAGTGTTTCTGTGCCGCTCGATATGGGGCCAATTCAGGCCCGCACGCGCATGGAACAGGTTGACAATGAGTGGTGGATGCAGTTACCCCCAGAAGTTGCTAGTCTCATTGTATGCGAGGTTGGATATTTCAAAGAATCAGGCGGCAGATGAATCCACAGAGAAAGGTCTCCGATTCCTTTTGGGATGAAGACGACCAAGGAGGCTGACAATGGTTATCGACTGTGTAAGAGGCAGAAGAGACATGGGATGTGTTCGAGGTGGAAACCACGAGTTGACTCCTGAAGAGATGAAAAGGTGCGTGCTTCAAGCCGCCATTGAATCCGGTTTAGTTGCCCCTGGAGCAACTGCCGATGAGGCTTTAGCCGCTGTCATTGGGCGGATTGATTGCGTACTGACATCCATCAAAGGCGAAAGGAGAAGTAGTTTAGCTATGAAGACAACGATGACAGACGAGGCTTTCTTGAACTATGTTCTAGGCCACTCAAAGACCCCTCGGCACGCGTTCCACATAGACGATGTCGTGCATTTGGCGAAATTAGCAGGTGTCGAGGAGGTGAAAGTGGACAACTGCGGCCTGCCCAATTTCTACGGAATCGACGAGTTCGAGGGTGTCCGACTGGTGACACTCGCCCGAAAGAGATTGAAGCAAAAGCCAAACGAGGAAGGAAGCCAAACGCCGTGAAAATCGTCATCTGGACCGGGGCTGCCTGGGAGACCTGGGGGTCTCACTCGATCATTGAAGGAAGAATCGGAGGTTCCGAAACGGCTGTGATCCAGATAGCGGCACAGTTGGCTCGCATGGGGCACAAGGTAACGGTGACAGGTCAGGTTGTACCGGGGAATGTGGATGGAGTGTCCTATGTCGATGGGACCTTCTGGAAGATGTATCCAGCGGGCACGATGGAATGCGATATTTTCATCTCGTCGAGGGATTGCAGCATAGTTCGGCAGATCTGTCCTCAGGCGAAGCTCAAGATCTTGTGGATGCACGATTTGCATATGGGCGAAGACATCGAGGAGGAGATGCTCGACTTTGATCGCATCTTCGTCCTGTCGAAGTACGCTCTCCAGTATGCCTTGGGGTGTTACCCGCACGTGCCATCAGATCGGTATGTGGTCACTCGAAATGGCATCGACCCGGCTCTGTTTCTTCGGCCGGGTGAGACACTCGAACGTTTGAGCCATGTCGAAAAGACAGGCTGTAAGGCGATCTATTCGTCGTCCTATGACAGAGGTCTCGTTCGTCTTCTGGATTTCTGGCCGAAGATCCGGAAACTCTGTCCAGAAGCCGAGCTGAATGTCTACTATGGGTTCGATACTGCGGATAAGCAGGTTGCAGCCGTGGGGCGCAAGAGCGACAAGCTGACCTTGGACTTTCTCAAAAATCGTCTGGTGAGCATGGTTGACCATGGTGTTACTTATCACGGGCGGGTGGGTCAGCGCGAGCTGGCCAAAGCGTTCCTAGCCAGTTCGCTGTGGCTCTACCCAACGAACTTCCACGAGACATCGTGTATCACGGCTATGGAGGCCCAGGCCGCCGGGGTCTTCGCCATAACCTCGAAACTTGCTGCTCTTCCCGAGACGTTGCGAATGGGGCATCTGATAGATCCTCCAAACACGACAGCCGAATATGAGGCTGAGTTCTTGGACACAATCAAGTGTTTCTTGGAGGCTCGTCAACACACTGGATATCCGTCTTTGCAGTTCAATCGGAAATGGGTCTTGGAGAACTTGTCCTGGCAGGGAGTAGCGTCCGAGTGGGACATCATGTTCGACAATTGGTGCGAAGGAAATCGTCATGCGTAGTTTGTATGCAGCCAGCTTCGACCCGATCACGAAGGGTCACGAATGGATCATCAAGAACGCTCCCGGCAACTTGACCATAGCGGTTGCCAACAACGCGAACAAAAAGCATCACTTTACCATGCAGCAGCGATTCGGTCTGGTGACCCAGTCGGTGATGAACATCGCGCGGGAACGCACAGGCGGTATCGACGTTTTGATGCTGAACGAGAACATCTACTTGGCCGACTTCGCCAAAGAGAAGGAGATCGCCTACCTGATTCGTGGTGTACGCGGGGTCGCGGACTACGAATACGAGAAAGTCTATGCTGACGTCAACCGCAGTATCGAAGACGGCTTGATTCACCTGCTCATGGTGCCGCCGCCTGAGCTGGGCGCGGTATCGTCCTCCATGGTGCGTTCGCTCGTTGGTCCCAAGGGATGGGAAAACGTCGTCGCCAAGTACGTTTCCCTGCACGTGGTCGAGGCTTTTCGCGCCAATCCACTCCAACTTTTTAGTATTTGACTCTTTGTTCCTGGTGTGAGAGATTCTCTAAAAGGTGAAAAGGAATGATCAAGACGCACCTACATGATTTGCGGGCTTACTTCAAGGCTTTGTTTGAGGCGTGCAAGCTGACGCCGAAGCCTTGTGGAAATCCCTGGTATGCCTTGGAGGCCGCCTACGCAAGGCCGCCTCGGGCCTATCACAACCTTGACCATGCCGTGGAATGCGCGATGATGGCCGAGGAATATCGGCTCCCGCCCATCGCGACCATGGCATTGCTGTACCATGACGCTCACTACGTGGCCGGTGGCAAGAGCAATGAAGAGGAGAGTGTTGCGATCTTGCGAGAGCACTTCGGAGACTGGCGCGACAACTTCACGAAGGACGATCCGTTACCGCATCCCGAGGGTCCGAGTCCGCTCGAACGGATTGCCTCGCTCATCATGGCGACCAAGCACGACCGGCTCCCCGAAGTTCCGCTCGAAGCGTGGGTGATGGACATAGACATGTCCATTCTTGGCCGAGAGCCCGAGGTCTTTGCAGCCTACGACGAGGCTATTCGGGCGGAGTACGGTTTCTTGAGCGATGCCGATTTCGAGGAGGGGAGGACGATGTTCTTGATGAAGCTCCAATTGCAGGAGTGGATCTTCTATTCTCCTATCCTTCGAGATCGCTTCGAGAAGCAAGCTCGGAACAACATCTCCTGGCGACTTGACAAGGCTAAGCGTCAAGCTGGTCGACTGGTCGACTTGGATGGGAAATCTCGGACTTGAAAGGTATGCGAAGCCATGTCTATAGAACCACATTCTGAATTTTGGGATAGCCCGAACTCGGCAGTAGATCTCCCAAGCTCGGAGAAGTCGCAGGCTAAGCCTAGACCGTACATCATGCCCATGACCGAGGAGAAGTTGGCTGCGCTCATCGAAAAAGGACTAGCCTCATGTGAGAATCCTGTCCAGCTGGCTAGCAGAATTTTGGCTTCCTACGAGTCGATGGTGTCGGCCCTTCAAGCCAAACAGGCGGACGAGCGTGAGAGCGAAAATGTGGCGTTGTTCGACCTCGACGGCACACTGGCCGATTTCGATGGCTCTATCACACAAGCTATGCGCTCCCTGGCCGGGCCGGACGAGCCTCTTTGGACTTCGGCGAACGAAGAGTACGAACCGCCGCATCTGACTGCTCGACGAAGGCTGGTCAAGCAGATTCGAGGGTTTTGGAGCGGCCTGCCGCAACTTGCCGACGGATTCACTTTGCTCGACATGGCACGCCAGCTCGATTTCCGCATCATGGTGCTTTCGCGCGGGCCGCGCACCAACGCGGTTGCTTGGGGCGAAAAACTGGAATGGTGTCGAGTCAATCTACCTCCGGATGTCCAGGTTACGCTTACGGAGGACAAGGGCCTTGTCTATGGCCGCGTGCTAGTCGATGACTGGCCCTCGTACATCATCCGCTGGCTCGAATGGCGCAAGCGAGGATTCGTCATCATGCCAGACCGGGTGTGGAACCAAGATTTTGCGCATCCGCAAGTGGTGCGATACATCGCGGGCAAAAACGATGCCGAGGTTCGCCAGGTATTGACAGATCGCCGAAGAGGAGCATGATCGCTGTTCAACTTCAATCGCGAGAACCGAACATGCAACGACTCAACTATGGAAGCATGATCCTTCTGACTATCCCGTTTGTTCTTCTAGGGCTCGTCATTGGGCTCTTCGAGTGCGTTGTGGGCAGCGACGGCTCTACAGCTGAATTCGTGGTTCGTCCTTTCATTTGGGCCTATCGGAGGAAGGTTTAGCGATGACACTTCATCGAACCTCCAAATGTCACGAGCCCGTTGACCCTCCGGTTAGGTCGATGTCGGATACGATGAAGATTACACTTGTTGCAGTATCGTTGATTTTTCTGGTCGTCGTGGCTCGCATTATGGACAACCACTACCAGACTCAATCGGCTGCGTTTCCCATCGAGACATGCGTCTCAGTCGATCTCGTTCATGGTGAGATCGGCTATACGATGACTTCCAGGTGTGCTCTGGTGGTGAAAGCCTTCAAGGCCGGTCGACAGTCGACAATCGGTCTACCTGCCGTTCCCGAGAACCAGAAGAAGTGAATCATGAAACCGGCTAGCTGGACAGAAGAGGAAGCTCGGCGAGAGGTCTACAAAGGATTGCTTCGCAAGGCCAAGCTCGATTTCGACGAGCACAGCTTGATGGTTGTCTGGGCAGGGGGAGATCTGATGTATCCCGAGGGATTACTCATGGTGCACTTCACGGGTGACGATCTGACTTTCGAGGTGCTGGCCGAGGTCAGTCGACTCCTGGGCACTCGAAAGATCAATCTCAGCTGTGATTCCGGTTGCAGCAGCGATCCATGTCATGAGCGCATGATTCACATTTACGGAGCTTCGGGTCTCTGATCGATGTGTGAAGGGCGAAAGGTGTTTCATGGCTGGTTCTAAAGCGAGTTTGCGCGCGATCACAATAGGCAAACTCGACGAGTTGGCCGATACGCTTGACGCTAGTGCAAGCCTAGACCCTGTCATTGCAGCCATCGACGAAGAGGTCAAGGCGGCGTACCACGATGCTCGCGAGCACGCCATTTCGGCCTTCTTGTCTATCTTGGCTGGGGGTTGCGCCGAACACGTGATCATGTGGAACTATACTCAACTTCGCGACTATCTTGGCGAGATGGCCGGTATACCTCAATCCAAGGAATCGACATGAACAACATCGTGCTCATTGAAAGTCCGTACCGCAATGGCGACCGTAATCGCAATCTGCGCTATTTGGCCTGGTGCGAATACGACGCGACAACCTATGGCGAAAACCCCATCGCTAGCCATGGTAACTGTACTGCCTATTGGCCCGAGGATGAGGGTCATCGGCTGAAAGGGTTCGCCTGGCGCGATGCCATGCGGGCTGCTTGCGATCATGTAGTCTACTATACAGATCTAGGCATGACGGAAGGTCAGCAGCTCGCCGAGCTTCGCGACCGCGAAGCCAAGATTCGGTGCCTTCGCCGCGCGTTGCCTCCTGCCTTGTTCGCCAAATTCGAGGCTGGCGAATATCCCCCCGGCTCTATGCGCAGGATAGCGTATTTGCCGTTTCCCAGCGAAAAGAATTCTCAGACGGACAGTCTATCGAAGAACGATGATTGGACTCAATACCGAGCGACCAACTCGGCTGGTGGGTGTGGTTGTCTCGTTCTTCATGATTCCTGGAACGATGTTGCCATCTTGATGGAGTTGAAGGCCAGGGGGTATTTACCGCTCCAGTCTAACCAATACACTGTAGTCCATGACACCAATGGTCAGCTTCGGATCGAAAGAGACGGTCTTGCTTTGCTCTTGACTCCAACATAATGCTAGAGTCCGAAAGTCATGCGCCTTTCTCTTCACATGTTGGTGCTCAATGGGGCGCAAGTCCTGGACCGGGCTTTGCGGCCCCTGGCAGGCATCGTCGATGAGATCTGTTTCACCGATACCGGTTCGACCGACGGCACGCCTGAGATGATCGCGGCTTTGGCCAAGACACTCCGCTTCAACTGTCAGCTTGTCTTGCTGACTCCGGAGAGTCACCCTGGGCTGTACTTCATCGACGAGCAGGCGACGTTCAAATTCAAATTTCCATCTACTGTCGAATTCACGGGGCTTCCCCAGCTTTCCGATTGGGCAGACGCACGGAACCGGTCGTTGTCGTTGTGCAAGGGCGACTACGTGCTTCGTATCGACACCGACGACGAGGTGCTCCGACCCGACAACATCTTGCCCACATTGGCGTTCCTTGACGCTCATCCTCAGATCGACTTTGTAATGTGTCCCTATGAGATTGTTCATGGCGACATCATCGATCACACTGTCTCGCAGCACTTTTTCTGGCGGAACAAACTTGAGCATCGATTCAAATACGTTCTCCACGAGCACATTCCAGGCCGGAACTTGAACGGTGAAAACTGGATCGTTACCCAGACCGGCTTGCTCTTTCGGGATTGGAGGGATTCCCAGGGGCTCGGGGTTCGCGTCCCTCATCGCAACTTCAAAGTCTTGTTGCTCGAATACGAGCGATGCATGTCGGCAGGACTGTCTGTGGAAGGCCATATCTCCCTCACACTGGCCGACGAGGGTTGGTCCGTAGATCCGGAGTTCGCACTTCATCTGATAACGTCTCGCGAGTTTCCTCAGGCCCGAGGGTGGGCTCATTACATCCGGGGAGAATGTCTGCGCAAGCTTGGCCGGATGACTGAGGCCCTCGATGCTTTCATGTTAGCCGGGACCGAGGGAGAGCTGCGAGGGATGTTGCAGGCGGGATTCATGCAGTATGACCTTGGTACGGATGACTACAAGGCGACATTGAGAACGACGTTGCAGCGCAGATTGAGTGCGATGTCGTGCTTGATTTCGATGTCCGATGTGCAACGGGCCTTGCATCTGCTACAAGTTCGTAGCTCATACGTTCCCATCGAGAAGGGTCGGCGGTTCTACGATGAGCCGGACAAAAATGGAAAGGACACACTCAAGTGATCAAAAAGGACACCAAGGGAAAAGTAGTTATGTTTGAGGACGAGTCGATTGCCGCTGCCCGAAGTCAGGCAAGCGGAACCAAAGACCTGAAGGCTGTGGAATCGGTCGGTGGCAAGGTTCTGACGCCGGAGCAGGCTCAAGCTGAATACGATGCGGCGATCAGGGCGATTGATGTCGCCGCCGATGAAACGCTCAAGAAGCTCACGATGGAGTTGGGGGCCGAAGTGGCCAAGCTAGATCTTGCCAGTCAGATAGACAAGCGTGCTGCGAAGGAGCGTTTCAAGATTGCCGTCAATGAAGCGGACAGGGTTCGTCGGGAGCAGGTGATGCTAGCAGAAGTGGCTTACAAAGGACGGCAGGAGGCGATCTGGGCGCAATATCGGGAAAACATAGAGCCGATCAATGCCAGGTTGGAGTCGGGCAAGGCCGAGATTGAGGCTGTCAGGCAAACGGACAAAGAGGCGGCGTTGACGACTCACAAGGCACGACTGGCTGCTATCAGCAAGGCGAAGATCTCCGATGCCAAGGTAGAGGCCGTGGCGGCCGAGTCGCTTCCGGCGGCTCCGTCATGAGGCTAAAACCGGTCAACGACAGGGATGGTAGGTTGGTTGCCTACTCGTTCTACTGTCCGGGTTGCGAGCATTCGCACGTCTATTTCCTGAAGATTGGGGAGAAGGTTTGGGACTTCAATGGAGATCTAGAGTCGCCAACGTTTACCCCTTCGTTGCTCAATCGTTGTGAGCCGCATCCAGATCCGAAGCTTCGAGTCTGTCACTTGAACTTGACGGCTGGGAAGTTGCATTTTCATCCCGATTGTACTCACGATCTAGCTGGGCAGGTGGTGGACCTACCTGACCTGTGAGGAGGAGATCATTCGATGGCGACTTGTGAGACTTGTAAAGATCTGCATATAGTCAATGCTCCGTGGCCCAGTGGCTATCCACACGCATTTCCTTGTCCCGAGTGTCGTCCGAACGAGCCTTGTTCTTGTTCCTGTCGCTTATCAACCTGTCCGGGGCCAGGTCGAGTGAGAGAATGGAGAGCACAGAAAGTCGTTCAATCGAAGGAATGAGGGTCGTTATGATGGGATACTGTGTTCTTAGTTTGTCGGCGGAGCTTTTTCCCGGTGAGACGAAGGAGGTTTTCGTTGAACCGACCTCGGGCTTTCGTGCTGAACGGCTGGTAGTCGCCGAGGTTCCTCGCACCAGGTCGCAAGTCGTCTTGGCTCACGTGTTCAATTTCCTACCGGCTGTTTTGGAAAATCTCTTCGCCCTATTCAGCGGTTATGCTTGTCCTGGGTGGAAACTACCGCCCTACTTTCCAATGGAGATCCTTCAGCTCAGGGTTGGATCGTATGAGCAGTTCACGTCTGGGAACAAGATTCCGGCTCAGATCTTTGGGGAGGCCGCCTTTGCTCCGAATTGTCATTTCGACACCTGCAAAATCGGACAACGATTGACCCTCACGGTTCGGAGCAACGCTAAGCATCCCTTCACATTTCGAGCTGGCTTCATAGGCGAGTGTTTGTAGTGGTTGTCAGTTGAATAGGCACAGAAGAAGTGATGCAACCTAAAAAGTACCGGCGGAAGAAACGCCATGACTCGATATGGAAGAAGGAACGGCGCGAGCGGGCGCGGCAACGAATCGACGAAGAGCTTGAGCAAACACTTCGGACTGCGTACCGATAGCGACAGCTCGATATGGACTTTGTCTGGGCGACTGTGTCAAGCTCATCTTCGACAACAAAGAGCGTATGTGGCTTCGTGTAACGGAGATAGGAGATGAGGGGTGGTACCAAGGCGAGTTGTTGAATCATCCGGTGATTGTCGACTTGCACTTTGGCGATACTGTTCGGTTCCATGCCAAGCATGTCGCCGACATTCGCACGAGTAACTGTTGAGAGCAGCATGCGCACGTTGAAGGTTCAATTCAGTTACGAGGTTGGGCTTTCGGAGGATGAAGTGTCGGCCAAAATTCAAGGTCTGCTAGATCGTCTGGTCGAGCGATTTCGCGAAAATGGTGCCGAGGTGACCACCAAGCTGGAACGTCGCATCGAGAACAAGTGTGTGGTAGAAATAGCGATCTTGTCGGATCCGTTAGGAGTATTTGCGGAAGGATCGTGAGAGCGCTATCGTTGCCATCATGCCGACGTTCTGCAATGCGCCTTTCTATGGATTCGAGATCATTTACAATGGCGATGTCCAGTGCTGTTGTGGCGACTGGTTGCCGACTCCCATCGGCAACATCTTCAAGTCAAGTGCGAATGAGATCTGGAATGGCGAAATCGCTCAGGCTATCCGCAGATCGATTCTCGATGAAACATATTCCTTTTGTACGCGTTGTCCCTTCGTGCCCAGGCCGGAATCGAACGTCAAACGTCCATCGGTAGTTCTCGACAAGATCCCCTCGTTGCGGCTTTGTTACGACAACACGTGCAATCTCGCGTGTCCATCGTGCCGAAAGCAAATCGCCAAGGTGGACAGCGACCAGGTAAAGCGTGTTCACGAGGCCATGTTGGCGAGTGGGGCCTTGGACATGTCGGTGCAGGTGCATGCTTCGGGAAGCGGTGATCCCTTTGCTTCACCGACCTACTACAAGTTTTTTCAGAGTCTTCACGCCGTGGCTCCGCATCTTCAGATCGCTTTGTTCACCAACGGTCAACTCATGGATGAACATCATCTGGACGGTCTGGGGGGAGTCCATCAATCAGATCGACGAGGTGTCGATCTCAGTGGATGCTTCTACGGCTGAGACCTACCAAAAGAATCGAGGCGGTTCGTGGCCGGTGTTGTGGGACAATGTCGAATTCGTGAACCGACGGCTTCGTCGACCAGGACGACCTTTCATCTTCTACATGCGCTTCGTCGTTCAGGCCAACAACTTTCGAGAGATGATTCCATTTGTCGAACTGGCCTTTCGCCATCGGGCGAACGAAGTGTTTGTCTGGTATCTGCGAAACTGGAATGCATTCAGTGACGCTGAGTACCTATCGAGAGCTGTTCACCTGCCAGGGCATCCGGACTACGCCGAGTTCGGCCG
>Ga0116127_1001409_pt1 | contig 14513 bp, 8 predicted proteins | sample June2015DPH_16_1_FD_89731 | JGI IMG/M metagenome (GOLD analysis project Ga0116127, IMG submission 89731) | Peatland microbial communities from SPRUCE experiment site at the Marcell Experimental Forest, Minnesota, USA - June2015DPH_16_100 | ecosystem: Environmental > Terrestrial > Soil > Wetlands... | reverse complement strand
CTCGAAGAGGACGAGAGATACTGGAGAGCGCTTGACCGGATCGATGAAGGTGGCCCCGAGGTGGAAGCGATACTCGAAAAATTCCGCCCGGAATGGGAGCACCGGTAAACACCAAGCAAGCGTAGCGCACACCTCCATGCTCAACAGTGAGCTGCGCATCAAATCCGGCCTGACCTACGGCGCCACTTCTCGCTTTGAGCAGCACAAGGCGCGCGGACCCTTCCTCATTACCACTTACACCCGCACCGCGACCACTGAGAAAGCCATGGACATGACCCTCGAGGTCATCCAGAGCCTGCATGAAAAGGGCGTCACCCAGGAAGCGCTGGACTCCGCGAAAAACTACCTCAAGGGCCAGTCGCCGCGCACCCTCGAAACCTCCGGCCAACTCGCTTCGGAACTTGCGCAACTGGAGTTTTACGGCCTCGACGAACGCGAGATCAACGACCTCTACGCCCAGATCGATGCCATGACGCTGGCCGACGCCCAGCGCGTGATTCGCCAATACTTCCCGCGCGACAACTTGGTCTTCGTGGTCATCGGCAAGGCCAGCGAGATTGGCGCCGTCGTGCGCAAGTACGCACCCAAGGTGGATACCCGAGCGATCACTGAGGCAGGCTTCTGGGGGGTGCCAGCCCCCGGCGGCGCTCCGCTTTGAGTGTCGGGTGATGCCGCTGTAGTGTGTGTCGTTGAGCATTCCCGCTAGTGTTGTGTCTCTCAAATAGGTTTACAGACGTAGCGCCGCCCTTTAGGGCGGCATGCCGGGCTAAAGCCCGGCGCTACGAGGCCATCCGCTCGCCGCGGGATTGTAAAGGCTCTTGAGAGACACAACACTAGGGGCAGACTGGTCCCAGACAGAAATTGTCGAACTGCGCCTTGTTCCATTCTGTCCCAAGGGCGACCATACCGTGCCCATGAGTCTTGCCGGAATCCAGGTAATTGGTCATCACGGGTTTTCCATCAATGAAGATACTGAAGGAGGAGCCGTGGAACGCCAGCTTCAGGTTATGCCACGTTTCAGCCTGCCAGCTTGCCAGAGCACCTGCCTGGACTCGGGTGACCGTCGCGCCCTTGTCAGAACTGTTGTTTAGCACCCACCCTCCGTCATTATCTACGGTGAGTGAGTAACCATCAGGAATCTTCAGGATTCCCCAGCACGATTCCTTTTCTTCCAGGCATGGGACCAGGTGATCAAGATGGCCCCATAAGGTGACGGATCCTGGCCCTTCCATGAGCACGTCGACGCTGACCTGGTAGTCAGTCCAATTCTCCGAAGCTCTCTCGTCGCCCAGGAAGGTAAAGGGAAACCGAATATTGAGGCCGCCGCCCCACGCAATGGGCGGCTGATCCACCATCTGACCCATGCACTTCCCCGGTCTTCCAGTACAATTCGCAACTTCGAATGAGCCTTCCTCATCCACGAAGTATTTTGGGGCCTTATTGAGCGCCTCGGTTTCGAAGTTATTCGAGAAGGGGAATGGAAACGCCGAGTCGGGCGGGGGAGTCCCCGCGTTCCCTTTCTGTTGGCCGGTGGCAGTGGTCAGGGAATAAATTGAGGCCGGCTGAAGGGTGATGCTGTAAGAGCCGCCACTGGGAAGGTCCGGCTCCTGAACAAAGTAGGTTCCCGCCTTGATATTCGAATGCCAGACATGAACGGCGCCGGCAGACAAGCCATTGGTGACCTGGAAGCTAAGCGTCCGGTCTGCCGTAGCATCCGCAGTCTCGATGATCACGCTGTAATCTGAGTTGCTGGGCGCCTTTAGGGTGACGTAGCTGCCGACGACTTTCCCGTCCGCATCTTGCAGAAAGCCGGTCGCGCCGTCGATATACTGCCACCCCGGCTGTACAAACTGGGTAGTGTGAGCCGTCGCCCACAGCGACGGCAACACGTCGTAATGTCCTGACCAGGGTGAGGCGGTAGTCAAAAATCCTTCCCGGTCGCTGATGAAGGCTGGGAAAGCGGTAACTGTAGTACAGTGGACAAGCTTAGTCATTTTGCCTGTAATGTAGGCCCGGTTCAGCATCTTGGCCATATTGGCCGCCTCGGGACCAGGATGTACAAGATAAGCGTCTTCGCTATCCCATAAAGGCACATGGGTGTTGCCACGTTTGAGATTGCGAGCCTCGGCGCTGCTGCTGTACTCGTTCGGATAATGTACTCCCACTACGTCCACCGCCGCCATCAACGCCGGGTCCGCATTCATGTCATTGGCGATCTGCCAGGGATCATTGGATGGAGAGTAATACTGGTCAGCGGCCACGATGCGGGTATCCAGTATGTGGGTGGCATTGTTTCTTGCCACCGCCTCTTTGAGTGCCTTGATCCATACCTTGTCGTAGCGGGTTTCGTTCCAGATCCCAAGATAATTGACGTCGACTCCATAAATATCGTGGGCGGCATTGATGAACTTCAGGTCATAGTCGATCATGTCCTGGGAGTAATAGTGATGATTGCCGATCCAGCCGGGCGCGCCCCAGGGTAACAAGTCAATAAATATTTTCGGATTTCGCGCTCGTGCCTCCTGCATCAGCCACCATTCATAGCCGCGTTTATAGTTTTCCTCTTCACGCGAGTGCATATGGCTTGGTTCAGAGCCCCACGTGCTGTTGGTGTCACCTCCGATTTCCACCTTGAGGTGGTGCAAGCTGGCGCCGTAGTGTGGCTTGAAAAGATAATCGAGGATTTGACTCCTGTACGGCTCAGGATAGTCCATCATGAATCGTGAAGTCGCTCCCGCGCTCAGCCCACCCGTTCCCTCGAACACTCTTCCAGTTCCCGCGCCATCTATGTAAATGGTCTGTGGTGGAAACGGTTCGGCGTTCGCTGGCTGCGGGAAACTCGGAGTGATCCAGATAGCTGTCGTTAGTCGAGGAACCGAACACAGCGCAACCACGCTGGCCAGCGCAATGATCAGCGCACGGACTCGTTTCTCAGCACTGCTCGTCATAATAGTGACCCTCTCTTCCATCCACGGATCATGGGAACCGAATATCCGCGGTCCAAGTCGCTTCCCACCGCAGAACTTCAGATAGGAATCAGAACCGGCCAAGAGAGCCCGGAGCCGCCGGGCATGCGCCAACACCGCATACTATGGAAGTGCCTCGAGTTCCACGACGGCCGCCCGCCATTGTTCCCCCAGCTCGACTGGAAAACCGGCATCGGTCAGGTCTCGACCGCTAAAGACCCCTTTCTTGGTCCCGTCAACTGCGAGTTGGTAGCGGGTGGCCAAGTCAAGACCGCGCAATTTGAAAGCATGGACCCAGTTGCTCTGGTCTAAACGGTAGGCCATCAGCAGGCTGTGTTTCCGGTCAGGCGAGACATACTGCACGCCGCACCACCCTGTCGGATTCTCATGTGGTGGAGGAGGTGTCAGATGGTATACATCGGCGCCCATGAAATTACGCCGGATCCGCTTGTAGAGAGCCACGTTTTCTATGGCGCGCTGCTTCAGGTTGGGGCTCCAATCCACAATCCGGCTGGAAATCCCGAACTGCCCGTTCATGGGCACGCGCAGCATGAAATCCCACCAACCCGGAGGATTAGTCGGCGTTATCATCGCGGACCCCGCGTCCCCCGTTACCCAGTGGTTGCATACCTCAGGAATAAACTCGACCGTGCACCCGTAGCCCAATTGGACCGAAGCCTTAGGGTCCGTCATATCGGACAGCCAAGAGGTATGCGCACGGGCCATGATACCCAGGTCAAAACGGCCGCCACCGCTGGCGCAATTCTCGATAATCAGCTTCGGATAAGCAGCTCGAATGTCGTCCCACCAGCTATACAGGCCCCTCAGATGCCGGTCCAACACGTCGCCGCTCCGCTGTTCTATTCCCGGCCGATCAAACCGTTCACCAATGTAGATGTTGTAGTCAATCTTCAGCCAATCGATCCCATAATCGTGAACCAGCCGGTCCACCACTGCCCGCGCCCACTGCCGGACCTGCGGCTTCGCAAAGTCGAGATGATAACGGTCTGACTCCCTGATTGGCTGGCCATTGTAAGTCAGGCACCACTCGGGATGTTCTTTGAAGGTCTGGGAGTCGTACCCCAGCGATTCGATCTCCACCCAGATTCCAAATTTCATCCCTTTGCTGCGAACATGATTCGCGAGCTCCTCAATGCCGTGGGGGAACTCTTTCGGGTCCGCCACCCAGTCGCCAGTCATGGTTTCGTTGGGAGTCCAGCCGCCATCCAAGACAAAGATTTCTGCGCCCAAGTCCGCCGCTACATCGGCGTAGGGCTTCAGGAGGTCCGCTGTCATCCCTCTTTGAAACGGCCAAGTGGTGTTGAATTGCACCAGCAAGGGGTCGTTCTCAGGGATATGGGGAATCACAAACTGCCGTTGATAACGGTGAAGCTGATTTGCCGCGTCGTCGAGGTCTCCGCCAGAGGCTGTAAATGCCACCATCGGCGCCGTAAAAGAACCGTGCGGTGGAAGCGTCAGAGAGCCGCCGAAGTCGAAGCGGATCCCGAGCGAAACTTCAAGCTCTTCGTCCACTAACCTTCCCTTGCTGGGTTTAAGTCGCTCGAAATGCATCTCCCAGTTTCCCGAGTAAGCCATTTGGGCGAGGTATCGAACCGAGCGGTCCTCATTGTGGAGACAAAACCAAGGTGAATACTCTCGGCTCGAACGACCCAGAGAAGAAACCAGGGACCGCCGATCCGCACCAAGCTTCTCGGTGGCCATTTGCCGCTCATTTCCCCATCCGCCCCAGAGGTAAGTCAACTCGTAGTTCCCCTCGGGTAAGCGCCAGCTCAGCGACGGCAGTGCTTCTACCCGGAGCGGACGATCCCCTTGGTTGAGAAGAACCAACTGCTGTGTGAATACCCCAGTGTCACCCCACGTGGTATAGAGAACGGTAATCTCCAATGGCAATCGGCGGTGCTTAAACACCATCTTCAGCTCTTCCGCCCCCGTCCGCAGCCGTTCCACCGCGTGCGAAACCAACTCCAAGTCATCGGGACTCAACTGTTGCCCCTCGACTTGGCCGGAGATATCGTGGTCGTGGCGCGGTTCATAGCCGGGTGCAAACGGACCTTTCGGTGTTTGTCCCCAGGCGGGTTGGCCCGACGGGCCAAAGTACTCCAGCAGGACCACCCCATTTTGCTGGCGTAGCCGGTATTCGACACCGCCGCTCTTCAGCGTCCATCGCCGGCTGGAAGCATCATAGTCGACTCCGGCCTGCAACTGGACAACCGTCGTCAGCGCCACCCCCACAACCATAACCAACCGGCACACACTCCACAAATCATAGAAAAGCAGCTTTTTGACTCCAAACTTCCAACTCCGACCACTCGCGAACGTGCTGGTGATCGCTTTCTTCTCGGGTCTCATGAATGAATCCTCCGCGGTATCGCGGACTCGGCGGGCAGAAGTTGCCTTGGCTGGCAGGGTTCTCGGGCTAGGTCCGTGGGTCGGGTAGCGTTTACGCTGGGATTTCCTTTTTCGATTTCCGACCGGCCCACAGTGTACACCTGCCCGCCTCCGCATACAATGCTCGAGCCCAACCCGGAAGTTGCCCCTGCCTTCAATGCAGTGTACGATGAAGTGTAAACTATCCGCGCGTGCGATCTTGCGTCACTGGCACAATGATGCGGTCTCGACAAATCGCTTTTGGGGGTCGACTCCCAGGAAAATAATGCGGTCCTTACCCAGCCACTTCAGACTGCGCTCCCGTTGCAGCCCATTTCCGCTGTTCATCTTACTACTCGCCGTCATCCCCGCAGCGACTGTGCACGCGGAGCAGTGGCAAAAACTCAACGTACAGGGGTACGTCAACGACTTTGCCGGCGTGCTCAACGCGACGACTGTGGAGGGACTTACCCGGCTGAGTACGGAGGTCGATCAAAAAGCCAAGGCGCAGATCGCGGTGGTCACTATCAAGACTCTGGAAGGTGACACAGTGGAAGACTTCGCCAGTCACCTTTTTCAGAAGTGGGGCGTGGGGTACAAGGGGACGGACCGTGGCGTGATGGTCCTACTTGCCACTGATGATCATAAGTACTGGACCGAGGTCGGCTACGGCCTCGAACCCATCCTTCCTGACGGCAAGGTGGGCGGGTTCGGACGCGATATGGTTCCGTTGTTGCGCCAGGGCGACTACAACAGCGCCGTCTTGCAAATGGTGAGCCAGATTGCGGAGGTGATTGCGCAGGACAGCCACATTTCCCTGGATAGCTTGGCCGACTTCCATGCGGTCACTCCTGCCGCCCGCGGTGGCGAGGGGCGGGAATTGCACCTGACAAAAGGACAGATCATTTTTCTTGTCATTATCTTCATCGTCGGGGCGCCCATCTTATTGAGGTTTCTAGGTCCATTCTTGTTGATTTCTCTCTTGTCCGGAGGCGGAGGACGCGGAGGGGGCGGTTGGGGTGGAGGTGGTTTTGGTGGAGGCGGCGGAGGCTTCGGGGGTTTTGGTGGAGGTTCCTCGGGTGGGGGTGGAGCCGGCGGAGGCTGGTAACAAATCACCCCACAGAGAGACACTCCGGGAGCGAGAACCATGAGAGCAGAGCAAAACCTGACAGACCTGGTAACCAGATTGAAGAATGCCGCGGGGAGCAACCTGCTGTCCGTAATACTTTACGGTTCCGCGGCTACGGAAGAGTTCCACCCGGGGCATTCCGACTTGAATGTCCTCTGCATCATGCTGAGTCTTGGCCGGGACGATTTGAGCAAGTTGCACCCTGCTTCGGCTTGGTGGGCCAAGAAGGGACACCCCGCGCCGCTATTCTTCACACTCAACGAGCTTCACCATTCCGCCGATATTTTCGCCATCGAACTGTTGGACATTAAAGCGGCTCACCGAGTTCTACACGGCGAAGATGTAATTGCCTCGCTCCACGTTCCGATGGATCTTCACCGCCTCCACGTGGAAAGGGAGCTGCGGAACAATACGTTGCGCTTGCGGCAGCACTACCTGATGCATCCCGCTGACTCCCGGAAGACCCTGGAACTGATGACCTCATCCATTTCGACGTTTGCCGCGCTGTTCCGCCATGCCTTGATTGCTCTGGGGGAGGATCCACCGCCAACCAAGAGAAGTACGATGGACCGCCTGGGATCCGTGCTGGGGTTTGATCCCTCTCCCTTTCACACCATCTTCGAGATTCGTGAAGGGCGCAAGCGTGGACGTGATGTGGATGTCCAAGCAACATTCGACGCATACCTGGACAGGGTCGCCAAGGTCACGGAAGAGATGGACCGCCGGCTGGCAGCTCCAGCGGCAAATGAATAAAGAGGCAATTCTGGTGGGCATCTTAAACCGCTACGGAAGAAGCCTCCCTGCTGTCATTCTGAGCGAAGAATCTGGCCCTGCGTATTCTCACGAACATACGAGATTCTTCGTCGTCCCGGGGGACTTCTCAGAATGACAGTCCCGACGGGTTTTTCCGCAGCGTGTTAACGCTCTGGCCCTGAATTTAGAGGAGGAAGGTCATGAAGATACTGCTGGTCGTGGTGGGATTACTGGCGCTGATTACCCTCATTATTGGAGGATCTTACGTCGGCAGCCGAAACGAAATGGTCCGCAAAAATGAAGCTATCAAACAAGCATGGGCGCAGGTCGATGTGGTGCTGCAACGGCGCGCCGACCTGATTCCGAACCTCGTGGCAACCGTGAAAGGTTATGCGCAGCAGGAGGTGAAAGTGTTCGGAGACGTCGCGAATGCCCGCGCCGCCTTGTTGAATGCCCGGACACCGGCAGACAAGATCGCTGCGAATGGCCAATTGGACGGCGCCCTGGGCAGGCTGCTGGCAATCGTCGAGAACTATCCCAATCTCAAATCCAATCAGAACTTCCTGGCCCTACAGGACGAGCTGGCCGGAACCGAAAACCGCATCGCCGTCGAACGCCGCCGGTATAACGAGGCCATCCAGGATTACAACACCTTCATCGGCCTTTTCCCCAATAGCATCTTTGCCAGGTGGGCTGGATACCAACGGAATAACGATTACTTTGCTGCTTCAGAGGCTGCGCGCCAAGCTCCCAAGGTGGATTTCAGCACGCCTAAGCAGTGACCCACGGCGGCGCCAGAGAAAAAGCAGGGCGTCTTATTCCACGTCCTGGCGGGGAAGACTCTTTTTCAGGCGACATGAAATAGATTGATTATCGCTTCACCCCCGTCCCGACCCCGAGCATGTTCCACATTTTTTGCTGGACACGGGGGGTGTGGATATTCTGAGAATCCCCGAAGGGGATTGATAAAGTAGCCGGGGGCAACGCCCCCGGAAACGGACGACCCCACCAGGCCCGACCCTGAAGGGGTCGAACCCGAGTTATGTCGCGACCCTACATGGGGCCTCTAGCCAGGTCTATACGACCCCTTCAGGGTCGGTCGGTTTCCGGGTTAGTGTTCCGGGGGCGTTGCCCCCGGCTACTAAATGGTGCCCTTGCAGGGCGCGGTCGTCCCGGATCTCTAGTGCGTAACTTTTTGGGTTGACATCTTACCCAAAGTGTGGATACTTGGGTTATATGTCTACCCAAAAGGAGAAAGACCGGCTGGAACTTTTGCAAGGCACGCTGGACCTGCTGATCCTGCGGACGCTGATCTTCGGCCCGCAGCACGGGCAGGGCATCGCGCGCGCCATTCAGCAGACCTCCGAGGACGAACTGCTGGTCGAGCACGGCGCGCTTTATCCCGCGCTCCAGCGCCTGGAAGAGCGGGGTTGGATCGCGGCCGACTGGGGGACCTCCGCGAACAACCGCAAGGCGCGCTTCTACACGCTCACGCGAGTGGGCCGCAAGCAGCTCGTCAAAGAGACGACCAAGTGGCGGCGACTGGCGGCGGCCATCGGGCGGGTTCTGGGGCCCGAGGCCGGGAAGGGTTAAGGCGATGTTCTGGCGAAAGCGCAAGCAGAGCGACTTCGTAGCGGAGGTCGAAGCGCATCTCGAACTCGAGACGGAGCAACTGAAAGCGCAGGGTTTGAGCGAAGAAGAGGCTCGCAGGGCGGCGCGGCGCGCCTTCGGCAACGTCACCCAGGCTCAGGAGCGCTTCTACGAATCGCGCCGCTGGCTCTGGTGGGACCACCTCGTGCAAGACCTCCGCTTCGGCCTGCGCATGCTGCGCAAAAACCCCGGCTTCACCGCCATCGCCGTCCTCACGCTCGCCCTCGGCATCGGCGCCAACACCGCCGTGTTCAGCGTCGCTTACGCAGTTCTCCTGAAGCCTCTGCCGTACAACGACCCCGCTCGCTTGCTGCGGATCTATTCGGCAAACGCTCGCAGCGGCGGTGACCGTTGGATGAATTCCCCCGGAGACATCGCGTTCGTCCGGCGGATGAGCTCGGATTTCAAAGGGATCACATACTTTCAGGAAGGGGACGCGACTCTGACCGGCATCGGTAACCCGGAAATGATCCGAACCGTGACGGTCGCGGAGGATTTCTTCTCCGCGCTGGGCGTTCCTCCCGCCGAAGGCCGCACGTTTCTTCCGAAAGAGCACACTCAGGGCCGCGACCAGGTTCTTGTGCTGAGCGATGCGCTGCGCCGCCGCGTCTTTGGCAGCCGCGCTGCGATTGGGCAAACGATTACCTTGGACGGAAGAGTCTACGTGGTGGTCGGCGTGATGCCGGCGGGCTTTCATTTCCCGTGGACCGAGCCCCCCGTGAAGACCGACATCTGGCTGCCATGGAGTTTTCCTTTTGACCCCGCCAGTGGTAATCGCGACGTCGCGGCGATCGCGCGGCTGAAGCCCGGCGTAACGTTGCGGCAAGCGGAGGCCCAATTGGCTGCCCTCCGCTTCTCGCTCGTGCGCGCATTTCCGAACGATGCCGATTGGAAATTGCGGCTGGTTCCGTTGCAGGAAGATGTCGCAAGCGATGTTCGGCTACCGATTCTGATTATTTTCGGAGCGGTGAGTTTTGTGTTGCTCATCGCCTGTGCGAATGTGGCGAATTTGATACTGGCGCGCGGGGTGGTGCGCCAAAGGGAAATGGCCGTGAGGACGGCCCTCGGAGCGGGCCGAGTGCGGCTGATCCGCCAATTGCTGACGGAAGGTGCTCTGCTTTCGCTTACGGGCGGAGGCGTGGGCCTGGCCATCGCGGTGTGCGGTATTCGCGCGCTTCGCTCCACGGCGACCACAGCCATCCCTCGGCTCGCAGAGGTGCAACTCAACGGCCCTGTGCTGCTGTTTACGCTTGCCTCCTCTCTATTCGTGGGACTCCTGTTTGGCCTCGTCCCCGCGCTACCGACTTCCAACCCGGCTCTCCGAGACGGTCCTCGCAACGCCTTGGTCGCAACCGGAGGAGGAACCCGAGGCCGCTCGCTCAATCGTTTCCTTCTCATCACGCAGATGGCGCTTTCACTTGTCCTGTTGATCGGCGCCGGCTTGATGGTGAGAAGTTTTCTGCTCCTCACCTCCGTGAACCTGGGCTTTCAGCCGGATAGCGTCTTGACCTTCGGGACGGACTTGTCCGGTGCGAATTATTCCTCTCCGGATCGCCGGGCCTCGTTCTATCAACAGACACTCGATAGGATCCGCGCCGTGCCCGGCGTGGAATCGGCGGCGCTCGCGAGTTCCCTGGCGCTTACCGGGGGCATCGGAGTCGCGGTGCGAATTGAGGGCCGGCCCACGCCGCAGCGGGGCGACGAGACCAATGTTACATACCAAGCGATTACCCCTGACTATTTTCGTGTCATGCGCATTCCTCTGGTAAGGGGCCGCTTCATCTCGCCGAGCGACGGGAAGGATACCTCTGCGGTGCTCGTGGTCAACCAGGCATTCGTCAGGAAATTCTTTCCGGGGATGGATCCGCTGGGACAACGCTTGTATGGAGGGATGGGTGGAGACAAGCGTCGCGAAGTCGTCGGAGTTGTGGGCGATGTGCGTGAGGAGGGACTCGCGATCGGCCCATCACCGGAAATATACGTGCCCCTTTTTCAAGCCTGGGTCTCTCCTGGTATGGCTTATGTTGTGCGGACGCGCGCGGAGCCTTTGAGCCTGGCGCCGACCATCCGGCGAGAGATCCTCGATGTGGACAAGAACCAGCCCATCGCTCAGATCCAAACGATGGAGCAGATTCTCTACGGCGCGTCCGCGCCCCCGCGCTTCCGCACGGAACTGCTAAGCTTGTTTTCATTGTTGGCGTTAGTCCTGACCGCGGTGGGTCTCTACGGCGTGACGGCGTACCTGGTCTCGCAGAGAACCCATGAAATTGGCGTGCGCATTGCCTTGGGCGCGCCGCCCGTTCGGATTCTGATACTCGTTCTCAGGGAAAGCGCCGTGCTCATTGGCGCAGGCATTCTTCTCGGCCTGGTTGGTGCAATGGGGCTGACGCGCATCGTGTCGACCTTACTGTTTGAGATTAAGCCGACGGACCCAGCAACATTCCTTTTCGTGTCGTCCCTGATGTTGGGCGTCGGCTTTCTCGCGTGTTACATCCCCGCGCGACGCGCGACGAAGGTCGATCCCATGGTGGCGCTGAGGTATGAGTAAGCCATCGGATTTGGAAGGTCGGAGCAAGGTTGAAGCCCACGGCTACGAGCTGGCTCTGGAAAATGGCTGTCGGAAATGATAAGTCAGCTCTAAGCTGCGCGGCATCTATTGGATCGATGGGTGCCCCTGGCCCACAATTGCACCTGCTCGAAGAATCGCCCGCCCACATACAAGAGAAAGTCGATCCCGAAAGCGGACTCGCCCTCATCTCGATGTGAGACTCACCGAGACATGAGGGCGAGCATAGTGTTGACAGGCCCCGGGATGTGGCGGGCGCACTCGGCTGGACTCGCCCGGGGATCCTGCTTTGTGAGGGGGAACGCCGTCCGCGCGCGCCCGCCTCGTCGCGCTCAGTTCGTGACCGGCTTCGGCGACTGCGCTGCTTCTTGCTTCAGAGATCTCCGGTAATTCGCGAGGAGCTCCTTGCGGTTCTGGCGTAGGTCCAGTCCGGTCGGCGCGGCGGGATAAGGTTTGTCGCCCATCATCCCTTTCCAGAGAATGCGGTTGTAGACCGCGGGATCGACGCGATCTGCGTCCGAGAAGTCCATTCCCTTGGTGACTTGCGCCCAGTACTTCGCGCTGTGCGTCGACTTGACCACGATCACCCCGGCCGGCTGAGGCAGCGGCAGTTGCGTGGCGTAAAGATACGGCGAGGGCGTGGCAGTAAAGCTCCAGTTGCTCGGCGTGGTGTTGAAGATGTCGGCCATGGGCCTGGCGAGCGCGTCGTTCAGGTTCAACTGCGGGATGCCCAGAACCTCTTCCATCGTGCGCACGAAGTCGAGCGTGCTGTACTGCGTGGAAACCACCGCTCCTTGCTTCACATAGGCGCCCGCCACGAACGCGATGGTGCGGTGCGAATCGACGTGGTCGGCGCCATCCTGCGAGTCGTCTTCAATGACAAAGATGAGGGTGTTGTTCGCGTAGATTGGGCTGTTGGCGATCTTCTGAACCAGCAAGCCCACCGCATAGTCGTTATCGGCTTCCTGAAGCTCCGGAGTATTCACGCCGTCAATCGCGGTACCGAAGTTTCCGGTGTGATCGTGCATCAAATAAACGAGGCTCAAGTTAGGGAGTCCACCTTGGGCGTAGTTGGCATTGAACTCACGCTCCCACTCCGTGTAACGGTAATAATCCGGAAAGTTGTTGTCGAAACCGCGGTAGTACGGATCGGTGAATGGGGCAAGGGTAGCATTTGTAGGGGAGGCCACGATCGTTGGCGGAGTGGTTGAGGCCGGGTTGGGCGCCAGGGAAATGGCGCAGGTGGGCTCGTTATAGCAGGTCGCGTCAATGAAGAAACCATAGTTGCGAACCGTGAGACCCGCCCGGCGCGCGGAGTCCCACAAATAGCCGGTATTCACTTGATTGTTCGGTCCATCCGGCGCATCCACGTCGGTCTGGCCCGGTAACAGATCCGGATCGTTCGGGGTAAGGGGTTCGGCGGCCATGCGCTGGGCGAGGGTTGGAATCCCAACGTTCACACTGCGATTCAAACCCTGGGTGTCCAGGCTGAGGCCGCGTGCCGCGTACTGCACCGGGTATTGGCGTTCGACCACATCGGGGGCGCGAGCCGAAGTGCTCCACGGCCAGCCGTCATTGCTGACTTCGGCGGTGGCCATGAAGTTATCGAGGGTGACGAACTGTTTCGCCAGGTTGTGCAGATTCGGCGTGATCGTGCTTCCCCACTGAACCAAAGCAGGATCGCCATTGCCGATTTCCAGGTCGCCCAGAACCTGGTCGTAAGTCCGGTTTTCCTTGATGATGAAGATAACGTGCTGGATGCCCTGACGCACGGCCGCCATGACCGCGGCGTCGCTGGCGCTCTCGGTGGTGGAGAAGCGGTTGTTGGTGAGGACCTGCGCCGTCAGCACCGGGAGCTGCGCCGCGAGGGTGGCGGTGGGGAAGAACTGTAAGCCGGCTTTGGTCAACTGGGGATTATACTCATTCATATCCTCGCAACCTGGGTACAGCGGCGGGCCGGCGTTATAGCACCAATTGGGATTCGGGCCCGTCGGCGACTTCCCATTGACCACGTACGCCCATTTGCCATCGGGGCTGAAGCTCACGGAGTTCGGGTACCAACCGGTGGGAATGAGACCCACGACCTGGTCGTTCTTATCCGTTCCCGTCAGCGCCACGACGGCGATACTGTTCATATTGCCATTGGTCACGTAGAGTTCCGCCCCATCCGGCGTGAGCGTCACGCTGTTGGTGTTCGCGCCGGTATAGTTTTTCAGGTTGGCAGGCACGACTGACGGGGGAGCGATAACCGGGATGGTTTCGAGGACGGTGTTCCACGTGGTGGTGTCGTTCGGGTTGGTGTCGATTACGTCAACCGTATCCGACTCGTCTTCGGCGACATACAGGCGCGTCTGGGCCGCGTTAAGCGTCATCTTGTTGGGTTGGCCTTTCACAGGGATCCGGTATCTTACTGCCGGTGTCCCTCCATCCAGATTCACGACGTCGATCTCGCGGTCTCGAAGGCTTGAGACATACGCCCAAGTGGTTGTAGCGCTACCCGCCGGCAGCGGCGTCGGCTGCGCGATTACCACCCAAAACGGATATTCGCCGCCCGGCGTGCCCGGCTGCGGCGAGCTAGCGGCCCTGCCGGGGCGCAGGTCGAGTTCCCCCGTGTTCTGCAGTCCCACGGGTTCCTCGGCCGTAAGGGTGCCCAGCAGCGCCCAGTGGCCCAAGCCTCCGGTGAACACCGTTATCGAGTCGTTGTAATAATTCGCCACCACCATCGTCTGGCCATCATTCGAAACAGCCACGCCGGCGGCGCAAGGCTGCACGTAAACCGCGCTATTTACCTGGAGGGATGGTTCGCCGGCAGCCACGGGAAGGCCAACGCCCCCCGTGGAGTGGTTCAAGAGAAGCTCCGGTCCGGGCAGCAGCGTCGACGGCGCCGGCGCCCAAATTGATCCGTTCAGGGTAAAGACGTGGACATTATCAAATTGGGGGTTATTGGGATCGAGGATACCGTATTTGTCAAAGGGGTAGTCACCCATGCCGCTGGATACGTAAAAAGCATTTTGTTTTGGATCGAAGGCAATCCCGTTGTAGGCATTGGGGATCATCACTG
>Ga0116127_1001403_pt1 | contig 14566 bp, 15 predicted proteins | sample June2015DPH_16_1_FD_89731 | JGI IMG/M metagenome (GOLD analysis project Ga0116127, IMG submission 89731) | Peatland microbial communities from SPRUCE experiment site at the Marcell Experimental Forest, Minnesota, USA - June2015DPH_16_100 | ecosystem: Environmental > Terrestrial > Soil > Wetlands... | reverse complement strand
CTACTTATTTTCTCCTACTTATTTTCTCCTACTTATTTTCTCCTACTTATTTTCTCCTACTTATTTTCTCCTACTTATTTTCTCCTACTTATTTTCTCCTACTTATTTTCTCCTACTTATTTTATCTCTGTTACAAAGACAATAAGTAAAAATGGCACTTGTAAGCTTCCCGAATATGTACAGATATAACAGATATACGTCATGTCTGATTCTGAGCTTTTATAGCTGTTATAGTGTACACATTTCAAAAAAGTTGTATATGGTCAATCTTTTATAGCTATATCTCTTCCCATAGATCTATATCAAGATCAAGTCTTGTACCAGAACTACTTATGTCCAAATTAGGTTGAATAACCTCTATACTAAGGCGATCCTCTCCATTCATTTGTATACCATTATCAAATTTGTATAATTTGTCATAAGACTTTATCCTATTAGGAGGAATCTTCGAGTATTCTGTCTTTGTAATATCTTTATATAGCATAGTTGCGCACGTAGTCATCGCGAAAGACGGTTTCTCTTTGGTTATTCTGATCCTAGAGTCTGGAAATATTTCATTACCATCAATGTCTGAAAGAATTAATGATAGTGTGTGTGCACATATATTATCTGATGGATGATCTTTTGGTAATTGGTTTCTACCCAAAATAAATATCCTATATCTAGCCGGACATCTTATATTAATCACTTTCCCATAACAATCCTTTCCAAGATCATAAACAGTTACTATCTCGGATGTCTCGTCGATATGCAAACGTTCCATTTTGTAACCTTTGCTTTTCATGAATCTCATATATTCCAAGTTATCCATATTTTTCAACATATCATTTCTTTTAATGTTTACAACAGCTTCAACTGTATCAATACTTTCCATATTATCACCTGGCCTTATGAACAGAGGTTATATAGTTACATGTCTGATAATCTTGTCCATAAATCTATCCCAAGACCAAACTTTACGATGTCTACATTTACATCAGGATTTATTACATATAATCTGAGACTGTCCTCACCTTTTAGCTCTATTCCTTTCTCAAATCTATATAAATCTTTGTAGTCTTTAAATAGATTTGGTGAGTCAGAATAATCTACCATACTTATATCTCTGTATAGCACCTGTCCAATTTCTGCGTCCTTCTTTAATGGTTCGTGTTTGAAAATCTTGATACAAGTATCTTGGTCCATCTCCTTTCCATTAGAATCTGACAATTTTATCTCTAGAGGTCTGACATTTTCTATATCATATCCTTTTGGAAGACCTTCAATACCTTGGATACTGACCATTAATCCAGCAGGACATTTTGCGTCAATAACAATTCCACTATGTCTAGCTTTTAGTTTGCTGACAGTAGCTATTGAAGACAAAAGTTCAGTGATGGTTATATTTTCTCTTGTATATCCTTGTCTTTCTAGACAGTTAACATATTTCAAATAGTCTCCTATCAATGAGTTTTTTACAAAATCTTCTTTATTGTGTTGCGCAGGATTTTTTGTTTGTTTGTGAATTTTCATATTATTTTACCTCTTTTATTGTTGCAAAGGCTATCAAAATTGTATGCAATATTAGCAACTGTTTTCTGAGTCATATATTTTTGGACCAAAGATCAAACTTCATTTTAAACTGTATATTTTCAGAACGTATATCTTTTTGGGAATTTATCACGTATATAATGAGATATTCTCCTCCATGAAACTCAGTACTTTTCTCCAATCCATATATGACATCTCCATTTTTCATTTTAATATCTGAGTACAAAGGTCTTTCCAGTTGTAAAATTGTCACAGAAGGTTCGTCTTTTACTATTCTTATTTTTGTGTCATCTGGAATTTCTTTTCCATCTTCGTCTGTAATGTATAAACCAAAGAAATGCATCAAGTCTCGATCTTTACCTTGAAAAGCTTCTTTTTTGTTCATAACGGACATTATCTTACAACTTGGACATCTTATGCGGATAATATTACCAGTATTGCCTTTGTTTACACTGTTAACATAGGCAAAATCTGCACTGTTTTGGTCAATAGTTATTGATTGTCTATTCCAACCTCTTGCAAACATATAGTCTACATATTCACTATATATTGGTTTGTACCCAGTAATATTATGTTTTGTGTCAGTTTGACGCCTTTCCAATGGTCCCTCTAGTATCAGATGCCCATTTATTGTATTGTAAGCTGTTGTTCTAACTCCGTTATAAAAGAATTTCTTTAGGATTTCTTTATCATCTTCAGTTTCTGGAACTAGAGATATTCCAAAAGGTACACTATTTGAGTTCATAGTTTCTGTTTTCATGTCAATTATTCTTCCTTTTTTATCTCGTAAGATAGCTTCAGCTGTTGTATACGTTATAAACTCTGACTTTTTCAATTGTCAAGACTTTGACGCTTCCAAGATAATTTTCAAAGTTATCAAGATCAATACCGATATGATCAAGACCACCGGCTAATACAGAATCTTTTTGAACGACGTCATGTATATGTTCTTTTACCTCTTGAAGTTCCTGAGGAGAAATATGTTTCATTGTTTCTGTAAATTTCTCGAAATGATCGTCAAGTGTTTCAACGATGGTATTTCCACTTCTGATACTTTTAGATTGATGATTGTTTCCTTCTTCATCAATGAGACTTTCTGACATGAGATCTTTTATCATCTCTTCGACTTCTCCATCATCTAAAACAGCAGGGTGTTCTCTTTCACCAACTAGTTTGACAACTACATTTCTAGTTTTAACAATTTTCAACATTTCTATTTCATCCCTCCCAGCAATTTGTTCCACTCTTGACAAATTTTCTCCCAAGTATAGTTTGACGCAAACTTTATAGCGTTCTTGGAATATTGTTCTCTTAACTTATTATCAGTATATAGTTTTTTCATTTTCAACGCTAGATCAGATTCAGAAACTAGTGCACGATAGCTCGAATCCTGTGTCATTTGCCATTCACCTATTGATGCTAACAACCCTCTATTTTTGCTTTCATCATTGTCATTACCAATCAATTCAGTGAACGAACTGCAATTTGGGGCAATCATTGGCAATCCTGTTGCCATACCTTCAAGCACTGGTAAACAATTATGCACTACAATTGGACATACATAAGAGTTGTCTTCTTCAACTTCTAAATTCCAGACATTTCCATCGTATTTCATAATGTTAACTTTTTCTATAGGAATATAGTATAAATTCTTACCTTCAACATATCTAGATTTTTCTGTTTCTACATCTCTAAATTGATGTATTTCTCCAATTATTTTATCAAATATATCTACAAATTTTCCAAGTATTTCGACTTTATATGATCTAGACCATTTATTATTTTTCCTAGTGTTTGCGTCATTAATTCCAAAAGAGGACAATATACCAAATTTTGAAAGTAGATATACCAACTGATATGCCAAAGTCTCGGATGTAATTTTTATGACATATCCATGAGTTCCTTCTGTTCCTTTGCTCCCATCTCCTCTCCATATACCCTTTATTATCTCTGATAATTTATTCCTAGGCAAATTTAAAAATTCTGCAGGAATCCTTACTATGTTACTCTTACCTCCTTTGCCTTTTTTCATTATATAATCTTTTGGACAGAACATATTTTGGAACATGCTACTCAATACTTTGTTCGAATATCTCAGAATATGAACATTTACATATTCGCCATTGATCGTTTTATTTGTTATATGTTCTGTTTCTAATCCAAATATGTCTTTCATTAAATATTCTACGTCTTGGACATATTCATCTTCGTTAATATTGAACGTAAATTCTATTTGTCTGTCTCCAGCAATATCCCCCTCAGCGATGAAATAGCCAAACAATCTCATCAGGTCTTCTGTCAATTCAACTTCTGCAGGAATTCGGGCATATTTTTTAGCATATGTCGCATTCATAGATATTTTCTTTTCTACGAAGTCACCAAATGTATCAATCTGTCTACTGTCATCGGCATAATCGTCTCCAGTAATATTTAAAAAATCGTCAATGTAATCTAATATCCTTATCTTATATATGTCAACTTCTTTTTCGTTGGCTTTAGGATATGTTACAAAGTCTCCTTTTTCTAAATCTGTAGACATTATCCATGATGTCTTATATTTAGTATATGGTTCATGTCCTTTTACATGTTTGCACCATTTGTACTGTCTTCCATTTTTCATAAAATAACAAGACCTTCCAGGATAACATATGTAATCTTTTCTCTTTTCATAATTGCTGTCACACAATTGAGTCTTTATTCCCAATACTCTATGTTCAGGAGTTAAACAAATCGGAATTCTCAATTTATGAGAAATTATCTCAATCATATCTCCATGATATTCTCTTTTCATTACTTGAGACACTCTCATAAATCTTCCCTTATGAGTTAGTACATTATCTCCAATTTTGATATCTTTTATCTTTTGTACACCTCTATCTAGCGTCAATATAGGAGAATCTGGCAATATGCAAAATCCTTCCGATGATGATGCTGACACATTTATATCAAAAGTATTGTAAAGTATATTCATCGCATTTTCTGTCCATCCAGATGATCTATTTGCTCCATAGCTAAATATTATGTTATTCTGAATACCTAGATCTTGTATCACTTTAATTAAATTAATACCGTCAATGGCTATAGGTTTTGTATGTAAATGTAGTACAGTTCTATCTTTCAATTGTTTTGAACCTTTGATAAATATTGAATACGCTTCTAATAATCGTTCTGTGCGTTTGCGCACTCCTATGTTCTGCCCAATGAAGCCAAATACATATACATTTTTTGTGACACTTGGCAAATCAGTTATATTTACAATTTCTTCTGCCCATTTTCCATTAGCAAATCTTAGAATTGACACCTGTTCTTCTTTGTAGTGAGGACAATTTTGCTGTTCTTTATTACTAAGTTGACAGTCATAGCATCCCATTTGATGAAGCGATATTGGATTAGAGTTTGCTTGTCCATCTTCTGTTCTGTAGTAACAATATCTCGTATTATTCGTGTCAGTTAAATTCAGCGGTTTAAATATTTCAGAATTGTATCCATGATATATACATTCTATGTTCGAACCTCCTAATGCTAATCTCATTTCTGACCTTCCATATTGACATTGTGCGACGATAAGTCCTCCTCCCATTTTTATCTGTAGAAGATCGTTTGCCATTCCTTGAGGTATGTTCTTTCCTTCTACAGGACAGTAGACGATTGTCTTTGGAAACACTTTTGCAAATGGATTATTGGTCCCTGCGTCCATTTGAAAAATGGCTAATACGACGTCTGGTCTGACTCTGTCCAAAGTCATCATGTATTGTGTCAAATCGTCAACATAATTGACCTGGACAGGAAATGCTTCAATGTCATAGTGCCAACTTGACGTATACGCATCTTGCATAGCTGTCATACTTACTTCATGTCCAAGCCTCTTTAGCCCAGTTGCTAAATGACGGGTTACGATTGAAAATCCAGAGTTCATTCTAAGCGAGTTCGAAATTATGTGTATTCTCATTTTACATCTCCTTTTCTAATGATATATTTCCTTAACTTTAGTTGAGAACAAATATTCATATCTTTTCTTAATTTATCTCATTTTGTCTTTTAACCAATGAATTCATACTTTCCTAGATATCTTTCCAGTGTGTCGACAATATTTCTCCAAGAAAATCGATTTCTGATATCAGTAGATCTTTTTCTAAATTGCGATTTATATTTTTCAAGATTGTTAATAACATCTGTAAGTTTCTCTTCAAAATTGTCTATATCTACTTCAAATCCATGACCGGTATGGACCAGATTCCATGTATTTAGCTTTACCTCTCTGTTGCTGATATTAATTGGAATGACGTAATCTATATAATCAAGAAAACATCCGCCATTTGGTACTAATGAAGGTATTCCACGACTTGCGCTTTCAATAGCGTTCAATTCAAAACCTCCTCCCCTACTTGGACAGATACATATGTCACATGTATCATATAACGCTTTTGTATCATTGATATCCATCCAGTTTCTTAGTTCTATTCCATTAACTCCAGGACATTCTATGTCTAGAAATCCAGGAGATTTGAATACAAGATACACATTCTTGAATTTGCTTTGTATTCTTTTCATTACTTCTGTTACTAAATTTGCTCCTTTTCTATATGGAGAGTGAAGCATAAAATATAATATTAAGATATCTCCATTTTCTCTTCTTTTTCTTAAGTTCATTATTTCATTATTGGCAGTATCTGCCACACTATCATCTAAAAATTCATCTGGGATGCCATGAGGTAAAACTTCTATATGAGACTTGACTCCAGAATGGATATATGCATCTTTGGACCAATTTGAAGGAACAATTACTAGATCAAGCTTGTTAAGTATCTCTATTGAGAGATTTGACATCTTGTCAAAGTCAGATACCTCAAATCCTCCTATTTTGCATTTTGAATCAAGCAACCTGGAAAAGCTTCTTGAATTTTGACTAAGCTGTTTTGGAGAGCCAAATGGATATAATATAGGATGCAATAGAACTTTTGTACTGTCATCAAGTGCTACGTTTCCTAATTCGCTCCAATCGATATCCTGTATTTCGATACCCTGTATTTTGATATCATTTTGATCATTGTCATCTCTTGAGACAGGTCTGTATCGCTCTTCTCTTAAGTATTTTATATGATTTAAAGAGATCGCATTGAAGCTAATTTTTTCATGTATTGGATACACATATGATATTTTGTCAGTCATGATATTTATCCGTTAGTCAATAAACTCGTACTTTCTCAAGTATTCTTCCAATGTCTTGGCTGTACTTCTCCAAGATAATTTATCTCTGATACCTTTCGAATTTCTTCTAAATTGCGATTTATATTTTTCAAGATTGTTGATTGTGTCTGTAAGTTTCTCTTCAAAATCATCTATATCTACTTCAAATCCATTGCCTACGTGAATCGGATTTCCATCAAATAGCTTTATTTTTTTGTTACTAAGATCAACTGGAATCAGGTAGTCTATGTAATCTAGGAAACAACCTCCGTTTGGTACCAATGTAGGTATTCCCCTGCTTGAAGCTTCAAGAGCATTCAATTCGAAACCTCCTCCTCTACTTGGACATATACATATGTCACAACTGTCATATAGACTTCTTAAATCATCTTCATTTATCCAATCTCTTAATCCTATACCATTAACTCCTGGGCATTCTCTAGCCAAAACCCCAGGAGATTTGAAGACAAGATATACGTTTTTGGATTTACTTTGTATTCTTTTCATTACTTCTGTTACTAAATCTGCTCCTTTTCTATATGATGAGTGGAGCATAAAATATAAAATTAAAATATTTCCATGTTCCTTTAATTCTTTTATCTTCGTTGTATTCTTGTTGATAGTTTTAGTCGTTTCATTGACGTCTTCAGTTATTTCATTTATGGCTTCAGTTATTTTGTCAGACATGGTAACAGTGTTATTGTCTGAAAACTTGTCAGAAATGCCATGGGGCAAAACCTCTACTGGGGACTTAACTCCAGAGTTGACATATGCTTCTCTGGACCAATTTGAAGGAACCATTATCAGGTCCAGCTTGTTAAATATTTCTACAGAAAATGAAGACATTTTATCAGAGTCTGCTACGTCAAATCCTCCTATTTTATGCTTTATATCTAGTAACCTAGAAAAAATTCCTGAATTTTGGCTAAACTGGCCAGGAGAACCAGACAGATGCAATATGGGATGAAGTAATACATTCACATTATTTTCCAAGGCTATGTTTTCTAACATACTCCAATCAATTTCTTGTATTTCGATATCTTTCGATGAGTCTGTTAAGATAGATCCAGTCGTTACTAAGTCATCTTTGGCCATTCTTAAGTATTTTATATGATTCGAAGAGACAATGTTGAAACTACTTCTACTATAGATCTGATGTATATATGATATATTGTTCTTGCATTCTTTGTGTCGTATCGTCATGCTGTATATACTCTGCTTCATATTGTTTTGTCAGATATTTCATATATCCCGCTGTGTTACCATTACCTGCACAAATTCTTTAAATATTATTCTTGATTTTATCTTCTTACATAGTAGCTAATATATATTCGACCGCGTCATATATATTGTTTGCAACGAAGTCATGTTTCATATCATCATGTTTTGATTCTTCTATTCCATATCCAGTTAATACTAGTATAGTTTTACATCCAACAGTTTTTCCTGTATCTATATCACTTTTTTTGTCACCAACCATAAATGATCGCTTTAGATCTATATTTATGTCAATTTCTGATCTTCTTAACATTCCAGGTTTGGGTTTTCTGCAATTGCAGTCAAGTTTATACTTTTCTACCTTTGCGTTTGGATGATGGGGACAATAATATATAGCGTCTATTTTTGCATCGTGTAATTCCAGCTCTTCTTTCATTAATTGATTAAATAGTATTGCGTCTTTCTCTAAATAATATCCATATGCTATACCTGCCTGATTGGAGACAACGACGACCTTAAAATTGTTTTTGTTTAACAATTTAATTGCTTCTATAGTTCCTGGAATGAATTTTAGTTGGTTGGGCATATATACATAATGCGGCGGTTCTTGTATTATGACTCCGTCTCTATCAAGAAATACAGCTCTGTTTTTCATATTTTCTGTGTTAACTCATTTTCTACGATACCACATATAATGTGTCCAATGGTAATATGTGCCTCTTGTATTCTTGGAGTATTGTCCGATGGAACACGTATAGATATATCTACAATATCTTTGAGTTTTCCCCCAGTCTTTCCTGTCATACCTACTACTTTGATATTTTTCAATTTTGCACTTTTGACAGCATTTAATATGTTTGGCGAGTTACCGCTGGTAGTGATAGCTATAAGAATATCTTTATCGTTAGCAAAAGATTCTAATTGATGACTGAATATAGTTTCGTATCCATAGTCATTTGCCAATGCAGTTATAATAGATGTATTTGTGGTCAATGATACAGCAGGCAATGAATCCCTTTCCAATTTGAATCTACCTACCAGCTCAGCAGCTATATGTTGGGCATCTGCAGCACTACCTCCATTGCCTATTAATATAACTTTTCCGCCGTTTCTGTAACAATCTATTATTGTTCTGGACGTAATCACTATTGTATCTAATAAATTTTTTGATAGTGACCTTGTTGTGCTAATGTTTTCATCTAATTCTTTTATTATTGCCTCTTTCATTATTCTATACTCTTTTACATTGTCTCTTGTTTTGTCATTATCCATTTTTTACCATCTCCCAATCTTTCAGAAATCTTTCTATTCCTATATCTGTAAGCGGATGCTTGAACATTTTTTCAATTATATCGAATGGAATGGTTGCTATATTGGCTCCAGCCTTGGCGGATTCTATTACGTGTAGATGGTGTCTAATACTTGCTGCTATTACCTGCGTTTCCAATCTATATAAATTAAATATTTTTACCGTATCTGATACTACTTGAATGCCATTGTGACCTATGTCATCTAATCTTCCAACGAAAATACTCACATATGTTGCTCCAGCTTTTGCTGCCAATAGAGCCTGACCAGTTGAGAAGACTAGTGTGATGTTAGTTTTGATATTTTCTGATCTTAGTATTCTTGTCGCTCTCAATCCATCAGGAGTTACCGGTATCTTTATTACAATATTTTTTGACCATTTCGATATTTCTATTGCTTCCTCGACAATTCCTTCAGCATCTACACTGGTCACTTCTACACTTATTGGTCCGTCAATTATGTCTGTGATTTTTTGAATGACATCTTTAAAGACAGCGTTATGTACGCAACGTTCTGCTGCTGTCGATTGCTGTTCCAGTCGTTTCTTATTTTTATTCTTTTCCTTTGCTATCAACGTTGGATTTGTAGTTACTCCATCAACAACTCCCCACTCATTTGCTATTTTGATTTCATCTATATTTGCGCTATCAATGAATATTCTCATAATTATCCTTATATAATTTTTTGCTATTTTCGATTTTGTTTATTTAGATGTCTTGCAAATTTGACTATATTTTCAGAAGTCAAACCATGCTTTTTTAGCAATTGGTTATATTCTCCAGACTCTCCAAATGTATCTTTTGTACCAATCATTCCAATGCCAATATATTCCTCTGCTAATATTTCAGCAATTGTACTTCCTAAACCTCCATAAATACTATGTTCCTCAATTGTTATAATCTTTCCTGATTTTTTTGCTATATCAATGATAGCATTTCTATCGATAGGTTTTATAGTATGTACATTGAACACACTTGCATCGATATTTTCCTTCTTTAGAATTCTAGATGATTCCAATGCTTGGTGTACCATTGTGCCTGTTGCAATAATAGCTATATCGTCACCGTCTGCTAATTTAACAATCTCATTTAACTTGAATTCATAGTTCTCATCAAAAATAATCGGAGTTTTGGACCTATTTAATCTGATGTATGCAGGACCTTTTCTATCTACTTCTGATATGATAACTTTCTCAGTTTCAATGGCATCAGATGGTACTATAACTGTCATATTTGGTATTACCCTCATAATAGCTATATCCTCTAACGATTGATGAGACGCTCCATCTGGTCCATTTGTCAACCCTGAGTGACTTACAACTATCTTTACATTCAAATTGTCATATGCAACAGTATTTCTTATCTGCTCCCATGCTCTATTTGAAAATATTGCGTATGTGCTTACAAACGGTATCTTTCCAGAAATCGCAAATCCTGCAGCAATTCCTATTAGGTTCTGCTCAGCACATCCGATATCTACAAATCTTTCTGGATATGCTTTTGCAAATTTGCTTGTCTGAGTCGATGCAGATAAATCTGCGTCTAACACAACGATTTTATTATTATCACCTATTTTAAGTAGTGCATCTCCATATGCGTCTCTAGTAGATCTTGGCTCCATAATTTCCCAATTCTTGATGTTGTACGACATAAGTTGTTTGTGATTAGTCGCCACTTAGTTCTCGTAATGCAATCTCCATCTCTTCCTTGCTTGGAGATTTTCCATGAAACGCATTATTATTCTCCATGAATGATATGCCTTTTCCTTTGATTGTATGTGCTATGATTGCAACCGGTTTGTCTTTTATATTTTTTATTCTTTCCAACGCATCTGTCATTTTTTTGATATTGTTTCCGTTAGTCTCAATTACATACCAACCAAATGCTTCCCATTTTTTTGCAAACGGCTCTATTGACATGATACTTTCTGTGCTTCCATCAATCTGAAAATGGTTGCGATCTATTATTGCAACTAGGTTGTCAAGCCTATAATGATGCGCAAACATAGCCGCTTCCCAAATTTGTCCTTCGTCGCATTCTCCATCTCCCAATAATGCATATACTTTAAAATCCTTTTTATCTAATTTTCCTGCGTAAGCAATTCCGCTTGCAACAGATAAGCCTTGTCCAAGAGATCCAGACGATACCTCCACTCCAGGAATTCTAGAATCTGAATGTCCCTGTAACATGCTTCCTATTTTTCTTAGTGATGACAGTTCTTCTATTGGAAAATAACCAGACTCGGCTAATGTAGCATATAGTGAAGGTGCAGCGTGCCCTTTTGATAATATAAATCTATCTCTATCTTTCCATTTGGGATCTAATGGATTATGTTCCATTATGTGAAAATATAAAATTGTCATGATGTCAACACACGACAATGATCCTCCTGGGTGTCCAGAACCAGCATTATAGATCATGTTTATGACATGTCTTCTGATTTTTCTCGCTTTCTCTTCTAGGGTTTTAACTGTGTAGTCATTTGTCATATATCACGACAGCTTGTTATATGGTACGTTTGTTACACAATATATTTGTTGCATTCTTATATCTTTCCGGAGTTCCGATATCTATTAATTTGTCATTTATTACAAATCCAAAACATTTATTGTTTGTTCTTTTGACCAATTCAGGAAAAAGGTCATATTCTAGCGAGAATTGATCATCATCAGGCATACAAGAAAAAATATCTTTTTGCATACAATATATTCCTGCGTTTACTAAATGTTTGTTTCCATTAGTTGTCTTTATCAATTTTAGTTTGTCATTTTTATTGTCTACCTTTTCTTGATAGCTAACTATTCTTCGTGAATTATCTAGTACAACACTTCCAAAATTTTGAGGTTCTTCTGACTCAGTCAGTACCATGGATAATACTGAACTATTATATATATGAAAGTTGAGAAACTCTCCAAGGTCTACGTTGCAAATAGAGTCTCCATTCATAACTATAAAAGAATAACTTTTTATCAATTGTTCCGCATTCTTCAAGGCTCCTCCTGTACCCAAAGGTTTTTCTTCTTCAGAAAATATGATATTATAATTATCTCTACTATAGTCGTGGCGATTACTATAATCATGACGACTACTGTAATCATAATCAAAATGTCTTCTGATGTGATCTTTTAAATGACCAACACACAGAATTATATTTTTTGGTCCATAATACGAAATGTTGCCTATTAAAATATCTAGAAATGTCGCATCTCCAATTTTTGCCAACGTCTTTGGTTGGTCAGAAATTACAGACCTTAACCTTGTACCAAGTCCTCCACAAAGTATGATCACATCTGTTTCGTCTAAAATATTCTTATTTTGAACCATGACTATTAGGTTTCTTGTGACACTAGTAAATCTGTTAACTATGCAAAATGACAGATACTGTCTCTTTGTGATAATATAGGGCTTTTAATTGGCCACCACATATTAAACTTAGGATCGTCCCATTTGATCGTAAATTGTGATTCACGATCGTAATATGTAGATTGCTTATAATGGAATATAGCCTTATCACTTAGTGCAAGATGACCATTTCCAAACTTTGGAGGGATCAATATCTGATACCTGTTTCTATCGGAAAGAGTAAATCCTTGCCATTTTCCAAATTCTTTAGACTCTTTATCGTAATTTATAACCATTATGTAGAATCTTCCATATAGACAAGATACCAACTTATACGTTTTTTCATCTCCGTGAATCCCTCTTAATACATGCCTTTCTGTAGTGGAAATGTTATCTTGAATAAATTTTATATTGCCAAGTTCTTCGTATATCTCTTCATTATATATCTCTATATGTTCTCCTCTAAAATCCTCAAATACGTAAGGTTTGATTATAAACACGCCATCAAGTTTTGTCTTCTCAAATTGTATCATTATTTCTCCTTTTAAATATCTTGATCTGGACAGAATTAAATATGGTACAAATCTTCATTGTTAATCGGTTAGATATTGCCAGTCTTTATGGCCTGAAATATTTGTTCAAAGTGTCGCTAATAAATAATATATCGTCATTAGTTATGCCTTGGTGCATACCAAAGTGTAATCCATTGTTTCCAACATACTCTGCTACAGGAAATTGGCCATATTTATAATCCAAGAATTTGAACGCATTGTGTTGAGTAGGTAGGCATCCGAACAGTGTCTTACATTGGATACCTTTGGATTCTAGATATTTGTAAAGTGCGTCTCTATCATATTTTCTATCTTTTAAAACTAATGGAAAAGCGTGCGGACTTATCTTTTCATATTTCTCTTCCTTGATAAAATAACAATATTCCGACAGTTCTTTAGTCAATTCGAGAAGAGTATATAGATTATTTTTGCGTATATTGAAGAATTTGTCAAAACTTTCAATGCCCTCTAATCCAAGAGCTGCTTCCAAATCATTCATTTTCGCGTTAAATCCTATTCTTTGGAAATCGAAATATAGACTTCCTGGAGGACGACCGTGTGACTTTACAGACCTAATTACACCTGCGACTTCGTCGTCATCTGTAACAACCATACCTCCCTCCCCACAAACTATCTGGTGCGCAGTATAAAAACTAAATGTTCCCATATCTCCAATGGTACCTATAATTCTGTCTTTATAAGTTGCGCCATGTGCCTCACACGCGTCTTCTATAACTTTCAAATCATGATCCTTAGCAATTTTCAAAATAGAATCCATTTCGCACGGCTTTCCCATTGTATGAACTGCCATTATAGCTTTTGTTTTTTCAGTGATACAGTCTTCAATTTTAGAAGGGTCAATATTGAGAGTATCTAATGCTATATCAACAAATTTAGGAACAAGTCCTGCTGCAAGAATCGAATTAGCAGGCGCCACGAAACATAATGCAGGAATTATGACTTCGTCTCCTCTTTTAGCTCCAAAATCATATAAAGACGAACAACAACACATATCGGCACCGGTGCCAGAGCTGGTTGCTACAGTATGTTTGTAGCCAAATTTTTTAGCAAACTTTTCTTCAAATTCCTTTACATTTTCTCCTTCAGATGCCCAATTTTTGTCAAATGCTCTCTGGAAGTATCTTTTCGCTATATCTCCAATTACAAGTTCTCCAAAATTTATTCTCATATATGTCTCCTAATTTTAGAAAATTATCGACGATTATTATTTTCTAATATATTATCATGTCCATTAGACGCGGATGAAACAAAGGTTCTTCTTGAAATCAAATTTCAATAATTTATATATTTTCTATACCAATATATCGTTTTCTATACCAATATATCGTTTTCTATACCAATATATCGTTTTCTATACCAATATATCGTTTTCTATACCAATATATCGTTTTCTATACCAATATATCGTTT
>Ga0116127_1001398_pt1 | contig 14638 bp, 7 predicted proteins | sample June2015DPH_16_1_FD_89731 | JGI IMG/M metagenome (GOLD analysis project Ga0116127, IMG submission 89731) | Peatland microbial communities from SPRUCE experiment site at the Marcell Experimental Forest, Minnesota, USA - June2015DPH_16_100 | ecosystem: Environmental > Terrestrial > Soil > Wetlands... | reverse complement strand
GACGAACGCCTTGGTCTCCCCCTCCTTGCCCAGGCGGTAGGCGAAGGACATCAGGGAGGGCTTCTGCTGCACCAGCCTGTCCTGCTCCTTCTGCGGCAGGTCGGAGAGCTTGAAGTTGTTCTCGGGTAGGTAGCCTCCCCCCCTTATCCTGGAGACCACGCTGCTCTCCAGCAGCCTGACGATGTAGGGATGGTACCTTGCCGTGGGCTTGGCGTTGCCCTTTCCCTTCATCTCCCCCAGGGAGCTGTCCCTGGTGTCCAGGACGAAGGTAAGGTGAGGCTCGTAGTACTCCTCGCTGCCCCTCTTTACCGACTGGCGGAGGCTGAGGATGCGCTGGTCCTCGTTGTACTGGCCAGCGATGTTCCCGCAGTGGCCCATCGCCCTTGCCTCCTCCTCGCAGTACCCCCGGTCCAGTAGCCACCAGGCCCAGCCGTCGCCGAAGGTCAGGACCGGGCGGTCGCTCCCCTGGGGCCGGAGGACCCCCTTGGTCCGCTCCTTCCACTTCTCTTCCAGGCCCATGAGGGTCGTGAACAGCTCGTAGGGCGGCTGCTTTTCCCACACGAGGTTCTGTATCTCAGGGGCGGGCAGGGACATGTAGTGCTCTATGGTGTGCTTGGTGGAATCGGGGAAGTGCCCCCCCCGGAAGTCCGTCCAGCCCAGCCTCCGCATGTCGTCCGTGAAGGCCCCGTCGTACTTGCCCGCCAGCTCGTAGGGGCGGTAGTTGGGCCACTCGGCCGGGGCATAGACGTCACGGTAGTACTTGACGTTGTGTACGATGCCGTGGTACTCGAAGAGGCGGTACCACCTCAGCCACCAGGTGATGCGGTCACGCTTCTTAAGGGTCTGCTTCGCCCAGGCTATCTCCTTGTCTATCTTGTTCTTGAGGCCCGGGAAGTCCTGGAGCAGCCCACGGAACATCTCCGTGTAGTCGTAGGCCAGCTTCGTGCCGCCGAGCGCTGGCTTTCCTCCGGTGCCGCCGTCCGCCGACTTCTTCCCCCTGGCCTTCGGCCTGGCAGGCTTCTCAGGCTCCTCCTTGAAGGCGAAGGCCTCGGATACCCGCTCGTCGGCCGCCGACTCGTCCCACCCCTGGTAGCCGTAGTAAGGCTCGTCAACCTTCAGCCTGAACTCCTCGCTGCTGTCGTACCTGCCGTTGGCCTCCATGTAGTTGCCAGCGCTCTCCTCGCCGCTGTCCGCTACCTCGATGGCCTTGTCCAGGGGCATGACCTCGTAGATGGGGTCGTCCCAGAAGTACTTGCCCTTCTTCCTCAGCGTGGTGCCCCAGGGGAACGCCGTGCCCAGGATGTCGCTGGCGGCCCGCTCGAAGTCCCTGGCCATCTCCGTCTCGGTCCCGGCCTCCGTGGCGTCCGACCAGGCGGAGAGGAGGTTCCCCCTCTCCTCGTCCAGGTCTGCGAACTCTATGAACTCCGCTATGTCGTCGTTGGTGCCCAGCACCCCCGCCGTATTGAGGTCGAGCTGGGCAAGCCACCTGCGGGCAGGGGGGTCGCCGAGGCCCTTCTCCATGAAGCCCTTCCCCATGAACTCGGTGGCCTGCTCGCTGTAGTCGGTGTTGTTGTGCTCCAGCCACTCCACCAGCTTGGTGGGGTGGGTATAGGCAAGGTACCTTACCACGAGGTCACGGGTCCTGTCGGAGCAGGCGTCGAGCGCCTGCTTTACGGCCTCGTTCGGGTCGCCGTAGTCGAAGTCCAGGAAGTCGCCCTTGCCTACCACCTTGGCTATCCACTTCGCCGTGTCGTTGCCTATGTCCTCGGCCAGGGCGGCCATGTCCCCCCACTGGTTGACGACGTAGCCCCGGAGGTCGGGGTCCCATGCCCCGGCCTGTATGGCGCTGCCGACGTCGGCCACCAGGCCCGGGCTTGCCCCCTCCTTCCTGAAGCGGAGGTAGAAGGTGGCCATGGAGGGCTTCTTCTGGGCAAGCTCCTCCCGCTGCTCCTCGCTGAGGTCCCCCAGCTTGAAGTTGTGCTCCGGCAGGTACCCGCCCCCCTTAACCTTGTCCACTATGTCGCTCTCCAGGAGCCTGAGGATATAGGGGTGGTACTGGGGGGCAGGCTTGTCGTTCCCCCTCCCCTTCATCTCGCCCAGCGAGCTGTCACGGGTATCCAGGATGAAGGTAAGGTGAGGCTCGTAGTACTCCCTCTCCCCCCTGCGCACGGACTTGCGCAGGCTCAGGATGCGCTCGTAGGGGCGGCGGATGCCTGCTACGTTCCCGCAGTGCCCCATGGCACGGGCCTCCTCCTCGCAGTAGCCACGGTCGAGCATCCACCACGCCCAGCCGTCGCCGAAGGTGATGACAGGCCTGTCGCCTGGACGGGGCTGGAGGACGCCCTTGGTCTCCTCCTTCCACCTCTCCTCTGCCTCCTTGAAGGACCTGAACAGCTCTATGGGCTTCTGCCTGTCCCAGACCGTGCCTTGGATGGCCGGGACGGGGAGGCTGAGCAGGTGCTCCATCGTGTTCCTGTTGGAGCTGGCGAACATGCCCAGGTAGCTCGCCTCCTCGAAGGTCGCCCCGAGGGGGCGCAGCTCCCTGCTGAGGAGCCGGGAGTACTTTGCGGCCAGCGCCCGGCTTTCGCCGGTGGGGGGCTTGTCCGGCCATCCCCCCCTGCCGTGCTCGGGCAGGTAGCGGACGTTCTTCTCCGGGTCGGAGACCAGCCCGTACATCCATACCCGCACCAGCCTCAGCCACCAGGTTATCCTGTCCCGCTTGTGCAGCGTCCGTTTGCACCAGTCTATGTTGTCCTTTACCGCTGCCGAGAAGTTGGGGAAGTCCGCCAGGAAGCCACGGAACATCTCCATGTAGTCGTAGGCCAGCTTGTAGTCGTAGCCTTCCATCCTAGCCCTTCTTGCCCAGCATCCGCATGAGGGCCGTCCTGGCCTTATCCTCGTCCCATGCTCCCGGCGTCATCTCCTGCTCGAAGATGGCAGGTACCTCCCTGCGCAGCCAGCGCAGGTACTCGTATGGCCTCCCGTTGAGGAAGTCGTCGCTCCATCCCTTGGCCTGGGGGTCGGCCCCCACCTTGAGGTCCAGCGCCCGCTTCAGGTCCTCGGGGAGGGTGAGCCTCTTGTAGGGGATGCTGGCATCGTACATGGTCGTCCCATGGCTGGTCTCCCAGTAGTCGTCGATGGCGATGGCCGTGTCGTCACCCCCGGAGTAGCCCCTGCCCTCGTAGGAGGAGTCGCTGGGGGAGGCAAGATGCACGGCGTCCTCGATGCTCACCTCTACCCGGACAGGCTTCTTCCAGAAGTCCGGGTCGTTGGCCTCCGGGAAGGCCACCCTGGAGATATCGTTGGTGCGCACATGGTTATAGCGGTGGTTGCTGCCCAGGAACCCCCTTACCCTGTCCAGGGCCGCCTGGCGCATCTCCCCGGTGACGCCTGCCTCCCAGGCGGCGGCCAGCGTCCCCCAGAGCCTTCTGTATTCCTCCTCGTGCTCGGGGGAGTCGAAGGAGAGCTGCCCAGGGGGAGCGAGTACGCTGGGGAAGCCGTGCCTGAGGAAGAACGGCATCCTGTCCGCAAGGGCCTTCCTCTCGCCGTCCTCCAGGACGGCCAGCAGGTCCCTTACCCCCTCCTCCACTACCTGGTGGCCCGGGTGCTTGCCGAAGCCCCCCCTGGCCAGCATCATCTGCGCCTTGAGCCATCCGCTGCCCGCCGTGGATATGAACCATTCCGGGTTGGCATACTTGTTCACCACGAAGGCCTCGTGCTCCGGCGACCACTGGCCCTTCTTGAGGAGCGTCCTCTCCGCAATCCTCTGGAGAAGCTCGTCGGTCATGTTGCCACGTGACTCGCTGTACATGTCCGAGGCGCTGACCAGGCTGCGGTTGGCCTTCTTCACCCTCTCCCGCTGCTCCGGGGGCAGGTCGTCCAGGGAGAAGTTGTGCTCCGGCATGTACCCTCCCCCGACTATCCCCCTGACGAGGTCCGTCTGCTCCAGCAGCCTGACTATGTAGGGGTGGTACCTGGGGGAGGGCTTCTCGTTCCCCCTGCCCTTCATCTCCCCCAGCAGCCCGTCCTCGCCGAGGATAAAGGTAAGGTGCGGCTCCAGGTACTCCGTGTTCCTGACCACTACCCTGCGCCGGAGGCTGAGGATACGGTCGTCCGGCCTGCTCGGCCCCGTGGCCTCGTTGCCGCAGTGGCCCATGGCCCTCGCCTCCTCGGGGCAGTAGGACCTGTCGAGCACCCACCATGCCCAGCCATCGGGGAACCCCACCGCCTCCCTGTCCCCCTCGTGCGGGAGGAGGAGGTGGGACTGCCTGTCCCTCCAGTCCTTCTCCAGCCTGGAGAACCCTCCCAGCAGGCCGCCCGGCTGCTGGCGCAGGAAGACCGTGCCCTGTATCTCCGGGATAGGGAGGCTGAGGAAGTGCTCCAGCCTCGACCTGACGGCATGCATGTCCGTAGAGGCCGCCCCCTGCGGGGTCATGGGGGGGTCGAACTGCTGTGCCTTGGCCTTTACCCACTCCGTCCACCTGACGGCCTCCTCAGGCTTATTGTCCCACTGGTAGGCTTTCGCCAGATAGTCCGCCCACTTAAGCTGCCCGAGGCGGAGGTACCAGATGATGCGGTCCTGCTTCTGCAAGACCCTCCTACCCCAGTTGACCCAGGAGTTTACCTCTTGGTCGGCCTTGTGCGGTGGGATTATGGCAAGCCCGCTGCCTGCCAGCTTGTCCAGCTCCCCCAGCTCGGAGAGGATGGCACGGAACATCTCTTTGTAGTCGTAGGCCGCCTTGCCCAGGCTGGCCCTGACCGGGAACACCTGCTCGGCGGTGATGGAGCTGTCCCCCTCCATCCACCTCCTCCAGGCCTCGTCCGTGGCGTACATAAGGTTGGCTATCTCCGCCACGGGTATGGTCTCCCTGCCCGCACGGCGGTACGCCTCCAGCCTGTGCCCCCCCTCGTAGAGCCTGCCGTTCACGGTGACGATGGGGCCGAACTCGAAGTCGGGGTCGCTGGCAAGCCTGTCCGTGTACTTCCTGACGGCGGCCTCGGATATCCCCCTGGGCCGCATCGTGCGGTAAAGGGCATCCACGGGGGCTGGCCCGGCAAGCACCGTAGGCTCGTCGGCAAGCCCCGACAGGTTGGCGAGTATGTCCGCCTCGTCGTAGCCGCTGCGGGACAGGAAGCTGGAGCCGTGGGAGAGCGCATAGGCTATGTCGTCCTGGGTGTCCGGGGGGAGGGAGCCTATGCCCACGGGCACAAGCTCGCCCGATGCCGTCTTTTCCCTCCTGGGGGACTCCTCCGGGAACATCTTCCACGCCCAGTCTATGGCAGCCTCCCGGGCCCTGGACGGTATCTCGGAGACCACGGGGCAGGGGCCTGCATACTGGTAGTCCTTCCAGATATGCCCTGCATAGAAGTCGCCCGGGCCGGGCATGCGCTCCCTCTTGACGGTCACCCGCACACCCTCGGGCAGCAGCCTGTGGGAGGCTGCTATCCTCACGGTCCCGTTCCTGTGCAGTCCCTTGAGGAGGAACAGGGCCACGTCGCCGCCGATGCTCGTGCCTGTGTACCCTCTATGGCGCAGGAACCTGACCCAGCCGGCCTCCGGAAACATGAAGTAGTTTGCCATGAAGTCGTCTATATCGTCGTCGCTTAGGCTGTCCATCCCGCTCCAGCCCTCGATGCGCATATACTGCTTCGCCAGCGGCACGGCGTGGGGGTCGTCTATATCCAGGATATGGTGCATGCCGAGGTCAAGGCTGTATTTGGCGACATGCTCTCCGTACTGACCCGCTGCCTCGGGGGACAGGGACAGGAACACGGCGGCAAAAGCCCTGGGATACGGGGACGATTCAGGCTTGGGCGTGCCCCGGTATACGGTGATAATGCCCGAGGAGGGAATCCCTCCCTCGGTCTGACCCATGAAGCGGTCAGCCTCCTTTGTCCCGCCCCTCTTTCCGAACTCCTCCCCCACCCTCTCCTCTGCCTCTGCGTAGTCCGGGCCGGTGGACGGGGCAGGTGGGGCTACGGGCACCCCCTCCTCCCTCTTCCTCCTGCGCCTCTCCCTGTTGAGGGCCTTCCTGTCGGTGCCCTCGGCTATGCAGACGGGGCAGTGGCGGCTCAGCCCGCCCTGGTTCTTGAGCCTGCGCTCGAACTCACGGGTGACCCCGTCCCATACCCTGGCGACCGTGAAGGAGACGCCCCTCTCCTTCACCACCTCCATGAGCCTTGCCCTGGAGGTGCCACGCATGTGCTTGGCGATGCGGGCTTCGGCGTCCTCCGCCCAGCCGAGGTAGTGCTTTACCCGTGCCTGCGGCCCGTGGGCAATCCCCTCCCCCAGGAAGTGCAGGAGGTAGACCTGCCCCACCGTCTGCCCGTAGGCCTCCTTGGGGAGGGGGCTATGTCCCATCCAGCACCTCCGTCATCTCCACCTGCTTGGCTATCTCCTCGATGCCCAGGCCGGACTTGGTGCCCTCCACGCACTCCGGCTGGTTGGCGTACCCCTGCGTGCCCTCGCCCTGCCATTCCCCTCCGTCCAGGTCGTAGAAGACGTTCTCCCTGTGCGGGGTCTGCTTGTGGGAGTCGGCCGTGAGCATCCTCCCCCTCCTTCCCGAGACCCTGATGGCCTCGAAGACCCTGAGGTGGGTAGGCGAGTCGGTTATCCCCACGGTCATATCAGGGTCGTAGAAGACATACTCCCCCTTCGGAACGGTCACCTCGTATACCCTGCTCTCCGGGTAGGGGCGGTTCTCGCCTATGTTGACGGCCGCCACAGATGCCAGGCTGTGCCCGGCCAGGCTCGTGGAGCCTCCCCCTGGGATGTCCCTCGACCTGGGCAGGATTTCCTTGAGTCCTGCCGGCCCCCCGTGGTAGGCGACCAAGTCGAACGGCAGCCTTATGCCGTGCAGCCTCCCCCTGCGGACTATAGGCTCGCCGTACAGCCGGGAGATAGCCTGGATGACATGGTCCTCCCCAGGGGCCATCCTCGGCTCCAGGCTGTCAACCCGCTGCGCCCTCGGCTGCCCATGGGAGCTGGCCATAACCGTCCTGTTGACATCTGTCTTAGCCTTGGGGGCTGCCTTTACGGGCACGAACGCCCGAATGGTCCTGTCCCCCCGATGGCGTGCCGCCTCCGTGCGGTAGCACCCGTCGATGACCACCAGGTGGTTGTCCACCACGATAGGTGGGAAAGGCCCGCCCATTGTCGCATAGTCCAGGACAAGGTTCTCGTCGCTCGTGTCCCAGGGGCAGTCCACCCTGTCCAGCGGCACCTCCCGCAGCACGAACTCCCCCCACCTGCCGATACGTCCCTCGTCCTCGTACTCGTCCTTATGCATCCCCAGGACATACCTGAGGACTGCCGTGGAGTCTACCCTGCTCCCCAGCGGGAGCTTGGCGGGGTGGCCCGCAGAGGCCTCCTTGGCCCCCGTGCCGGGGGCGTTGCACACCGGGCAGGCGTCCGCCTCCTCCTGGGGCCTGTAGGACCAGCAGTAGCAGTGGTAGCGGGCGTGCTCGGCGGTCCCCGGCCTGGCGACGTTTATGTCCGGCTCCCCGAACTGGTCGTGGGCGATGTCCACCACCGTCCCGTCCTTCAGGGTGTTCCAGACGTGGTCGTATCCCCTGCCCTCCCGGATGTAGAGGCCAGCCTCCACGTCCCAGCCGAACCTGTCGGCGGCTGCGGTGGCGATGCTGCCGCAGCCGCCCTCCATGAGCCTGGCGCTGCTGCTGTCCCCGCCCCTCTCCTCCGTCCTTATCTGCCTGGCCTCCTCAAGGACCTCGGGGGTAGGCATGGTGTCCCTGGCGGCGGCCGTGGTGGGCGGCATCCCCCGCCTCCCTATGGCCCCGGACAGCTCCTCGTAGCGCCTCCTGCTGGCCTCCCTCTCCTCCTCCCTCCGCCTCTCCTGGAGCGCCTGCTCCTCCTCAAGGGTAGCGGGGGGCTTGGCCTCCCACTGCATGCGCAGGTCGGGCTGCTCCCAGAGCTTGAGGGCGGCCTCCTCCCACTCGTGCCGCTCCATGGGGACGTACTGCCACCCCCTGCCGGAGCCTATCACCGGGGCATGTATGAACCTGCGGTCGTCGGTCTGGACGAGCCTGTAGTCGCCCTGCCTCTTGCCGGACATGTACCTGAGCTGCCTGTCGGTCAGGCGGAGGGAGGCCTGCCACATGGGGCGTCCGCCGAAGTAGCGCTGCATGAAGACGAAGAAGGGCTTGTTCTCGTACTCCTGCAAGATGTCCTTGTCGGAGGTGACGGTGACGAAGTCCTTGCCGTGCCGGGCGTTCCACCTGTCCATTATCTGCCTGAACACCCTGCCGTGCCCCCCCTCCAGCTTGGTCATGAACTTGAAGTTCTGGGGGGTGAACCCCGACCAGTGGACGAGGTACTGCTCATGGTGGCAAAGCTCGTGGGCCAGGATGCGCCGGAAGCTCCTCTCGTCGGCGGTAATGGCCTTCTGTATCTCTATGACAGTATTGGGCTGGCCAAGCTCCCACCTGCATAGGCCGCCCCACCTGGGCCGGGTATGGTTGACAATCTTGAGTTCGGGGGTAGGGAGGCCGCCCTCCACGTCGCCCATCATCTCGCTGAGGATGTTCTTGAGCTGCCCGTAGTCCATCGCCTTGGCGACCACCCCCCTGCCCTTCAGGCTGCTCCAGAAGGGGCCGCCCTTGTCGGTCAGCCCGCTGTGGGCTATGCGCTCGCCGGGGAAGTACTCCTTGAGGGCCTCCACCAGGGCCTCGCCCACGCCCCTGCGCCTGTAGGCAGGGGAGACATAGATATACTTTATCCAGACCTTGTCCTCGTACTCGGAGAAGTCGATATAGCCTACGGGGGTGCCGCCATGGGGTGCCGTCCTCCCTACGTAGTGCATCTCCAGGTCAGGCTCGCCGCCGCCCTCCAGCCAGGCGGTGGCCTTGCCGAAAAGCTCCCCACGCCGGGCATCCATTATGTCTATACGGCACTGCACGGGGAGGTCCTCCCCGCCTGCGCCTGCCCGCTTCACGGCAGGCAGCTCCTTGAGCATGATAGGGTAGTAGACCGTGTCCCCCTCCACTGCCCCTATCTGCCTGTACCCCTGTAGCTTGTAGAACCTGGTAAGGTCGAACCCCTTCCGCTGCCCTACGTCCGTGTCGGCCAGGAGTGCCACGGCACCGGCCCGCATGTGCCTGGCACGCCGCTCGAACTCCCCCAGCAGCCTCTTCCCCCAGCCCTTCCCCTGCATGGGGTAGTCCACGCTCATCTGGTCGATGACCGCCAGGCGCTTGCCCAGCAGCGGCTTGCGGGCACTGGGGGGAATGCCCCACTCCTCGCACCACTCCCCTATCTCGCTGTCGTTGACGAGGACCAGGCCCAGCAGGAAGACGAAGTGCCCCTGCTCCCTGTCGGGCCAGTTTATCTCCACGTGCAGGCTGCCCAGCCTGCGCTGCTGCTCTGTCCTATGCTTGGGTTCCAGGAGCGGGTTGAGGTTCGAGGACATCCGTTGCCCTTGCGTACCAAAGGTATAGGAGTGCCCCCGTAAGGCCAGGGTGCCCCCTGATTGAGGAACGGAAAGTTTGGGAAGTGCCTAGTGGTAGCGGACTGTGGTCTTGGGGCGGAGCGGGATTAGGGTGTAGTCGAACTCCGTGTCCTCCTCGTCCTTCTCCGTGATGACGATGAGGTACCTGCCGACCCTTCCTATCAGGCCGACAGAGGTCGTCTTGACCCCTACGAAGCCGCCGTTGCCGTTGCGCATGGCATCGAAGTCGGGAAGGATGTCCCTGGAGACGCCGTGGGCGTCCTCCCAGTCCACCTCCCCTGGGCGGAACCTGACCCCTTTTATGGTTACACCCTTAGGCCTGTCGCCCATTGCGCACCTCTAGCGGATGTTACTGCCTGCGGAGGGTTCCCTGCCTACTTCATCGAGCCGAGCACGCTCATGTAGATAGAGCCGACGCTTGCCTTCCTGGGGGGTTCCTTCTTGCCCTGGCCGCTGGCCTCCCCCCCCTCCCCGCCCTTCCGGGGCTTCCTGGCGAACATGCACCAGTCGTCGGCGTCCACCTCTATAGTACCGTCCGGTAGCCTCTTGTCCTTGAGTTCCGGGTCTGCCACGACCAGGGGGTGCTTGCAGGAGTCCGCCTGCGTGCCGTCCTCCCTCTGGGAGTGGGGGGTCCTGTGGACGCAGTCCATGCAGGTCGCCGGGCCGTCGTTATAGAAGCCCGTCAGCTTCGTCCCCGCCTTGTCCCTGTCCGTGCCCCCGATAGCCTCCATTACCTTGGCTGAATCGACGGGAAAACCCTTCTCGCCCTTGTACATGCCCTTCATGCCATCCTCCTCCTGGTGCTCCTCGACCTTCCTCCTCAGGCTGTCCAGGGGGGCCTCGTAGCAGTCCCCCAGCCTGTCCGCCCCCCACTCCCTGGGGTAGTGGGAGAGGTAGAGGTTCTCAGCGGCCTCCAGGCCCGGAACCCCGGTCACGAGCTTGTACTCGTCGAACTCGCCGTCCTCGTCCAACTGCTCTATTATAAAGACCTTGCCGGACTTCCGGTCGTCCCCGATGTAGATGTCCAGCGGCTCCTCGTCCCCCCTGGCCTCGGTGTCGTCGATGAAGCCGTAGTCCGCCTTCATCTCCCGCCGCCAGGCCTTGCCCCCCTTGTCCTTCCCCTCCCGGACAGACCCCTTGGGCCACTCTATGACTATGGGGATGCCGTGGTACTCCACGCTATGGTGCTGCGGGAGCTTGGCTGTCACCCTGAGCGCTGCCTCCATGGTTCCCCCCTGCTAAAGGGGCCGGAAATCCGGGTATTATGGGACACGGAAGGGAGGGAGGGGAGGAGGGTAGGATTATCCAGGAGCGGAACAGTATACTCGGAGTCTACACCGTCCTATGAATACCGCCCCCTTAATCAGTGAGAAAAGCCTCTCCCATCAGACTTGCCTGGCAGGAGGCGGGAGCCTTCCCGCACAAGGAGAACAATGAGCCTGGAAAAGCCTACTAAGACGGAGCTTATCGCCGAGGCGAAGCGCCTGTTCAAGGACAACGGCGGCAAGCCCCTGAGCCGTGATTACTTCAGGAGCAACAGCCCCTTCCGGGGGAGGTGGGGCAACTGCTACAACACCTTCCCGGAGTTCATGGAGGCCGCCAAGCTGCCTACCGTGGCGAAGCCCCCTGCCCCCGAGCTGGGCATCGAGGAGCAGGTAGAGATAGAGAAGGAGAAGGTCAAGGCGAAGGCCGAGAACCTGCGCAGCAAGTTCAACCACGTGGCCAAGCAGCTAGCCGACACCGAGAGGCAGCTCTCCTATGCCCTGGGGCTGTCGGAGCGCACCCCGCAGCTTATCGACATCCAGCCCAAGCAGGCGGCCGGCACCAGCGAGAGCGTGGCCATCATGGTCGGCTCCGACTGGCATGCCGAGGAAGAGGTGCTGCCAGGGGAGGTCGGGGAGGCCAACCTCTTCAACCTGGAGGAGTGCAAGAAGCGTGCCGTCAGGTTCTTCCAGGGCGGGCACAGGCTATGGGAGATAACCAACCGTGACACCAGGGTGGCGACCATCGTCCTGGCGCTGCTGGGGGACTTCATCAACAACATGGTGTGCGCCGAGGAGCACAAGGAGACCAACCTGCTGCTGCCCATGGATGCCATCGTCTATGTCGAGGACCTCATCGTCAGCGGCATAAACTTCCTCCTCAAGGAGACCGACGCCGAGGAGGTCATCGTGGTCTGCCATGCCGGGAACCACGGGCGCACCACCCAGAAGCAGCGCAACGGCCAGGCGGAGGTCGGCAACTCCCTTGAGCACTACATGTACAGGCACATCATGCGGGTGTTCGAGAAGGAGCCGAGGGTGAGGTTCCAGATTGCCGAGGGCTACCACTCCTACCTCAACCTGTTCGGGGAGTTCCCCATACGGTTCCACCACGGGCATAACATCCTCTACCACGGCGGCGTAGGGGGCATCACCATCCCCGTCAACAAGGCCATCAACGAGTGGAACAAGAACCGCAGGGCGATGCTGGACGTGTTCGGGCACTTCCACCAGTACATCGACGGCGGCAACTTCGTGTCCAACGGGTCGCTGGTCGGATACAACGCCTATGCCGTGCGCATCAAGGCACCCTACGAGCGCCCGCAGCAGGCCTTCTTCCTGGTGAACAAGAAGTACAACTGCAAGTCCATATCGGCACCCGTCTTCCTGACGGACGAGCAGACCAAGCTGAGGTAGGGTTGCATACCGACAGGTGGGCGTACTACAACGATACGGACAAGTTCTGCTGCGAGTGGCTGCGCAGGCTCATCGCCGCTGGCCACATAGCATCAGGGGAGGTAGACGAGCGTGACATCAGGGACGTCAGCCCCGACGACGTCAGGGGGTTCGCACAGTGCCACTGGTTCGCCGGAATCGGAGTCTGGTCCTATGCCCTCCGCCTCGCCGGATGGCCGGACGGGAGTCCCGTGTGGACAGGCTCCTGCCCCTGCCAGCCCTTCAGCTCGCCAGGCAAAAGAAAGGGGTTTGCTGACGAGCGGCACCTTTGGCCCTACTGGCACTGGCTCATCCAGCAGTGCAGGCCTCCAGTCATCCTTGGAGAGCAGGTTACGAGGGCGATTAAGGTCGGATGGCTTGACCTTGTTTCGTCTGACCTGGAAGGGATTGGCTACGCCATCGGGTCGGCCGATATCCCGGCTGCGGGCGTCGGCGCTCCGCATATCCGGCAGAGGCTCTACTTCCTTGCTCAGCGCATGGCCCAGCCCGGTGAGCATGGAGGGGAGGGACACCTACTCCACGGTGCCCCCGAGCATAGGGGACACGAGGGGCTACAGCCTGGGGATGGCAGCATCGCTGGCATCCTGGCCCACGCCGGACAGGGGGATGGGGGTATCGGACAAGAACTGGGAGGCACGGAAGAGGGCGTGCCAGGAGAGGTACGGCGGGGACGGGTTCGGCATGACGCTGGGGATGGCAAGCCAGCTAGCGCACTGGCCTACGCCGATGGCACCGACCGGGGGGGAGACAGGGCCTTCGAGGGAGACGGGGACGCATACCCAGTCCCTACAGCATACGGCGAAGATGGCCGGGGAAGGGATGGTGCTGCTGGCACACTGGCCGACCCCCAAGACCCCCTCCGGCGGCCCGGAGACGGCGGAGGAGAAGCAGAGGAGGGGGAGGACCAAGAGCGGGGGAGGGGACCTGGCGGCCGTGGCGCAGACGGCGGGGTGGGCCACCCCGGCAGCCAGGGACTACCGGTGGCCGAACGCAAGGCCCTATGCGGAGAGGGGAGGGGGGGCGAAGGGGGAGCAGCTACAGAACCAGGCATACCACCTCCTGGCCCCTGGGACAGCCCAGCCTGGGTGCCCTGCCGGGACGGAAGACTCCGCCCCATTCAGAGGTCGCCTGAACCCATGCCTGCCGAGGTGGCTGCAAGGCTTGCCCCTGCCCTGGGACTTGTGCGCTATGGGGATACCGAAGTCTTCTCCCCGCTCACGGAAAGCACCCCCAACCGCAGGCAGAGGCTCAGCGGATACGGCAACTCCCTCTGTGCCCCCCAGGCCGCAGAGTTCGTGAGGGCATGCATGGATGTATTATAGGAGCAGGGAGGACCTATGATACAGTTCGAGGGAAGCAACAAGAAGTTCAGCACCGACAGGAACGGGCAGCTCCACATCTCCGGCATAACCGTAAAGGAGCTGGAGCTGGAGCCGAAGGGCACTATCATCCTGTCCAAGGCCGACACCGACGAGGTAGAGAGGCTCCTGCTGGACAGGCCCCACTAGACCCCCCTCAGATATGAAGAGAACACGGGGCATGCCGAACGGCTGGTCCGACTTCCCCAAGAGGAAGGACCCGTCCTCCGGCAGGTGGCTGTGCCGCAGGTGCGGGAGGCCCCTGGAGGGAAAGAAGACGTCCTGGTGCAGCCGGGAATGCCTCCTGGAGGTGTTCCTGCTGTGCGACTGGACCTATGTCAGGAGGCAGGTAAAGAAGAGGGACAAGTACAGGTGCGTGCTGTGCGCCAGGAGCAGGAAGGAGTGCCACGGCTCGCTGGAGGTTGACCACATCGTAGAGGTGCAGGACGGCGGCCTGTCCGTGATGGACAACCTGAGGACCCTGTGCTGGATATGCCACAAGGCCAAGACGGCGGCCATGCGGAGGAGGAGGGCAGAGGAGAGGAGGAAGGCAGGGAATCCCGCCGCAGCGCAGCCCCCTACGGTGTATAGTGGTGCAGAGGGGGCCGACCATGGTAGAGATGCTTGCCGACAAGCCCTACGACCACCGGGTGAGGGAGGGGAAGAAACGGGAGGTAGAGATAAGCCGGAGGCTCAGGGAGGCGAGGCACAGCGTCCAGGAAGTGACTGCCAAGGAGGACATGCACGACAAGATTGACGCCGTGGTGGACGGGAGGAAGGCCCAGTACAAGTTCAGGGAGACAGGGACGGACATCCTGTTTGACTATGCAGAGCCGTTTACCGGCAGGTTCAGGGACCCAGGCACCAGGCTGGGGCGTGACCTCGTGAGCAAGGCAGAGATGTACGTTGTCCTCGTCGGGCAGCGCCTATGGATGGCCGAGAAGAGGGCCATCGTGGAGGCCGCCAACAGGCTACTCATCCTGTGGTTCAGGGAGGACGGCGGGGTATCGACACGCTACGAGCACAGGTCGGTGCCGGGGGTGCAGCTACAGTGGAACGCCGACCATAGCAGCGGCAGGAGCAAGCTGATATTCTTCCT
>Ga0116127_1001374_pt1 | contig 14886 bp, 12 predicted proteins | sample June2015DPH_16_1_FD_89731 | JGI IMG/M metagenome (GOLD analysis project Ga0116127, IMG submission 89731) | Peatland microbial communities from SPRUCE experiment site at the Marcell Experimental Forest, Minnesota, USA - June2015DPH_16_100 | ecosystem: Environmental > Terrestrial > Soil > Wetlands... | reverse complement strand
ACTCGAACCGCCGACTTCCACGTTGCGAACGTGGCGCTCTACCAGCTGAGCTACACCCCCGGGTGACCGGTCCGGACCATCGGAAAAGTCCTCTGGAGCGCCCCGGCCTAGTCCGGCCGACGACTCAGGTTAGCTGAGCCGCGCCGAAGACTCCCAGACAGCCGACGCGTAGTTAGGTGAGCAAAGCGTCAGCAGTCGAGTTCCGGTGGCCAGCCGGTCAGCGACCGCCGGCCACGATCTCGTCGTAATCAAGGCCGAAGGCCGGGCCTAGGAGTTCGTCGTCGGACCAGCTGATCTCGTCCGGTTCGTTGTGGCGCACGGGGATGACTGTGCTCGCGGCCACATCGACACTGTGGCTCCGGAGACGTTCCTGGATGTCGACGACCTTGACCTCGCGCTCCACGGCACGCCGGTGGATGTGGATGAGCATTGCAACGTAACCGGCCGTGGCGGCGAAGGCCAGCAGCGACAGGTCCCACAGAGTCTTCAGGCCGGGAATCATGCCGAGCAGTAGGAACCCGAGCATCGTCGCGACAAGAACGAGCAGAACTCGGCGACGTCGTGCGGACTGTGACGGGGGTCGCCGCCGCCGCGCGAAGACCTCGGACCGCGGCGCCCCGGAGGCCCACGCGGATGATGCCCGAACACCGGTGTCCGCCATCGGAGCCATGGACAGCGCCATCGGGTCGACCGCGCTCGCCGCCAGTCGCGGGTACGCGCGTCGCATGCCCCGAAGCTGCCGGTGGAAAGAGTCGACGGAGTTGGAGAACCGGCGCTCGGAGAGCTTGCGTAGCATCATCGGTGTCAGGGCGATCACCCAGATGACTGCTAGCACAGCTATGACCACCAGGCTCACGCTCCTATGACCGTCCTTACATTGCAGAAAACGCTAATCAAGGTTCGCGGCTGAACGGTGGATGTTGCCTTGGCCGGCCTCGCCCTCCCGGCGCCACACCCCTGAGCGGCCACCGGTCTTCTCCCAAAGACAGAGCTCTTCCACCACCATGGAGCGGTCGGCGGACTTGCACATGTCGTAGATCGTGAGCGCCGCAACGGCGCACGCTGTCATGGCTTCCATCTCGACGCCCGTCCGGTCGACGGCCTCGACCTGTGTCTCGACTTCAACGAAGTCGTCCCCGATCGTGAAGTTCAAGGCAACTGAGCCCACGAGCAACGGGTGGCAGAGCGGGATGAGCTCGGCTGTACGTTTCGCTGCTTGAATTCCAGCGATCCGTGCCGCGCCGAGGACGTCACCCTTGTTGATCGCATTGCTTGCTATGTTCACCGTCGTTTCGGGGAGCATCCGGACCTTGCAGCGGGCGATCGCCCGGCGGTGAGTCGGCTCCTTCGGAGTGACATCTACCATTCGAGCCCGGCCCAGCGGGTCGACATGAGTCAATCCTCGGTTCGGCATTGGCGAGCAGTCTATGCCCTGAGCAGCAGGCGCGCCCCAACCGTGGCCCCCTTGACTGAGGTCCGGGCGCGCACGCGAGGCGCGGCGCCTACCCGCGCGCCGGTCCCGTTCCTACTCGAGCGGGCCGGTCAGCAGTACCTGAACTTCGCCTCCGGTGGTCACACCGGCGCCGTCAGGCACCAGCGCCAAAGCGTTGGCAGCTGCCAACGCTGCGAGCTGGTGAGAGCCCTGTTTGCCAGCTGATCGGACGATGATGCGGCCGTCTGGTCCCATTGCGGCGACGACGCGCAACAGGTGCAGCTTCCCGTCTGGCCGGCGCTCGAAATCATCGGCCGCGACGGCCGGGATCCGACGGGGGAGGGGCGATCGGTGACCCGTGAGCTTCCTGAGTGCCGGCAGCGCTACGACCTGGTAGCTCACCATTGAGGAGACGGGGTTGCCCGGCAGGCCGAAGACCGGTACGAGAAAGGCACCTCTCGCGACGACAGCGAAGGACAACGGCTTCGCGGGCTTGATCGCAACCTTGAACTGGTGGGCTTTCCCCCCACCCTCCGACACGAGTGCCTCCAGGGCAAGCTTCACGAAGTCGAACTCGCCCATAGAGACCCCGCCGGTGGTGAGCACCGCATCGCAGCGCTCGACCCCCTCGCGAATCCCTGCCGAAATCGCCGCCTCGTCGTCGCGGCGAACACCGAGATCGACGCCGACGAATCCGTCCCTTTGCAGTGCCGCGAGCAGACCCTGCCGATTGGAGTCTCTGATCTGGCCCAACTCGAGAGGCACCATGCCGCCTACCAGTTCGTCCCCGGTCGAGAGCACGCCGACCATCGCCCGCGGGTGGACTCTGACACGTGCGGCACCGACGCTCGCCAGCAAGCTGACATGGGCCGGGCCGATGACGGTGCCGCCGGCGACGGCAAGATCACCCCGGTGCAGGTCGCTTCCCGCGGCGCGGACATAAGCGCCGGGAAGGACTTGATCGAGGATCCGGACCTTGCCATCTGACGAGCCCGGTTCAGTCCGCTCCACTATGGCGATCCCGTCCGCACCTGGGGGAATCGGAGCTCCGGTCATGATCTGGACCGCCGTCCCAGGCTCGACGGCCCGGTTGGGTGCCGACCCGGCTGGGAGGACGCCGACGACCGTGAGCTCCACCGGCGCAGGCCTCGTGTCGTCGGCCCGCACTGCGTAGCCGTCCATCGCGGTGTTCGCGAAGGGTGGAAGATCGTCCGCGGCATGCACGTCCTCGGCAAGTACCAGGCCGAGAGCGTCGCCGAGCCCGATCTCGACCGGGTCCAGTGGCGGGCACGAACTGAGCACGACACGCTGAACGTCTTCGAGGGTGACCAGCTCCTCAGTACGGTCTCGGTCCATGTTGCTCCTCCCCGGGGCTCAAAGCCCTGGAGCCACGATATACTTGGCACTCATCAAGCGAGAGTGCCAACGCCAGACCGCCAGCGGGACGGGGAGGCCGGCCGAGGCAAAGGACTGAAGGGATCCATGCCGACCTACGAGTACTCGTGCAAGTCATGTGGAGAGCACCTCGAGGTCGTGCAGTCGTTCAAGGACGACGCCCTTACCGAATGTCCCAACTGCAGTGGGGTGCTGAGGAAGGTCTTCGGGAACATCGGGATCGTGTTCAAGGGGAGTGGCTTCTACAAGAACGACAGCCGTTCAGGGCGTTCCGGCCTGAAGCCGGCTGCCGCCGGTTCCAGCAGCGGATCGGAGGTCGCCACGACTTCTTCGGGTACCGAGCCGAGCAAGCCCGCAGCGGGCGACGGCGCGTCGCCCTCGAAGCCCGCCGCCTCAGCTGCTCCTGCGGCTTCGACATCGACGGCGTCGTCCGGGGCGCGATCTGCAAGAGCCGAAGCGGCCTCCTGAGCGGCCGCGCCACTCTGGCCAGGAGATGACGGGTTCCCGTTAGCTCACGATCCGCTCATCGCAATCTCGTCGATGGCGAGCGTCACCCCTGTGGCTGCTCCCGGCAGCCACTCGATATCGGACCCGACGGCCACGACGTGCTGCAGCATTCGTTGAATCGTCGAGGCGATCGTCACCTCGCGGACCGGTTCTGCCAGCTCACCACCGCGGATCATCAGGCCCTCGGCACCCACGGAGAAGTCCCCGCTCACGGGATTGACCCCCGAGTGGACACCGGTTATCGACTGGACGAGCAGTCCTTCGCCGACCTCCGTGATGATCTCGGTCTGGTCATGTTTCCCGGGTTGCAGCGACAGGGCCTGCGCACCTACGCCCGGGGTCGTCCGGAACCCACCGCGGACGGCCGAGCCCGTCGATGCGGTGCCGGCGAGGCGTCCCGCATAGGTGTCGTAGAGGAAGCCCTTCAGCTCGCCCCCAGCAATCAACGAGTTGCACCGGCAGGCCAGCCCCTCTGCGTCGTGTTGGGAGGCGCCGTAGGCGAGCGGGTTCGTCGGGTCGTCGATGAGGGTCAGTTCGCCGACACCTACCTGTTCGCCGATGCGCCCGGCGAAAAGGGAGCGACCTTTGGCGACCTCCTCACCTGACAGGGTGCCGGAGAGGATCCCCAGCAGCGTGGCCGTCACACGGCGGTCGAGGACAGCGGTCAGCTTCGCGCTCCTGGCCTTCTTCGCTCCAAGCAATCGTGTCGCGCGGTCGACGGCATCGGCCGCGGCGGCCTCCAGGTCGAGATCGAGCGGAGCGCGGCCCACCGAGTAGCCGAAGCCTGTCTGAGTGTCGTCGCCATCCCCGGCGACTGCGTGGACGAAAAGGTAGCAACCGGTTTGGCGGTCTGTCACCTCGATCCCGCGCGAGGTCGCGATCGCCGTCTCACCGTAACCGTCGACGTAGTCCGACGAGACGACCTGGCGGATGCGGGGGTCCCCGGCCCGCACGCGGCGCTCGAGCTCGAGGGCGAGCGCGACCCGTTCGTCGGTCGGGAACGAGACCAGCTCCTCCCGCCAGAGATCGAGCACGGGCGGTTCCACACCGTCAGGTGAGGCGAGCCCGGCATGCTCGTCGACCGTGGCGAAGCGGGCGTTGTCGCGCGCCTCGTTGAGCGCCTCTTTCGCGGCCGACTCGTCGAGAGCCCCAACATATGAGAAACCCTGCCTTCCCGCCGAGATGACCCGCACTCCCACCCCGGCGGACTCCGCCGACTCGAGCTGTTCGATGGCGCCTTCGAAGACCCGAACCGAGGTCTCCCTGCCGTGGGAGACGTAGACCTCGACCTCCTCGCCAGTCGTCGCCTGCTCGAGGACCTTTCGTGCCAGCGAGAGTAGATCAGGCACTTGCGGTACCGCCGATCGTCACGCCCGTCACGCGCAGCGTGGGTTGTCCGCAGCCGACGGACACGTTCTGGCCGTCCTTGCCGCAGGTGCCGGGCGACATGTCGAAGTCGTTCCCGATGGCGTCGATCTTGGAGAGCACGTCGGGGCCGTTGCCGATCAGGTTCGCGTTGCGGAGGGGCTCTGTGATGCGGCCGTTCTCGATCAGGTAGGCCTCGGTCATTCCGAAGACGAAGTCACCCGTCGCCGTGTTGACTTGTCCTCCGCCGAGCTGGGCGACGTAGACCCCGTTTGGTGTCTGCGACACGATCTCGTCCGGATCCTCCTTGCCGGCGAGGAGGAACGTGTTGGTCATACGGACCATGGGGAGGTCCTGGTAGCTCTGCCGTCGGCCGTTGCCCGACGAGGCCCGTCCCTCTTTGCGCGCGCGGAGGTAATCCCACATGTAATCGGTCAGGACTCCATCTCGAATCAGCACGTTGCGCTGGGTGGGCCGGCCTTCGTCGTCGATCACGAGGCTGCCCCAGTTGGGGCCCAGCGTGCCGTCGTCGACGAGCGTGACGCCGGGGCTGGCGACCATCTGACCCACGCGGCCTGTGTACGCGGAGCTGTCCTTCAAGATGTGGTCCGCCTCGAGGCCGTGACCGCACGCCTCGTGAAAGAGGATCCCACCGCTGCCGCTCTTCAGGACCACAGGTAGGACACCGGACGGCGCCGGGCGCGCCTGGAGCTTGGTGATCGCCCTGCGGGCCGCCTGCTCGGCAACCTCCTCGACGGGGTGCTCGTCGAACATCTCAAAGCCGAGGGTGTAAGCGACGCTGTGGAAGCCTGTTTGCAAGCCGCCGTCGCCGGACGCGACACAAGTCACGAACAACCGCGTGCGGATGCGCTCGTCGTCTGCAAGTAGCCCGTCCGAGTTCGCCACCAGGATGCGCCGCCGGCTGTCGCCGTAGCCGGCACTCACCTGAACGATGGCCCCTCCCGCCGCGCGGGAGGCGTCATCGGCACGCAACAGCAGGTCGACCTTGTCCGACTTCGGCACCGTGCCCGGGAGCGTCCGCACCTGTTGATGCTCCGACGCCTGCCTCGAAAGCGCGACCTTGCGGGCGCCACCGCCCCCTTCTCGCGCGACAGCGGCCGCCGCCTGAGCTGCAGACAACAGACCCGCTTCCGACAAGTCGGCGGTGTGCGCGAAGCCCGTCGTCTCACCGACGATGACCCTGATGCCGGCACCCCGGTCGCGCCCGCTCGACAGCTCCTCCACCTTGCGGTCGTCCAAGAAGATCGAAGAGCTCGAGCGGTCTTCGGCGAAGATCTCCGCGAAGGCGCCGCCTCGCCGAAGTGCTTCCTGCAGAACCCGTTCGAGCACGGGCCCTTCGACGAGGGCGGCGAGCGAATTGTCGATGAGTGTCACAGCGTGCGTCAGAGCTTCCGACCGAGCATGCCTCCGAGCACGCCGCCACCCATGCCAGCGGCCACAGAGCTGCCTTCATGGTGATCCCCGCCCAGGTAGGGCGACAGCGCGTGAGCGAGGATCGGTAGCGGCATGCTCTGGAGCCAGACGGTGCCCGGACCTGTGAGCACCACGACGTGGTGCCCGTCCTCGCCGAACATGCGGTTGGCTATGCCCGGCAGGCGCGTCGTCTGGAAGCTCACGGTTGCCTGGAACGCACCGACGTGTCCGGGATGCGCGCAGAGGGTCTGTCCTGCGGCCAGTTCGTAGGTCGAGATCTCCCCTGAGAGCTCAAGCCAGGCGGTTCCCTGTCCCTCGAGTCGCTGAAGAAGGAAGCCCTCACCACCGAAGATGGCACCGCCGAAGGTCTGTTGAAGTGCGACTGTGGGCGAGACGCCGGGTGTACCGCACAACCAACCGTGGCGATGGACTATGTGTTCTGATCCAGGTGCGATCTCGACCGAGAAGATCCGACCCGGGAGCTTCGCGGCAAGGACCAGCATTCCCGGCCCGCCTGTCGGCTCGTAGCGGGTGAGGAAGATACCAGTCCCGCTGGCGACCCGTTTCAGACCCGCCATGAAGCCGCTGCCTCCACCGGTGTTCGTCGTCTGGCTTAGCTGCATGTTCGCGGACATCCAGGCGAGGTCGCCGTGGGTCGAGACGACCGCTTCGCCGGGATCGAGTATCAGCTCGAGCACCGGGAGAATGGACCCTTTCACTTCGGCCTTCATTTAGAAACCCCCTTCTCGTCTCGCGACTATCCGGCGCTTGTGCTGCTGCCGGGCATCAGTCTGCCTTGTGTGGAGATCGGCGTCGAGAAGGGAACGTGACTGCCGTACGTCCTGTGTTTGCTGCCGGGGATCCCTGTCTTCCAGGCGGTATCTCGGTAGCATCGCCACAGGGGAGTGGAGGGCATATGGACGAGAACGAGGCAGTCGCAGAGCAGCAGGTGGCCACGCCGATCTTCAATGTGTACCGGCGCGGATACGACCCGGAGCAGGTCGACCGGTACGTGGCGGATCAGCAGCGCCGGCTCGACGACGCGCTCAGACGTGCCTCTGAGTCCGAGCGCCGTCTCGCAGCAGCGGTTGGCCAGCTCCGGGAGTTGCACCGTCGCGTGGCCGTCTACGAGAGTGAGACCCGCACCGCCCAACCTCCTGCGTTGGATACTCTCGGTGAACGGGTCCAGCGCATTCTGCAAGAGGCGTGGGAGGGGGCTTACTCGCTCCGCTAGGAGGCCGAGCGCGAAGTGAACGAACTCCGCGAGTCGGTCACCCAAGAAGTGGCCGAGTTGCGCGAGGTGGCGAGCCGCGAGGCCGCTGATGTCGTCGACCAAGCCACGAGGCGCGCCCTGGCGATCCGGGACGAGACCGAGCGTCGGCGCCACGCCTACCTGCAACGCATCGAACAAGACCGCGAGCGCGCCGTTTCACAGATCACCTACCTATACGACCAGCGCCAGGAGGCCATCGCCGAGTTGGCTCGGTTGCAGACAACCATCCAGGCGGTCGTCGAGGAGATGGCCCGCAGCCCTCTCGGGCGTCCGGCGCCGGGTGTGGCCATCGCGGCGGCGTCTCCCGCAGCGACGGACGGCAGTCCGACCCTTCCACCGGAAGACGACACGCGCGTGCGTCCGGATCGTGCTCTGGGCAGGTCGGGAGCGTCCGCGACGGCAGGACCTCGCGGTGAGCGAGCGGGGCGACACAGCAGTCCCGCAGGCATCGACCCTGAGTACGAGGGAGAGGGCATGTCCGCGGTCCCCGATACGAGAACTCGGGCCGACATGCAATTCGCAGAGCATCTTCCACGTCCGGAACGTCGGTCGGAAGGTCTGCTCGACGCAGATCTGCCCGAGGAGGAGGCCGCGGGGGCCCGTTCGAGCAGGCGGCGCACCGGGCTGTTCGATGCCGAACAAGAGGGTTGGACCTGAGCGCCCTCTCGCGGACGGCGCGCCGGGAGGCGCCCACCCGTTCGCGGCCGTGATGAAGCCGGCGGGATTCGTCTCGGGCTCGACGGGACAGGAAGAAGAGGTCCTCTCTCGCCTGCGCTCAGCCGGCGATCGCGTGACCACGTCACGACGCCTCCTGGTCCGTTGTCTTTTCGAGGCGTCAGGGCACCGAACGGCGGAGGAGCTCGCAGCGGAGATCCAGGTTCACGCGCCCGACGTGTCGATTTCAACCGTGTACCGGAACCTGGAGGAGCTCGAGCGCCTCGGGGTGGTCGTCCACTCCCACCTCGGGCACGGGCCGGCGACGTATCACCTCGCGACCGCGGCGCACGGCCACCTGGTTTGTCGCAAGTGCGACGCCCAGGTCGAGATTGCGGACGGGTTCTTCACCGACCTCCGGCGCCAGGCCATCGCCGAGTTCGGGTTCGCCATCGACCCGCGGCATTTCGCTGTGATCGGGCTTTGCGCGACGTGCCAGGTGGGGTTGGATGAGACGGGGCATTTTTCGGTTGGCTGAGGGATGCGAGGAGCACCCTCCGAGGCCACCCGGAAGTCCGGGTGGCCTCGTGTGGGGGGATGTCGGACACCTGCTGCAGTGCCAGGTTCTTATGTCACGAAATCGTAACTACTCAGTTACGATTTCGTCATAGTATCGCGACCGCCTTTACTTGTCTAGAGGTTTGTTGCAAAATTGTTACGGAGACCCCAGGTCGAGTGTCCCGGAGCTTGAGGTTCACGTGGGGGAGCCCATCCGGCGCAGTGGCTCGGCCCTTCTGTTACTCACATGCAAGGATGGTCGTCGCAATTCGAGGACCCGAAGCGACAGTGCCCAGGTCCGAGAAGGGGCCGCTAGCTCATCTGGTAGAGCAGGGGACTTTTAATCCCAAGGTGCCGGGTTCGAGCCCCGGGCGGCCCACCACCGAAACAGCAGCTCAGACGCCATATCTTGGACGGGCAAAACCCACCTGGTAACCTCCCACCCAAAATTTCACCCAACAATTTCGGAGGAAGTGAGTGGCGGGAAGCCTGCGGCTTGTAAAGGCGCCGGACGTGTACGAGCTGCGCGTCTACGTAGGGCGAGACTCGTCCGGACGGGTAAGGCACCGCTACGAGCGCTTCACCGGCAACAAACGATCCGCACAACGAGCCCTTGCCGCTCTCGTAGCCGAAGTCGAGCAAGTCAGGGGTGTGGTCAGTCCCGAAAACATTTGGCCGTCGAGCACCACCTTGAACGCCGCCTTCGACGCATGGAAGCTGAACGGGTGGCAGGACCTCTCGCCGTCCACGACGCGCCGTTACGAGAGCATCTGGCAGGTTCACGTCGAGCGCTCGATCGGGCGTCGCAAGATCTCCGAACTGAGCGCCTATGACTTCGAGCGCTTCTTTCGCAAGCTGAAGGCGGATGGACTCGCAGAGGCCAGTGTGCGACAGACCCGCGCGATCTTGAACCGCACCTGTCGTCTCGCACGGCGCTGGAGTGGAGGGGTTCTCCCGAACCCGGTCGCAGAGACAGAGCTTCCCAGTTGGTCGATGGACGCGGACCGGGTCGTGCGGGCGCCTGAAGCCATAGAGGTCGCAGCACTGCTCCGAGCGTGTGCGGAGGAGGACCCACGCGTGGCGGCGTTCGTCCGCGTCGTGACGGCGACCGGGGTGAGAAGGGGCGAGGCCTGTGCTCTGCGTTGGTCCGACGTCGATTTCGAGGCGAGGACGATCACGATCAACGAGTCGATCGTGGCCTCGCGGGGCGGGGCCATCGTGAAGGGCCCGAAGACCCGAGCGAGCATCCGCCGGCTCAGCATCGACACCGGCACGGTCGAGATCCTCGCCGCTCTCCGAGACGAACAGGGCGAACTCGCAGCCATGTGCGAGACCGGGCTCAAGGACGAGAGTTTCGTTTTCTCCTTCGAGCCCGGGGGTGCAACTCCGCCTTATCCCGACGTGATGAGTCACGCCTTTGCAAGCATGCGTGACAGGGCCAATGTGGCAAGTGACGTCCACCTGCACTCGCTTCGTCACTTCCAGGCCACGGTCCTCGACTCGGTCGTCTCCGAACGCCAAAAGCAAGCCCGCCTCGGCTGGGCGACAGTCCACATGGCGCGCCACTACACAGACGCCGTGACCGAGGAAGACCAAAAGGCCGCCGAGTTCGTCGGCCGGCTGCTCGACGAGGATCGCCCGCAGGTCGGGCAGAGCTCACGCAAGAAAGCGTGATCGTCATGGGCGGGTCGGTCTGAAGATTCCCAATCTCTCGCGAGGCGCTCCAGTGCCGCCCGCGGGATTCGGATCTGCTTTCCGATCCGGGTCACGGTGAGGGGACACGATCCGGACTTGATCGCGGCGTAAAGGGTGGACCGCCCCATGCCGAGGGTTTCGGCTGCCTCGGAGACGGTGAGCAGGAGTGGGCTCGAACACCTCCTTGACAAGGTACGACCTGGCTGCCGACGGCTTTGCACGTTTGCACCGTCGAAGGCGACTCGGGCAGTCACGGCGTCCCTCCTTTCGGAGCGATCCGGATGACCCCTCCTATATAGAAGGCACTGGGAGATCCAGGCTATCGATGAGACGCGATCTAAAGCGGTGCTCCGTCGCTGCTGCCAGCGACAGCACGGCCGATGAGGCAACGCGAACGATGGGTAGCGCGGCCCTGTCAGGGTGCCAGGATCAGTGTTCGGCCCCGCCTGTACGCCGCGCGACGGTCGCCGCCTAGCCCAGTACGCCCCCGCAGACGTCGGTGCCCGGGCCGTTGGTGATGAGGAGCGACGGCGAGTTCAGGTAGAGGAAGCCGGACCAGCCGTAGGTGCGCGCGTAACGGACCCAGTCGCTCCGCGACACCGTCCAGACCGCGCCTCGCGCCAGGTCGAGCAGGTTGGTCTCCATTTCGAAGGTGACGTGCTCAAGGTCGACTTTCCACAACCGGCCCTCGGGCAGCTTCCGGTCCGCCGCCGTCCTGGCGCAGGAGACGAAAAAGGTCGCGTAGTGACCAGCTCGATCGATCGCGGCGACTTGCCCCACGGCCACGTCGTTGCTGAGCGTCGGAAAGGACGCGGCGTCGTTCAAGTACGGGATCTGCACCGGTGGCTTGGTGACCGTGGTCGAGACGTGGACGAAGCCGCTGTGCTGAAAGCTCCACACGCTCACCGCTCGGCCGCTCGGACAGCAGGTCGGGTCTCCAGCAGGTCCGTACCACAGCTCATGGACGACGATCCGGCCACCGTCGATCGCGATCTTGCCCTGGTCGAAATACGGGACGTGGTCGACGATGTATGCAGCGGGTTGTTGTGGCGTGAGCACGCCGAGCACCGTCGGGACAGCTCCTGCGGTGCTCTCGATCACCCAGCTGTCGGCAAGCTGCCCGTCGGCTGTCCCGCCGCCGTTGTCACACCAGACGTCCAGTGCGGCGACGGGCTGGCGTGTGAAGAGAACCCCTTCGTGGATAGTCGAGAGAAAGACGTGCACTCGGGGCGTCCCTGGCCAGCGCGTCGATTTCACAAGCGCCTGGCCCCCGTGCATGTGGATCGGCCGGTTGGACCCGCACACCTGGCCCGGCAGCACGGCGTCGTTCCAGTTCGGCGGGTGGTGGCGAGAAGCCGATACGACCGTCGCCATCGCACGTCCAGCTGGCATCGGACCATCGATCGCACCGCGGGACGCCGTCGTCATCGGTCGCGGCGACGCGGCGCTGGCCGCGACCATCCCGGTGGCGCCCGTCAACACGAGCAGGGAGCCGACCGCGGCGCTTCGCAGGAACGTCGCTCTTGCCGGATGGTCTCTCGACCGCGACTTCATTGGCCGATTGTGACATCCTCCAGTCGCCTGCGGATTGGCGCGCCGCCTTCCTCAGCCGCGGTTCACGCCAAGCCTGCCGTCGATGTGTGGCCGTGTGACCCGCTCGCCAGCCCGGTGGAGATCCGCAATGTCAGTTCGGGGTGTCGCTGACGACGACCGGGGGCGTCCTGGCCGGCAGCACAGACGGCTATGTACGGCGTTTCGACCCGATGACCTCCGCCATCACCAACCTCCGCCATCACCAACCTCCGCCATCACCAACCTCCGCCATCACCAACCTCCATCACCAACCTCCGCCATCACCAACCTCCGCCATCACTTCTTTCCAAGCTCCCTCCTGCCTCCACACGTTCGGCATTCAGGGATCAACCTCGTTTTGGGGCATAGCCCCAGGTAGGAGCCGGATCGGGCAATAGCCTGGATTCGCCAGTGCGTCCTTAGTAGAGGCGGTCATCGCGATCGCCCCCGACGAAGGGACGCGCGAGGTGATCTCGATCCGGCCGGTCAGCCTTGGTGGCGGCTTTCGCTACCTGATGAACTCGGTCGCGGCCGGCGACGGGAACCCGGAACCGTCGAAGGGACTGGCGCACTACTACGCCTCGACTGGCACCCCGCCGGGGGTCTTTTTGGGCAACGGTCTCGCCGATCTGGACGACGGTCGCGGAGTGGTTAGCGGCTCTCAGGTGAGCGAGGAGAACCTCTCCAACATGCTCGGCGTGCTCCGATCCGGTGAGCGGCGAGCCCGTCGGATCGAGGCCGAGAGCCCCGGCCGGGGGTGTTCCCGTGGCCGGCTTCGACCTCACGTTTTCGATCTCCAAGTCGATCTCGGTCATGTGGGCTCTCGGTGACGACGAGACAAGAAGTGTCATCGAGAAGTGCCACCGCCGGGCGATCGAGTTCGTCATCTCGTACGCGGAACGCGAGGTGTTCTGCTCGCGTTCTGGGACGAACGGGATCGTCTCAGAAGACGTCACCGGTGTCGTCGCCGCGTCCTTCACCCACTTCACAAGCAGGGCTGACGATTGTCAACTGCACGACCATCTGGTGGTTTGGAACCGGGCCCGTTCTGTGTCTGACGGCAAGTGGAGGCCCTTGACTCAAAGGCCATCTTCAAGGCGACGACCACACTCTCAGAGCTCCACCAAGGTGTCCTCTCCGACCTTTTGACCGCCGAGCTCGGCGTCGGCTGGGAAGCGCGCGGGCGGCGTCATTCGACCAAACCCCGCTACGAGATCACTGGTGTTCCCGAGGCCCTCATGGCCGAGTTCTCACAACGCTCGGAGCAGATCGCGGCGCGCGGAGAAGAACTCAACTCGAGCTTCGTCACCGCGCATGGACGCCAGCCAACCGTCGTTGAGACGATGCGTCTCCGGCAAGTCGCCACCATCGCCACCCGGCCCGAGAAGACCCACCGGAGTCTCGCCGAGCTGACGGCCACCTGGCGAGAGCGGGCAGCCGCACACGTCCCCGAGGACGAGCAACTGGCGTGGGTTTCGAGCCTCTCCGGCCACAACGACCTGCCGCTATTGCGGCAAGGCGACCTGGCCGAGTCGATCCTCGACGATGCCGCTCAGGCGGTGGTCACGACCGTGGCCGAGCACCACTCCACCTACGGTCGCCAGAACCTTCTGGCCGAGGCTCACCGCCTGTTGCACGGAGTCCGCTTCGCCTCTCCTGACGATCGCGTGGCCGTCGCCGAACAGATCACCGATCTCGCCGTCGCGCGGTCGGTCGTGCTCACACCGCCGGCGATGCACCACACCCCGGAGCGTTACATGCGCCCCGACGGGTCCTCGCGCCTGCAGCCGAGGAACCACCTCGTCTACACCACAGAGGTCCTCCTCGACGCGGAAGATCGCCTGCTCGAAGCCGGGAGAGGGCACGGAGCGCCTCGGGTGAGCACGGCGACAGTCGCGCACATTGCCGAGGCAAACCTGCCCGCACGCGACTACGGACTGAGTGTCGACCAGGCCCTCGCCGTAGAGAAGATCTCCACATCCGGGCGCGTCCTTGACGTTCTCGTGGGTCCGGCCGGCAGCGGGAAGTCAACCACCATGGCGGGCCTCAGGGCCGCCTGGGAGGAAGAGCACGGGCCCGGGTCGGTGATCGGCCTCGCCCCATCTGCCGTTGCCGCACAGGTGCTCGCCGACGAGCTCGGAATCGAGACGGAGAACACCGCCAAGTGGCTCACCGAGTGGCGATGCATTCCGGAGCTGAAATCACGCCGGGACCGGTTCGCTTTGAATCTCGCCCGCCACGCCTACCCGCACTCTCCCGGCGCGGCCAGGCTCCGCGCGCGCCTCGCGACGATGGACCAGACCATTGCCGAGAGGCGGCTCAGGGCGGGACAGCTGGTCATCGTCGATGAAGCGAGCCTGGCCGGGACCTTCGCCCTCGACGAGCTCGTGGGTGCCGCGAGACAGGCCGGTTCGAAGATCCTGCTCGTAGGAGATGGGGCACAGCTCGGCTCGGTGGAAGCGGGCGGGGCGTTCTCGCTGCTTGTCAAAGACCGCGGTGATCTCGTTGCCGAGCTGACCGACGTGCGGCGCTTCACCTCGGAGTGGGAGAAGGCCGCGAGCATCGAGCTGCGCCTCGGCAACAAGACCGCCATCGATGACTACGAGGCTCATGGCCGCATCACAGAAGGCACCCGCGAGATCCTGCTCGATGCCATCTACACCGCCTGGAAGAACGACGTCGATGCCGGCAAGTCGAGCCTGATGATCGCCGGGGACTCGACCACTGTGACTGAGCTCAACACCCGGGCGAGAGCCGATCGGGTGTTGGAGGGGACCGTCTCAGAGGAAGGACTACTGATAGCTGATGGCCAGACAGCAGGGGTCGGTGACGAGGTCGTCACTCGCCAGAACAACCGCCTTGTCACGACCGGCAAGACCTGGGTCAAGAACGGCGACCGCTGGTTGGTGACCGCTACCAACCCCGACGGGAGCATGGCGTTGCGCCGTGGCAACGGCGGCGGCGAGGTCTCGCTCCCCGCCGATTACGTCGCCCACCACGT
>Ga0116127_1001365_pt1 | contig 14986 bp, 14 predicted proteins | sample June2015DPH_16_1_FD_89731 | JGI IMG/M metagenome (GOLD analysis project Ga0116127, IMG submission 89731) | Peatland microbial communities from SPRUCE experiment site at the Marcell Experimental Forest, Minnesota, USA - June2015DPH_16_100 | ecosystem: Environmental > Terrestrial > Soil > Wetlands... | reverse complement strand
GCGCGTGGTGATCCATTCGTCCGACGTGTCCACCATTTTTTCCAGTTGGGCATTGGTCAGGATTTTCGCCGGCAGATACGAACCGACCCCGGTGATGGAACAGGTGCGGCCTTGAAAATTAAACTTGGCGCGCGGGTTTTTGAACTTGGGGCTCATGCGGAAGCGGGAACGGAAATTTCCGCGGCGGCCAGCTTTTCATTGGCACTCACAATTTCGCGGCCGATGATTTCGTTGACGCGATGCTGAACGGCATCCGTTGTTACACGCAGTGCGCTGGCAATGGCGCGTTCGCGCGCCGAACCGTGCGCCTTGAACACCATGCCGTTGAAACCGAGCAGCGGCGCGCCGCCATAGACCTCCGGATCCATGCGCCGGCGGATGGCTTGAAAGGCGTTTTTCACGAGATAGGCGCCGATTTGTCGTTTGGGATTGCGCACCAATTCGCGTTTGAGCATCGAAAACATCGCCACGGCCAGGCTTTCACATGTCTTCAAAACGATGTTGCCCACAAAGCCATCGCACACAACCACGTCCACGTGGTCCTTGAACAAATCATGCCCTTCGATGTTGCCAATGAAATTCAAGTCGAGCCGCTGGCAAAGTTTGAACGCTTCGAGCGTCAGTTCGTTGCCCTTGGAGTCTTCCGTGCCGATGCTGAGAATGCCCACGCGTGGTTTTTTGCGTCCCAGCACTTCACGCGAATAAACATTGCCCATCACGGCAAATTGGGCGAGGTGTAGCGGTTTGCATTCGATGTTCGCGCCGGCGTCGAGCAGGACAAATTCATTTCCCTGCCGCGGAATGATCGTGGCAATGCAGCCGCGTTCCACGCCGGAGATACGGCCCAGTTTGAAAGTGGCCGCCGCGAAAATGCCGCCGGTGTTGCCGAGCGAAACAACCGCATCGGCCTGGCCGTCATGAACAAGTTCGGCGCCGCGGCCAATGGAACTGTCGCGCTTTTTGCGAAGCGCGGTGACGGGCCTGTCGTTCATCGTCACAACTTCGCTGGCATGAACGATTTGAACGCGCAGATCATGACAACCTATCGCGCCAAGCGCGGACTCGATTTCCGCCTGATCGCCGACCAGGAAAAGTGTGGAAATTTTGGGGTCGGCCTCCAGCGCGCGCCGGACGCCTTCGACGACGACCGCACACCCGTGGTCGCCGCCCATGACATCTACTGCTATTCGCATAGATGAAATAACGCGGAATTTCCGCGGCCCGGCGCAAAATCAAGTGCCCGCCGTGATGGTCAACACCTGACGGCCTTTGTAATAACCGCACGCCGGACAAACCCGGTGTGGCACATACGGCGCGGCGCATTGCGGGCACGTGCCGAGTTGCGGCAACTTCAGCACACTGTTGTAAGCGCGGCGCATGCGCTGCCGGCTGTGGGACGGTTTGCGTTTTGGAACACCCATAAATTCAAATTTACAATTTTAATTTGTCTAATTCAGCCCACGCGGACGGAATCAATTCTTCCTTGCCGCCGGTGTTTTTGGCCTTGCCGGTTTTTATTTTTTTCAATCCGCGACAGTCTGGTTTGCACAACGGATGCTGCGGAAGTTCGAGCAGCATATCTTCACGCACATACGGCGTCAAGTCCGCGCAATCGTTGACGACGGGCACCCGTCCCTCGCCTTCGAGCGGCAAATGGCACGTCCACGGATTCAATTCCAACTCGCGCTCGAACGGTTTCAAACAGCGGACGCACTGGCACTCCAGCGTGAGCCGCAACCAGCCGCGAAGCAACAGGCTGCGAGCCAGCATTTGAACTTCGAACTCATGCCGCAACGGGTGCGTTACACGAATCATTTCGTCGCGCGTGTCCAGATCCAGCTCGTCCACCGGCAATTCGCCGCGCAAAACCACGTCGTGCTCCTCCAGATGACGCAGATTGACGACGAGCGGCATGGTTCAGCTCCTTTTCGTCCCGGCGAATTTTTTCGCCAGGGCGTTCTGCACGTGTGCGGGCACAAACGCGCCCACGTCGCCGCCCAGCCGCGCGATCTCCTTCACGAGGCGCGAGCTGAGAAACGTGTAAGTGTCCTTGGGCATCATGAAAATCGTTTCGACATTTTCGTTCAGCTTGCGGTTCATCAACGCGAGTTGAAACTCAAATTCAAAATCCGACACCGCGCGCAGTCCGCGCACAATCGCCTGCGCTTTTCTGCTCACGACATATTCGACGAGCAGGCCGTCGAATGCGTCCGCTTCAACGTTCGGCAAATGTTTCACGGCCTTTTTCACGAGCGTGAACCGTTCGTCGAGCGTGAACAGCGGCTGTTTGCCGTCGTTTTTCGCAACGGCCACGACGACGCGGTCGAATAATTTGACCGCGCGCTGAATCACGTCCAGGTGGCCGTTGGTCAACGGATCAAAACTGCCGGGATAAATCGCCGTGCGCATCAAAATCACTTTAGCATTTACGGCGAATTTGACGAGGAAGAAAACGACGCCCCAAAATCATTTTGCCGGCGGCGTTTGCCACGGCACTTCGTAAATCCGCACGGCATCGCGAATGCCCTTGACCGTGACCGGGAACATTTCGATGCAGGTCGAGGCCAGCGCCGGGTCTTCGCGGAGCAGGTGGTTGTAAGTTGTGTCGCTGATGATGATTCGGCCGCTGCCGGAAACACTTTCGAGCCGGCTGGCGAGGTTCACTTCGCGCCCGAAAACGGTGTAATTCAAAATGTGCGCGTCCGAGCCCATCAGCCCGACGGTCGCAAGGCCGGTGTTGATGCCGGTGCCAAGCTGCAACGCGCGCAATGGTGGCTTGGGCGGCAGCCCGGCGGAAAGGCGCGCGCGGTTTTCGGTTTCACGCGCGTTATTCTGCGCCGATCGTTCTTCATTCAAATCACGGATGGCGCGCTGCGCGTCAATCGCGGCCCACACGCAATCCGAGGCGTGTCTTTCGTTTGGCGTGGGCGCGCCCCAAAACGCCATGACGCAGTCGCCGATGTATTTGTCGAGCGTGCCACCGTGTTTTTTCACTGCGTCAGCGACGGTGGTGAGGTAAAGGTTCACCGTTTCGAGCGTTTCGCGCGCAGATTCTTCAATGCAGGTTTCCGCCACATCAGCCTCGAGCTGGTGCTCGCGGATGAAATCCGCCACGCGCTGCTGCATTTCGTCGGTCAACGTGGTGAACCCGCGCACGTCCGCAAAGAACATGGTCACTTCGCGACGCGCGCCGCCGAGGGAAAGTTTTTCCGCGCCCAGCAATTCATTCATCACATCCGGTGAAACGATTTTGGAGAAAACGGATCTGACGCGGCGCTGTTCCCGTTCCTCAAAAACCACGCGATACGTGACGAGGCTCAAGTGCTCGACCAGCATCGCGCCCGCTATGGGGAACACCAACGGGAGCCAGTAACGAAATTCCACGAAGGCATAAAATCCGGCAGCAACATATGCCAAAAGCAGCAGCAAAACCGCCGCCGAAGCCACAAATGCCCGCATTTGCCAGGTGAGAAAGGCCGTCAACACGCCGAGAAAAATAATCAGCGCGAATTCCATTGGCAGCGATGCGCGGCGGATGAATTGGCCGGTGATGACGGAGTTGGCGACGTTCCAATATTTGCTGACCAGCAGCGTGTTTTTTTCCAACGGCGTTGCGCCAAGGTCCGTCAGGTCATTACCTTGTGCGGCGGATCCGAAGACGACAAGTTTGCTGCGAAAGTCATCGCGAAGTTCATTCGTCTGGCCGAGCAGACGCCGGCTGTCCTGTAAAAGCAAACTTTCAATCGGTGCATAAGTGAGGTGCGGGTCATCCTTCACCAACCGCCAATCAACATAAAAATAGCCATCGGCGTCCACCGGAATCACACGCTCGACATTATTAGCCCCGCGCAAGGTGATGCGCTCGTGCGGCAAATCCACATCAGCGTGGTCCAGATCAAGCTTCAACTCCTGCGCGGCAAGGACAATGCCCATGTGCCAGACGCGTTCGTCCGTGAACGGTCTGGCTTTTGTGGGTTGTCCCGCCAAAGCCTTCTTGCTTTTGATGTCCATTTCGCCATTTCCATCAAGCGGGATCTCGAGCGTCTGTCCGTCTTCCAACGGAAGGATGATCCGGTCTTTTTCGATCAGGATGTCGCTCAAACTCAAACCATTTTTTTGCGCCGCGTTTTCTATGAGCGGATGCCAGCGGCGGACAAAGCGGAAGGCCTTCACCCGGCGCAAGACGCCATCAGAGTCCTTTTCAGTCGAAATGTCGCCGAGGGTAAACGCGTTGGTCAAAAACAAATCAGGCGGCACGAAGCCGGGCTCGACGGCGAGGAGGACGTTTCCGGCCCGGCGCATCTGCAAGGCGAAGAAATCGTCGGATTCCATCAAACTGCCATCAGCCATTTGCACGGGCGGATGGTCGTGACGCAATTCGCCGAACAGCACGTCGAACGCGACGGTTTTGGCGCCTTGAGTGGATAATTCTTCAACCAGCCGTCCATAAACCTGACGTGGCCAGTAGAGGCCGAAGTGGTAGCCGAGTTTGCCGTTTTTAACGGCGGCGATGCTGGATTCTTCCATTGAGACGAAGGCGAGGTTGGTGGCGGCAGGCGCGGGAAAATGCAAAGCCGCCCGCGCGCGCAAGTCGTAGGTCATGCGCTCCAACCGCTCAAAAAAATCAAGCCGCAGGAGCCGGACGCCGCAAACGAGCGCGAGGACCAAAACGGTCAGAATGACCGGGGCGCGTTTGAAAGGTTTGAACTTCACCGCGCCCAATTAAACAAAAAACCAGATCAACTCAAGGCTGCTCTGGTGTCGCTAATTAAAAATCAAGTTATGGCGGTAACTGGTGTCAGACGAAGTTACCACCCCCACCACCCACCGTGGGAACCCCCGTGATGCCCTTGTGTCGGCGAAATGTGGCATAGGGTCCTGTCAAACGTGAAGTCAACATCTCCATAATACAATGTACGCAGCACATCGAAGATTTGATCCAACTCGGTAGTCAAGCCAGTTGGCAATGGGGTAATCAGACCGTTTTGGGGATTAAACTGGCTGCCTTCACCTACAACCACAGTAATTGGCTTGCCATCCGGGCCGATGATGGAAAGCACCACTGAACTTTGGTACCCGGGACTTTTGTCCTTTCTAGGAACCACGAAACACTTACCGGTCACATCCACATAGAACAGCGTGCCGCGGACTCCGGCTATGCCGTTGGGAATTTTAATAAGGTATTGGGACGCACCGGAAAGTTTTTTGACGCTACAGTAGATGCCACCTTGGCGCAAATCCAGTTCCGTGTCGCTAACGGTGTCCACTCCCGTGTCTGAAACGGTCAGCTTATCAATGGCCAGCATGGTGTCGCCCGTCATGCGAACGGCGTTTTGTTCCGCTGAAGGTCTGTATGAGATAAAGCCGCGCACGTCTGAATCCGCTGCCAGAGAGACTCGATCCGGTAGTGGATCCGCCTGAGGCATTAGTATTTTCTTGCCCAAAATAACGTCCACTGTTGCATCGTGCCCGGTCTGGATGACAGCGCCTGCCGCGAGAATTTTGCCCGCCACCAGCGGATGCCAGACACCATCTCCCAACGAGTACCTGGCCTCGCCCACAATGCGAACCACGGTGACCACGCCCGGCTGGATTGATTGTGCAGATGCGCCAGCAACCAGCGTCAAGACAAACCCGCAAATTGCCGCAAAGACCAAAGTCTGAACGTGTTTCATAATTGTCTTCCAATTTTTTTCTACCTGTTACCAGTATAAGGATAAACCGTCAAATGTCAACTTGGAATTCCTTGCCATTTTGCGCTCAAAAACCGGCGGGCAAAACGTTCTGTCCGGAGGCATTTTCGACGAGTTTGCGCTCAACGGTGTCCAGGTAGAAGCGGGCCATGTCGTTTCCGCGCACGTCAAGCCGCAATGATCGTTCCAGCCACGGCCGGGCGGCGGCGTAATTTCCAGCCTGAACGTAATGCCACCCAATGTTCGCCGCCGTGTAATAACCGTTGGGGTCGAGCGCGTCAGCGCGGTTGAAATACGGCCCGGCCTCATCGTGCTTTTCCAGCCAGTCAAGACACATGCCGTAACGCAAATAATTGTAGCCATCATGCGGATTGAGTTTCATGCTGCGCGCATACCATTGCATCGCCGTTTTTGCCAGGTCTTCGTAATCTTGTCCGCCGTCGAAGCTTTGGACCCGATAGGCTTCGCCGATGTTGTAGGCCGTTTCAAAATTCATCAACTCGACGTCAAATGCTTTTTTTAAATTTGCGGCCTGCGCTGGTGAATAAACCGGCGACTGTTCCGCCCGTGCCAGCCAGACCGCTTCATGCCCACGACGCCAGCCCTGGCCGCCCAAATAGGCAACACCTGCAACCAGCACCAAAGTGGCGAGCATTTTGACGGGCAAGCGCTCGCCCAGCCAGTGACGCTCCGTGGCAAACCGCAGGTTACTGCTCAACAGGGCCAGCAACGTCACGCCGAGAATTGCGTTGGCCGGAATGTGCAGATTGAAATCCACCACCGAATGCACCGCCAGCGCGAACAATCCAGCGGACGCGCCGAGGAAAAAGGCGAAGCGATTGCTCATGCCGCGGCCAAAATCATTTTCCGCCGGGCGGACATATTTCCACGTTTTCCGCAATCCCGCACCGAACGTCACCATGCCGGCGAACACGATGATTCCGCCCGCTGCACCCCAATCGGCCAGCAGGTTCAAGTAATCATTGTGCGCGCGGTCGGGACTCATCTGGACACTTTCCGGACGATATTCCCGGAAACGATAGTCGTAATGCGCCGGTCCGACGCCCCACCAAAAATGATCCCGCCACATCTGCTCCGCCGCCGTCCAGATGTCGAGGCGGACCGCAAAGTCAAGTTCCGCGGCTTCCCCGGGTGTTCCCACGCGGCGCATGTAACTGAGCGTCTTCGACAAATAATTGGTGACGAAAACCGTTCCCCCCACGGCCAAAACGACCAAAAGCAAAAAGGCCGGCAACCGGTGGTTGCGATGAAAAATCAATGTTCCCAAAAGCACCAGCAACGCCACGGCGACTGCCACCCAGCCGCCGCGCGAAAACGTCACAACCATCCCCGCCAGCATGACCAGAGCGGAGTAACCGAGCAAAATCCGGACGACCGGCTTCATTCGCCCCACCAAAACGCAAGCCGTCGCCAGCGGCAGAAGCATTTCCAGAAAGCCTGCGAAATTGTTCGGTGAAATGTAAGTGCCCGAGGCACGGCCCAGATAAGGCGAGACATAATCCCAGACCCGATTCGAGTGTGTCAAAAATTGGTAGCTGGCATAGCAGGAAATCCCCATCGCCAGAAAAATCAGCGTGAAACTGATGATTTGCACCGATTCCTGCCGGTATAAATTGTTGACGACGGCAAAAAACACGAACGCATACATCAACACCTGGATCATCTCCAGCCGTGCGACGTATTCGATGTCTGCCGTGAGATAACGCCCGACGGCCAGGGCCGCGAACGCAAGCACCACCCAACCCAGCGGCGGCCAGAGCAATTGTGGTTTCGGGCTGACCCACAATCGCAGCGCCCACACGAGCATCACGGCCACCGTCAATCCTTGAATGACGAGAAATTCCGGCGTGTCCACCGCGCCCATTGCCAGCGGGCCAAAAACCAGAATGCCGAGCACCAAACCCAGAATGCTCCGCTCGCACCAGCGATCCAATGTTTCCCGACTCATCCGATTTTTAATATGCCCGAATGGTTCCTTCGTGGCTCAACGGCAGAAATAAATTATTGCCGGCGTAAATCAATTCAATGGCGCTGTGCTGCGGACCGATCAAATAACCCGCCGTGCCGGTCGTCGTGCTGCTTTGGGAGGAGACGTAAATGCCGCTGTTGCCATAGGTTGTTGCCGTCGCCGCAAGCTGGCTGCCGTCGGCGGAGGAAGCAACGCCGGACCAGGCGGCCGACGGCGCGCCGTTGCGTTCCGTCCACGTCGCGCCGAAATCATCGGAAGTGAAAATGTTGCCGGCACTGGTGGCGTTATACACCACCGCCAAATGCGAGCCGTCCGCCGATGAAGCCACGGACGACCATGACGCGTTTGCGGTGGACGACACGGTTTCCGGCGTCCACGTCACGCCCGAATCGCTGGAAGTGTAGATCTGGCTACTGCCGCCGCTGCTGGCGGCGATCAAGTTGACGCCATCGGACGATGAAGCCAGCGCCGACCAGGTCAGGGTGCCGCTACCGGTTTGCTGTGTCCAATTCGTGCCGGAATTGGTGGAGGTATAAATGTGGCCGCCGGTGATTGCCGCGACGAGTTTCGTTCCATCCTCTGAAGACGCAACACAGGTCCAAAGCCGATTGCCCAAGCCGCTGGCCGTTTGTTCCGCCCAATTCGTGCCGGAGTTGACCGAGGTCCAAATCTGGCCGCTGTAGGCCACCGCCACGAGCTTGGTTCCGTCGGCGGAAGACGCGACGGAAGACCACGAACTGCTGATCCGCGCCGTCCAACTAGCGCCGGAATCGGTCGAAGTGTAAATTGGCCCGGACGCAGACGTGTAGTAAGGAGTGTAACCCACTGTCGCCACCAATTTGGTTCCGTCGGAAGAAGAAGCGACGGAAGACCAGTAAAGGGCCGTATTAATGGGTGAAGAATTGTGCAACACCCAAGTCGAGCCGGAATTGGTGGAAGTGTAAATGTAGCCGTTGTTGACGGTCGCCACCAATTTGGTTCCGGCGGCGGAGGAGGCAATGGCCGACCAATTGAGAGCGGAAGCGCCGGCCTTCCAGCTTTGGCCGATAGCGTCGGAAAGATTTCCGGCGGCGATCATTTGATTGGTATTCTGCGCGATGATCCATCCTCCCGCGCCCACGCCGGCGACTTTATACACATCGCCGACACTTGGCGACGAAGGCAGCGTCAATATCACCGGGGCGGTATTGTTGGTGGCGATATAACCGACGTTGGGCAGGATTTGAGAGTTTGTTCCCGCAACTGTCACCCAGAAGAACGCGCCCGGCACATTGGTCAGCCCGTGGCCGGCCCCGGTGAAGTTGGTGGCGGAAACGGCGCCGGCGAAATTCAAGTTGGGATTGCTTTGCAACGCCACGTTCGCGGACAACCGCGCATCGGGAATCGTGCCGATGAGACTGGTGGCCGGCACATTCGACAATCCGTAACCGTTGCCGGTAAAATTGGTCGCGATCACGCTGCCGGAAAAATTCACGTTGTTGGTAAGCACCGCCACATTGGTGGAAAGCAGCGAGTTGGGAACGGTTCCGGCCAGGTTCGTTGCCTGCAATGGCGCGGTCAATACCACCGCGTTTGAAGCGTTGATCGCCTGGATCGCATATGGCACGGAGGTCAGCGTCTGCCACGGCGAGAGCGCGGTGTAGGCGTTCGTGACGCCGTAGCCGCGCACGGCGATTTCCAGCGCGCGCGAACTGCCATTGAATACGCTCGCGCCGAAATCCAGCGCCACGGTGAACAGCCCGTTCGTGACGCCGACCGGCGCGTTGGTCAGCGGCCCGGCCACGACGTTGCTGTTCGCGTCAAAAATTCTGAACCGGAAATCGTAAGACCCAGTGGCGGGCGCGTTGCTGTTGTTCAACTGTCCCTGATAGGTGAACGCCGTTGTCTGCGCCCGCGCGGCCAGTGCCAGGAACAAAAACGCCGTCACCGCGTAAAAATTGAACTTCATATGCATGAGTTTATCATAACCGCATATTTCAACAAGTTGCAATGACTCCGCTGGACAAAGCCGTTTGTCCGGTTAGCCTTGAAGGATTATGACCGATCTGCGTTACAAGAAACTGGCGAAGCTGCTCGTGAATTATTCCACACAGGTCAAAAAGGGCGACCGCGTGCTGCTGGACATGATTGATGTGCCCGACGAATTTTCCATTGAACTCATGCGCGCCGTCCGCGCCGCCGGCGGCACGCCGCTGGTCGAAGTCCGCCATACGCGCATTTCGCGCGAAATGGTGCGCGAGACGAACGAAAAACACGCCGCACTGCTCCGCGACATCGAACTGTTCCGCATGAAAAAGGTCCAGGCCTACATCGCCATTCGCGGCAGCCTGAACGCGAGTGAAAACGCCGACGTGCCGTCCGAGCGCATGTCGCTTTACTCCCGCATCACGCGGCCGGTGCTGGATTATCGCGTCAATAAAACACGCTGGTGCGTGCTGCGCTGGCCGACGCCGAGCATGGCCCAGGCGGCCGGCATGAGCACCGAGGCGTTTGAAAATCTGTATTTCGACGTTTGCACGATGAATTACGCGAAAATGGCGCGCGCGATGGTTCCGCTCGAACGCCGGATGAAACGCGCCGACCGCGTCCGTCTCATAAGTCCCGGCACCGACCTCACTTTCAGCATCAAGGGCATCGGCGCGAAAATGTGCAAGGGCGACCGCAACATTCCCGACGGCGAAGTGTTTTCCTGTCCGGTGAAAAATTCCGTGAACGGCGTGATTCAATTCAACACGCCGACGATTTATGCAGGAACAAAATTTGAAAACGTCCGGCTCGAATTCAAGGATGGCAAGGTGGTCAACGCGGCGGCGAACAACGCCAAACGGTTGAACGAAATTCTGGACACCGACGCCGGTGCGCGTTACGTGGGCGAATTTTCACTTGGGTTCAATCCCTACATTTTGAATCCGATGTGCGACATTTTGTTCGACGAGAAAATCGCCGGTTCGCTGCACTTCACACCCGGCCAGGCTTACGAGGAATGCGACAACGGCAACCGCTCGGCGGTGCACTGGGACATGGTGCTGATCCAGCGTCCCGAATGGGGCGGCGGTGAAGTGTGGTTCGACGGTGAACTAATCCGCAAAAACGGACTGTTCGTGCCGCATGACTTGAAGCTGCTGAACCCGGCGAATTTGAAATAATTTTCTACGCCGTATCTTTGAGCAGCGTCAGAAATTGTTTCATCGCCGGCGAAAGCACCTTGTTCTTTTTGTAAATCGCGGCGATCGGACGGTAAAAGCTGCCGTCCTCAATCGGCACGGCGGCGAGCGTTTGCTTGGCGACTTCCTGTATGACCGTACCCTGCGGCACAATCGAAATGCCCGCGTCAATTTCCACCGCGCGCTTCACCGTTTCGATGTTGTCGAATTCCATGGCGTATTTCGGGTCCACGCCGTGCTCCTTCAAAATTTTGTCCAGCGCCTTGCGCGTGGGAATGTCCGGCTCGAAACCAATGAACTTCTGCCCGGTCAGCACCTTGAGCCGGATGGATTTCTGCCGGGCAAACGGATGCTGCGGATGGCAGATCAACACCAGGGGGTCTTTGTGCAGCGCAACGATTTCGAGCTTGGAGTCTTTGGCCGGATACACGACCAGCCCCATGTCCACGACGTTGCTGAGCACGTCATCATAAACCTGGTTGGCGCGGCGGTATTCGACGTGGACGTTGACGGTGGGGTAGCTCTTCAGGAATTTTTTGATATACGGCGGCAAATCGTGCAGGCCGATGCTGTAAATGGTCGCCACGCGAATCGTGCCGGAAATAATGTCCTTCAATTCCTGCAATTTGCTGTGCAGCGATTCATAGGTCTGGATGATTTGTTTGCTGAAATCGTAAAGCATCTGGCCTTCGCGCGTGAGGCGGAATCTTTTCTTGCTGCGCTCGATGAGCAGCGACTTGAACAGGCGTTCCAGCGAACTGATTTGCTGGCTCACGGCTGATTGCGTGACGCCGTTGATTTGTGCGGCTTTGGTGAAGCTTTCTGTTTCAGCCAAATCACAGAATACTTTTAGGCTTTCAATTTGCATAATAAGCAAAGTTAAACATAACCCCACCTCTTAGTCAACAGCAGGTGTTTGCATCAGCACTTGTTTCACTTTCGCCAGCAATTCGTAGCTCGTGAACGGTTTCTGCAGATAGGGTGTGCCGGTTTGCTTGTCCGCCGGCATCACGTAGCCGCTGGTGCTCATAATCCGCGTGCCGGGCACGAGTTGCCGGGCGCGCTCGATGAATTCGCGCCCCCCCATTGTCGGCATGACCAAATCCGTGATGATTAGGTCAACTTGCACGTTGTCGCGTGAAAGTATCGCCAGCGCCTTCTGGCCGCTGTTCGCCGTCAGCACGCAATAACCGTATTCGGACAAAATCGTTTCGGCCATGGTCAGCATCAGACTTTCGTCGTCCACGACGAGAATGGTTTCCGTGCCGTGCAAATTTTCATCCGTGCCGGAGCTTTCAGGGATGAATTGCTTTTCCGCCTGCAAATAAACACGCACCGACGTGCCCGCGCCCGGCTGGCTGGACACCGCCACGCCACCGCCGTGATTCGTCACGATGCCATAAACCAGGGCGAGTCCCAATCCACGATGACTGGCGTTTTTCGTCGTGAAAAACGGCTCGAAAATTCGCGGCAATACGTCCGCCTCAATGCCTGGACCACTGTCGCCAATCTCAATGCACACGTAAGCCCCGGCGGCCAGATGCACGTTGCGATCCTGCGTCGGCTCGGTCAGATCCACGTTGCGCGTTTGCACGAAGATTTGACCAGTCCCGCCACCGATGGCTTCAACCGCGTTCTCCAAAATTTTCGTCAGTGCCTGCTGCACTTTTGCCTCGTCAAATCGCGCCGAGAACAATTCCCGCTCCAATTGCGTCTTCCACGTGATTTTTGCACCATGCTCGCCGCGGAAAAAATCCACGCAGCGGCTCACCACCATATTCAAATTCCCCGGCGGCGAGCGGTGCGCTTCCTTTTCCTGACGGCTGAACACGGTGAGTTCGTTGGCAATCTCCGCCGCGCGCGACGCCGATTTTTCCACCTCCATCAGGGAATGCCGCCACGGATGCCCGGCCTCGGCCTTGCTCAACAGCAACGATGTGTGACCGAGAATGCTCGTCAGCGCGTTGTTGAAATCCAGCGACACCGACCGCGCCAGTTGCAACGCGCACTCCAGTTTTTGCTTGAGCATCGCACCGCCCGCGTCCGGCGCAGTTTTGGTTTCGCCCGGGGCGTGCACCATGGCTGAAACTTCCGGAGCGGTTGCCGGCACCGGCACAACCGCGGGCAATAATTGCAAAACGAACCACTTGCGGCCCTCCGAATTGAAAGTGCAGATCGCCGCTGTGAATTTCATCGTTGCGCCGTTTGCGACGCGAAATTTCAAATCCGCCGTCACGGTCGGTGACTTCTCCCAACGAGCAAAAAATTCCTCCGGCGTTTTGCCGTTTTCCGGCGACCAAATTGCCGACAACTGCGGGGATTCGGAGGCCAATGCCACGCCAAACGTGTTCGTTGCCGCCGTATTCGAGCGCAACACCACGCCGCCCGCATTCAATAGCAACGCCGGCCATGCCGCACTCTCCAAACCAAAGACAATTTCAGGTTTCATTCAACCCCACAGAGCATCCCAGCCTACCTTTCTTTTGAGAAATTTCAAGGAATGACAAACGCCGAGGGCAACAGTCCCCGCACCGTGAATTCCCTGATTTTGCCCGGCGCGCGGCTGTCCGCCACCCATACTTTTGCTTCCGGCGCGTATTCCGCGAGCAACTGCCGGCACGCGCCGCACGGCATCGGACCGCCGGGTGCGCGTGCAACAACCGCCACCGCGACAAAATTTTTCTTTCCGCTCGTCAGCGCGTTGAACAGTGCCACGCGCTCGGCGCAACACGTCAAACCGTAACTCGCGCTTTCCACATTCGCACCGGAAATGATTTCGCCATTTTGTGCGAGCAATGCCGCCCCGACCTTGAATTTGGAATAGGGCGCCACCGCCCGTTCCCGCGCCCTTGCCGCCGCCCGCACCAACTGCTGTTTATCAATTTTGCCCATATAACCCGACGAAATGTTTCAGCAGTTTAGCTGCCAAAGTCTTCACTCGCCCGGCGGTTTTCAACACTTCCGCGTGCGACAACTTTCGCCCGCTGATGCCCGCCGCCAGATTGGTTATGCACGAAACCGCCGCCACGTTCAACCCGCATTGTCGGGCCACCATCGCCTCCGGCACCGTGCTCATCCCCACCGCGTCCGCACCCAGCCGTGCAAACGCGCGGACTTCCGCCGGCGTTTCGTAGCTCGGCCCGCTCACCGCCAGATAGACGCCGCGTTGCAGCTTCAAGTTGCAACTTTTTCCGGCGCGGAATAACAGCGCGCGCAATTTTTTGTCGTAAGTCTCCGTCAAATCCACGAAACGCGGCAGTGGCTGCGACGCCCCCGTCGCAAAAGCTTCCGGCGACGAGGCGTCGCCACCACGAAGCGGATTCGTTCCCATCAAATTGATGTGGTCGGTCAACACCATGAAATCGCCCGCGTGGAACTTTTTGTTGATGCCGCCCGCCGCATTCGTCAGCAGCAAATCACGGATGCCGAACGCCGCCAGCGCGCGTACCGCGAATGTCACCCGTTCCATCGAATGCCCTTCGTAAAAATGGGCGCGTCCGCTCAAGACCAAAACCGGTGTTTTGCCGAGGTGGCCGAAATATAATTCGCCCGCGTGACCGCTCACGCTCGGAACTGGAAAGCCCGGAATTTTGGCATAGGAAATTTTCTTCTCCTCGCGCAGTGCGGCCAGGACGTGATGAAATCCGCTGCCCAGCACGATGGCCAGCGTCGGACGCAGGCGAGAGAGCTTTTTGAGCCGGGCGGCGGCAACTTCTAGACTTGGCTGTTTCATAATTAAGAACGCGTGGCGTTCAAACCTTCAAAAAGTTTTCTTATTTCTTCGTTCTTGCTTGATGCGGCAAGCTCGATCGCGTTGCTACCGAAAGAATTTCTGCGTTTCAAATCTGCGCCGCGTGAAACTAAAAGCTTCACCATTTCAAGATGTCCTTGACCAATCGCTTCGTGTAAAGCGGTGTGATCATATTCGCCATTAACATCAATTTCTGCGCCAGCGTTGAGTAAAATACGCGCAGATTCCACATCTCCCCAAGTGGCTACAATATGAAGCGGTGTTTCGCCAAGAAGACCTCTGACGTTTGGCCCATTGAGGTCAACTTCTGCAAATTGAATTAAATCTGCATCGCGAATTTCCGCCAAAACTTTTTCGGGGTCTGGATTCATGTTTGCTCGCGCTGGCT
>Ga0116127_1001358_pt1 | contig 15065 bp, 13 predicted proteins | sample June2015DPH_16_1_FD_89731 | JGI IMG/M metagenome (GOLD analysis project Ga0116127, IMG submission 89731) | Peatland microbial communities from SPRUCE experiment site at the Marcell Experimental Forest, Minnesota, USA - June2015DPH_16_100 | ecosystem: Environmental > Terrestrial > Soil > Wetlands... | reverse complement strand
GCTTGCATCGTTCCTTTCGACCGGATTTTGCAGCCTTAATTCAATTTTCCGGTCGAAAACTTTTATGTGTCTCTTCGCCTGACACAACTCCCGCCAAGTGCCTGCGCGTTCTTCAGGACCGACGAATTAACACAAATGGCCATTTTTGAGATAATGGTCGGTTCGGTTTGCTTGGACTTTGGCACTGCGAGTGCTAACCTTCTAAATAAGTTGTGGTTGCAACAGGCAATCTCGTGGGCAAAAACGTACTCATTGTAACCTGCCTGTTGATCTGCTCACGCCGCAATAAACGGAAAGAAAAATAAAAATGAAAAATTCCAAAACCCCCCGCAAGGCAGGTTTCACATTGGTGGAAATCATGATTGTCGTGGCCATTATCGGCCTCTTGGCAGCCATCGCCATTCCCAACTTCGTGAAAGCCCGCGCCACCTCGCAGATGAATGCTTGCATCAACAACCTGCGCCAGATTGACGCCGCCGCGCATCAATTCGCGCTGGAACAAGGCAAAAAGACCGGTGATGCAATTGTTATGAACACCGACTTGACGCCCTACATCAAGTTGAACTCTGCCAGCAGCATTCCTCCGTGTCCGGCTGGCGGCGATTACACTCTCGCTAATGTGGGCGATGTTCCGACTTGCTCGCTGAGTACCCTTACCAGCAACCCCCACATTCTGCCGTAATAATACCGGGTTTGATTCAAAGGCTCGAAGCGAAAGGCTTCGGGCCTTTTTGCTTTTTTGAACCCAGGCAAGCTGATTCTCAAAAAAATCTCCTGTTTTTCACTTGGATTTTGGCATTGGTACTGCTAATTAAATATCGAATTGCGGTCGCAATGGGCAATTAGTGAACGTAACCGTAATCATTACATTATAACTCGCCCGTTGCGTGGTTCACGCCGCATAACCGAAAGAAAATATAGTATGAAAACCTCCAAAGCTTCGCTCTTGGCGGGCTTCACGCTCGTGGAAATCATGATTGTCGTGGCCATCATAGGCATCTTGGCGGCAATTGGCATTCCCAGCTTTTTGCATGCCCGCACCGTTTCGCAAGCCAACGCCTGCATCAACAATCTGCGACAGATTGAATCCGCAGTCCAACAGGTTGCGATCGAAAAAGGATTGCACGTCGGGGACACGGTCAATTATCCCGATGATATTACAGCCTACATCAAATTGAATTCCGCAGGGTCAATTCCCCCCTGCCCCGCCCTTGGCGAATACAGTCTGCAGACTGTGGGCACGATTCCGCAGGCGGTTTGTTCACTCGGCACAACGGTTAACCCCCCGCATGTCCTGCAGTAACCACTGCCCGGCTTGCTCAAGGCACAGGGGATATCTTGTGCCTTTTATTTTTAATCCGGCGGCGGTTGACTTCGAGAATCGTTTGGGTTAGGAGAAAGACCGGAATTTGCCGGTCATTCAAGTCGGGCATGAGCATCATTCTAAAAACGGAAAAATTGCGCGTTGAGTTCACCAGCGGTGAATTGCGCCAGACAACCAAAGTCGCGCTGGGCAGTCTCGATTTGGAGGTGAACGTCGGCGAAGTCTTCGGCTTTCTCGGACCGAACGGCGCGGGCAAAACCACGGCCATCAACGTCCTGCTCGGCTTCGTGCCACCGACCCGTGGCGCGGCGTATCTTTTTGGCATTGACGTGCGCCAACCCATTGCGCGCCAGCGCATCGGCTATTTGCCGGAGATGACGTATTACTACAAGTTTCTCACCGCCGAGGAGTTGCTCCGGTTTTACGCGCGCATCTTTGGCCTGCCGCGAACGGAAGCGGACAAGCGCATTGACCAACTGCTCAAGCTTGTTGAACTGGAGCAGGCGCGCAAACGTCCCATCAAATCCTATTCCAAAGGAATGCAGCAGCGCGTCGGCCTCGCGCAGGCGCTCATCAACAATCCCGATTTATTGATTCTCGACGAACCGACCAGCGGCCTCGACCCGCTGGGCCGCATGAAAGTCCGTGAAATCATCCAACGCCTGAAAAACGAGGGCAAGACGGTGTTCTTTTCGTCGCACGAGTTGGGCGAAGTGGAAACCGTTTGCGACCGCGTGGCCATCATCAATGAGGGCGAACTCAAGGCGACGGGGCGTGTCAGCGATCTCGTGACCCGGCACCAGGCTAATTTGGAAAAGGCCTTTCTGGACATCATCGGCTATCAAACACAATCCGCGTCATGAATACGATTTGGGCATTGGCCGGCATCGTCATCAAAGAGCTTTACCGCCGCAAGGATTTTTATGTTCTGTTCGTCCTCACGGCGCTCATCACCGTCGCCGCCGGCATGGTCAATTTTTTTGACGACCCGAAAATCGTGCGCTACGTCAAAGACATTTGCATGTTGCTCATTTGGATTTCGGCGCTGATCATCGCCCTCGTGACCACGGCGCGGCAGATTCCCGCCGAACGCGAAAGCCGCACCATTTTTCCGCTGCTGGCCAAGCCGGTCACGCGCGCGCAATTCATCCTGGGGAAATTTTTCGGCTGCTGGCTGGCCACCGGCATGGCGTTGCTCGTCTTCTACGTTTTCTTTGCCATCATCACCGGCTCGCGCGAACAGTACTGGCCGTGGCTGACCTATTTGCAAGCCATCTGGCTGCAATGGGCCATGCTCGCCGTGGTCATCGCCCTGTCGCTGCTCGCCTCGATCATTACCGCCGCGCCATCGTCCACCACGACGATTTGTTTCATCGCCGTTGCCGGCATTTTGCTGGTTGGGGGCCATTTGAACACGGTGGCGCTCCACCAACCGCAGCCGCTGCAAACCATTTTTTACACGATCTACTTTTTAATTCCCCATCTGGAATGGTTCGATATCCGCGACCGTGTGATTTATGACTGGGGTTTGGTGGACTGGCTGGATTGCGTGCTGGCGACGCTTTACGCGACGGCTTACACCGGACTGTTTTTGCTGCTCACCTGGCTTGGTTTCCGGCGCAAAAGTTTGAACACGTGATGAAGGCGTCCCCGTATCTGGTTCTGGCCCTGGTGCTGACGGTGTGCTTCACGCTGGCAACCGGCATGGAACTCCGTACCGGAATGAAGAGCAACCGTGCCAAATCAAACAATGTTTTCAGCGTGCTGCTCGGCGACGGACGGCAGCTGTTCGCGAACCAATTCTTCACCATGGCGGATGTTTATTATCACAGCGGCTATTACCCATCCGTTTTCGACCTGCGCGAAGAAGGCCCGGCGGAAATCGTCGCCGAAAGCCACGGCCACACCGACAGTCCGGAGGACGAACTAAAGGAGGACTTTCTCGGCAAACCGAAGGATTGGATTGACCGGTTCGGCCGCCATTTCCGCATCACCGAACATACTCATCTGGAACACAGCAATGAACGTGAAATTTTGCCCTGGCTGCGGCTGGCGGCGGAAATGAACCCGCAAAAGATTGATACCTATACCGTCGGTTCATTCTTTATGCGCACGCACCTCAACAAGCCGCGGGAAGCCGAAGCGTTTTTGCGCGAAGGATTGCGAAATAATCCGAACAGTTACGAAATTTTGTTCGAGTTGGGCCGGCTTTACGACGAAAATGATCACGATATCGGCCGCGCGCGCGACGTCTGGCAGCTTGCCCTCCGCCGCTGGCTGCAACAAGACCCCAAAACCCAAAAGGAAAACAAACTCGGCTTTGAGGAAATCACCGATCACCTCGCCCAGCTCGAACGGGACGCCGGCAACTGGCAGCAGGCCATCTATTGGTTTCAAGCCGCCCAGAAAGTTGCGCCGGACCCGAACGCCCTGCAACAGCGGATTGACGAAATCAAAAAGAAAATGGCGGCGCAACCATCCCCCACAAACAGCCAGCCGTAGTGAGGGCGCGTCCAAAAATTGCAGGAGCCGGCGTCAGGAGGCTCATTATTTTCGATTTACGATATGCGATTTACGCGGCGGGCGGGGATTGTAGAAGGACTCGTAAATCGCATATCGCATATCGTAAATTCAGTCAGAGCCTCGTGACCCCGGCGCCTACGGTTGAGATTGCGCTTTGTTTTTCGCGCGCCGCTCTGGTTTAATCGCCGCCATGAAAGCCCGGCAGGCAAAAATCTCGCGCAACACCAGGGAAACCCGCATCGCCGTCACCCTCAACCTCGACGGCAGGGGAAAATCCTCGGTCAAAACCGGCATCCCATTCTTCGACCACATGCTCACGCTCTTCGCGAAGCACGCGACGGTGGATTTGCATTTGCGCTGCCGCGGCGATTTGGAAGTGGACGCCCATCACACGGTCGAGGATTGCGGCATCGCGCTCGGCCAGGCGTTCACGCTCGCGCTCGGCGACAAAAAGGGCATCCGCCGTTACGGAGCGGGGTTTCATCCAAAAAACCCGTTCACCGGCGAAGCTTATGTGCCCATGGACGAATGCCTCGCGCGTTGCGTCATTGATTTTGGCGGGCGACCGCATCTGGTCTGGCGCGGACTGAACGAATTTGCCCAAAAGCGCGTCGCCAAATCCGAAAAATTCCAGGACCCGTCGAGCGCATTTCGGTTCGGCCTCGCCCGCGAATTTTTCCAGGCCTTCGCCAACGAAGCCCGCTGCAACCTGCACTTGGAACTGCTCTACGGCGACGAGCCGCATCACATCGTCGAGGCGCTGTTCAAGGCGTTTGCCCGCGCCACGGACGCGGCGTGCCGGCGCGACCCGCGCATTGCCGGCCAATTGCCGAGCACCAAGGGAAAATTGTAAAAAAGAAAACGCCCCGCGTTTTGGCGCAGGGCGTTTTTGTTTAACGGAATTTCAAGCGCCGACGCTCGCCAGTTCCTCGTTGTTTTCAACGTTCACAATCTTGAACTGTTCGGCGTGCATGCCGGTGTCGGCGCGGAATGACAGCTTGCCGAAGTAGCGTTTTTCCATCTCGATGAGATGTTTTTCGTCCTCGGTGCGGAGCCGTTCCAGCACGGTCGGATTCACCACGATGCGCAGTTGAAAATCCGACTCATCGCGCTCGCGCGTTTTCAAAATCTCCTGCAGCTTGCGCTGGATTTCCACGCTCATCGTCAACGTGCTTTTCACCTTGCCACGGCCTTTGCAGTACGGGCAATCGTCATACACCGCCGACCGCACGCTTTCGGTGTGGCGCTGGCGCGTCATTTCCATCAAGCCGAGCTGCGAAATGGGCAGGATGTGGGTCTTGGCCTTGTCGCGGCGCAGACCTTCCTTGACGCGCTGATACACGGACTGCTGGTCGCGGCGCGACTTCATGTCAATGAAATCGAGCACGATGAGTCCGCCCATGTTGCGCAGCCGGAGTTGGCGGCAAATTTCCTCGGCGGCTTCGAGGTTCACCTTCAGGATCGTGGCTTCCTGGTCGCGGCTGCCCTTGTGCCGGCCCGTGTTCACGTCAATCGCCACCAGCGCCTCCGTTTCGTCAATGACGATGTAGCCGCCGCTCTTCAAATGCACCTGGCGCGAGAAGGCGTTCTCCAATTGCTTGCTGATGTTGAACCGGTCAAAAATCGGCTGGGCGTCGGTGTAGAGCTTTACCTTGTCGGCCGAGCGCCGTGAAATCCTGGCGACCATCTCCCGCATCCGGTCGTGGGCTTTTTGATTGTCCACGACAATGCGTTCGACGTCTTCGGTCAAAAAGTCGCGCACGGTGCGCTCAATCAAATCCGGTTCCTGGAAAACGCACGTCGCCGGCGGCTGGTTCTTCATGCGCTCCTGCACGCCGCGCCACTCTTCGAGCAGCAACGCGAGGTCGCGGACGAAATAACGTTTCTGCTGGCCTTCGCCGGCGGTGCGCATGATGACGCCCATGCCATCGGGAATCGCCAGTTCGCGCAGGATTTTTTTCAGCCGCTTGCGTTCCTCCTGGTTTTCAATTTTGCGCGAAATGCCGCTTTGATCCGCATTCGGCAGCAGCACCAGATAACGTCCCGGTAAAACCAGGTTGGTCGTGATGCGCGGGCCTTTCGTGCCAATCGGACCTTTCGTGACTTGCACGATGATTTCACTGCCCGGCGGGTAAAGCCGCGGGATGTCCTTTTGCGTGATCTTTGGCCGGGCCGGCCGGCGGTCCCGCCCTGCGGGACGTTCGACGATTTCCACGCCACTGTCGAACTGGTTCGGCACGATGTCCCAATAATGCAGGAACGCATTTTTCTCGAAGCCGATGTCCACGAATGCGGCTTTGAGGCCGTCTTCGAGGTTGCGCACCTTGCCCTTGAAAATGCTGCCGACGAGGCGTTCCTCCGTGGTGCGTTCGATGTTGAATTCCTCCAACCGTCCGTCTTCGAGCACGGCGACGCGCGTTTCGAGCGTCTCGGCGTTGATGACGACTTCCTTGTGAGTTTTCTTCTCCGGCCGGATGAGCCGCTGAACCTTCTTCACGAGATTGGTCGCGGCGAATTTGATGGTGTCCAAAATGCCTTTGGGCTGTTCCGCCACGGGCACCGGCACGAAGGGTTTTTCCTCCTCCACGGGGGCCGGAGTTTCGATCTTTGACTCGCGGAATTCTTTTTTGTCCGCGCCGGAATCCGGCGTTTTGTTTTCCGGCGCTCCCTGCGGCGGCAGGCCGGCGGCGATGTTTTCGGCGCGCTCGATTTCGTTCGTGTGCCGTTTTTCGAACACGTGCTCCGCACCGCCCTGCTCCGTCACCACGTCGGCGCGAGCCTGGACGGCTTCGCGGTCGGGTTTTTGCTGGGTCTGGCCGAAGCCACCTTTGGGGCGGAAACGCATTCCGCGGCGCCGCCGTGAAAAATTGTTATTACTCATAGTCAGTATCCTTTTCGATGGATGTATATGTTTTGCATCAAGCCCAGTGCGATCAACGAGCACAGCACTGAAGACCCGCCGTAGGAAAGCAGCGGCAGTGGGACGCCCGTCACGGGCATGATGCGAATGTTCATGCCGATATTGATGAAGACGTGGCTGAAAATGAGCGTCACGACGCCCACCGCCACGAGTTTGCCCAGGCGGTCGCGCGCCTGGCCGGCGATTCTCAATCCCGTGAAGAGAATCACCGCATACAGCGCGATCACCATCACGCTGCCGACGAATCCTTCCTCCTCGGCAATCACGGAGAAAATGAAGTCGTTATGAGCCACTGCTCGCGGCAAATAACCGAGGGCGTTCTGGGTGCCCTGCCGCCAGCCTTTGCCCGCCAGCCCGCCGGAGCCGACGGAAATCAGCGCCTGCCGGACATTATATTCATCGTCCAGTTGTTGTTGTCGCAGGCGTTGCAACTCCGCCGGTGTGGCATTCGGCGGAGCAAAATGGGTGTAATCCCGTCCAAAATAAACCAGCAGCCGGTCGCGCTGATACGGCTGCATCGAAATCTGCCACCAGCCCGGCGGCATGAACAGCATGTCCGCCAAAAATAGCGCGGCCAGCAAGCCAACCGCGCCGACCAGCTGTAGCAGATATTCTTTGGGCGTGCCGGCAACGAACATCATTACCAAACCCGTTGGCAATAATACGAGTGCCGAACCCAAATCCGGTTCCTTCAAAATCAGCGCGAACGGCAGCAACAAAAGCCCGATGCCTTTCCAGAAAATTGACGGCTGCCGCAATTCATCCTCCGGCCGGCTCAAGAAATGCGCCATCGCCAGAATGAACGCGAGCTTGGCGAATTCACTCGGTTGAAATTGGAAAAATCCCAGATCAATCCACCGCCGCGCGCCAAAGCGCATCGAGCCGATGTGCGGAATCATCACGGCGACCAGGCAAAAGATCGTCGCCCAATACGCCACAAACGACCAGCGCGACAGCGTGTGATAGTCCACCAGACATAACGCCGCGCCCGCGCCGATGCCGAGCGCATACCAGACGATCTGCCGCACCCAGCTTTGGTCATACCACGGCAGCGTCGTCGCCGTTGCATTCGCCATCGTGGCGCTGTAAACGAACGCCGTGCCAATCAGCATCAAACCGGCCAGCACGGCCAGTTGCAACCGGTCGATCTTTCGGTGCGGTTCGTTGATGGGAACGTTGATCATTTTAATTCGCCGGTCCTTCGCGGCGCGCCGCCGCCAGGCCGGGTGCGTCCGGCTCTTCGCTTTTCAAAATTGCCTCGTAAATGTCATGCGCGATTGGCGCGCAGGTCGGGCCGCCATAAGTGCCGCTTTCGACCATGACCACGACGGCGTAGCGCGGATTTTCATACGGCGCAAACGAGGCAAACCAGGTGGTGCGGTCAATCTCCTGGTTCCGCGAGTTCATTACCTGTCCCGTGCCGGTCTTCCCGCAAATCTGTAGACCGGGCACTTGTGCGGCCTGCCCGGTGCCTTCTACGGTTTCCGCCAGCATCGCGTCGCGCAAAATTTTCAAATTACGGGCGCTGACGCCGAGATGATCTCGCACGAGGCCGGTCGAGAAATTGGTCATGGCTTCGCCGGAAGCCGGGTCCTGCGGCTCGATGCGCTCGACCAGCCGCGGCCAGAGAACCGTGCCGCCGTTGGCGATGGCCGCATACGCGACGGCCATTTGCATCGGCGTCACGGCCATTTCACCCTGCCCGAAACAAATGTTTGCCGAGTCGCCATCACGCCAGTCAGGGCTTTGCACCTGCTTCAACGTCGGGAAAATACCCTTCGTCTCTTGCCGCGTCGGCAGGCCGGTGCGTTCGCCAAAATGAAATTTCTCGGCCATGCGAACTACATTCTCAATTCCCGTGCGCAGGCCGACGGTGATGAAATAGGTATTGCTGGAGAAAATGATGGCGCGCCGGAGATTGTATTGGCCCGGCGGTGCCAGATCCGCGATGTGCCGCCGCCCGACATAGACATAACCCGGATTGTCAACAAGAGCGTCCGGATCCAAGCCGGCCTGGAGGGCGGCCAGCCCGACGATGGGTTTGAAAATCGAGCCGGGCGCGTAATTTTCATAAGTCGCGCGATTGGATTGCGGACGCAATTTCGGATCGTTCATCCACGCCGGTTCGTTGGAGGAATAATCCGGGTTGATGGCCGGCGACGAAACCATCGCCAGCACGTCCCCCGAGCGCACATCCATCACGACGATCGCCGCGCGCGCGTCCGCGCCCCGATGCGCCGCCAGCGAACGTTCCGCCGCCTGCTGGATGTCGAGGTCAAGTGTCAGCACGACGTTGTGGCCCGGTTCCGGCTGGCTCCACACGTTTTCGGTCTGGCGATAGCCGAGATTGTTGACGAGCACGGCCTCCGCGCCCGCGCGTCCGTGCAATTGCGCGTCGAACCCGGCTTCGATGCCGACCGCGCCGCGATAATCCGGCAGCCGATACGAGAAAAAGGCGTCTTCGCCCTCTGACGAACTGTCATCGCGCAGCACATAACCGAGCAAATGCGCCGCCGTTGTGCCAAACGGATAAGAGCGAACAGGCTGCAAGTCCAAATCCACGCCCAGGCCGCCGGGATATTGCTCCTCAAAGCGCGCGATTTGCATCTCATTGAGATTGGGCAGCAACGGATACGGCAGCGCGAGCCGCGTATCGTAGTGGCGTTTGAACGTCGCCGGATCGAGCACCAGCGGCTGGCCGAGCCGCTGGCCGACCTGTTCCACCACGCTGTCCGCCACTTGAAAACGCGTTTGTTCACGAAGCTGTTTCAATTGATCGGTCGCGAGCGAGAATTGCTTTCGTTCGGCTTTGGTCAGCGACCGGCCAAGTTGTTTCTCCTGCGCGGCAATGCGCTGTTTCTGGCCGGCCCGCGCCTGCGCGATGGCCGCACCGTAAGCGGCGTCGAATTGCCGGCGCAAATCATCGAGGTAAAGGCTGAGGCTGTAGCGCGGACGATTTTCAGCCAGCACCCGGCCGTTGCGGTCGAGAATTTTCCCGCGCACAGCAGGGATGCGGACGGTGCGATACGACTGCGTCTCCAAATGGCTTTCATATTTGCGCGCGGAAACGACCTGCACCCACCACAGGCCGGCCAGTAAAACAAACAGGCCGCCCGCCAGCGCCACCGCCAGGAGGCGGAGCTGCGGATCGTTCTTTTTCAGTTCGTCAAAAATCAGCATGGGAACGGAATGGGATGATGGAGCAATGGAGTGATGGAGAGATGGGAAAGACACCAGAGGCTGGCTTCCAATACTCCATTACTCCAACACTCCATCACTCCGTTTTGGGTTATTCCGTGTTTCATATTCATATTCTTCCCCGACGGATTTCCCGGTCGGGACGGAAACCAGGTTCAATTCTCGGCTGATAGCCGAGCGAGCGATTGCACCAATTGAACAGCGCAAAAACAAACGGCGTCGCCGCCGCGCCGCCCGCGGTCATCACCAGCCATTGCCAGATCGAACCCCAGCCCAGCAGGGGTTGTTTCCCGGCGGTCAACAAAAGCAAAATGGACAGCACCGGCACGATGGCGCTGGCCATGGTGCCGAGGACGAGTTGCGCGAACGACAGCTCGCGCAAAATCAAGTCGCGCCGCAGATAAATCACGAATCCGACGGCAAAAAGCGGCAGGATGCTGATCCCGAGCGGATTGGCCGACAGCGCGTCGAACCATAAACCGCCCAGCACGGCGAGCAATGAGACCGTTGCGATGTCCTCGTTCAACGCTGCATAAACCATCAGCACCGGCAGCAAATCCACCTGCGCGCCGAGCCAGCGGTGCAGGACGGGAAGCGTTGCTTCGCCAAACACCGCTAGAAACGCGGCGGCCAGAATCAGAATGGTCCGAAACACGTTCATCAATTGGGTCGAGGGTCGAGAGACGAAAGTCGAGGGCGCAAGAGCGTTTTGGCTCTCGACTCTCGACGTTCGACTCTCGATTGATTTTTCATGGAAACAAAACCCAGACTTGTTCGAGCGCTCCGAGATTCGCCGAAAGTTTCACACGCGCCTCGGTGTAAAGGCCAAATTCAACCGGGCGCGAATCCACCACCTGGCCGACAGGAATGCCTTTGGGAAAAACGCCGCCGAGGCCGCTGGTGATGACGTTCTGGCCGGGTTTCAAACTGGCGCTGCCGGAAAGATAGGTCAAATCCACGAGCGAAGTATCCAGCGGGCCGCTCGCGCTGACGATGCCCATGTCGTGCGCCGGATTTTCAACGAGCGCGGAGACGTGGCAATTCGGGTCGCCCATCAAAACAACTTGCGAGCGCGTGAGACCGACGGATGAGACGCGGCCGACCAGACCTTCGGCGGTGAGCACGGGCAAATTTTCCCGGAGCCCGTCGCGGCTGCCGAGGTCAATCTGCACGGTGCGCCACCAATTGGCCGGGTCACGCATGACGACGTTGGCGAGTTTGAGTTTCCACGGCGCCTGCTGCTGCCAGCCGAACAGCGAACGGAGCTGGTCGTTTTCGCGCGCGATGGCGGCAGTCTGGATGGCCTGGGCCTTGAACTGTTCATTTTCCCGCCGAAGCCGGTCAATTTGTTGGAACAATTCGCGCCGGGGCAGGACGCTGTCGGCCAAATCGGCGGGAAGTTGTTGGCTGGTGTTGGCCAGCCCGAACAGCGGCAAAAACAAACTGCCGATGGTGAGCTTGAGATGGGCGGTCACGCGCGGCGGCAGGCTGAAAATCAGCAGTGCCAGCAGCGTCACCGCGCCAAGCGCGAGATAATTTTTTTTCCTAAACATCCTGCAACTCCCGACAAACGTGTCGGGGCGCGCAGGCGAACGCGCGGGCCTTCACCCCGCCAGGCGGGGCTTCGGCCACGCAAAGGCGGGAAATCAATATTTGGCGTTGGTCGCGACGCGCTTGAGGAATTCGATTTCCTGCAAGACGCGGCCGGTGCCTTCGGCAACGGCGCTCATGGGGTCGTCCGCGAGGTGGACCGGCAAGCCGGTTTCCTCGGCCACCAGCCGGTCTATGCCGCGCAACAGCGAGCCGCCGCCGGCCATGACCAGGCCGCGATCCACAAGGTCGGCGGCGAGTTCGGGCGGACAGCGTTCCAGCGTGAGGCGGACGGACTCCAAAATGCTCGACAGCGGTTCTTGCAACGCTTCGCGAATTTCCTCGGAACGAATGGTTAAGGTTTTGGGCAGGCCGGAACCCAGGTCGCGGCCTTTGACATCCATGGTCAATTCCTGTTCCAACGGAAACGCGGAGCCGATGCGTATCTTGATTTCTTCCGCGGTGCGTTCACCTATCAACATGTTGTAGGCGCGTTTCATGTGCGCAGTGATCGTTTCGTCAAATTCGTCTCCGCCCACCCGCAGGCTGCGGCAGAAGACGATCCCCGCGAGGGAGATGATGGCGATTTCGCAAGTCCCGCCGCCGATGTCCACGATCATGTTGCCCGCCGGCTCATGCACCGGCAAACCGACGCCGATGGCTGAGGCCATCGGTTGCTCAATCAAATACACCTCCCGCGCGCCGGCGTGGGTGGCGGAATCTTTGACGGCCCGTTTTTCCACTTCCGTGATGCCCGAAGGCACTGCGACCACGACTCGTGGCGCAATCAATTTGCGATGGTGAACCTTTTGGATGAAGTGGCGGAGCATGGCCTCGGTGATTTCGAAGTCGGCGATCACGCCGTCTTTCATGGGCCGGATGGCCACGATGTTGCCGGGCGTGCGGCCCAGCATTCGTTTGGCTTCAGCACCGACGGCCAGCACGTTGGTCGTGCCCGCCTGAATGGCTACAACCGAAGGTTCGCGCAGGACGATTCCGCGGTCCCGCACGTAGACGAGGCAATTGGCTGTGCCCAGGTCTATTCCAATATCGTTGGAAAACAGGCTTTTGAATTGCGCAAACATGAATTTGCCTAACGCCGCACAGTTAATCCATTACGTCCAAAAAGGTCAAGCAGCGAATAAATGGCCTGCCAGGTCGAAGCTCGAAGCGCATCACGGAACGACAGCTTCAGCCCCCCTTCGCGTTGCACGCTACGGCGCGGCAGTCTTCGCCCTGCGCTGCGCTTCGAGCGAAGACTGGTGCCAGCGACTGGAATCGAACCAGTGACCTCGGGCTTATGAGTCCCACGCTCTAACCAACTGAGCTACGCTGGCAACCGAGACCGGCATTACATTCTGCGCACAAACCGCGCACTGTCAAATCTGAACCATGCCCGCCGAAAACCGGCTTGGACAAAAAGCTGAACGCCTCTAAGCTCATTTGGTCAGGGTTTCAAGTCCAGCGCGGCCCGATTTGGGGAACGCTGGCCAGTTTGCCGGACTAAAATATGAACAAAAATCCAGCATCGCGTTTTCAGAAAAAACCGCGCTCGCGCTATGGCTTCCTCGTGTTCTGTTCTGTATCGCTGCTGGCCGCCTTCACCGTTTTGCGTCTCGTGTTGCTGCTTCAATTCGGCCCGCCTTCCGCCGCGCCCTGGAACATTCTGCTGGCCTTTGCCGCCGGCTTTTACCGCGACGTCATCGCCGCGCTGTGGTTCATGCTGCCGCCGCTGTTTTGGTGTTTCATCGTCGGCAACCGCCCGTTCGCGTCGCTCATCCACCGCCTCTGGTTCCGGTTTTTCATGACCCTGCTCTGGGCCGTGCAGGTGTTTTTGCTCGCGGCGGAATTTTATTTCTTCGCGGAATTCAAATCGCGCTTCAATCCCGTCGCCGTGGACTATCTGATTTATCCGCGCGAGGTGTTCATCAACATCTGGGACGCCTATCCCGTCCCGGCGGTCGTCGCCGGCTGCCTGTTCATCGGCGCGGCGTGGACGTGGCTGGCAGGGCGATTGTTCAAAACAATGTGGATGAAGCCGGTCTGGATCGGAACGCGGTTTCTCTGGTTCGCCAGCGCGTTGATTTTGTTTGCCGGCCTGAGCCGGACGGCCAATTTGAATCCGCCGCACGTCAGCGAAGACCGCACGCTCAACGAAATTGCCAACAATGGCGCGCTCTCCTTTTTCGCCGCCGCGTGGACGCGCAATCTCGATTATCCCACCTTTTACAAAACCCTGCCGCGAGATGAAGCCTACGCCCGCGTGCATCGCCTGCTGGCCTCGACCAATGCGACCTTCATCGGCGATAATTTCAGCATCGAACGAAAAATTTCCGGCGATCCCAATCGCCCGCGCTTGAACGTCGTGATTTTGCTCGAAGAGAGCCTCGGCTCGGAATTCTGGGGCTGCCTCGGCCGCACGAACACGCTGACGCCGGAAATGGACCGGCTCGTCACGCAGGAAGGCCTATTGTTCGACAACATTTACGCCTCCGGCAACCGCACCGTGCGCGGCATGGAAGGCGCGCTGTCGTCGTTCCCACCGCTGCCCGGCGATGCGATTGTGCACCGCGACCGCTCCGAAAACGTCGAGACCATTGCGCGCGTGCTCAAGCGCGACGGCTATGACACGCTGTTCCTCTACGGCGGGCACGCCATGTTCGACAACATGAAACCGTTCCTGGCCGCCAATGGCTATGACCGCATTGTGGATCAAAAGGATTTTCCCAATCCGGCCTTCGTGACCGTCTGGGGCGTGAGCGACGAGGATTTATACGCGGGCGCCATCCGGCAATTCTGCGCCTTGAGCCAGACCCACAAACCGTTCTTCGCCACCCTCCTGTCAGTGTCGAACCACAAGCCTTACACTTATCCCCAGGGCCGCATTCCCGAAAACCCGAATGGCACACGCGACAACGTTGTCAAATACACCGACTGGTGTCTCGGCCAGTTTTTCAAGGCCGCGAAACAGGAGGCATTTTGGACGAACACCATTTTTGTCGTCGTGGCCGACCATGGCGCGCGGGTCTATGGCAGCCAGGACATCCCGATTTTTTCCTACGAAATCCCGCTCGTGATCCTCGGCCCGGCGGTCGCGCCCCAACCGCAACGCCTCCCCGCGCCCGGCTGCTCGTTGGACGTGCCGCCGACGATTCTCGGCCTGATTGGCCGTCCCTATGAAAGCCTGTTTCTGGGACGCGACCTTTTGCACGACCCGCCGGACACATTCCATGCCTTGCTGAATCACAACCGCGACATCGGGATGTTCGCCCATGACCGGATGGTCGTGCTGGGTCTGCAAAAAAAGGTCGAATTCTATGCCGGGAACCAGCACGCCGTGAATTTGGAACTGACGCCACAGCCCACGCCGGAAGATTTGGAACTGGAGAAAAATGCCGAGGCCATTTTCCAAGTGGCGGATGAACTCTACATGAACCGCCGCTACCACCTTGATCCGTGAACTGGGGTTGCCCTTCAGGTTGTTGTTCTGGGGTCTGACTCCGCGAATGC
>Ga0116127_1001354_pt1 | contig 15101 bp, 17 predicted proteins | sample June2015DPH_16_1_FD_89731 | JGI IMG/M metagenome (GOLD analysis project Ga0116127, IMG submission 89731) | Peatland microbial communities from SPRUCE experiment site at the Marcell Experimental Forest, Minnesota, USA - June2015DPH_16_100 | ecosystem: Environmental > Terrestrial > Soil > Wetlands... | reverse complement strand
GGTAAATCGTAAATCGTAAATTTCACGGGCATTTGCTTTGGAAAAAGAAACCGCCTGCCTTCTGCCGAAACAGAGCGCAGGCGAATAAATATCGGAAAGCTACTTCTTTTTCTTGCGGGTTGCCGCCGCCGCCTGGGCGGCCAGGGTCTTGGCGGCACGTTGCTGGAATTTGTCCACGCGGCCGGCGGTGTCCACGAACTTCTGCTGGCCGGTGTAGAACGGGTGGCACACGTTGCAAATGCCCACGATGATTACGGGCTTGGTGGAGCGGGTCTTGATCTCATTGCCGCAGGCGCAACGGATTTCCGCGTCCACATATTTCGGATGAATGTCCGTCTTCATAAAAAAGGGCTGCAAACCTATCAGGAAATCGCCGGATGACAAGAGGGAATTTGATTTAAAGAACGGATTGATTTTCGTCTGCTGATTGATTAATGTATCTGCAATGAACGGCATGAGCGAATACTGCAAAGACGCGCTGAAACTGGCGGTGGTAAAAAAACTCGGCGCGGGCGAGGGATTTTCTGCAAAAATCCCCGGTTTTGCCGGTCTGGTTGTGTTTGCTCCGACGCGCGCCGAAGTGATGAATGAATTGAAATCCGCGCTGGAAGGCTGGGTGGAATTGTCGCTGGCGCGTGGCGATGGTTTGCCGGCGCTGCACGATTTGGCCGTTGTCGCTTAACCAGCCGAAAGCCAGTCTTCGCGGCTGATTTCCGTTTCCCTCAAAATTTCACTGACCATTCCCACACCCAAAACTCCGCCGTGCGGATTGGGAATCGGCAGTTTCATTGCGCCGCGAACCATGAACTCATGCTTGCCGCCTGAAACCGGGCCGTCCCATCCGAGATTTCGGAGACGCTTGATCAATTCCCGCCGCGTTATGGGTGTCAATCGCATATAATTTCCCCCTAAATTCGGTATTCAACTCACCCGTAAAAATTGCGGGTTTGAGTCTTACTAAGAGGCTTTTATTTTTTTATGACATTCGGATGCAAGATTTATTTCTAATTTTTTCGGGTGGTAAAATTGACGCGCCTAAAATTGGATGTTTTAATAGCGGCAAATTATGGAGCTAAATGAAAGGGCATGGGCAAAGTCGTTGGCTGAACGTCTCGTCAGAGACTTGTCAGGATACGGAAAAAACGAATCCACGATTGCCGTGACGGACGGCAAAAAACTTCCTTACAAGTGCGAGATTTACAAATATTCCGGCGACGACAAAGCAGAGCCGGACGTGTCCAATTATGAAACTGATTTGCTGGTCAGCGATAAATGGAGCGACGGTCGGTGGGTGCCTCGTGTGGTGGTCGAATGCAAGCTGGCCATCACCACACATGACTCGCTGACGTACAGTGCAAAGGCAGCGACGCATAAGCATGTCCACCCTTATTTACGCTACGGGATTCTTGTTGGCAATTTAAAGAATCAGGCGCTGCCAGGACGACTGGTAAAGCACGGGGCGGATTTTGATTTCATGCTGAGTTGGGAAGAGCAAGACCCCAGCAACAATGAATGGCAGCACTTTTGCGACCTGCTGCGGCAAGAGGTGGACGCGTCGAGAGAATTGCAGGAGATGTTCACAACCAACCGTTCATCACAGCGCAAGCGGTATCATTCACTGCATCGCAAGCTTGTTTTGGCGTAAGTAATTTCAAATTAAGACACCGCTTAAATTTTGACTACACCCCGCCAATCCACTTGCGGTCCTCCCAAACGGCCTTGAGGGAAGTCAGGTTGCGGGAATCAAAAACGTTTTTCGCCGCCGAAATCAGCCTGCCTTTTTTTAAATTGTTGAAGGCGTCGCTGGCGCTGATGGCGACGAATTGCAGCACGCTCGGGTCGCGGTAACAGTCAATCATGCAGCGGGTGCAGCCGTCGCGAATGAGTTTTGAGTCATCCCACTCGTGCACTTTGCACATGGGCTTCTCCCAGAAATGACAGCGGTAAAGGTCCAGTTTCCAGTCGAGGTAAAAATATTTGTGCCCGCCGAGGCAGCCGAACTTCTCCTTTTCGCCACGCAGATGCCGCTGCATTTCGGTCAGCGATTCTGCCGGATTGACAACCGGGAAACGGCTGCGCTGTTTCATCCGTTTGATTTTCTCAAACACCTCAATCAACTCATCCTTTGAGTAATTGACCAGCCCGCTGTCACTGAAGCTGAGATAGCTGCTGGCCAGCGAAGTCAAGGGGTAACTGAACGTGCAGCTTTTGAAGCCCAGGGTTTCGAGAAATTCCGGGAGCCGGTCATAATCGTCAATCAACCGGCTCGCCGTGATGCTGGCCGTGGTCTGGATGCCGGCCGAGTGGAAGAATTCGTTGGCGCGTTTGATTTTCCTGCAGACATCCGGCAGGCCGCGGTTCTTCTCGTGTTTGGAAACATTGTGCGCGTCAATGGACATGATCACGCTGCTCAGGCCGTCCCTGGCGAGGCCGCGCATATTTTCCTCAGTCCAAAGCCCCCCGTTGGTGCAAATCATCGGATGAATCCCGCGCTCCGCCGCGTAGCGCGTCATGGCACGCAAATCGCGATGCACCATCGGTTCGCCGCCAACGAACAACAGATAGCCGATGTGATTTTTGACGGCGATGTCAATGACGTCGCGCGTCTCCTGCAATGTCACGCTGTGCCGGGCTTTGGGATCAAACTTGGAGCGGGCAAAACCACAGAAATCACAGTCCGCATTGCAAATGTTCGTGACGGCAAACTGGAGATAGCCCGGTCCGCCATGATTAAGCACTTCGGCGGCAATTTTGAGCACGCCCTTCTTTGGCCGCATGACCGGCTTGGAAAGGTCTGATGCCGGCGCCGCCGGAGGACCGGCTGCGACAACACGCGGAGTGGTTTCAACTGAAACGTTGTTCATTACGAATTACGACATCTTGCGGGCAGGAAATGTTGCGGGCAAACCTTCTTTCTTTGCAAAAATTGTTATTAATGATTTTCCCTTTGCGCGAATGGCATGTAAAGTTTAATGTTTTTTCCGGTTTGTCCGATGGTGTAACGGTAACACAGCGCCCTTTGGAGGCGTTATTCATGGTTCGAATCCATGTCGGACAGCCAAACAATCACTTCACATTACCCGTCGAGTTCCGATTCGCAAGCACTGCAAGTTTCGGCCTCGGTTGACAAATCGTTTCCTTCGCCAGCCCCGCCACACCGCTTCAACCAAACCATGAGGATGCTGATGTCCGCAGGCGACACCCCGGAAATTCGGGCCGCCTGACCGATGGAAGTTGGACGAATTTTTGAAAGTTTCTGGCGGGCTTCAAGGCGCAAGCCTGGCACCGACGAAAATTCAAAAGAGTCAGGAATTTGCTTGTCCTCCAAGTTTTTGAATTTCTCAACTTCCGTCTCCTGCCGTTCGATGTAACCGGCATATTTGATGGCAATCTCAACTTGCTGAATTACTTCCTCGGACAGAGCGTCATTGCGATTCGGCAGATCTTTGTAGCCAACTTCAGGTCTGGAGAGTACTTTCGCCAAAGAGTTGTTTACATAATACGTTGAATATAAACGGCTTAATTCGTTTAATGTGGCTTTCTGTTTGGAGCAAAATTTTGAATACTTACGTTCGGGTAAAAGACCGATTTCATGTCCAATGTCTGAAAGCCTCATATCAGCGTTGTCTTGACGGAGCAAAAGCCGATATTCAGCGCGTGATGTAAACATACGGTAAGGTTCAGTTGTGCCTTTAGTAACTAAATCATCAATCAGGACTCCAATATACGCCTGATCGCGCCGAAGGATGATTGGATCGAGGGAATTGACTCTTCTGGCTGCATTAATGCCGGCGATGATTCCCTGACCGCCAGCCTCTTCATATCCGGAGGTTCCGTTGATTTGTCCGGCTAAAAACAGATTCTTGCAAGCCTTAGTTTCCAAGGACGGCAGTAATTGTGTTGGGTAGGCGAAATCATATTCCACAGCATAGGCTGGACGCATGATTTCAGCGTTTTCGCAGCCTATAATTGTCCTGACCAATTCCACTTGGACTTCAAACGGCAGACTTGTTGAGAAGCCGTTGACGTAGAATTCGTCAGTTTCAACCCCCTCCGGCTCAAGAAAAATTTGATGCCGCTCCTTTTCGGGAAACTTCACAATTTTATCTTCAATTGACGGGCAATATCTTGGCCCTATTCCTTCAATAGTGCCTGAATACAAAGGAGATTTGTGTAGGTTTGAGCGGATTATTTCTGCGGTCTTTTGTGTAGTAAATGTTATGAAGCAACTCAATTGGCCATTGATTTTATCTAGGATTGATCTTGGCGGGTATTTCCCGGCGGAACGGCCACTGCCAAACAAATTTTTGGCCGATTGTTCCATGTGGAACAAATCATCCTTCCAGAATGTGAAATAAGGAACTGGCTCGTCGCCCGATTGAGTTTCTGTTTTGGAGAAATTAATTGAGCGTCTCAGAAGTCGTGGCGGAGTTCCGGTTTTTAGCCGGCCAAGCTCAACGCCGATTTCTTTAAGTGACGTTGACAGGCCTAATGCGGCCAAATCGCCAGCTCGTCCGCCAGGCTGCTGGTTCGATCCAACATGCATCAATCCCCGAAGAAATGTCCCCGTCGTTATTACTATTGTCTTTCCGATGTACTGGACTTCAAGGGTGGTTTCGACTCCAAAGGCTTCCCCGTCCTTGTGAAGAATTTTTGCCGTTTGTCCCTGCTTTAAATCTAAATTGGGTTCCGATTCACAGACCCATTTAAGCCGAAATTGATAAGCCTTTTTGTCGCATTGAGCTCTTGGTGCCCAAACCGCCGGACCTTTTTTTGTGTTCAGCATCCTGAATTGCAACCCGGTCATGTCTGTGGCCTTGCCCATTTCTCCCCCCAAGGCATCAATTTCGCGCGCCAGATGCCCCTTGGCGAGTCCGCCGATGGCAGGGTTGCAAGACATCTGTCCGATGGAATCTGCATTCATGGTGAGCAGCAAAGTTTGACAGCCCATTCTGGCAGCAGCCAATGCGGCTTCAATCCCGGCGTGACCGGCACCGACAACAATGACGTCGTATTGTTTTGAATAAACGAACATTAGAAATTAAATTATAGCATATTTCCGCTTTAATATGCTGTCATCAAACAATTTACAAATTATTCTTTCCTGATTTGTGGATAGATATTCGCATATTTTGAAGATGTGTTCAACGTCATCTTCCGCGCCAATTCCTTTGGAGATTTCTTCAACACTAAACTCCGCGTCGGGTTGTTTGGAGAGAAAATCCAACACCTTGCGCTGTGTTTCAATCACCTTACCGGCGGCCTTCTTGCCAGCCTCGACACCAGGTTGGTGGTAGGCATTGATGTTGATTAATGAGGCGTAAAGGCCGACAGCCCGCTCAAACAATGCGATGAGCATTCCAACCACAAAGGGAGAAACTTCTTTGACTGTGATGGTGACGGATTCCCTGTCCTTTTCAGCGAGTGCTTGGCGGGTTCCCAGAAAAAATCCGTGAAGATAATCCCCGGATGTCACTTTGGATTCAACCTCCAAGCTTTTGTTTTTTCCATCCTTCAAAACCTCTATAAAGGCGACAAAGAAATTGTTCAGTCCATCCCTAAGCTGTTGAACATATGAGTGCTGATCTGTTGCCCCTTTATTTCCGAGAACCATAATTCCCTGATTGACCACAGTTCGATTCAAATTTTGCTCTTTTCCGAGTGATTCCATCACGAGTTGCTGGAGATACTTTGAAAACAGCTCTAAACGGTCTTTGTAGGGTAAAACGACCATGTTTTTGGTTCCTTTACCGTTACCTGACTCGTACCAAGCCAGTGCAAGCTGGGCTGCTGGGTTGACTTTAACGTTAGACAGCCTTGTAGCTTTGTCGCATTCACAAGCTCCTAAAATTAAATTAGTTATGTCAATTCCTTGTAAAACGGCTGGTAATAACCCGACCGCTGATAACTCGCTGGTTCGACCACCAACCCAATCCCACATTGGAAATCGCGTTAACCATTTATTCTTCATGGCGTGCTTATCAAGTTCGCTGCCGTAAGTGGTAATGGCGGCGGCGTGTTGTCCGAAATGAAGGCCTGCGTGCTTGAAAGCATTTTCCGCTACCAGCATTCCGTTGTGGGTTTCCCTGGTGCTGCCGGACTTGGAAATGATAATGCAAAGGGTTTTGTCCAGATCGGATCCAATTGTAGCAAGAACCCTGTCCATGCCGTCCGGGTCGGTGTTGTCAAAGAAAAAGGGCTTGAGCTCGTCGGTACGCGGATCACCCAAAGCGTGGGCGACGAATTGCGGCCCCAGCGCCGACCCGCCAATACCAATCAAAAGGTAATTTTTGAACGCCCCGCCAGCACCGTGAATTTTACCCGCGTGAATTTTAGCCGCGAAATCCTTGATTCGGGCGACGGTATCTTCAATTTCCTTGCGAATTTCCGGCGATGGCGCGAGCAACGGGTTCCGCAGCCAATAATGTCCCACCATCCGATTTTCATCCGGATTGGCAATGGCCCCAGATTCGAGCGCTGCCATGTTGGCGAACGCCTTTTGCATTTGCGGTTCCATCGCCGCGAAGAATGTGTCATCCACATTCATCCGGCTCAAATCCACGGCCAGCCCAAGCTTGGGAAACTCAGTGTAATACTTTTGAAATCGCTCCCACCATTCCAGCTTTGAGTAATTCATAAAATTGGAAACTCCGTCGAATAAACTCGACGGTAACGTCTGGCAAGACAATAGCGTGTACGGCCGAATTCGCAATGAGCGGAATCTGGAAAATTAGGGCGCTGAATTACACCCGAAGTTTCAGGCAATCTACAGGAAGTCAGTCAGCCTCGCACCTTGCTTATTTCACCGGTAAAGTGATGCGAATGGTCGTACCGGAACCAATTTGTGACTTGATTCGGACATTTCCATGATGTGTTTCGATAATGCGGCCAACGATGGCCAAACCCAATCCTGTTCCCTGGGCCTTCGTTGTACTCAAAACTGCTGTAAAGGCACGTTCTTGAACTTCCTTGCTCATGCCGCCACCGGTGTCCTTGAATTCCACCGTGACGTGCGTTGCCCGCGGATTGCTCCGCGGCAAACGGATGGCTTTGGACTCGACCGTGAGTGTCCCGCCGCCTGGCATGGCCCCGGCGGCGTTGAGGATCAAATTCAGAAACGCCTGTTCCAGTTGCGGTGCATCACCCATCACGACCGGCAAATCCGGTTGCAATTGACGGACCAGGCGGATGTTTTGATTCGCCAGCTTGTGCCGCACAAGTAATCCAAGCTCGTCCACCAATTCATTCAAATTCACTGGCGCAAGCTTGGGCTCGGTTGTGCGCGCAAACGCGAGAATCTGCTCGACGATCTTGTTCAGGTGCTCGATTTTCGCGTCAATGATCCGGGCGTCCTTCGCGCGCGGGTCGCCGTCCGGAAACTTCAAATCCAGCGAATGATACAGCAGCTTCATCACCGTGAGCGGATTGCGGATTTCGTGTGCGACCTCGGCGGCCAGCAGGCCGAGCGCGGAGAGTTTTTCGTTCTGCCGCAACTGTTCCTCGACGTCCACGACGCGCTCATAAAGCCGCGCCTTTTCAATCGCAATCGCCGACAGCTCGGCCAGCGCGCTCAAAATGCTGATTTCCTCGTTGGAAAAACTATACGGACGGCCCGTGTAAATGCTCAACGTACCGATCGCCTGGCCGGCAAAGATCAGCGGCACGCTCAGCAGCGAAACCAATCCTTCGCACCGCGCGACTTCGACATGCTGATAACGGCTCGACTCCTGGACGTTGGTGACCTGCATCGGTTTTTTGCGGCGTACCACGACGCCGAGCAGGCTGTCGCCGACGGCTAATCGCGGTTTGTTGATGTAGGCTTCGCCCGCACCGTAGCTGGCGCGCAAATCGAGCCACTCGCGGCTTTCGTCCAGCATCATCAGCGAGCACGTCCGCGCGTGCATCAACACGCCCGCTTCGCGTGTGATGGCCTGTAACGCTTCGTCAAGATTCAACGTGGAGTTGATCGTCCGGCTCACACTGGCAAGGGATTCGAACAAATGCGCCTTCAGTCGCAATTGCTCATAGAGCCAGGTGTTTTGAATCACCTTGGCCGCTTGCACCGCCAGTTCCTGAAGCAATTCCTGATCTTCCGTGGTGAAGGCGTCCGCGCGATCTGAATCCATGTTAAGCACGCCGCGCGTTTCACCGTTCACTTCCAGCGGCACGGCCAGTTCCGACCGCACACTGCGACGCGCCATCACGTAGCGCGGGTCCTGCGTCACGTCGCCGACGCGCGCGGGTTTGCCGGTGCGCGCAACCCAGCCGGTGATGCCTTCACCAACGCGCAATTTGAGCCGCGTTGCCGCCGACGGCAGGTTTTGCGACGCGTGGATTTCCAGAAAGCCCGACGTGGGATTGATCAAGACCACCGAGCCGCTCGACGCGTGCATCAGCCGCACCGCTTCGCTTACGATCAATTGCAGCGCTTCCTGGGGTTCAAGCGTGGAATGAATGACATTGCTCACTTGATAGAGCAATTGCAGCCGCTCGTAACGCGACATCCGTCTGGAATGCTCGTCACTCACAATCGAAACTCAAATTCATCGCACCCGCGCCGTCAGCACCAGGCCCGTCGTCCCAAAAATCATATTGGGCAGCCAGGCCGCCAGCCATGCGGGTAGATGGCCGGCGGAGCCCAGCGCGAGACTCACCTGTTGAATTACAAAATAGGCGAAGCAAATGAAAATGCTGCCGGCCACGCCGACGAAAAGATTCCGGCGCCCCGAAGCCGCGCCAAACGGAATGGCGATGAGCACCACAACCAGACACGTCCAAGGCGCGGCCAATCGCCCGTGTAATTTGGTGAGCAGCCAACTTGCATCCGCCCGCGGCAAATTCGGATTTAACCGCAAATGATTATAAATGACTTTGAGCGGAATATCCGCCCGGCGGGAATTGCGGAGGTTCCGATAGCTGCCGATTTTGATCTCGTCCTCAATTTCCGCCGGTTTTTCGGTGAATTCCGGCATCGCCAGCGCATTTGTTTGAAATGAGGGCAACAGCGGCGCGCTTGCGTTCGTCTGCGAGTATCCCGCCGCGTTGAAAAAAGTCCAGACGCCGGTGATGCGAATCGCGCGGTCGGCATACAAGCGGTGGCTCGAACCGTCGGGCAACGTCCAGTTCACCTGCGGCTTCAGCATTTCGGCAGTTTTCACGCGATATTCAGCAATAAACCATGTGCGATGATCGCGCGCATTGGTGAAGCCGAAGTTGCGGAATTCGGCCTGTTTTCCCGCATCGCCCGGCTTTTGCACATAGCGGTTCTTGATGCGGTCCGCCCAATCCGCGCCGCGTGGCACGCACCACTCGTTTAGCACGAACAAAACCGCGCTCGCCGCCAAACCCACGGTCAGATAGGGTACGCACAAGCGCCACAAACTCACACCGGCCGCACGCATGGCGGTGATTTCATTGTGACGCGCGTGATTGGTCAGGGTGTAGAGCAATGCCAGCAATAACACCACCGGCAGGATCATCACCAAAAATTCCGGTGTCATCGCCACATAATACTCAATGATGTCCGGCAGTCGCAGTTTGTCGTCCTGAAAATCCGCCAGATTGTTGAAGGCGTCGAAGGAAATCCAGAAAATCAGAAAACCGCCGAGGCAATACGCCAGAGGCGTGAGCAATTCGCGGAACAGATATCGGTCAAGCAACCGCATTGTGTGGTCAGAGTAAGCGGGGCGAGTCGTAGGGAGCAAGTTTTGTCGTCAGCGCAAAACTGATCCGCCGGACGAAGCTCAAAGCGTATCACTGGTTTTTGCCCGCCTACGCGTTTCGCGCCACGGCGCGGCAGCCTTCGCTCTCCGTTCTGGCTCGCCGAGCCGTAGCTTATAGCGAAGCGGAGAGCGAAGGCTGGTGGGTTGGCAGGGACTCGAACCCTGGACCAACCCCGAAAGCTTTCGGGGCTGCTCTATCGCAACCGGCTTTGCAACATTGCCAGTGCCAGTCGTGGATTCTTCTTACGCTTCATCTCCCGTTCCAAGGCACGTGCCTCGCCTAAAGCGGCCAGTTCCACCGCCGCCACGATTTTCAGGTTGTCACCCAATCGTTTCGTCGAGTGCGTTTGGCCATGCCGGCGTTCCAGATTGGTTGTTGAGCCGATGTAGTGTCGCCCGGAATCGCCGCGCAGAATGTAAGCCCAAGCCATTTTCTTGAAAGTGGTGGGTTGGCAGGGACTCGAACCCTGGACCAATGCCTTAAAAGGGCACTGCTCTACCAACTGAGCTACCAACCCACAAAAATAATTATCCATCAAAGCTGGGGCTTAACCCCCACACCAACCCCGAATACTTTCGGGGCTGCTCTACCAACTGAGCTACCAACCCGCCAAGGTGCCAAAGGTTATCATCCTAAAACAGTCGCCATGCCACGCAAGGTTTTTCGCGATGAATTGAGGCCGAAAAGCCTGCAGGCCGCATCCTGACTTCCAGACCATTCAGTTTTTGCGATTTGTCTTTTTGACCGCACGGGTTAAAGTGATTTCATCAAAACCGCCACTTGCGTAAAATTCTGGGGCGTGCGCGGCTCGATTCCGACGCCGGGACCGACGACCGTGCGCTATGGCGGCAACACGTCGTGCGTCGAAGTGCGCGGCGGCGGAGAAATCATCCTCCTCGACGCGGGCACGGGGCTGCGTGGGCTGGGCCGTTCGCTGCTGTCGGAATTCAAGGATCAGCCGCTAAATCTGACAATGCTGCTGACGCACACGCATTGGGATCACATTCAAGGCCTGCCGTTTTTTGGGCCGATTTACGATTCCCGCTGCCGGCTGCGGATTTTGGGCTGCGAAGGCACGCGCAAAGGCTTGGTCAATGCCCTGACCGGCCAGATGGAAAGTACCTACTTTCCCGTGCCGTTCAACAAACTGCCGAGCAACATCGAAATCGAGGAACTCAAGGACTTCAACTTCAACATCGGCCCGGTGTGCGTGCGGGCGATGCGCGCGAATCATCCGGGTCTTTGCGTCGGCTACCGGCTGTTTTCGCCCGACAGTTTGATCGCCTTTTTCCCCGACACCGAACCGCGCACCGGCGGCAACGACCGCGAAATGATCGAATTTATCCGCGACGCGGACGTGCTCATTCTCGATTCGCAATACGATTCCGCTGAATATCAGCAGCACCTCGGTTGGGGGCACGGTTGTGTGGATGATTCGGTCGCGCTCGCGCTGCAAGCCGGGGTCAAACAACTTTGTCTGTTTCACCACGACCCGGACCACGACGACAGACGAATTGACGGCCTGGTCAAACACGCGCGCCAGCTCGTGGCCAAACAACGGGCGAAACTGCATGTGGACGCCGCGCGTGAAGGAATGACTATTGATCTGCCGCTCAAATCGGTTTCTCGCCGTAGTTGATGGCCATCGCGCCGCCAAGCAGGTTGATGACGCGCACATTCACTAGCTTCAGTTCGCGCATTTTGGCCGCGACGGCTTGCTGCGCTGGATAATGTTTCAGCGATTCGAGGATGTAGGCGTAGGCGTCCGCGTTGCCGCAAAACAGCCAGCCGACGAGCGGCACGGAGCAACGCAAATGACCGAAATAAATTGCGCACCAAAGGGCGTTCGCCGGTTTGCCAAAATCAAGCACAACAAGCCGCGCGCCGGGTTTGGCGACGCGGTGCATTTCCGCCAGGCCTTTTCCCCAGCTCGTCAAATTTCGCAAACCGTAACCGACGGTGACAATATCGAATGATGCGTCGGGAAATGGAATTTGCTGCGCGTCGCCCTGAATGAATTGTGGATTGGATTTGAGGTTTGAAATCTGAGATTTGAAATTTTTCCGTCGCCGGGCTTCAGCGATTTCAAGCATCGCCTGGCTGAAATCGAAACCGGTGACCTCCGCACCGCGCCGCGCGAGCGCCAGCGCAAGGTCCCCGGTGCCGCAGCACAAATCAAGCGCGCGATTGCCGGATTGAACGGCGGCGAGTTCGACGACGCGGCGTTTCCAGCGCCGGTGCAACCCGAAGCTCTGCAGGTCGTTGAGCAAATCGTAACGCCGCGCGATGGCAGCGAAAAGGTCATTGACCTTTGCCGCGCGTTGTTCGCCGGGAGTGTAGAAAACGTTGCTCACGCGCCAGTTTAGCACATGGGCAGGCGCAAAAGTCAAAGTGCATAAAATTGCTTTGCGTCAGCAGAAGTGTCTGGTAGGTTGGCATAAAATTGGCTGTTACAAAGCGAATTGTTGTTTAATCGTGGAACTATGAACGCCGAGTCTGCCCCAGCGAGCCAGAAGAAAATCTTGGTGGTTGATGACAACGAAGTCATCCTCAAGACAATTTCCCTGAAACTGCAAGGTGCTGGTTTTAAAGTCATTACCGCCTTGGACGGTTCCGAGGCGGTCGCCGCCGCGCGCAAGGAAATCCCCGATTTGATTCTGCTGGACATCAATTTTCCGCCGGAAGTGGACGGCGTGCCGTGGGACGGTTTTCGCATCATGGATTGGTTTCGTCGCCTGGATCCGGCGAAGAAAATCCCCATCATCATCATCACCGGTCTGGAAGACATGAAAAACAAGGAGCGGGCCACTTCCAGCGGCGCAGTGGCGTTTTTCCACAAGCCCATCAACCACGACGACTTGCTCAAGGTGATTCGTGCGACGTTGGGTGGTTCGGACAAGCCAGCCTGAAATCGGGCTTGTAAATCCGGCGAGTTCGCATAGCCTGTCTTTTTTCTTCTGGAAGCGAGCGTAGCTCAGCCTGGTAGAGCATCACGTTGCCAACGTGAGTGTCGAGGGTTCGAATCCCTTCGCTCGCTCCAATTTTCAGTCAGTTCTGGCACGAAATCCGCTGGCTATCACCCAAAAATAAACGATCATTTCATCATGGCCCAGCCTACCAAACCCGTCGCCCTGAGCATGGAGCAAATCGGCGAGTTGAACCAAAAACTCTCCGCGTTGCGACACGACCTGAACAACAGTCTTTCGCTGATTGCCGCCACGGTGGCATTGATTCGCCACCAGCCGGCAGTCACCGAACAAATGTGGAACACACTGGCCGAACAACCCCGCAAAATCGGCGAATCTTTTTCGCAATTCTCCCGCGACCTGGAGGCGGCGCTCCACATCATGCGGTCTTGACCGCCCGGATTCAAAACGGCTTTTGACTTTGGCCGGGACCGGTTTTTTGGCAGACTCGCGCGCGATGGAACAAACCGAAGCGGATCTGATTGCCGCAGTGTTGCGAGGCAATGCCGCCAGTTTCGAACCGCTGGTGCAAAGGTATTCGCCGCGTGTCTTTGCCACCGCCCGCCGTTACGCGCGCCGCGAAAGCGAAGTCGAAGACATCGCGCAGGAAGTCTGGCTCAAGGCGTTTGAAAAACTCAAAAGTTTCCGCGGTGAAGCTCCGTTTGAACACTGGCTCATGCGGCTGACGGTGCGGACGTGCTACGATTTTTTGCGCGGCCATCAGCGCAACCGCGAGTCGCCATTTTCGGATTTGACCGAGCCGGAAAACGACTGGCTGGAGCGGTTCGTGGCGCAGCCGGAAACCGCTTCCGAAAATGCGGATGCGGCCAAGCTGCTCGTCGAGCGCATTCTGGAACGGCTTTCGCCCCCGGCGCGGCTGGTCATCACGTTGCTCGAAATCGAAGACCGTTCGGTCAAGGAAATCGCCCAACTCACCGGCTGGTCGGTGCCGCTGGTGAAAGTGCGTGCGTTCCGGGCGCGGGCCGATATGCGAAAGATTCTGGCCAAAATGGCCAGGGACAAGTATCTGTAACCCGGCATTGCCTGTCGCCGTCTGAAAAATCGGGGTTTGTATGAACATCGCTGATTTGCAAAAGAAATTGCTCGCCGCCGCCCGCGCCAACCCGCCGGGCGACCGCGTGCCGTATGCGTTTGAAAAGCGCGTGATGGCCTTGCTTGTGGCTCGCGCCGCAACCGATTATCTGGCGTTGTGGGTGCGCGGGCTTTGGCGGGCCGCCGTGTCGTGCGCGGTCATTGCCTTGCTGCTCGGCGCGTGGGCATTTTTCAATCCGACGGCTTCGACCAATGCCGACGATCTTTCCCAGAATTTTGAAAATACGCTGCTGGCGTCCGTGGACCAAAGCGATCAGGCACAATGAATTCATGGAAAATCATTCTGCCGATAGTGGTGATTTTTGGCGCGGGTGTGTTGACCGGCGGTTTGCTGGTCAATTACGTGGAGCAACCGCATCCAAAAGATATTCAGCGTCCGCCGGACGAATTAAACCCTCATCCACAGGCGAATAATCGCGACCTCGACCAGCCGCTCCCGCAGGACCTGCCCAAACCGCGTCCGCCGGAAATGCTCAGCAAGCAATTTGTGCAGCAACTTGACAAGCCGCTTCATCTCACGCCGGAACAACGCGCCGCGATTGCCAAAATTGTCGCCGACGGCCAGGAACGCAACCGCGAGATTTGGACCAATGTCGCGCCGCAGTTTCACAAGGTGCTGCAGGATGTCCGGCTGCAAATTCGCGAGCAGCTCATGCCGGAGCAGCGGAAACAGTTTGAAGAATTGCTGAAACGGTTTCGACCGGCAGGACATCGCCCGCAACCGCCGCCGAATTCGCCGTCACCCACCAACAAACCGCCCATGATGGAGCCAACCAATCTGCCACCGGGCGTTTGATTTTTAGTTTCCGTCCAGCAACACGCCGATTTTTTTGCGCAATTCCCCGGTGACCGAATCCATGGAGCGATTGGCGTCCACGATATTGAAGTCGTAGGTCTTTTGCAAACGCCGGAACACGGCCTGAATCGCGGTCTGATATTTCACAAAGCTGTCGAACATGTCGCGCGACAGGCCGAGATCCATGCCGCTTTCCCAATAATCCAGCGTCGCGCTTTTGGCGAGATTGCGCTGAACGAGCTCCTCCGGTTCGACGGAAAGATAAAACACCGCGTCGGGTTCGAGCGCGATGCCATAAAGATTTTTCAGCCACGCCTCATCCATGCCGCGCGCCATGTCGCGCGCCATGAGCGTGTAAATGTAGCGGTCGGCCAGCACGATGAAACCCGCCTTGAGCGCCGGCAAAATGATGTTTTCCAACTGGTCGGCGAAATCCGTCGCGTAAAACAAACTCAGCGTCGTCCGGCTTAAAATATTTCCTTCCTGCGCCCCTTCGAGTTCGG
>Ga0116127_1001343_pt1 | contig 15171 bp, 37 predicted proteins | sample June2015DPH_16_1_FD_89731 | JGI IMG/M metagenome (GOLD analysis project Ga0116127, IMG submission 89731) | Peatland microbial communities from SPRUCE experiment site at the Marcell Experimental Forest, Minnesota, USA - June2015DPH_16_100 | ecosystem: Environmental > Terrestrial > Soil > Wetlands... | reverse complement strand
TAGTTAGACAAACATTCGTAGCTAAATTCTTATTCTTTAATCATAGTGCCGATGCTTTATTTGAAATAATACTTATACCTAACTTAAACTCTGTTAGCTTCACAGATGTACTTCATAATGATTTTATCGAATGTACTGGAATTTGGTCGATAGTATCTATGAATGGTCATTCAGGAATAATTTATAATGTTAAGATAATTCCTTCTGTGGATGCTCCTCACTGGATAGTACGCAGCGTGTCCCGCAAGATGGCAGTAACTCTTTTAGCCCAACTCCGAAAGGAGATGGAAAGAAGAAACAAGGAGGGCTTGTAGCTCAGAGGCAGAGCAGCGAGTTGATAATTCGTTGGGCGAAGGTTCGAGTCCTTCCGGGCCCACCATTTTAGGCCTCATCGTATATTGGTTATTACGCCGCCTTGTCAAGGCGGATAGGCCGGTTCAATTCCGGCTGGGGCCGCCATTTTAAATGACTGGAGGTAGTCATGAACATTGAATTCAAACAAGTTGTGGATGAACTTTGCCGTAAGGTAGACGCTGCTGCTAAGACAGGAGACTATAGACCTGAGAAGATACCTAAATATGAAGTAGAGCCGTTCATAAACATGGTGGAAGAAATTCCTGATCCTGAACTGGTTACGACTTTAAAAGGTCTACCTGAAAGACTTTTGAGATTCATCGGACTTTATTCTCCAGCTACTGCAGCTAGAGTGAGTCGATTAATAGGATCCTCTAGGAGATAACATGCGAGTTCACTGGTATGATTCAGTAGGTAAATCTTTCTCAGTGGAGAGAGCTGTAGCTTCCGTTAAGGCTAGTTTTTCAAATGAGAAAGACGATCTGGAACGTAAGATGAAAAGAGTTGCCAGATGGGAAAAGCGACTCAATCAACTTAAGAACCCTCAGATGACTACTAATGTTCAAGCGTTGCTTACCCAATTTCAAGAACTATGTACTAAGCATAACATAGCATGGCAAGTTAATAAAGATAATTGGCAGAGTAATGTTCCAGCTAAGTATGTTAAAGAAGATGTTTCCTTAGATTTGTATCTAGATTTAAACGTTAACCCCGACAAATTGTGGGCTAACTTCTATTCTGTAAAGAATAACATGCTAGCTCTCCGTATTTACATTGGCAAAGAAATTAGAGTTACAGACAGAATTTTAGCTTGCATCCTGAAGGGGTAAGACTATGGCTGCACGACTAATAGATGTTTCCGAAGCATTTAAAATGATCTGTAAGCTCTCTAAAAAATGGGGGCTAATGATCACACCTAACTTTCATTATAGTAATATAGATGAGGTGTGTAAGGCAGCTCCTTATTTAAATCCTAAAACGAAATTTAAGTTCGAAGGTAAAAATACTATTGGTCAGGTGATGGGAGATGGATACGGCTTCTTTCTTTTCGACACAGAAGCAGAATTAAATAGATACTATGAATCAACTGTTGGGGATGATGGTCCTATGAAGTATAATAAGTATAAAGGTCCAGCGAGAGTTTATGCTCTTACGTGTGATCCTGACGGATATTTATTAAACGAGAATACTTAGTATGATTACTAATAAAGATGGAAGTATCTTCGATGCTAAAGAAGTAACACATCTTATTCACCAGGCAAATCTATATCATACGTTTGGATCAGGTATTGCTTTAGAGATTAAGAAAAGATTTCCCGAAGCCTACGAGGCAGATAAACTAACTGTTCATGGCGACAAGAAACGGCTAGGTACTTTTACCTTTGCAAAGGTAAAAGACCTTACTATAGTTAATTTGTATTCGCAAGATGGTATGGGTGGAAAAGATCGACATACTGACTACGTAGCTATGTTAGCAGGTCTTGAAGCTATTAGAGAGTGGATTCCTACAACCCATAAAGCTCCTGTCGTAGGTTTTCCTTTTAAAATAGGTTGCGGGTTGGCAAATGGAGATTGGAATATCGTCAAGCCTATTATTGATGGAACCTTCTCTAAAGTTCCCTATGCAGTTATAATCTATAAGCCATGAATAAACTTTGTTGTCTGATGCAACCTTGGTGTAAATGCAGTGAGTGTGATTGGATTACATGTAGACCATGTGTTCCTACTGCCAATAGCGCCTTGCGCAAACATAACAAAGCTTCACCTAAATGTTGTCTATCTTCATTAAGTATATATGATGTAACTTTCAATTGTAATGAAGCCGAAGTATTTGTGCTAATTAAAGGGATATAATAATGAAACTTTTTGTGGATGATATACGTAATCCTGAAGATATCTACCCTGGCGAAACAGATTGGCATCTAGCTAGAACCATTACGGAAGCTATTAGAATTTTAGCGACACAAGAAGTTTCTCATGTGTCTCTTGATCACGATATACAGTGTAATAGCGTCTTAAGTGAAAATGGTTTATGGGCAGGAGGTCATGTAAGTCCTGAGACGTATGAGCCCATCGCTTGGTACTTAGGGACGTTGTTAGTCTCTCAAGAAGAAAATCCTTACGGGCCTCCTTCTATTAAGAGGATCACACTTCACAGTGCTAATCCTGCAGGTAGAAAGAAGATGAGCAGCATCCTCGTAGAAGTCTGTACCAGGCTTGATATTGCTCTTAATGAGTTGCCAGGTTGTCCAGCATATATCCCAGATGTCTAAACTCTGTTGTGTCCTTAATCCATACGTAGTATGTATTAGGTGTTTGGTTCCCTCGTGCGAAACATGTTCTCAGAACGAGTCGAGACAACACTGTACTAAAGACTGCGATGGTTTATGGTATCCTACTTATCATGAAGCCGTTACAGATCCAGAAACTAGAAGGAAATACATACTGATATTAGACGCTACGAGGCCTCGATGACAATTACTAAAGGTAGCATCGAATATCATATTGCTTATGGAATACACAGTAACATTCCAAAGTGCTGTATCTGGATGTGGTTAACTGAAAACCCTAGCGATTGGCAATCTCGTTTCGTTCTGCGAGACAAAGTCTTTAAAAACTGTCAATATGTTCCCTGTCTTGAATGTATTAAGAAGTTAAAATGTAATAAGATTGTACATTGCGAAAAACATAAAAAGCCTTGTTGCTTTATACCAGAGGGTAGAGATTGGCATAGAGGTCCTCCAGAAAAGATAGTTCTTACTACAGAACTAGAAAAAGCTATGGCTAAGTTCAAAAAGAAATATGACCTTTAGAATTAAAGTAAACACTAACCCTTTCGAAGCAAAAGGACCATTTCTGTGCTGTACACTAAATAAAGGTGCAGAGTGTACGTTCTGCGGTATGATCATGTGTAAAGAATGTGCTCGAGCCTGGTCACAAAGAAGGCACTTTGTTTTAGATATGTGTCGATCTAGATTTAGTAAGAAAGAATTAGAAGAAGCTAATAAGTGTTATAAGGATCGACTCAAAGAAGGTAATGGTACTCTTAAACGACCAGGTGATTGTAAGGTTTGTAGAGAGCGCCTAGATATAGGTAATGATAGAAATTTCTACGACGAAGAGGATGACTTTTGAGAGGGAAGTAACATGTATAAGAAGACAATCAACTTTGGTGATCTAACGGATCCTCGTACAGATCCCCTTTCTGAATTTCAGAAGTGGTGGAAAGATCCTCAAGTCCGGAAGTATTTTCGAAATGCGGAAATTCGTCTTCTTATTGAAATTACTGAAGAGGATGTACCTTTCAAGAAGAAACGAATCAAGACGGTAAAGAGGAAGGGTGGCCGAGCGGTCTAAGGCAGTAATCTACTAAATTACCAGGGGCGAAAGTCCCTCGCGAGTTCGAATCTCGCCTCTTCCGAGATTTGTGTATGGAGGTTTGGCCGAGCGGTTTATGGCGCCAGTCTTGAAAACTGGAGAGTGTAATAGCTCCGTAGGTTCGAATCCTACAGCCTCCGAAATTTGATATGCCAAAGTTACCTCTTATTCAGAAGCAAGACGAAGCTTCTTAGAGAGGACTGACAGGTAGAAAAGCTATACGGTAGAAGGACCCGAGTTGAGAGTATATCTCGTCAATATGCTCAAGAGAGCTTGGTACCGTATAGCCTATATATTCTATGAACAAGAACAAACTATGTTGCATTCTAAATAGTGTTGAGCTTAACTTAAGCGGGTGCAGTTGTGATATACTAATGTGCGAAGCTTGTTTGTCTGAATGGCAAAGTAAGACCTCACAGTTGTTTGCTACATACAATGGCGTAGCGGACTATCACTTCAGAGTAAGTCCTAAATGTCCAGGTGTCAAGCGATATATGTCTAATCTAAGAAAGCCTTGGGAGCCTAGATTATGAAAAAATCTCTGGCTTGTGTATTAAATGGGCATAGATGGGATTATAAATATACTGGCGGATTTTATAAATGTATGTATTGTAGCTGTTGGGCACATAATTTAGCTTTTGATTACCAAGGTAAAGATGTTACTAAAATCCGTTCAGATGGTTTCCCTAACCTCAAATGAATAAAGTTATAGATCGGCGAATGAAAGAAGCTCGTAAGACAATGAAAGATTACTGTATTGCCGCAGAAGCTTTAGCCCAAGCATTATGTGATCATATTAAGGCTGAGAAGGGTTGGGAATGTACCTGGCACCTAGGCGATTATGAAGCAGGTATAGATACAATTACAATTGAAGCAAATTGTTGTTGCTTCGATGAGGCTTGCGCCTATGAAATGAAACTGATGAACGATTTACAAGATTGTAACAATTACGGCCCTAGTTTTACAGTACACTGTGCTAATCACAAGGCTAGTTACGATTGTGACGTACATGGGAAAAAAGACGTGGAAGCATAATCAATATGGCCAGGTGGTGGAATGGCAGACACATCGCCCTTAGAAGGCGACGCCCGCAAGGGCTTGCAGGTTAAGTCCTGTCCTGGCTACCAATTTATGAATGAGTGTTTAGCATGTCTACTAGCAGCAGAACTTCAATGTAATGATTGCCGTAGACCTTTATGCGAAGGGTGTGTTAAGTGGTACTCGTGGGAAGAAAATGACTACTCTGGTGATAGCGTATCCGAGGATGATGGGGGTAGCTATCTTACTTTTGATATAGAACTTTGTAAGGCGTGTTACGATAAACACTAATTATGGAATGTTTAGCCTGTCTCTTATCTGGTGAACAACAATGCAACGACTGCGACAAGCATCTATGTCGCAACTGTATTACTTACTCTGAAGAACGTTATAGTTCTTTTACTGACGATAATCTAGGGTCGTATACAATAGTCTGCTGTCAATCGTGTTCAAATGAACGCGATGGATTTCGTTAACAAATTTAACTGGGTATAGCTCAATTGGCAGAGCGCTTGCTTTGGAAGCAAGAGGTTCTTCGTTCAAGTCGAAGTACCCAGACCATTTATGAATAATCTATGTTGTCTCGTGTCTCCTATAACCCGTTGTGAAGGATGTAATACACAATGGTGTAAGACGTGTGAAGTTAAGTCAAATGTTTGGTACAAAAATAGCCCTAGTCATCCTTACACTGAAGATGGTTACTGGATGTGTCCGGTTGCAGGCAAAGTAACTCTTCTTAATAAAGAAGGTCTTACGACTGTAGGTAAATTGGATTTATCTCATGAATAAGCTTTGCTGCATAGTATCTCCCATAGGTACTTGTGAAGGCTGCGGAATGAAGTGGTGTGAGACCTGTCAAGATAAAACGAGGTGGGATAGCGATGCAGCTCATGGGGCTATTCTATCCTACACACCGTTGGTTACAGTAGCTAAATGGAAATGTCCTGTTGCAAGAGTAGTTACTTTCAAATATGATGTTCCCGTCAACGATATAAATAAAATGGTAGATGGTCCTTGGACATTCGTTCCTTACGTGGAGAAATAAGATGGGAGATATGGATTCTATAAAAGTAGGTCAGGCGAAAATTTTGTCTGCTAACATAGACAAATTGGACTTAACTTCTTGTGAAGGTGTCTGGGATTTAGATGGCGGTAAAAGAGAAGGTTGTGGGGCCCTTTCAGACGAACCTGACTATTGTGCAGGGTCTCCTGAAGTAGGACATATTCGAACTAATCTTTATAAGATTAAAGGTAAATGGTTTTCTGTCAGAGCCGCTTACAGAGAAGCCTTGCTTTCTATTACTGAAGTAGATGATGCTATTAATGGTAATATCTATCGGCCTAAGGTAGGATATATCACGTGTTGGTCAGAATTAGTTAAGGAACTAAAGCTTGTAGGAATTCTTGACGAGGACTTTTTAAAGGTTATTCCGGCTAAGACCTTTAATAGAATCAAAGGTAACGTTCTTAAGAAACTATTAGATCATGGGTCACATTAGAGCATTCAAACCTAAGCTTTGTTGTATAATCAATCCTGACGTAGTTTGCCACTGTAACTACTCTTTATGTAACAAGCATTTAGACCATCTGCATGAACATATAAGTGCTCGACCTAATATAAATTATTATTACTACTGCCATACAGACTTTGCTGTTGTATGGCAGGATCTTGATTCAAAACCCGTAAGATATAGATTAGCCTATTATGAAAATAAAGAAAGTGAAGAAGACAAAGGTCCGTATAAGGAAGAGCTGGGGCAAGCTAAATCCGGTAACAAAGATCGTACCAGACAAAACAAAGTACAAGCGATCAAAAGAAAAGAAAGAGTGGGAAAAGATTCTAGACTACTTCGCAAAGGACTAACATGACTTGTAAAATTGTTCCCGCCCGGAAAGATAATAAATTGTCTGGAGGAATTTCTTTTGCTATCCTATCAGGGAATGGTTGGAAGTGTGTCCCTCATTCAGTCTACTGGGGAGCTGTTGCAGGAGAAAGCAAACCTAAGGTATGTCCAGTCTTTGATGAAGTTAAACAGATTAGAGATTCTTCCGTGGCCAAAGACATAAAACGTTTTAGAAAGTCTACTTCTAAGAAATCAAAGAAATAAAATTATGTTCATCCCTAGAGAACCCCCTTACTTAAGACTACAAACTCCTCTTTGTTGCCTTATTAATCCTAAATGGGTATGTCGAAGATGCTATGGACTTATCTGCACTGAATGTAATAATAAAGATATTGCTTACGAAGATAGACACGGGTCAGATGTAGGATGGATGGGACACATTGAAGAAGGGTGTCTTGACCTTGATTGTGAAACAGCTAATGAGTGTTGGACCTCATTCTAATGCTACCTACTAAAAAGAAACTATGTTGTCTATTAAACTTTCAACATAAGTGTTTTGACTGTAGCAAACAATTATGTTCTCGTCACTATAACTATTATAGTAAGAAAGCAGGCGTTTTCAGAGGTTGTACAGATTACGGAAAAGCTGATGAGAGTCTTAGTCGTCCATATGGATTTTGTCCAAATGAAGTTTGTTCTTCGTGTAGTAAAAAAGTCAGGGTTAGAGTAGGTTACGTTAAATGTAGACTACACGCACCTAATTTTAGTCCAGATGCTCCAAAAGTCTTTAGATGTCCCGATTATCCCCGTTATGGATTATATGAGGAGCATCCTCTGGAAGACTTTAAAAAGCATTTAGAAACTTGTAAAAGAGCATTGGATAAACATTACGTAGGTATTAAAGGTATACATGGGGAACATCAGCCTGCAAAGAAGACAGATTTATGAAGACCAAGAAAGCCAACAGTCTTTGCTGCATTGTAAATCCTGCGTACGAATGTAAACTTTGTGGGGCTGTTGTTTGTAAAGTATGTAATAAGGTGGATGAAGAATATGCGGACGATCATCCGGGCCAAAGTATAAACACTATGGGACATCTTTTAAAATCGTGTTCGAGAAGTAGAGTTCCAGGTCATGGGTGGGATGATTATGGCGAAATCAATAACGAAGAAGACTAATCTTCTATGTTGCATTCTCAATCCATATTGGCAATGTCTCGACTGTAAAGCTGTTGAATGTGATCAATGTGGTCGAGACAAGGATACTCTTTACGACCAATATGGTCGAGACGTAGGAGAGGTAGGTCACTTTGGACTTTGTCCTACTAAAGATGACTTTTGGCTTATAAGCTCACCGGATTTTGAAAAAAGAATGGAAGAAAGAGGAATTAAAAATGTCTAACCTAATAGTTCTTGTAGGGCCTCCTGGCTCAGGTAAATCGACCCATGCTAAAACTTTAGGAGGCACTTACATTAATCAAGATGCTCAAGGTAAAGATCATCTACGTCTTTATATGGAGGCTATCAATCGCGGTGACGATGTCATCGTTGATCGTATGGGCTTCGATAAAGTTCAAAGAGCTCGATACATTGATCCCGCTCGAAAGCTTGGGTACAAAGTTACCATTAGAGTATTCAGAGTTCCCCGTAAGGTTTGTTTCGATAGAGTTATGGCTCGCAGGGATCATGAAACTATTAATAGCGAGACTTCTGCTAGAGGCGCTATTAATTTATTTTTCGCTAAGTATGAAGCTCCTCTTCCTCTGGAAGCTGACACTGTTGAATACGCTGACTACGGTGGAGGCGTTGGAGAAGATAAACCTAAAGCCATCATTTGCGATCTAGACGGTACTCTTTGTAACATTGAACATCGTTTGCACTACGTCAAGAAAGGGGTCGAAGGTCGTAAACCAAATTGGCCAGCCTTTTTTAAAGGTGTTCCTCTAGATGGTGTGAACGAATGGTGTGCAGAGATTCTTAGACAATTCAGTGGTAACCACGAGATTGTCTTCTGTAGTGGTCGAGGGGAAGAGTCTAGAGAAGATACCGAAACTTGGCTGAAGACTAATAATCTTTGGTTTGGACATCTATTCATGCGTAGTGCAGGTGATCATAGACAAGATTGCGTTATCAAAGAAACTCTCTTAGACTTTGATATTCTTACTCAATTCGTCCCGGTATTTGTTATAGATGACAGAAAGCAAGTGGTTGACATGTGGCGCAATCGAGGTCTTATTTGTTTGCAATGTGCTGAAGGTAACTTCTAAAAAGGAAATAAAAATATGAAATCATTGTGGGGATTGTTCTTGTTATTCACAATAGTAGTGTGTTTCTTTATGAATGTACTCGGTATGATATACTATAGCTACATGGCTACTAACGCACCTAGTCACCATCTACTATATCTAGGTTTAGCTATTTGGTGTACAGGGCTAAGCTATTATGGTAGTACCATACTAAGGCAACTCTATACAGAAGCTAAGAAGGTCGTTGACGAGCAACCCAAACAATAGGAGAATTTATGGATAAAAGTCTGATGTATCTTTCTATTTTGCAGACTGGTTTACTTTATCTAAGTGGTTTCTCGACAGCTGAATATGTTGCTACACGTTCTGATATGTGGGGCTTTGTAGCCATTGCTACTACGATATTCTTATTTATGTCAAACAAGTTCGAGACCTATAGACGTATCGAGGCCTTGTTAGGACCTGTATCTCTTAACGAACCTAAGGAAACTAAAGGCTCTAAAGAGAAATCTGCTGGTACCGTTGGCTTTGCTCTATCCACTGCTAAGTAAGGAGACAATATGAATTATGTTCCTCAGGTTATCGAGAAGGCCCCTGCAGGCTCTATCATCAGCTACGACATCTATTCACGTTTGTTAAAAGACCGGATTGTCTTCGTAGGAGGGCAAGAGGGGGAATTTACTACTGATAGTGCCAATGCTTTGATTGCTCAGCTCCTCTATTTAGATTCGGATGACAACACCAAAGACATCTATCTTTATATTAATTCTCCTGGAGGGCAGGTTACAGCCGGCCTCGCCGTCTATGATACTATGCAATTTATTAAAGCTCCAATAACAACCATTTGCATGGGCATGGCGATGTCGTTCGGAGCTGTTATTTTAGCTGCTGGGACGAAAGGTAAACGTTATGCTCTACCTAATTCTCGTATCATGATCCACCAGCCTTTAATTGGAGGCATCGGAGGTCAGGCTACAGATGTTCTTGTGGAAGCTAAAGAGATGGCTCATTGTCGTAAAGGTCTTGAAGAGATTATGGCTAAACATACAGGACAACCCTTCGAAAAGGTTAATCGAGATATGGAACGTAATAACTATATGAGCGCGGAAGAAGCGAAGACATATGGTATCATCGACGAAGTAATCACTGGAGCAAAGAAGTAGTTCCCGAAACAAAAGCGGAAAAATTTCGTATAATATATTGAGGAGGCTCAAATTGATTATCCAGAAAAAGATGATACGAGAAGGCACTATTCGAATAGAGGTCATGGGTATGGATCGTGATCTTTCTACAAACGAAAAAGCCTTTCTCGAATACATAGCTAGCTGGTGTAGCGGCGTCTTAAGTACTAAGAACGAAGGCTTTACGGTTTATGCCATCCGGCAACTAGGTACTAGTTTAGATATGTGTTCAGCCTATTTAAAAAACTACACTCGGGGAATGTGAGCAAAAGCTGCTGCGGTATTCCTGATAAGATGTTATGTAGCTGTGCTGAGCTCTTGTTTCTTCACAAGGCTCTAAAAGAAGCTGAGCTTGCTTTGGAAGATCACCTTTGTCCAGATGACGGTTCTATAGATACTAGGTGTTATCCAGACAATCACAACTGGTCAGCTAGACGCGCTTTAAAACTTATTCAGAGGAAATAAATGGACACTATAGCTACATTCGCCATGATGCCACTACCTTTCGCAACTGATGCACTTGTGCCTTATATTTCGAAGCTAACTATGGATACTCACTATAATCGAAATTATAAGACCTATGTTGATAAGACCAATGAACTTATATCAGGAACAGATAAGTATGAGAATATGGATCTAGAAGAGGTTGTGCAAGCTATCCAACGGGATATGTACGATCCTTTGTTTCAGCAAGCAAGCCAAGTATGGAACCATGAATTCTATTGGCTAAGCCTCAGCGCTAAGAAAACTACTCCTGGACCAAAGACACTAAGCCTAATTCAGAGGTCCTTTGGAGATCTGGATTCGTTAAAGGCTCACTTCAACGATAAAGCGTTAGCTCACTTCGGAAGCGGTTGGATTTGGCTGAACAATTCAAAACTAGGACTTACAGTCGCTACGACTCCTGATGCAGACAACTTTATTGGGACTAACGTAAAGTCTCTAATGGTTGTAGATCTTTGGGAACATAGTTATTTTCTGGATAGATTGAATGACCGCAAAGCCTATCTAGAAGCCTCTTGGCATGTAGTTAATTGGGATTTTGTTGAAAGCAACTTGTGAAACAACCTACGTCTTCTGTAGAAAAGGTAGTTAGCATCCTAGATAGTAGTGAACCTCTGTTCGGAGTATTTTTGATAGCTTTGTTACCTTTTCTACTCCTGGCGACTATCTGGGATCATATTAGGAGAATCTATGAATACTATGGATGCAAAACTTTTAGTAGTCTTTATGGCCGCTCTCTTTGGAGCTATTTTAGTAGGTAGTTCTGTAGGGGTCGTAGGCTTTGGTTTTATGTCTTTAGCTTGGGCGACAGCAATGGCTAAACTCTAGTACATTGATTGTCGTCGTGCGAATGACTTTCGGTATAAAGAATGTATCATCGCGCAAGTACACGCAGGTTATGAGAGGATTTAGATAGTTTAAAGACTATATTCACAAGAATGGTAAGAATTATGAAACTGAAGGTTGACGACTTAATCAGTAAAGGGAAATGGGAAGAGTATTGTAAATTAAAAAATATAGACCCTACCAAGGTTAATCGGGGTGAAATCGATGACCAGATGGAAATAACTTTGACCCTTGAAGAGATTAAAGCACTAAATCTTGTTCGTAAGACATCCGTTTGTGGAGACTCAGGTAATTAACGCCCAGTTCGCCTAGCGGTATGGCATCTTCCCTACACGAAGAAATAATGTTGGTTCAACTCCAACACTGGGTACCATTTTATGAACATACTCTCTGAAAACGTTAAACTGATTGAATACCTGCGTTGCCCTACATGTAGACTACACCACTATATAGATCATCCAAAACCTCTTATTAATAATAACCCTTGGTATACTAAAGATAAGGTAGTTCGATTTTTGCCCTTAGTTAAAGGTTCTAAAGTTCGCCAAGACTGTGATAAAACGTTTGCTTATAATATTCCTTGTCCTAATTTACTTAGAAGTACGATAGGTGCTTGGTATCATGTGACTCCAAGTACTTTACAAGGGGTACTAGGAATAGTTCCTTGCGATATAGCTTTGGCTGTAACTCCTAATGGGTATACTGATATTAAGCTACATCATCCTTTACCTTCTAAAGTTAAATCAAGTGCTCGATTATGGAAACTTGCTTCTAAACATAATAAACTAAAAGAGCTGGAAGAAAGTTTAGGTTCAGATAAATTTGGTGATATTAGCGGTAAAGTTTTAGTAAGCTCTCTTAAGGTACGAAAATGAACAACCTCTGTTGTAAATTAAACCCTGAATTTCTTTGTCAGGAATGCGGAATGAGAATCTGTACTACTTGTTATGCCAAACTCGTACCCGATAGAAGCAAGGAAGCTACTAGAAAGTGGATAGCTGTAGTAGAGTATCACGAAGAAGGTAGTTGTCCTGAAGGCGCCGATACCTGGCTAAGTCAAGGTAGTGATGGTCCAATGATTTTCGGTAAACATCCAAAATGAAAAATTTAAATTCCTTATTCATAGAGCATGGTCTATACGATCAGGCTACTCTAAAAGGATATGCTGAGCGCCATACAGTATGGCTAAGAGTGTCCACTCGCTTTCCTCATTTAGGTATTCTTCACTATAAAGACGATGTGGTCTTTGGCAGAGGAGCTTGGACAGATTTTACTAAGGCTTGTCGCGGAGTTGTAGTTGATTTTCAAAACAAGAAGCTACTTAGTCGTCCTTACGATAAGTTCTTTAACTTGAATGAAGCAGAAGCACCTTCTATAAAAGAGCTGGAAAAACAAAAGAATTTCTGGGCTACTGAAAAGTTAGATGGTAGTATGATCATCCTTTGCTGGGATGAAAAAACGGGGCAGTTCTTTACGACTACTAAAGGTTCCTTAGATAGCGAGCAAGGGATATATGCAACATCGTTAATTCCAGAGTCTGTTAAGAATGTTGAGCTTGTTAAGTCTCATACTTTAATGTTCGAATTAATCTCTCCTAAGTTTCAAATCGTAGTACCTTATCATAAGATTGGCTACGATGAAGGCTTGTATTTAATAGGAGTGCGCCATAATATGTCGGAGAAGGTATTTAATCCTGATGAAGTTAAAGCTTTTGCTAAGCAGTACGGATTAAAAGTATATAAAACTTCTACATTCCCTTCTCTTCAAGCTGTCGAAGATAATGTAAAAGGTCTTCCATATACTGAAGAAGGCTTCGTTTTAGTTTTTGAAAATGGGGATATGGTTAAGATTAAATCTAAAGAGTATCTACGTGTACATAGATTTATATCTACCCTCAGTGATAAGAACTTGTTAGACATCATGATCTTAGGGGAAGATAAGAACGTAATTGATAATCTTGGATCCGTTCCTGAAGAATATAGACAAGATGTAATAGATACATTCGACAAGTATAAGAAAGAGGCGGTGATGTTTAAAAATACTTGTTACGAGTGGTTAGCTAAATGTCCCAGAGAAGATCGTAAGACATCGGCTATCTGGATTAATGGAAACGTTCCCGGTGAGTACAAACGCTTCTTATTTCAAATGCTGGATGAGAAGGACCTCCAACTACAGCAAATCTACTCAGTCTTTAGGAAAAGGTAATGAAGTGTTTTGATTGTGAACATGATACGGATGGGACAAGTTCGCAGGGTCATACGTGGGTGTACAACCCTTGCCAGACTAAAACCATCTACGGCCCCTGTAAATGTAAAACTATAGTTTACGGGTGCAGCTATCCTAAATGCGTACGTAAAGCTGCTAATCAGTCTGAGAGTGAGTACTCTAAAGAATCGCATCCTCACCTTTGTGAAGCACATGATGAACTTAAAGAGTTCATTGAAGATTGTGTCAGAGGGGCGTTGAGAAAGTTATGAAGACAGCCAAACAGATACTGAGACGAATATACACCCGGGAAAACATCTTACATAAGAAGTGGCTCAATAGTGTAGCTAAGGATCAGACTCCTCGAATAAGGATTTATGGAGCTATAGATGAGTTAAAAGAGCTCAGGGAGTGGCTCAAAAAATAATTATAGGGCCCTTAGCTCAGCTGGGAGAGCGCATCCTTTGCAAGGATGAGGTCGCAGGTTCGAGCCCTGTAGGGTCCACCATTTATGTACTTTAAAACATTAGCTAGATGTAACATGAAAGGTTATATATTAGGCATGATGGTAATGCTTCTTCTACGTAAGCCATTTATATCCGTCAGATGGTGGAGAGAAATAGATTCGCTTCATGGTGTGTTACCTAGTGAAGATAGGTGTTGGATTGAATTTTCGTTACATAAAGATAACGGTAAGAAAATATGAGCAAAAATATGTTTTGTCCTGGTTGCGATAAAATCGTATCTGTTGGTATCTTCTCTTGGGAAGATATGGATTGTGAAGTAGTATTAAAAGCTAATAGACTTATCTCTACAGGTAATGCTATGGAACAGAACGGATTGGTAATACAATTAGATCCTGCTACTAAGATAGAAGTTAATAAGCAACTTTCAGACGTTATTATAAACGAAAATATGGATGAAGAGGTTGTATGCCCTGGATGTCGTGAAGGGGTTCTCTTCACCAGTGGAGAATTAGATGAGCCAGAAGTCAAAGAAACTAAAGAAGATAAGCTCCGGCGCGCTAGCTTCAGTCCGGAAACTCCAGGCGCTCTATCTGCACTTACTCCTGAGTTCATACAAAGACAAATTCAATCTCTCGACAGCCAAATCAAAGAAGAGAAAGCGTTAACCAAAGATAGTATTGCTACCTCATTTAAGATTAATAGATACTATATTAGCGTTGACAAAGGTACTACGTGGAAAGAAGTTTCTTTGTCCACATACGCGACAGCAGAAAGGAAAGCTGGGCAGATTCCAGATCCTATGAAAGGGCCTATCGCTTCGACTTCGTTTAATCAAGATGGAGTGATGGGCAAAGTAGTTAAACCTAAAGCAAATGGAAAATAAACTCTGTTGCTTAGTTAACCCTGTACACGAATGCATTGGGTGTGAATTGAGGGCGTGTTCAGATCACTCACACAACTTCGGTGAAGGATCAGGCACTACTATCAAGTGTCCCTACATATATAAACGAGAGTGGGCTTTTGATAGTATGGGACATGCTTGGGGCCTTCTGGAAGATATAAGCGCGTATCGAATCCATGGAAGATAATATTGCCGTGTAGCCCAATGG
>Ga0116127_1001340_pt1 | contig 15228 bp, 24 predicted proteins | sample June2015DPH_16_1_FD_89731 | JGI IMG/M metagenome (GOLD analysis project Ga0116127, IMG submission 89731) | Peatland microbial communities from SPRUCE experiment site at the Marcell Experimental Forest, Minnesota, USA - June2015DPH_16_100 | ecosystem: Environmental > Terrestrial > Soil > Wetlands... | reverse complement strand
TGTAGGCTTTGCTGGCAGCTTGGTTCGTGGATTTGATCCATGCCATGTCTTTCCGCGAATGCAACGCGATGGTACCGGAGGCTTGCGCCGACGCCAGCACCTGCACCACCGGCTTCTTCGATATCTTGCGGGCCGTATCCAGGGGGCAAAGCACCACGGCCGCTGCTCCGTCCGTAATCGGGGAGCAATCCAGAATATGCAGCGGATCCGCCACCATCACCGACCCCAGCACATCCTCAACCGTGACCTCAAAGGGATATTGCGCCTCCGGGTTCATGGCCCCGTGCTTGTGGTTCTTGACGGCCACGTGCGCCAACTGCTGGCTGGTGGTTCCGTACCGCTCCATGTGGACTCTGGCCATGAGGGCGTACAGGCCGGGGAACGTGATGCCGTGGTACGCTTCGTACTCCATGTCGGCGGCCGCGGAGAGAGCCGACGTCGCCTCGTCCCCGCTGACGTCGGTCATCTTCTCCACTCCGCCCACCAGCACATAGTCACTGATTCCCGAAGCTACCTCGATAAACCCCTGCCGGAACGCGGCGCCACCCGAGGCGCAGGCCGATTCCACCCGCGTGGCCGGAATAGGAGTTGTGCTCAGGTAGTCGGCCATCAGGCAGCCCACGTGCTCCTGCCCCACGAACAGTCCGCTGGTCATGCAGCCCACGTACATCGAATCCAGATGGTCCACCCCGGCGTCGTCCACGGCATTCAGCGCGGCTTCCACAAAGACGTCCCGCAGGGACATATCCCAGAGCTCGCCCCACTTCTTGTTCATGCCGACGCCCAAAATCGCTACGTCTCTCATCGCCGGTCTCCTCACTCCGCTTTCAGAATCTTGCCTCGATACTTGCAGTAGGTCCCATAGTCCAGGTAGACCTTGTTATTGTCGAGCATGTCCCTGGTCGTGGTTGCTTTCCCTCGTGCTTCCTCGATGCGTCCGGTCACGGTGTAAATGAAGGCGTCGCTGCCGGCGCCCGACCCGTAAGAAACCATCAGAATCCTGTCCCCCGCCTTGGCCACGTCCAGTATGGCCGTGAGACCCAGCGGCGAAGACCCGGAGTACGTGTTTCCCAGCTTGGGGACCAGCCGCCCGGTCTCCACCTGCTCTCTGCTGAATCCCAATTGCCTGGCGGCGTTCAGGGGGAACTTGCCGTTTGGCTGGTGGAACACCGCGTAAGCGAAGTCCTTGGCGCCCATCCCGGTTTTGGACATGATGCCCCGCGCCGCTGCCAGGACGTGTTTGAAGTAAGCCGGCTCTCCGGTGAAGCGGCCCGCGTGCCGCGGATAGTGTTGATACTCGCGGCGCCAGAAATCGGGCGTGTCCGTCATGTAGGAGTAAGTCTCGTCCACTTCGGCAATCGCGTTTTCCTTGCCGAAGAGGAACGCCGCGGCGCCGGCCGCCGCCGAATACTCGAGCGCGTCTCCTGGCGCTCCTTGCGAAGTGTCCGCGCCCACCGCCAGCCCGTATCGGATTCGTCCGGATTCCACCTGGCACAAGCACACGAACATCGCCTCCGAGCCGGCCTTGCACGCGAATTCGAAGCTCGCCGAATGGCATTCCGGCGTGGCCCCGATGGCTTCCGCCAGCACCGTGCCGGAAGGTTTCACGGCGTACGGGTGGGACTCCGAGCCCACGTACACCGCCCCGATTTCGCGCGGGTTGATCCCCGCCCGCCGGATGGCCTTCTTGGCGGCCTCCACCGACATCGTAATCGTGTCCTGGTCGGGGCTGGGAACGGACTTTTCTTCTAATCCCAGGCCGCGCTTGTAGCTGGGCGCATCCGCGCCCCAGATCTTGGCGATCTCCTCGACCCGAATGCGGTTGCGCGGAATGTAAGCTCCGTAGCCGATGATACCGGCCATTGATGAACCTCCTTCTTGGGCGATACCTTAATGCGGAGATGAAACTAGGGCTAGCTGTTCCGTGATTGCCGTGTATGTGGACAGGATCTCGGCTGCCAGAGCGGCTTGCTCGACTTCGTGAAGATCGCTGAGGGCCTGCAAGCTCCTCTTGATGTCCGCGATGCGGCCGGCCAGCTTCCGATCGGCCAGTTCGCTCTCCCGAACGTGCATCAGGCGGCACAGCCACGCCTGGGAAAGCCGCTCATCCAGCCGCTCGTTCCCCATCGTCAGGGATCGCACCGCGACATGGAACTGCTCGTACACCTGCTCCAGTGCATTCTGCTCGCTCATCTCCTTACCTCACGTTCCAGGTTGCTGGAGAGAGGGCGCTCTCCGTGAGTGGGTATTCCGCCCTTCGGCCGGAGATTTCGAGGCATGGTTGCATGCCTGCACAGTGATTGTAACTCCGAATCACGAGTTCCGTGCGGCTGTTCAGGCGGACCGCGGCGGATGCGCCTGTGATCTGGCGGTACGATCCCACCTGCGGTGTGGGGCAACGAAGGCACTGGCTCCCCAAAAACCGTGGTTTCCAACCACCTCTCCATCGGCGCAGCCTCCTGCCACTCGGCTGTTGCCATCGCAGGCTGCCATTAGTTCATGGCATAATGATGCAAGGAGGAGGCTATGAAGAACTTTCACCTGCCGCTGCCGGAGCAGACCTACACCGGTCTCAGGGCGGAGGCCGAACGGACCGGGGTGCCCGCGACGACCCTGGCGCGTGAGGCCGTCGACTCATGGCTGCGACAACAGTTCCGAAGGGCGAGGCACGATGCGATCACTGCCTACGCTACGAAAATGGCGGGAACGCATCTTGATCTCGACGCCGATTTGGAGTCGGCTGGGATCGAGCACCTTGTGAACGCCGGCAAGGCAACAAGATGAAGCGGGGGGACGTTTACTGGGCCGATCTTGTCCCGCGATCCGGTTCGGAGCAGACGGGCCGGCGTCCTGTAATTCTAGTGTCTCATGACGGCTTCAACCAGACGCCAGGATGGAGATCCATCATTGTGGTCCCGATCTCAACATCCTCATCACAGGGCAAGCGCGGACCTACCGTCATAGAGTTTTCGGGCGGGACTGCCGGCTTGCCGAAGACGAGCTTTGCGGTGTGCCATCAGGTGACTACTCTGGACCGTGCCAAGCTGACCAAGAGGCTCGGCACTCTGCCGTCCGGGTCCCTGCGTGAAGTCGAGGAAGGGCTGAAGGCCGCGATGGATCTCGAGTGATCTTGGTCGGCAGGGTTGTCACCAAACCAGGATTGCAGTTGGAAAACACAATTCTTGGGGCCCAAGAATTGGCTCCCCAAAAACCATGGTTTCCAACAACCTCTCCGGACCAAAAGGCAGCGATCCGAATGCTTCAATCAGGCCGGCGTTGACAGAGCGGTCCCATTGTGGGACCATGGCATCGGCCCTGGATGCACGTTGTCAGCCACAAGGCGATTCGGAACTTCTGCGAGGAGCATCCGCATGCTCGGAGCGCCATGGACCATTGGTATCGAGTCGCCAAACGGGCGGCCTGGTCCAGTTTCGCGGACGTGAAACAGTCGTTCAACACGGCGGATTTTGTGGCCCCGCACGTTGTCTTCGACATCGGAGGCAACAAGTACAGGCTCATTGCGGAGATGAACTTCACGCGGAGGGTGCTGTTCATCCGCTGCATCATGACGCACAAGGAATATGTGAAAGGAGCGTGGAAATCATGAGCGCTACACTGGCCGTCGACCCCAAGAAATACGCCCGGCTTGCAAACCGTATCGTCGTCAAAGCCATAGATACCGAGGAAGAGTACGACCATATGGTTGCCGCGGTGGAACAATTGATGGACAAGGGCGAGGAGCGCTTGTCCCCTGAGGAGTCCGCACTCCTGGAAACCATGGCGATATTGGTCCAGGCTTACGACGATCGGCATCATCCTCTGCCTGCGGTTGCTCCCAACGAAATGCTGGCCTACTTGATGGAGACGAGCGGACGAACAGGCAAGGATCTGCTGCCAGTGCTCGGCACACGCGGTCGGGTTTCAGAGGTCCTGAGCGGGAAGCGGTCCATTAGCAAGGAGCAGGCAAAAAAACTCGCGTCAGTGTTCAAGGTCGCGGTCGGTCTCTTCATTTAGCTTGTCGGACAGACCCGGACTAGACTGCGCGTACCTCCGTCTGCAAAGTGAGGCTGTCAATCGGAAGTTGGAAAGTAGTATTCTTGGGACCCCAGGACCTGGCTCCCCAGTCTGGACACGTTTCGAACTTTTGCCACCCAGTTGGCCGTGTGATCGAACTCACGGACGCGCATTGCTTTCAGACTGATCTGAACGAAGCGCCAGCACTTGTCTTCGGTGGGCACCCAGCCTGGATACGTCTCGAACTCGCCAGGTGAAGGCCAGGATAACCTCCGGATGGCGTATCGTTGGGAATTAGACCAAAGCCGACCGGCCTAACACGAAGCCGACCGAATTCTCAAGTGAATCGACGGTCCACGAACCTCACGAAGAACCGGTCCGGCGCAGGTTTTCACGATTTGCCCAAGCGCCCCCCAAAAAAAAGCTTGACAATAAGTATGTTCTTATATAAGCTATCACTGATGGATGGACTCGATGCCGCCTTCGCTGCTTTGGCTGATCCGACCAGGCGGGCCATTCTGGCGCGTCTCGCCAAAGGAGAGGCCACGGTGACGGAATTGGCCGGGCCATTCAGGATGACGCAGCCAGCGATCTCGCAGCACTTGAAGGTTCTCGAAGACGCAGGCCTCGTTACCAGCCGCGTCGAGGGTACGAAGCGCCCTCGCCGTATCGCAAAAGGTGGTATTGAAACCATGGATAAATGGCTAGCGATGCTGCGCAACGCCTTGCAGCAAAACTACGAGCGGCTTGACACAGTTCTGGCCAGCATGGAACAGCAGAAAGAAGGAGAGAAACGATGAGCAAGTTGACTCTGACGACCGAAGGCGACACGCACGTGCTTGTGACCAGGCGCTTCGCGGCTCCGCCGCAGGCCGTGTATCGCGCCCACACCGAATCGGAATTGATCCAGAAATGGTTGCTTGGTCCTGAAGGTTGGACGATGCCGGTCTGCATCAGCGAAGCGAGACCAGGAGGCAGGATCCGTTACGAGTGGACAAACGGCAAGGGCGGCGCATTCCACCTCGCTGGCGAGTATCTGGAATTGGAGCCCTATCGCAGGATTGTTCATGTGGAGCGGATGTACCTGCCGGCTCCCACCCCCGACAACCACGTTGAAACGACATTCGATGCGGATGGCGACGGCACTCTGATGACGATACGAATGACCTTACCGGATGCGCAAACACGAGCGGCCATGCTTGCGACAGGTATGGAGCGCGGAATGGAAGCGAGCTATCGGCGGCTGGAGGGGATGATCTGAGCTTGCATCATCGAACGAATCTGCACGCTTAAGGAGAATGCCCCGGCGGGTTCGCTGAGGAATGAGTGTTCTGGAGGACTGAATGGACAAAGCTGCAACAAACCAACTTATTTCGGTGAGCAATCCGTCGCAGATCGCGGAGCCGGCAGGCTGGCTGGCCATTCTCGCGACGATTACGACGATTCTGCTGCTGGCCACCCTGCACGTATTGAGTCCCGAGTTTTCACCCTCATGGCGCATGGTGAGTGAGTACGCATTCGGTCACTATGCCTGGGTGCTGTCGCTGATGTTCGTGTCCTGGGCCATCAGCTCGTGGGCATTAGTGATCGTCATCTGGTCCCAGGTCCACACCAATATCGGAAAGCTGGGCTTGTGGTTTCTGATTATCGCGGGTATTGGCGAGGCCATGGCTTCCGTGTTTGATGTCAGGCATGAAATCGGGCATGGGATCGCAGGTCTGCTTGGAGTCATCGGCTTCCCTATTGCCGCCTTGTTGCTGAGCGTTGCTCTTGGTCGCAACGAAACGTGGCGCTCGGCCCGAAGAGCCCTCCTCTGGATCGCGAACCTAAGCTGGATAAGTGCCGTCCTGCTCGTGGCGACACTGACAATCATGATGATGCAAATGGCGCGTGCCTCTGGAGGCCATTTGCCGCAACATGCGCCGAGATCGCTGCCGCCCGGAGTGCTTGCAGTGGATGGGTGGGCGAACCGCCTGATCGTGTTGTCCAACTGCGCATGGGTACTCGTTGCTGCGCGGCATGCGATTCAGGTGCACCGTAAGCATTTCGACGCAAGCGGCCACGCGGAAATCCGAAGTTCACAACACGCAGTTTAGGAGAATGGCGATGACGAGCACAGCATTGGCAAAACAACCCGCAACGATCTCAACCAACGCAGCGCGGCTGGCGATGGGCGCAATAGTTGCATATCAGTTTCTACTGATCGCGCTGATTCTTCTTCGGCCGGACCTGGCGCCCTCCTGGCACACAATCAGCGAATGGGCCATTGGGCGCTACGGCTGGATCATGTCGGGGGCGTTTCTCATTTCGGCGCTGAGCTATGGAGCCCTGTTTGCGATGCTAAGGTCGCAGCTCCGAGGCGCCATGGGCCGTATGGGCCTTGGCCTACTCCTCCTCTGCGTGATTGGCGCGGCCGGTGTAGGGCTCTTCACAACAGACCCAATGCCCATGCACTTCCCGCTATCCACCCGGGGCACCCTTCACGTAATATTCGGCACGACTCAACTGGTGCTCCTTCCATTCTCAGCCCTGCTCGTTAACCTGAGCCTGGCGCGTAGGAACCAGGCATGGGCAACGGCGCGGCGGGCTTTGCTTTGGACCGCTGGTTTGCCACTCTTTGGCTTCGTCGCTTTTGTGTTGTACTCGGCGATTTTCGTATTTCCGCTCGGACCGGGCGCTTATGGTCCCGGAGTTGACATTGGCTGGCCTCCGCGGTTCGCCTTCTTCACCTACATGCTGTGGGTCGTCACCCTGGGGTGGCACGCCATCAAGTGTGGCCGTTGCGCCGTAGCCGAAGCACACTCACAAAGGTGAACTCCATGACGAAATCTAATTTCAGCACTGAGGATGATTACGTTGCTGCACAGCCCGAGGCTGCACAGACTGGATCGAGTTCGAATCCCGACTGGAGTTTTGACATTTGGCTCCCCAAAAAGCCCGGTATAAAACGACCTCTCCGGGGCCAACTCACACAGGAATATGGGCAAGAACCGTCGCAACTACCACTCCAGGACAGAGCCGCCTGGATGCCGGCGGCACGCTGGCACGCTGCCTATAGTCGAGATCGGTCCCCAAGTGAAAAGAAGGGTATTTGGCGATCAAGAGACACTGGCAATAGTGCTGATTCTAAACAGGCTACTCAAATTCGCGCCTGCCCTGTCATTTCGTCTTGAAAGACAGAACGTATCGCACCTGCATCTGATAGACATTGGAAGGAAGTCGCTGTGCCCAAAACTCGAAAGACCCCGCTGTCCGGTCGTTCACGATGCGGCTGTTGAAATAAATGTTCTCGTTGTCGCCCTTGGTCTTCTTGGTGACCTCGAGCTTCACGTCGAGCAACTTGCTGAGATTCCTGGGTAGGTCCGACAGTTTCTCCAGGTCCAGACCGCAGATATGCAGGTCGGTCTTCACGAACTTCAGTGTGTTCGGCGTGAAGACGCTGTTGCGCCACATGAGGCGGTTGACGTAGCGCGGCGCGAGGACGCGAAGCGTCCACTTCAGCATCGGGTTGCCGGTGGTGTGCGCTTCGGCGATCTCCACCTTTTCCACCACAACCTGACCCGGGCACGAGTAGTTTGTCCTTCGTCGGCCCTTGCTTGCCGTCACCAATCCCCATGTAGGGAATCGGAATCTGTTGGGCATTTGTCATCGGGCACCTCCACCATTCGCCGGTGCGAGTCCCGCCGCCGTGAACGCCGCCCGGATTCGCCTGATACGCCGATTCACTTGGGCCAGTGAGAGCCCAGTCTTTCGCCGCACGGCCGATATGGGCATCTCGGCGAGATGCCGGGCGATCATCCGCAGATCTTCCGGCAGCCCGGCGAGGACACGCTCCGTGTCGAGGCCAAGTTCGAGGAGGGGACGGAAGTCCTCCGCTGGCGCCTCATCTGCTTTGCCAGTCAAACTGCCGTCCGGCAATTCGGGGCCGGTATCCAATTCCAGCGGTTGGAACTGACGCCGTTCAATCTGTCGCGAAGCCAAAACACAGGCGTGGTTGCGAACGACTCCGTGCACGAACCCTTGCCAGTTCCCGCGCGATCCGTCGAACCTGGGCAACCGCCGGAGGCAATCGAGGGCCAGATCCTGCCGGAGGTCATCCCAATCATCCGCGGCGAATCCGAAGCTCGTTTGCAGAAGGCTGGCCCGCAGTGCCGCCTGCTGGAGCAGGTATGGAGTGAAATCAGCGAGGGGTATGGCCACCGCCGGCATCATCGCCGTACCCCCTGGATAGGGCGCTCAATCAGGGCCCGCCGCGGAATGCCATAGCGAACGTCGATCCGCTCGATGTTGCCATCGCCCAGTTCATCGAGCTGCTCCACCAGCCGAATGACTTCATTCCCCAGTTCGAAGTCCGTCAAGTTCATTTCCGGGCGGGGTTCGTTGCCGGTGTCCAGCTTCACCTCGACGAATACTGTCGGCGCGGGGTTGAACACCGGTTCGCCGCTGCGGACTTCGAGGCCTTCGACGTAGCCGAAGTTGACCGACTGGAGCAACCGAACCAGGGCTTGCCGAGGCGCCGTAAGTTGGGAAAAGCGCTTGGCTTGTTTCATGGCCGGCGTCACTCCCCCATCCCCGCGCGGTTGCGGATCAGGAATTCCTCGACGGCGGCGTGCACTCGGGGTGGTTTTGTCGTCTTCGGCTCGAATTCGTCCCGGTAAGCAAGGCCCTTCAGATCTCGCAGCAACCGGACTCGAATCCGGTCCATGCGTTTGGTCAGCGTCCAGACCAGGTCATCTTCCAACTGGTGCAAGGCGGCCGCGCCGCCAACCAGCAAGGCGATGTCATCCAGGGCGGCCCGCACCAGCGACTCGGTCTGCGGTGCGGAATCAGCCGGGTCCGGCGTTTCTGCTTTCTTGATTGGGGTAGCGGAGGCGTCTGTGCTCATCGTGTCCTCTGCTACTGGCTGGGTACCGCTGTCTGTCGCCATGCAGATCTCAACGTCGGACGATGCCGGCATTCAACAGGCGCTGTGCGATGCGTACGAGAACAAAACGCTGAGAGGCCGGAAGCTCCTAACGGTTCGCAAGATCATCGAGCAACGCAAGACAAAGGGTAAGCGCCTTAACCAAGGCCCCAAGCCCAAGGAAGAGCGCGCGCCGACCGCGGAGGCGCTGGTTCGCGTATACCGCCAGGAAGCTGACCGGCAGAAGGACACTGTGAGAAAAGCTCGATTGACCGAGAATCGTCTGCTCTTCATCGTCACCGCCCTGAAACAGTTGTTCCGAGATGAGAACTTCGTCACGCTCATGAGGGCGGAACAAATGGAAATGTTGCCGGCCTATCTTGCGGAGAGGATTCAGGCTACTGAGAAAGGGTGAAAATGGCGAAAGAAGTCCGGATCGGTTTTGACCCAAACGGCGTGATTTTGCCGATTGGCAGCATCTTGCCCTTGAGGCAGCTGAAGCCTGGTGTCAGGGCCTCGCAGAAATACCAGCAGATTCTGGCTTCCGTCCGGGAAGTCGGGATCATCGAGCCCATGATTGTCTTTCCGCAGGACCGCAAAGCCGAAATGTACATATTGCTGGACGGACACCTTCGGCTTGAGGTGCTCAAAGAACTGGAGCAGACATCCGCTCGATGCCTGATATCGACCGATGACGAGGCCTACACGTACAACAAGCGGGTCAGCAAATTGGCAACGGTCCAAGAACACGTCATGGTGTTGAATGCCATCCGGGATGGCCATGTCGCCGAGGATCGAATCGCGAAGGCGCTGAAGCTTGATATTGCGAGCATACGGCGGAAGCGCGATCTCTTGGTGGGAATTGGCCGCGAAGCGGCGGAGGTCCTAAAGAACCGGAATATCTCGCCCAACGTCTTCGCGGCGCTGAAGAAGATGAAGCCAATGCGGCAACTGGAAGTCGCGGAGCTCCTGGTGGCCACGAACAACCTTTCCGTGCCCTATACCAAGGCGCTTCTGGCGGCTACGCCGGCGGAGATGCTGGTGGATCCAGACAAGCGGAAGGTCATAGAAGGACTCACGCCGGAGCAGATCGCGAAGATGGAAAAGGAGATGGACTCCCTCCAACGGGACATGAAGCTCATCGAGGCATCGCATGGCAACGAGGTCCTCAATCTGGTGCTGGCAAGGGGATACCTCGCGAAGCTATTCGGCAATGTTCGCGTAGTCCGTTACTTAGCGCAGAATTTCGGCGACATCTTCCGCGAGCTTCAGGCAATTGTCGAGGCCACGTCGCTGGAGAACTGATCGGATCGGAATCGATCTGGTTCTCTCGGGAACGAAGCTCAATGGGAGGCAAACGCAGTTGTACAAAGTGGGCATTCAAGTCGTATATCCGTGCACGCGCATTCGGCTGGCGTGGATCGCGACTCGCCATCCAACGCCTCAAGGAGGCGGTTGCGGAGATCAGTTCCAATAGTCGTCGCGCTCCGATCGATGCCGCGGACGGAGCGGTGTGCTTGATGGAACGGCTCTGGCCCGCATTCGAACTCATCGACACGTCGTCCGGCGGGCTCGGCGGCGCCGTCGCCCATGCGATCGGAGAACTCATCCCCCTGATCGTTAGGACGCCTGTGGACCACAGGAAGCGCAGGCGCTGGCTTGAGCGGCTTTGGCGCGCGATCCAAGTTGACGGAGTTGGCTACCTGGCGCTGGTGGAGGAGAGTTGGGGCGATCTCTGTGACAGCGGCGATGTCTCATCCCGCTGGGCGGACAAGATTCTGCCGGCTTTGCGAGAAGCATGGCGCGATTGGCGCCCTGGCGCCTATGTGAGGGGTACGGACCTGTGCCTTTCCAGTTTACTTACCGCCGGGCGCTATAGGGAACTTCTGGATCTGCTGGCCCTGAAGCAACATCCAGTCTGGCCCTGGCGCCGGTACGGAATTCGCGCGCTGCTGGCTCAAGGGTCATTCGACGAAGCACTCGCCTATTCCGAGGCATCCCGTGGCCTTAACATCCCAGACTCCGCAGTAGACGCCGAGTGTGAAGCAATTCTGCTGGCGGCCGGTCGCCGTGAAGAAGCGTACCGCCGGTTCTCCCTCACCGCGAACCAGGCAAATGTCGGCTTGGCAACCTTCCAGAGAATTACCAGGAAGTACCCTGAGATTGACCGAAGGGGAGTTCTCGCCGACTTGGCCGAACGGAGCGGCGATCCCGGCAGATGGTTCGCCGCCGCCAAAAGCGACGGTCATCTCGACCTGGCCCTCGAGTTCGCGGAAACGGGCCGCACAGAACCGAGAACGCTCAGCCGCGCGTCGCGCGATTTCTTGAAGTCCCAGCCGCTGTTTGCGTTTCGGGTCGGGCGCTTGGCCGTCGAACGGATATTGGCTGGCGACGGCTACGAAATCACTGCCTTGGATTTGCTCGGCGCGTGCGATCGTTTCCTCGCGGCCGCCAGCCACCTCGGCGCGGCGGCGGAGGCGAAGCAGGAATTGGCGCAGATCGTTGCCAGCTATCCGGACGCCCCGACACTTTTTCGTGGAGTGGTTTCACGTCGCTTGAATGACGGCGTCCGAACCCTCCCTCGTTAGTCCTTTTCTATGATAGTCGCTCGAACTCGGTCGGAGAGCTTTGCTCTCAGGTCGTCAGCAGTTTCCCAAACGATGTGGTTGTACTGCCTGGTATCGAAGTGCGTTTGCGCAAGCTCATCGGATCGGCAGCAGAAGATGACAGGCATGCCTATTGCTGTCGCGAAGCCAGCTTCGAAGTAGACACCTTTACGATGCAGTGTGAAATCGGCGACGAGGAACCGGGCTCTGCGGATCTCGGCGAGTATTCGATCGCAGATCTTCTCGTTGTGCTCGACCTTGTCAACTCGAATCGGCTCGAAACCGCAGTCCTTAATTGCGAGTTGGATTCCCAATTCGTAGACATCGTTGAGGGCCGGGTCGAAGGCCATGGCGACAAAGCACCGGCCTGGTTGACCGGATGAGGCGGCCCCAGCCGTTTCGACCCTCTGCCAGCCCGCCACGGTCACGCGATATCCGTTCCCGTGCTTCTCCAGGAAGCCGCGGCTCACGAGGTGCTCTAAGAAGAAACTGAACTCTTCAGGGGAACCTGTATCGATGAGGGCACAGTCGGTTTCAGGATCGATCGGCACGGGTTCACTTTCCTGCTGCCGGAGTTGGTAGATCCAGTCGATCAGGGCCTCCGCTTTGGCATCCGGTCCCGCCTGTTCGGACCGGCGCGCGGTTTCGAGAAGCAGCTCAACCTCGGCGCGCTCGTTTTTCATTGCCTTGAGACGAGTCTTGAGCAGTCTCTCGATTTGTTCCTGTCCATCGAGTTCCGCCCATTCTTCATCGAGCATCTGCGGGAAGAGGCTCAACTGTTCATCCGGCTGCTGAAGTGCCTCGAGTCGGCGTTCGAGAGTGGATCGGATCGCTCGCGTTGAAGACGTGACCAATCGCTGGAGCAAGAGCAGCAAGAATCCGATATAGTTCCGCTTCTCCCGCATGGCGCGGTTGTAACCCACGCGAACGTATTCCGTAACAGCGGCGTAGAGCAGTTGCTGCTCTCGATGCCGGGTTTCCCACTTCACTGGAACCAGACGGGTATGCCGCGGCTTGAACAGCGGCGCGCCATCGGCGTCAATGGCCCGGCGCTTTTCCGTCCGGATTACGTACTCCGCGACCCGCTCCCTGGTGACACTAACGGCATCGGGAAAGGGATAACGGCCGATCCAATAGGGGCGAGCAGCGCGTCGTGCGTCATTGCGTCCGCCACACGGGCCGCCGCCGCGACATACGTCAAGTAGGCGGGACTGGCAGGAACCGCCTCAGACGCCGGGTGCAGTTCGGATTCCGATAGCCTCACCACGGCATCCGCGTCGGCGAACCAGACACGGTAGACTGTTTCCCCCCAGATCGTCTGCGAGTCGACAATACGGCAGAGTTGGTGATGCCTTGGGCTGTACGCCCAGTCTCCAGTTCGGAACATAAGAGGTGCCGTGGTAGCCTACCCGACCCCGAGGCGAGTGGCCGCGAGGTCATAGAACATGAGCAGCTTGGTGTCTTCCTGGAGAATGCTCTCCGGAATCTTCGCTGCTACCTCGACGATGGTTGTGTAGTCTCGCTGATCCCAAGCGCGCTTGAAGCCTGCCCGTAACGCTTCGAGTCGTGGAACTTTGATCTTTTTCACACCGGACGCCCTGTACTCTTCGAAGGTCTTGAGCAACTCGCGTTCGCGGATCTTCTCTAAGTCGACGGCTTTGTTCGGGTCAGGAACGTACCATCGGTCGCTCGCCTTTGCCTGAAGGGCAGGGGCGTCCTTGGCCAGCCCACGCAGGTCGTGGAAGTTCTTTGAGAGGTAGTTGCGAATCTGTACTGGGACCTCGCCTTCACCGCCGTAACAGAGAAAGTTCAACCGAAGGATCTCCGAAAGCTCCAGTCGCTGCTCCTCTTTCGACCAGCCCGCCGTTTCTCGCATAAACTGCGGTTGCAGTTCTGAGAAACGCTGTGGCTTCTCGGCAAGTTGTTGGCGAAGCCACTGGACAGCGCTGAATTCATCCCGGACGATCAACTCCAACTGCCTTAATTCTGAGACGGTCTGCTTCTTCTTGTCGTATTCGTCGACCTGATCGGCCAAGAAATACATTCCGTCTCGATACTCGAAGAGTTGCGCGAGGCCTTCGTAAAAGCCGCCCGCGGAAAGCGGTACCATTATTCCCCGCTGCACATGAAAAGCAACCATGCGATCGAAGAGTAGAAAGGCTTGACGTTCGGCGATGGCCTCTCCTTTGCCCTTCTGGGAAACGAAGATTGGGAGCTGACGCAAGTGATTTCGGACAAAGTCCCACGCGCCATCTTCTGTACCCGCTTCGAGTTGAAACCGTATTTCCAGATCGGTATTCGGCTTGTAAGCCGAAATTACCAAGTCCTGCTTAACGAGGTTCTGAATGGACTGTTTGTACGTCTGTTGTTGCTTATCCAAAGTGCGGACGTCCGCGATTATGAACCCAGCCTCCCCCATTGCCAGTTGGATTGCGTTCCAAACGCTATTTCGTGAGTTGTGGAACTCCACTGTCATCCAACGCCCTGGCTTGAGGACTCGGTAAATCTCACGAAAGGACGATGTCATCAGCTTTTGATAGTCAAGCAGAGAGCGGTCAAGCTCGACATCCATCACCGCTTCGAGCGTTCTGTTAGTCATTAACTTGAGCCAAGACTCCCACAGGAAGTTAAGCTCTGAGTAATGTAGGTTGTTTCCAAACGGTGGGTCAACGAAAACGTAGTCTGCTGAGTTGGAAGGCATCGCCGCCAGTTTGGTTGTCGAGCCGCAGTTCAGCATGCTGAATACGGGTAGTGGGATAGCTTGGTGTGTACTCCTCCGGTCTCACATCATCAAAGAACACCATTATGAAATCGAACACACAGTGCCTCAATGAGCGTAATGGCGTCACCTAACTCCCCCTCTTTGGCGGCTTGGGCGGTCGCGTGCAGCGACTTGGACCACGGGAAGGGCTTGCCGCAGTTTCCGCAAAATGGTGGGACAGTCTGGGCGGAAAACGGGTCCGGTCGGATCACGCTGGACTCGGAAGGAAATCTGCCGGCGGGCCGGCATTGCGGAGCCCTCGTCGCCACCGGGCGCCGCGACCCCACTGTGCTGGGACAATTGAGGCACAATGAAGACATGGAGTCCGTCGTTGTTCGCAATTCCGCCATTATGTCCGGTGCGCCGACGTTTAGAGGCACACGAGTCTTGGTGCGCACACTCTTCGAATACCTCGAAGCCGGACACAGCTTGGAGCGCTTTCTAGAGGGGTTCCCCACCGTCAGCCGGGAGCAGGCCCAGCAAGCTTTGGAAGAAGCCAGAGAATCCTTGCTCGCCAGCCATTGAATGCGCCTTCTCCTGGACGAGTGCATAGACGAGGGACTCCGCCATCACTTCACAGGTCACGAGTGCGAAACCTGCCGGTACGCGGGGCTCACTGGCTTGACTAATGGTGCACTCCTGGCCGCCGCGGATCAAGCGGGCTTTGAAGTACTGATCACGGTGGATCAGAACATGCCGAATCAGCAGACTTTACGTGGTCGTTCGATCTCGTTGCTGGTTGTCCGAGCCCGCACCACGAATCTCGATGACCTGCTGGTTCTGCTGCCCGATGTGCTGAAAGCACTCGAAATCTTGAGACCGGGTGAAGTTGTTTGGATCGGTATTCGCTAGGACGGGCTTGGGAATACGGCGTTCGCCGAATCAGGAGGCAACTCGCCGTGTGCGATTAGGTCGAGAACAATCTCCCGCGCGGCCGACTGAGC
>Ga0116127_1001338_pt1 | contig 15253 bp, 13 predicted proteins | sample June2015DPH_16_1_FD_89731 | JGI IMG/M metagenome (GOLD analysis project Ga0116127, IMG submission 89731) | Peatland microbial communities from SPRUCE experiment site at the Marcell Experimental Forest, Minnesota, USA - June2015DPH_16_100 | ecosystem: Environmental > Terrestrial > Soil > Wetlands... | reverse complement strand
GTCCGGCTTCATTTCCAGCACAATATCGAGCGTTTCGTTGAATGACTCCGGCGTCTGGTGCGGCAGGCCGTAGATGAGGTCGAGGTTGATCGAGCCGTAGCCCAACTCGCGCATCCAATCCATGGCCTGCTGCGTCATTGCGCGCGGCTGGATGCGGTGGACGGCTGCCTGGACTTTCGGGTTGAAATCCTGCACGCCCATCGAGGCGCGGTTGAAACCAATCTCGCGCAACGCGACCATGTGATCGCGCGTGAGCCGGCGCGGGTCCACTTCCACGCTGGCTTCGATGTCCGGCGAAAATGTGAAGTGTTGGTGGATGATTTCGCCGAGCCGCCGGATTTCATCGGGTTTTAAAAAAGTCGGCGAGCCGCCGCCAAAGTGGAGTTGCCCGGCTTTGCGCTGCGGATTCAACCGCGGCGCCATCTCCGCCACCTCGCGGCCCAGGTAATCCACATAGTCCCGGCCCTGGTCGTGGTTGAGCGTGATGACGGTGGTGCAGCCGCAAAACCAGCAGAGCGACTCGCAGAAGGGAATGTGAAAATAGAGCGAAAGGCCGCGCCCGGTCCGGTTGTTCTCCGAAATTTTTTCGGCCAGCTGCGGCCACGTTATCGCGTCGGTGAATTTCGTGGCGGGCGGGTAGGAGGTGTAACGCGGCCCGGCCACGTTGTATTTCTGCACCAACCCGAGATCCACCTTCAGCGTGCTCATGGGCAAAAAATAAACGCAGAGGCGCAGAGAACGCAGAGGAAACGCAGAGGAAAAAATAATTCATCTCTGCGAAACTCTGCGTTCTCTGCGTCTCCGCGTTGAATTGAATTTTTCATTTGAAAGCACGCACCGTTTCGACCAACGCGGTGATATTTTCCAATTTCGCATTGGGCGGCACTCCATGTCCAAGGTTGAAAATATGGCCTTTGCGGCCGCGCATGGCCTCGAGCACGGCCCGCGTTTCCTGTGCGACAACTTCCGGCGTGGCGTCGCTGAGCAGCGCGGGTGCAAGGTTGCCTTGAAGCGCGATATCCGCCGGCAAAAGCCGGCGCGCGTGAGCCAGCGGAAATTGCCAGTCTATGCCCAGCACGCTCGCCCCGGTCGCCAGCAGATCATCCCAATTCCCGTGCGTGCCGAGGGAGAAGACGATGACGGGCACGTTGGTAGGGCGCGTCACTCCGTGCGCGCCGTCGGCGGCGGGCAGAGGACTGCCCGCCCTACCTTTCCCAAGCGCCGTTACAATTTCCTTCATCCAACGCCCGGAAGCCTCTTGAAATTCCGTCGGCGCGAGCTGGCCGCCGTGACTGTCGAAAATCTGGAGCGCGTCCACGCCGGCGTTGATTTGCATTTGCAGATAAGCGATGATGGCGGCGGTGAGTTTCCCGGCGAGCGCATAAAAAGTTTTCCGGTCTTCCCGAAAGAGGCTCAAGGCGCGGGTGTATTTCCCGGCGCTGCCGCCTTCCATCATAAACGTGGCCAGCGTCCACGGCGAACCCGAGAAGCCGATGAGCGCGGTCTGGTCGCCGAGTTCCTTCCGAAGCAGACGCAGCGCCTGGTCCACGTAGCTGAGGCGTTCGGTCACGCGCTCGACGGAAAGGCGCTCGATATCGGCCTTGGTGCGCACGGCAAAGTCCATGACCACGCCGCCGGTTTCGCGGAAACGGTAAGGCTGACCCATCGCCTCGGGAATGACGAGGATGTCGCTGAACAGGATTGCCGCATCGAATCCGAATCGCCGAACCGGCTGGAGCGTGACTTCGGCGGCCAGCCCGGGCGTTTGAATCAATTCCAAAAAAGAATGCTTCTCCTTCAGTTCGCGATATTCCGGCAGGGCGCGACCGGCCTGCCGCATCAGCCAGACGGGCGGGCGATCCGTGGCGCGGCAGTGGCAGGCGTCGAGAAACCGCCGGCGATTCGTCGGGTTGCCCGAGGCGGCGGGCGCGTTGGCGTTGGCGTTGGTTGCAATGGCGGCCATGGGTTTTGAGCGCATTACGGCTGCATTGCTATTAGCATACCCAATCGGTTTTGAACAGCGAGTTGCGCTTTCAATTTTTTGAGCAACTTTGTCCGAACACCGGTTTTTAATCAAAAGCGTGACCATGAAAAACAACGAACCCCATTCCAAACTCCGCGAATCAAGCTGGCGGCGGAAGCTCACTGAAACCGAACAAGCCGAATTGCGCGCTTATCTCGCCGCAAATCCCGACGCACGCGCCGATTGGGAGATGGAATCCGCCTTGAACGCCGCCCTCACCCGATTGCCGGACGCGCCCGTGCCGTCGAATTTCACCGCGCGTGTGCTTCAGGCGGTCGAACGCGAAGAGACCCGGCCGCGCGCCTGGAGCTGGCGTTGGAACTGGCATACGCTGGTGCCGCGCGTCGCATTCGCGGCGGTGGTGATTACCTTCACCGGTTTGGCCTTTCATCACCATGAAATTTACAGCCAGCGCGTCGCGCTCGCCAGGAACGTTGCGTTTGTGACCAGGGGACAACCGATGCCCAGCCCGGAAGCGCTGGAAAATTTTGACGCCATTCGCCGCATGAGCCAGCCGCAGCATGCGGATGACGAATTGCTGGCATTGATGCAATGAGCCATTTGTGGCAGGCGCGTTGCTGGCTGGCCACGGTCTTCGCGGTTGGCCAAATCGCTGTTTTCCAACTCGCCGCTGAAACGGTCACGCAGGTTCCGGCTCCGCAAAAATTATTTTCCGGGCCGACCAACCTCTCGTTGCCGCCAATGCCGCACTTAAAGTCACCCGTGGATTTATTCCGTGAACTCCTGGCGATGACCCCCGCCGGACGGGAAAATTATCTGACGAATCGTCCGCTGGAAGTCCGCGGACGCATTCTCGCCAAGGTGCGCGAATACGAGGCGCTCGACCCGAACGAGCGCGAATTGCGCCTGCGCGCCACCGAATTGCGCTGGTATTTGCTGCCCCTCCTGCACGAATCTCCAACGAACCGCACCGCGCGGCTGGCGGCCATCCCGGATGATTTGCGGGCTCTGGTTAAAACGCGCCTCACGCTATGGGATATTTTGCCGCCGCCATTCCAGAAGGAATTTTTTGAGAGCGAGCATGCCCTGCGTTACTTCACACACGTGGATTTGCCCATCAGCCCGCCGATGCCGCCCATGCCTCCGGACCATGGATGGCATCACAGCCCGCCGGATCCCGATTTGGCGCACTGGAATGCGCTTCCCGAAGACCAACGCCAGAAAATCACCGCACAATGCAACCAGTTTTTCGAACTGACGCCGATGGAAAAAAAGAAAACGCTCAACACCCTGTCGGACGCCGAGCGGCAGCAAATGGAAAAAACGCTGGAGACGTTTGGGAAATTGCCTCCGTTGCAACGCCTGAAGTGCATCCGTGCGTTTACAGAATTTGGCGGCATGAGCGCGCAGGAAAAACAGGATTTTTTGAAAAACGCCCAGCGCTGGTCGCAAATGTCGCCCAAGGAACGCCAGACCTGGCGCGATCTCGTCACCCACGTCCCCGAATGGCCGCCGTTGCCACCGGCATTGATGCCGCCGATGCCGCCACAGTTGACGCAGCGCCTGCATCCGGTGGCCACCACCAATCCCGACTGATTCCGGCGAATTTCAATTCCCATTTCCGCCGCCACACCTTAATTTCCCACCGTGCATCCGATTGCGTTTCAACTCGGCTCCTTCATGATTCATTGGTATGGCGTGATGATTGCGCTGGCATTCCTGGCGGGGCTTTGGACGGCCACCCGCCGCGCCCGGCGCGAAAACATCTCCGGCGAAAAAATCGCCGACATCGTGTTCGGGCTGATGATCGGCGCGATTCTCGGCGCGCGCGCCGTTTACGTGACAACTTATTGGAAGGACGAATTCGCCAATCAGCCGCTCCCGGAAATTTTCATGATTCAACACGGCGGGCTGGTGTATTACGGCGGCCTCATCGGCGCGACAATTGCAGGCATGATTTGCATTCGCTGGAAAAAACTTCCGCTGTGGAAAACCGCCGACGTGCTGGCGCCAAGCATTGCGCTGGGAAATGTTTTTGGCCGCATCGGCTGCCTGCTGAATGGCTGTTGCTACGGCCGCGCCTGCAGCCTGCCGTGGGGCATCCGCTTTCCCAATCAGTCCGCTCCCTGGCTGCAGCATTTTCAGCAGGGGCTGGTGGGAAAGGGCGATCCGTCATTGCCGGTGCATCCGACGCAGATTTACGATGCGTTGTTGAATTTCGCCCTTTACCTCGGCCTCGCGTGGCTGTTCCGGCACAAAAAATTTAACGGCCAGGTATTCGCAACCTATCTCATCTGCTACGCCGTCTTTCGTTCCATCGTTGAATTTTTTCGCGGCGATTATCCGGCGGACCACATCCATAACGGCCTCACGTCGGGACAACTGGCAAGCATCCCCATTTTCATCGCCGGGCTGACGCTGGCCGCGTTTCTCTCCCGCCGCGCCGAACCAAAACGGGGATGGAAAATCGAGAATTGAAGATGGCGCAATCCGATCTCCCAACTTCCAACTCCCATCTGCCAGTTTTCATCGCCGGTCCGACCGCCGTCGGAAAATCCGAAATCGCCCTCCGGCTTGCCGGACAACTCGGCGGCGAAATCATTTCCGTGGATTCGATGCAGGTGTATCGCGGACTCGACATCGGCACGGCCAAGCCATCGCCCGCCGACCGCGCCCGCGTACCGCATCACCTCATTGACATCTGCGATTTGACCGAATCGTTCGACGCCGCGCAATTCGCCCGGCTCGCGCATCGCGTTGTCGCGGAAATCCAGTCGCGCGGCCACGTGCCGGTTCTCTGTGGCGGCACCGGACTTTATTTCAAAGCCTTTCTTGAAGGGCTCGGTGAAGCACCGTCCGCTGATTCAAAACTCCGCGCCGAACTCGAAGCCACGCCGCTGGAAAAACTGCTGGAAGAATTGCGTGAACGCGATCCGGCGGCTTATGAAAAAATTGACAAGAAAAACCCGCGCCGTGTCATTCGCGCTGTCGAAGTTCTGCGATTGACCGGCCGGCCAGTTTCCGAACAAAAGTCGCGGTGGGGCGAGACTCCCGGCGGGCCGGAGGTAGGGTCATCGCGCTGCGATGACCGGACGGCGCAGCGCGCCGTCCCTCCCAAAACAAATTTTTATTGTTTCACACGCCATCCTGACGATTTGCGCCAACGGATTGATGCCCGCGTGGACGCGATGTTCAAGCGTGGTCTGGTGGATGAAACGCGCGAACGGCTCAAACATGGCCTCGCCGAAAACAAAACGGCCCTGCAGGCCATCGGCTACCGGCAGGTGGTGGAACATCTGCGCGGTGAATGTTCTTTGCTTGAAACCATCGAGCTGGTGAAAATCCGGACGCGGCAATTTGCCAAGCGGCAATTGACGTGGTTCCGCGCCCAAAAAAATCTGGAGTGGATTAAATTGAAGCCAGACGAGCCGTTGGAAGCAGTTGTGGAAAACCTGATTCACCAGTTGCGGGAAAATTCAGAATGATGTGGGTAGCGCGCGCCTCTGGCGCGCCATGTTCGGCGTCCCGCCGAACATTTTGAGATTCAAAGTCGTCGCCGGGACGGCAACGACGACGTGCGGGACGCACGCGCTCCCTTTTTTCAACCGCGCTGGTTGCTCAACTTTCCCTCGGCCGTTTGACAACGATGTCAATTCCCGCCTTGTTTTTCGCAATCATGTTGGCGGGCAGGATGCCGCGCCAGAAAACGTTCGGGTAAACCACCGCGCCGCGCCCGATGATGCTGCCGGGGTTCAGCACGGCGTTGCAGCCGGCATCCGCGCCGTCGCCGAGCAGCGCGCCGAACTTGCGCAGGCCGGTGTCGAACGGCACGCCGTCCATCTCCACCTCGATGTTGCCGGAGAAAAGTTTGTAGTTGGAAATTTTCACGCCCGCGCCGAGGTGCGCCCGGTGGCCGAGGATCGAGTCGCCGATGTAATTGAAGTGTGCCGCGTTGGCGCCATTGAACAGCAGCGAGTTTTTCAGTTCGGACGAATTGCCGACGACGCAGCCGTTGCCGATGATGACGTTTTCGCGGATGTAGGCGTTGTGGCGGATCTGGCAACCCTGGCCGATGATGGCCGGGCCTTTGATCATCACCCCATCCTCGACGACCGTGTCCTTGCCGATGAAAACCTTTTCGCCGATAAACGCCCTGCCCTCACAGTGGTTATGCAGGGCCGGTTTCAAATTCGCGGCGATGTAGCCCTCAATTTTTTTGAGCGCGTCCCAAGTGAATTTGCAGCCGTCGAAGATGGCGGCGTGTTCGGTCTGGCTGAGGTCAAACAAGTCGGCTGGCTTGAACATGGCGGCAGGTTAGGCGAAACGGCGGCGGCGGAAAAGCGAAATGGGTGTGTGCCAGTTTGATGACAAATGGTGGAGTGGATGGCAGGGAAATGACTAATTCCGAAACCATAATGACGAAAGAAGCCCGAAGCTCGAATAAACGGCCTGGCCGGTTCGTTGGTTATTGGGTCATTTGGAAATTCTTTAGTCATTCGGATTTAGGAATTAGTCATTCAATGGAGATAGCCTTTTACGCGGACATTCCCCGCCCTGCCGGTTTTTAATCAAAATAACCCGCTGCTCGAAATGGCATGGGCTTGCCATTCGCGGCGGCGGGAGTATTTTCACCAGCCACGGCGCGCTCCCGTAGCTCAAATGGATAGAGCAGCGGTTTCCTAAACCGCGGATCCCAGTTCAATTCCGGGCGGGGTACCATTCAACCCGTTGCGCCTCAGAAACACGCGTGACGGGAACATTTTCCGCAACTAATGCCTCGTAACCATGTTATACTCTCGGGCGTCTTAAATTGACAACAGCCTGATTATGAAAATCAAATTCTTCAAACGGTGTGTTTTGGGGACGGCGACTGTGGTTCTATGTTTGATGGGCGTCCGTTCACCATTTAATTCCCCGGCGCAAGCGCAACCCGCTCCACCCCCGCCGGACAGTGCAACGGAATCAAGCGCGTTGCCACCGAACGTTTATCCGACCAGCCCGCTGGCACAGGTCATCCGGCTCACCCAGGCCGGCGTGGATGAAAGCATCATCATGACTTACGTCACCAATTCCGGCAGCACGTTCAATCTCGATTCGGACAAAATCATTTATTTGAAGGACATTGGCCTGCCAAACGAAGTCGTCACCGCCATGATGCAGCGCGACCAGCAGTTGCAGCAGCAAATGACCGCGGCGGCGTATCACCCCCCGGCTCAACCCGCTTCCGCTCCCGCCACAACCTACCAGCCGGAAACCGCGCCGCCGCAACCGGTGGAGCCACCGGCGGAAGTCACGGTGAATTCTTTTTATGACACGCTTGCGCCGTATGGCAGTTGGGTGGACGTGGACGGCTATGGATGGTGCTGGCGGCCAAGCGTGGTGGTTTACAACCCCGGCTGGCAGCCGTATTGCGATCACGGACATTGGGTTTATACCGACTGCGGCTGGTATTGGTTTTCGGATTATTCGTGGGGCTGGGCACCGTTCCATTATGGCCGCTGGTTTCAGGATTCGCGCTGGGGCTGGTGCTGGACGCCGGACACCGTTTGGGGGCCGTCGTGGGTGACCTGGCGGTATTCGAACGATTACTGCGGCTGGGCGCCGCTGCCGCCATTTGCGGTGTATCGGGAAGGCGTCGGCTTCTTTTATCGGGGCCTCAACGTCAGTTTTGGATTCGACTTTGGTTTAGGCATGAATTGTTTCACGTTCGTGCCGATCGGTCATTTTTGTGACCCGCACCCACGCCGCTTTCGCGCCACTCCAACGCAGGTAACGCAGATTTACAACCACACCACGGTCATTAACAATTTCAACGGTCACGGTCACAACCTGGCCAACCGGGGGATTGATCCGGAACATATCACCGCCGTCACCCGAACGCCCATCCATCCCATCTCAATCCGGGATACAACCTCGCCGTCCGGACACGGCCCGCGCAGCGATCAACTCAGTCACGATGGCCACACACTTATCGTAAATCGCCCGAGCTTCACAGGCAATCCGGCTCCCGGCGGAAACCGAAACAATCGCCCGGCACAATCCGGGTATCCGGGACAAAATCATTCCCCGCAACAGAATAACAATTGGCCGGCGTCTCAAACCCGGCAAATCAGGCAGCCACAGGAAGACAACGCAATCTCCGTCCCGGCGCAACGCCCGTCGCCACCGGTCAATTATTCAACGCCGAGCCACGACAACCGGACCCTCTCTCCCAGAGGACGGGAGCAACAATCATTGCAATCACCGCGTGACAACACGCGTAATTTCGAAGCGCCGGGGGTCGCGCCGACCCTCAACGAGTGGCAGTACAATGCGCCCGAAGCCAGCCACCACAACGCACCAGCCGACGCACCCGTCGAGCGCCCGCAACACAACGAGTCGTCATCGTCACCAAGATCGTCGGGACAAAATCAGAACCAAAACAGTTCTGGCAACAACTCCAACAACGGTCCCGGCAATGGTTCGGGTCGCGGTCCGGGACATTGACTGGCCGCTGGTTTTATTTGTCAAACGCCGTGGCGTGCAAGTTGCGCCCGGCGTTTTTGCTTTTGCAACCTCTCCGCCGCTGGCAAAATCCGCTCGTGGGCATCACGCGGCGGCAATTTGAACAAATGCAGGAACGCCTCGGCGGCGCTTCCCCGCATACGATCTCTCCGGTTTTCGCATCGGCGTTGCGCGCCGCGCCCGGCGCTCATCGCGTCATTCTCGGCGTGGACCCGTCTCTGCGCGGCACCGGTTTTGGTGTGATTCGCGCCGCGAAACCATTTCCGCAAACGCTGGCGCACGGCACGATTTCCTGTCCCGCGAATTGGGAACGCTCGCGCTGTCTCGCCAAAATCTCCGCGGCATTGCGCGACGCGATTCGCGAATATCGTCCGACGGTGTGTGTCATCGAGGGACTTTTTTACGCGCAAAATCTCCAGACCGCGCTCATCATGGGCGAGGCGCGCGGCGCGGCGCTGGCGGCCATCGCCGAAGCCGGCCTGGAAATTTTTGAAATCGCGCCGCGCAAGGTGAAACAGGCCGTCGTCGGCTACGGCGCGGCGCAAAAATCCGCCGTCGCAAAAATGGTCCAGCGCCTGTTGAATTTGCCAAAACCGCCCGCGCCGGACGCGGCGGACGCGCTGGCGCTGGCGCTCGCCCACGCGCAGGAAAACAGCCGTTACAATTTGACGCCATTGAAACGGGTATGAATTCTTCATTCTGCATTCCGCATTCTGCATTCGCATGATCACCTTCCTCCACGGCAAACTCATCGAAGCGCTGCCCACCCAGGTTGTTGTGGATGTGAACGGCGTCGGTTATGAAGCGCTCATTCCGCTGTCGTCGTTCGACAAGCTGCCGCAACCGGGCGGCACGGTAAAACTGCTCACGCAACTGGTCATCCGCGAGGACGCGCACACGCTTTACGGTTTCATGACGGCGGCGGAACGCGATTTGTTCCGGCTGCTCGTCAACACTGTTTCCGGCATCGGGCCGAAGATCGCGCTGAACATTTTGAGCGGCATCAGCGTGACCGCGTTTCGCGGCGCGGTGGCCGGCGGCGACGTAAAATCGCTTTCGCAAATTTCCGGCGTCGGCAAAAAGACCGCCGAGCGCATCATCGTCGAGTTGCGCGACAAAATCGGCGCGGCGGGCGCGTGGGAGGCCGCCAGCGCCCGGCGCGCGCTCTCGCCGGACGACCAAAAAATCAATGACGCCGTGCTGGCGCTGATGGCGCTCGGTTTCAAACAGATTGACGCGCATGACGCTGTTCGCGCCGCGCAGACGATGCTCGGTGTGAAGGCGACGGTCGAAGACCTTGTGCGCGCGTGTTTGAAAAAAGGAGCGTGATGACTGAAGCAAGTTCATCGCCGGAAAAAACGGGCCCGCCGGCAAAAAAAAGAAAATCCGGCGTGATCGTGCCGCACAAGGCGAAGTGGCATCAGCGCGCCGGCGCGTTCCTGGTGTTCGTTTTGTTGCGCGCGCTCATGGTCACGGTGCGCTGTCGGCTGCGTGACCGCTCGGAATTTTTAGCGCTCAATGCCCCCGGCCCGGCGATTTTTTGTTTCTGGCACAACCGGCTCGCGTCCTGCATCAAAGCTTATGAAAGCCACCGCAAACCGCACACGTCCGGCAAGGGCATGGCGGCGCTGGTAAGTGCCAGCCGGGACGGCACGTTCCTAACGGGCATTCTGGAATGGTTCGGCGTGCAGCCGGTGCGCGGATCAACCAGCCGGCGGGGACCGCAGGCATTGCTTGAACTCACAACCTGGGCCGAGCGCGGCTACGACCTGACCATCACGCCGGACGGCCCGCGAGGACCGTGCTACCAGATTCAGGAGGGCGTGATGTCGCTGGCGCAGGTGACAGGTTTGCCGGTGGTGCCGGTGGCGTTCAATCTGGATTGGAAACTGCGCGCGAAAAGCTGGGACCGATTTCAAATTCCGCTGCCCTTCACACGCTGTGAAGTCATCGTCGGCCGAATCATACGCGTGCCGGGCGAAGCAACGGACGCCGAACGCGAGGAACTGCGCAAACAACTCGAAGCTGAATTGCGTGCCATCTCGCACGATTGATTTTTTGCGCAGCGCAATCCTTGACACTCGACCCTCGACTTTCGACTCTCGACCAGAATGATTGCCCGCGTCAGCCTCGAAATCGCGCTCCGCAAGGAGTTCGATTATTTGATTCCGCCCGGACTGGCCGGACAAATCGAGGTCGGCAGCCGCGTGCAGGTGCCATTCGGCCCGCGAAAAATTCTCGGTTGCGTCACCGCCCTCGCCGAAGAATCCGCGCACGCCAATCTCAAACCAATTCTGAAAGTCATCGGCGCCCAGACGCTCGTCACGCCGAAAGTCCTGAAACTCGCACGCTGGATTGCCGATTACTACTGCTGCGCGCCGGAAACCGCGCTGAAATCCGTTCTGCCCGAAGCCGTGCGCAAGGAGGAATCCGGCTGGCGCGAACGCTTGTTTGTCCGCGCGCTGATGGTGAGCGGCGAATTTCCAAAATTACCCAAGCGCCAGCAGGAAGTTTGGAACATCATTGAAGAACGGCGCGAGTTGCCGTTACAGGAATTGGTCGAGCTGGCCGAAACCACCGCCGCCACCGTCCGCAAACTCGAAGATCGCGGTCTGGTGGAGATCGCCCCCCAAATTTCCGAACGCGATCCGTATGCCCGTGAACACATTCTGCCGTCGCAACCGCTGCCGCTGAATCCGGCGCAGGAAATGGCGCTGAAGGAAATCATCGGCGCAATGGATGGACGTGGTGGCATCCGCGTCCCGCGGGTGGAGGCGGGCGTCGCGCCCGCCTCTCGTCCGACGGCCAAACCCGGTCCGATTTCAGAAACCACCGTCCGCAAACGCAGTCTGCCGCATTTTGAAATTCCGGGTTTTACCTATCACGTCACCTGGCGGACGCACGACAAGCTTGTTCTTTCTCCCGAGGCACGCGCCCGCACGCTGGATGCCTGCCATCACTGGCACGGCAAAAAAGTGAAATGCTACGCCGCCTGCGTCATGTCCGACCATGTTCATTTGCTGATTCAACTTTTGCCGGTTCGGGAAGCCGGGAAAACCGGCGTTCATTCGCTTCCGGAAATCTTGCACAGCATCAAATCGTTTTCCGCTCATGAGGTAAACAAGGTGATGAAACACTCCGGGCCGGTCTGGATGGATGAATCGTTTGACCGCCTGATTCGATCCGAAGCGGACTTGCACAAAACCTGGGATTACATTTGGAACAACCCGCGAACGATTGGGCTGGTCGGACCGATGGAGGATTATCCTTACATCTGGACGCCGGGCGTATCAGACGTTGAAAATGTTCGGCGGGACGCCGAACATGACCTGCGAGACGCGGGTGCCACACAACAGGAATCGGGCGTTGCAAAGTCATCCCAAGTTTTCTTGCTTCACGGGGTAACAGGTTCGGGCAAGACGGAAATCTATCTCCAGGCCATCGCCCACGCGCTCGCCCAAGGCAAGGGTGCGATTGTGCTCGTGCCGGAAATTTCGCTCACGCCGCAGACGGTCGAACGCTTCAAGGCGCGGTTCAGCTCCGGCAAACTGCAAACGCTCGTGGCGGTTTTGCACAGCCACTTGTCCGCCGGCGAACGCCACGACGAATGGCACAAAATCCGTCAGGGCCGCGCGCGCATCGTCATTGGAGCGCGTTCGGCGATTTTTGCGCCGGTCGAACCGCTCAGCCTCATCATCGTGGACGAGGAGCACGAGCACACCTACAAGCAGGAGGAAGCGCCGCGCTACCACGCGCGCGACGTCGCCATCATGCGCGGCCGGATGGAAAACACGGTCGTCGTGCTCGGCTCGGCCACGCCGTCGCTGGAAAGCTATTACAACTGCAAACGCGGCAAATACACGCTGCTCGAACTGCCGGAGCGCGTGGACGACCAGAAAATGCCCCACGTGCGCGTCGTGGACATGCGCCAGGCCGCGTCCCGCCAGCGCGGGAAAGAAGGCATCCCGATTTTTTCGCCGCAACTCAAGGAAGCCATCACGCAACGGCTCGAAAAGCACGAGCAGACGATCTTGTTTTTGAACCGGCGCGGCTATTCGACTTCGCTGCAATGCCCGAAGTGCGGCTACGTCGCGCAGTGCCCGAATTGCAGCCTCGCGCTCACGTTTCATCGGCAGGAACAAAAACTTTGCTGCCATATCTGCGGTCACGTCGCACCCGTGCCAGCCGTTTGCCCGAACGAAAAATGCAAAAATCCCGCGATTCGTTTTGCCGGCACGGGCACGCAGAGGGTCGAGGAAACGCTTGCCAAACTTTTTCCGCACGCGCGCGTCAAACGCATGGACGCCGACACGATGAAGCGCAAGGACGATTACCGGAAGGTGCTCGGCGATTTTCGCGCTGGCAAGACCGACATTCTCGTTGGCACGCAGATGATCGCGAAGGGGCTGCATTTCCCGAACGTCACGCTCGTCGGCATCATTTACGCCGACCTCGCGTTGCATCAGCCGGATTTTCGCGCGGGCGAGCGCACCTTCCAGCTCCTCACCCAGGTCGCCGGTCGCGCCGGCCGCGGCGACGTTGAGGGTGAAGTGTTCGTCCAAGCGTTCGCGCCGTTTCATCCGGCGATCCAATACGCGCGCCGCCACGACTTCCCCGGCTTTTACGAACAGGAAATCGAATTCCGCGAACAACTGAAATATCCGCCCGTCAGCCGCGTCGCGCTGCTCACACTCAAAGGCCGCAACGAGGACAAGGTGAAGTTCAGCGCCGACCATTTGAAACGCGAACTGGAGAAAAATTTTGTAGCGGCGGTCTATGACCGTCACCAATCAGACACGCAAGGTAGGGTGGGCAGTCCTCTGCCCGCCGCTCGCACGCAAGCCGATGACGGCGCGCATCCCGCAGGCGCGGGACGCCTTACCACATTTAAAGATTTGATCATTGCCGGGCCGGCGCCCGCGCCGTTGCTGCGCGCGGAAACTTTTTACCGGTACCAAATCATGCTGCGCACGCGCGCGATGAGCAAACTGAGTCAGACACTGGCGAAAATCATCGAAACGCTCGCATTACCCGAAGACGTGACACTCATGGTGGATATTGATCCAGTGAGCTTGTCTTGAGGTAGCACAGGCGTCCCGCCTGTTGTTTCCGGCGTCGCGCCCGAAACCGGCGCGGGACGGACGACCATTTCACACTTGCCCGATTGCCTGCAACCTGTGTCGCACAACGGAATTCGGCGGGACGCCGAATTCAACCCCCGAAAGCTTTCGGGGGTGCTACCTTAAAAATCATCGGGACGCTTGCGTTGCCGGACGACCTGATGCAGACCGCGAACATCAATCTGGTGAATTTGACCGAGTTTATGACACGCTAAGGTTTTTAATCCCCCGCTGCCACAAATCGAAGTGATACAGCGCGACGACGACGAGGGAGTGGCCGATTTTTTCGTCGGCCACGAGTTTCGGAATTTCCGCGACCGGCACAAGGTGCGTCACCAAATCCTCGCCGTGATCAAATTCGACGCCGTGTTTGAGGCGGCAGTTTTCCACGAGGACGGTGAAGCAGGTGTTGGTCAAAATGGCCGGGTTTGCGTGGATGCGTCCGAGCACACGCGCGTTTTCGCCTTCGTAGCCGGTCTCCTCGCGCAATTCGCGCACGGCGGTCGCCACCGGATCGGTTTCGTCCGCTTCCATTATGCCGCCGGGGATTTCGAGTTCCACCGTGTTCGAGCCGTGGCGGTATTGCTCGACCATCACCAACTGCTGGTCGGGCGTAACGGCGACGACATTGACCCAATTGACGCTGTCGAGGACGTAAAAATCGTGTTCCTTGCCGGTGCGCGGCGAGATTTTCACGTCCGAGCGCAGCTTGAAGATGCGGAAATCGCCGATGGGCGTCGAACGGACTTTTTTCCACGGTTTTATCACACGTTTGAAAAGATTTTAACGCAGAAACGCAAAGACGCAGAGAAAAAAGTTCAATCTTTGCGCCTTCGCGTTTTTGCGTTAAGAACTCCTGTCTTGCGCGGACCAACCCCGGCGCATCAAGTTCAGCAAATGCTGCAGGGCATCGTCGTAGCTGCGTCCCTTTTGTTCAGCGAGCTGGCGGGAGCGTTTGTCCAGTTGCGCGGCCATTTCGGCGGATTTTTCGGGCGGACAGCCGAGCGTGGTCAACAGTTTTGCGAGTTCAGAAATATCCATGGTCCTTGGGCGGGCGACGTTGCCGCGCAGCTATGGTGCTTCGATCGCTTCGCGCACCTTTTTGGTCAAATCCAAGGGATTAAAAGGTTTTTGCAGAAAGAACGTCCCAGGTCTCGACATGGCGTCCCGGACCGCGTTGTTGTTGATGTAACCTGAAATGAAAAGAACCCGGACCGCGGGATTTACCTGCCCCAGCCATTCGGCGAGCGTTTTGCCGCTCAGTCCGGGCATGATCACGTCGGTGAGCAAAAGCTGGATTTTAGCGCCGTTCGCCTGCGCCAAAGTGAGGGCTTCATGACCATCGGCCGCTTCCAACACGGTGTAGCCTTGGGTCCGTAACACCCGAGCCATGAGTTGCCGCAGCGACGGTTCATCTTCGGCGAGCAGGATTGTTTCTGTGCCTTGCGGCAAACTAACCGGGACCTCGCGACTTGAAATGAACTCCTCCACCCCCTGAACGCGGGGCAGATAAATTTTAAACTGCGTTCCTTTGTCCACCTGGCTGTCGGAGTGAATATGACCGTTGCTTTGCTGGATGATGCCAAAACAGGTGGCCAGTCCCAAACCGGTGCCTTTGCCCTGTTCTTTGGTGGTAAAAAAAGGT
>Ga0116127_1001320_pt1 | contig 15430 bp, 30 predicted proteins | sample June2015DPH_16_1_FD_89731 | JGI IMG/M metagenome (GOLD analysis project Ga0116127, IMG submission 89731) | Peatland microbial communities from SPRUCE experiment site at the Marcell Experimental Forest, Minnesota, USA - June2015DPH_16_100 | ecosystem: Environmental > Terrestrial > Soil > Wetlands... | reverse complement strand
GCGGCTCGCATACCATTCGGGATTATCGGGCATAACTCGGGGAAAGCCGTTGAATCCCACGGAGCACACGGAGCGATCAGGTCGCACTATGACGGCCCCTGTTTGGGTCGAGGGGTCTTTCGACATGGTGCTTACCAACTGCGCCATTTTGAGGTAGAACACATCCCATCTGTTGGCCATATCCCTACAATACTGTGTTTTTACCGATCTCCACCGTGTTCCTGCTCAAATTCTTTTCGATATTGCTTCCAAGAGCGGAAATTACCGATGTACTCGTTGGTCTCCGCAGGGGTGGCCACGTGCTCGAAGGGGCTCCAATGCCCCGAAGAGGACAGCTTGCCACAGAGTTGAATGTCCCGTTCGGTGTCTGACTTCTTGCCACTCTCTGGTAGGAAATAGCTCACGCGGGCACAACGGGCAGTGCTTGTCTGCTTCAGATCACGCCAATCAATGTCGCCGATGGTATAAGTCGCGGTGACGGAAGCGTCCGCATTGACAGCCTGACCGTCCTTGATGAGTTCTCTGATGTCGCATGTATCGACGAATGGCATGTGCCATTCCCCGGGACGAAGTGATTGCACGGTGAACACGTTTAGCTTCGGGTTCACATCATCAAGCCGACGATCAACGGCATCACCCTGCTCCCACGATAGGAGGTTGAACAGCCGTTCCACGTACTCGACCTGTTCCTGCATTTGGCGGGCGATGATTTGGAAATGCGGCTCGGCGTCGGGGTGGTTGCGAAGCTTGAAGAAGTTCTTCAGGTCCGTACAGGTCATGACCTGCTGGGTGTAAGTCCACGGCTCTATGATGCGGTTTGCCGCCTGCTTGTGAGCACCAACCTTGTCCAGTATCCATGAGGCGAAGACGTTGGGGTAGCGGGCGAGTTTCCACGTATTTTCGACAACGAATCGCTTCCAACCCGTTAGCTCCTCACCCGCCTGCATACCCTTCTGATTCTGTCCAACATAGACGGGCACGAAAGGGTCGGTGAGAACCCGTCCCCGCTGTTTCTTGGCAGGGATGGCTCGGGAGGATGCGGCATTACGGCTGAGCATACGATGCGTATTGACCTCTGCGAGAATCATCCTCGGGTAGGTCAATACGAACGTATAGAGGTTAACGCCAGTGACGGCGTTCTTACTGGTGAGGATCAGTTTGCTTTCGATTTTCATTTTTCATCCGGTTCAAATGGATTAAACGGTAACTCTTCCGCTACAACAACCGCATTTCCACCCTTAATGGCGACCACTTCGGGCTCTTTCTCCCACGCCTTTAATGTGAGTTGGATATATTTACGGAACTCGGCATCTGACACCTTCTCGTTAGTCGCCATAGCCACTATTCGCTTCCGTGAAGTTGAGGGCCATGGCTTAGGTTCCGCTTTAGGTTCCTTAATCGCTACCGCCGCCAGAGCATCTACGCCATCGGGCTCCGTTGCTGCACGAGTTGATGGCATGTCGGGATTACATTTATCCTGACCATTGAGTACCCGTTCAGCTTTCTCAAGGCGTTTCTGAGCCAAGAAGACGCCATGATAGGCTTCGTTGTACTCAAGATTTTCAGGTGTAAGGAACTCGGGGTCGGCTGGCGGGCCATCGGGCACGCCGCGACTTACATGCACGGGGTCAAGCTTCACCATCTCATACCCAATGATGCGGTTTTTGATGGATTCCCATGTCTCACGGCAGAAAGGGCCGTCAGGAAGATCGTTGCCGCGAGTCCAGTTCTCGCCCGGACGTTCGCGGGTTGTCGAAGCGATACAGCCGAGGTACGTCGGGGTTGCGGAGATGCTGTAACGATGTTCTGCGGTGCAGAAGATGTAGTTCACGTGATTGGCGTGTCGGTCGGTGTTGTAAGGGCTGGTTTCGATGCCCTCGCGGGTCTTGCGGGTATATTTGTCGATCTGACCATAGGGAACTATTTCCCCCAGCCATTCGACGAGTTGAGCGCGAAAACTTTGCTTGTCCATGATGCTCTTGGACCTCTCTTCGTTTGAATTTGGATTTTAGCCCGTTGCAGGCATATCACTTAATACTGGCTTTTGGCACTTCCCGAGCAACAAAACTTTGAATGGTTTCGCCGTACTTCCATGAACGGGCCATCTGGATTATCCAACGGAGGCTGGGGATCATGTCCTTGCGGTCCATGAGCTTACTTACGGTGTGGATTTCAATCGGCTCGTCGGTCTTCCACAGTTCCTTTGGTTTCAACCTACTCAAATCAGCAAAGGAAAAGAAGCACCACATCTTGCCGTCGTCACGAGTCAATTTCAAATCGAGAAAATGCCGCCATTCGGGTACATGTAGTCCAATTTCTTCCCAGCATTCTCGCACCATGGCGGTATGTGGCGTTTCGCCCCGCTCAATCTTGCCCCCGATCCCGTTGAGCTTGCCGAACTGCCATTCAGGGCGTAGCTTGCGTACCAGTACCATGCGGGTCATTCCGTGGTTAAACAACAGGCCGACTACAAAACGTGGTTTCATTACGCTACCGCCTTCTCCGCTATAATACTGTTTTCTTTGAGGTATTCCAAAACACGAGGCACCATCGAAAGATATTTTTCCACCCAACCAATGAGGTGATTGCATTGCCTGTGCACGAGCCCGCGAACTTGGTTCGTTACATGGTCGTGTTCCACGTGACAATCAATATGTTCAACAGGAGGAAGGGGGTTGTGGCAGAGTTTGCACAGACCTTCTTGGTCTTCATACATTTGAACTTTTCGCTTCCACGTAATGCCGTACCTACTCACCAAGTGCATACTTTTCTTAGCGGCCTTGCCGAGAGGTGTTGTTTTAAGCCACGTTTTTCGAACAGCTTTACCATGTGCGGATTTACTGTAAGCCGCTTGATAGACGGAAACATGAAGCTTTTTCACATCAGGAGGTAGTTTACGCATAAAAAGAGGGTATGAAATTGTTCATACCCCCTAATACTCGGTTTTAGCAGATTATCTTGAACCCATCATGGATGGTATCGCCCGTCATAGTGCCAAATGGCTTGGTCGAGTCGTATGTCAGGTCCTTGCTGGGATCATGCTCGTACACACACCCGCCAGTCATCTTGGGAGTGGTCGAGCAGGTGATATTCGATCCGTGAATCCGATAGTCTGGATGGACGGGGCAGTGAATATGCTGTCCCGCTGGGATGTAGATCAGCAGTGGCTTATTGCAGATGCAGTTAGGGTTGTCGTAGGACGGATCGGGCTCCCACACGGTTTCGTCGGGGCAATAGGGACAGCTTGATGGTACTTTTTTGTATGGCATTACATCCACACCTTTCCGATCCTTGAATAATCAGGGAGATTGTTGTCGTTCATCTTCCAGAAGTCGTCTTCATCCCACGTCACCCGAGGTCGGGGGATACGGGAGCCGTAGATGATGTGGCCCTCGGGGTGCACAGGACACGAAATGTGGACGTGCTCGCCGGGTGGGATGCTAATCCAGATCGGCTTGAACTGGGTGCATTCACGCATGTCAGGGTAGTCGCCCCATGGATTGTCGTTTTCAGGACAATTGGGATGTGGGCAACGCTTTTTGGGTTTGAATTTGTCGCAGTAGTCTTGGTAGTCTTTGAGCGTAAGGGGACGAGGCTCCCCCTTGGGAGCTTTCTTCTTGGTTTTGGGGTTCACGATTATCTCTTTTCCGACAGGCTGATTTGCCCATCTACAAAGATAATACGGTAGTCTTAGGACTTTTGTCTAGACTTTTTTGACTTTCTTTTTATCCAGAGGTTGTGGAGCAGGAAAATGTTGAAGAAAGCGAGGGAGGTCAGTGGGCTGTGATTCCACAGCAGAACGAAAGCCGCACAGAGCCAAACAATGCTGAAGTTCATCAGAACATGCTTTCTGGGATGCCGACTCGGATTGGGAACGTATATCGTCCGACCGCACCACTACGGTCCAAAACTCTCTCGGTTTCTCTAACGTCGTCATCGAGAGTAGGAAGTTTCAGTCTATGTATTGCGGGGTAACAATCAAGCCCCTGATACTCCATAGTCTTCTGATCGCCTACGCAAAGCAATTGAACACCGCCGAGATGGTCGGGCAATAACGCCGCTACAATGGTGTTGTCATGGCGGTGTATCGTGATTGACTTGTAGTCCTTTGCTAGTACGGGACAAACGAAAAGCAACAGGATCGAGAGTAATTTACGCATTCTTTTTCTTCCAGTCCGCGATAGCCGCTCGGATGGCATCCTCGGCAAGAACGGAGCAGTGAATCTTGACGGGCGGTAGAGCGAGTTCCTTCACGATCTCGGTGTTCTTGATGGTAAGAGCCTCTTCGATAGTTTTTCCTTTGACCCACTCGGTCGCCAAAGAAGACGACGCAATCGCCGAGCCGCAGCCGAAGGTCTTGAACTTGGCATCCTCGATGACCCCCGTCTCCTTGTTGACCTTGATTTGGAGCTTCATCACATCCCCGCACTCTGGCGCTCCGACGAGACCCGTCCCCACGTCTGGGCTGTTCTTGTCCATTGAGCCCACGTTGCGTGGATTGTTGTAGTGCTCCAAAACTTTATCGCTGTACACGCCACTCCCTCAAACTCTTGAGATATAATACCAGCAAAATCGCATTCATGGGCATGAAGCCCCACAGCTTGTAGTGGACATTGATGAGCGTCAGAGGAATCAGATTCGCAATATGGAACAGCCACCCCCACCAAAGCTTACGCCCGACAAAGTAGAACCCCACGATGGCAGTGGTGCTAGCAACCCAGTCTAGATGATACGGGATCATCTGTCTGGGTACCTCGTCCGAGTACGCGGCTTTCGTTCACGCCACTTACGCACGGCGTGGTTGTGTGCCGCCGCTTCTTCTTCGGTTGGGGCGTGATCATAATCACCGGGAGACTCGGGTGCTTCCCGTGCCCAATCCAGTAGATCGCGGTCTTCGTAAATGCTTGGATCGTCGTCTCTAAGTCCCATTACCTGACCGCCCATTTAGTTCCCCGAAACGCTCTTTTGATGCGCCAGTGGTGGTACTTCGAATTCAAAGAGTCGAGCCATATACGAAACCATGAATGTGTGGCCCTGTGCGCGTTGGCAGCCTTGAGCAATCCGCCGTTGACAAAAACCTCCAGATCACCATCGAAATAGATTTCTTTGCAAATTGAGCAGCAGAATTTCATTGTAATGGCTCCACGGGCGGAATCGGCTGAAACAACCACGGACACGCCTGCATATTCTTCCACACTATGGCGTCCCACGCCTGTTGCGCCTGCCACATCTTCAGCATCATCGCCCAATATTCGTTCATACGTCAAAGCTCGATCCGCACCCGCAGGTGCGGGTTACGTTTGGATTGTCGAACTTGAAGCCGCTGGCTTCGAGCGTCTCCAAATAGTCGATGGTCACGCCGTCGAGGTACATCACTGAGACCGGATCAACAAAGACCACAAGTTTTTCTTCGGTTTCGGGTAGGGTGAACCCCGCGTCGTTGGGTAGTTGAATCCCTGTCAAACCGATTTTCTCCGATAGCGGGTAGACGAACACCTTGTCCATCGGTCCCTTCTCGTTTTCAAACTGCATTGAATACTGGAAGCCCGAGCAGCCGCCTCCCTGCACGCCGAGGCGTAGAGCCGCAGGCTTTGGGTCCTGCGATTCCATGATCTCCTTCACTTTCGTTACGGCTTTGGGGGTTAGGATAATCATTCAGTTTCCTTTTGGAGTAGGGGGTTCTTGTACGCGCCCCTCTTCTTCCCGCCTTGCAACTGCTCCACCTTTTTCATTAGAGTTTCGACGAGCCCCCGAAGTTTCGTGATCGATTCCTCCTGAATCTTTATTGTATCACGATAATCACTTTCAGGAGGCGCAGGCGTCGGTTTGAACGGTGCGGCACTCCCCATACCCGTTAGGCTGAGGTCGTCAAGCTCGAATAGAATCCAGTCGTTGTTGTCCCCCTGCCGACCCCATTCATCGGCAACGTGCTCGTCGGTGACTACGGCAACAGGGCGCTGCTCGGTTTCAATGAGAGTGGTGAGTACGTAGACGGTGCCCATTAAACTTTCTCCTCAAGTACGGCGTGCAGGTCAGCAATTAACTCGTCCAAATCGTGGTACATGGGGATTTTGAAGTGCTCGGCGTAGATATCGAGATTGGCTTGGCGGTAGAACCCCTCCTCCGCGCAGATCATGGAGTCCTTACGGGTACCGAAAGCCCCCAACTCGAAGAACGTAATCGGAGCCTTGGAATCGGCGGTAAAAACGTACAAATTCATGTCCGAATCCTCTTGGGCAGTAATCTCCCACATCACCTGACTACGGAAGGGCTCACAGGTCTGGCATTGCTCCCACGAGGCATCCCAGTCGTCTCTACGGGGGTTTAGGACGAGGATGTCAAGATCATCGAGGGCACGGGCTACCTTCTTCTGCCAGTCCTCGGCGCTGCCTTGGTCGATGGCCCCAGCGAGAAAGATGGTGTATTTCAGGTGCTTCTGGTATGTACCGGGTGCTTTGACCTCGGTCGCCGCGACCTTGCCCATGAATGTGCCCTCTACTTTAGGGCTTCTGTAGCTGTTTCTATGCCGTGGTATTCGATTATCCGCCGCATCCAAGCCATGAATTCCTCGTACCCCATCTCACCCTTCAATTTATTGCAAACCTTGCAACATGGAAGAGCATTGTCGGCGACGTAACCGCGCACGTTGTCTTTGCGGTCTATCCCATTGTACAGCAGTTGCCCTTCTCGGGTCTTCCATTTGAAAATCTGGAGAGGTTCACTCCCGCAGTAGTGGCAGACTTGTTGAATTAGAGCCTCAAACTGCTCTCTTGAAAGCTCCCAACAATAATCACGTTTTTTAGCTTGATACCTGTAGCGGTTAAACAGGCGGGTGACGAAGGAACGTTCATTGCCTCGGCGTCCAGCCCCGCGCATCATACGTTCACGACGAAGACAGCCGCAACTACGGCTGCGACCGTTAACGAGACCGATGGCGGGTGCGGGTTTCTCGACCCCACAGTCACAGCGAACCCACCAAATCGCCGTCCCCCATTTGTTGGTGCCATCACGTCTAAGGACGAAAAGGCGTCCAAATCGCTGTCCTGCGAGATTTGTAGCTATCCTGCCCATCTAATGTGCCTCTACTGAGATGGGTTACATAGTTACAATTATCGTCTGAACTGATGACGATCCACGTCAATCTGCAACCTGTTACGCTTGTGATCGTACCCAAGGTAGACATCTTCCATTGGAAAAGTTCCTTTTGGGGGTAATTACTCAGGAAACTTAAGGATGCCGACCTCTTCCAACGTCTGGATTAAGCGGCCTTTATCGGCGTTGTCCTGATAGAAAAGCTGGTGCTTTTCGTGTCCAGTGAGTTCTTTCTTCGCCTTGCCGCGACCCTTCTTACCCTTCTTGTTCTTACGGGTCATCAGAGCGTCGTAATAGTCCGCCAGAGCTAGAATACGGGCGGCACCGTCAATAAACTCTTTCTTGGGTTCCAACCACTCAGGAAGGGCGGGCAGCTTCTTGGGGTAAGGTTTAGGACCGTACTGGTGGTGCCGCACGATGATGGCGGCGGTGAAGTCGTGCAGCTTGTCGAGCATCTGCCAACCGAGGATGACATGGGGCTCCATCGCCTTCATGTCCTTCTTGGTGAATTTGTCAACGCAGGCGAGTGTTTCGAGGGGGATGGCGACTTTGCCGATGTCGTGCAACGCACCCGCCCAAAGCAGCACCTTAGGGGTAATACCCGGGATGGCTGCGACACGGGCAATAGCGCCCGCAAGGACGGCGACACGCATCGAATGCTGGCAAGTCGCGGGGTCTTTGTCGTTGAGTACCTTCAGGTAGTTGAAAATGCGCTCCTGATTTGCCTCGCCGACACCGTTCAAATCCAATTGCTGAATTAACTGCCCCTCAATCGCCATGATGTTTTCCCATTAAAACTGAATTTTTTCGTCCCAACCTGCGTCCCAACCCGCCGTTTCCTGCCTCGCAACCTCCATAGGGTCGAGAAGTCTTTCACATGTACATTCTATCAGATGGCGGGGTCTGTTGTCATCAACATCTTGCGTAAGCAGGAATTGCTTCATTGGACAATCCTCGTTAGGGTGGGCACCCGCCGCCCGCCGACTCATCACCTGCTCAATGACCTCGTGCATGGTGCGCTCATGTTCAGGCATCTGTCCCATTGACCCATCATAGGGCCAAGCCCCCAGCATCTTTTTGGCGCTCACCAGTACCGCAGGGGCGGGGCTGGCAATCGGACGAGCCATACGGATGCGGTCCATCGCCGTGTCGAAGTCCGCGATGCCGATGTAGTCCATGAACGCTGCCGTAATGGTAACAGAACGGGAGATTCCAGCCGCACAGTGAATCAAGATGGTGTGATCATTCTCGTACATGAACTTGAGCCAGCCAAGACACTCCGCGAACTGTTTGCGGGGAATCTCCTGCCCATCGTGGAACGGAATGTGCCGATAGATAATCTGGGGGTTCTTGTCGTAGGGTGGCTCGGTGCTGACGTTCAGGACGGCGGTGATTCCCTTGGGGTTTTCAATCGCCAATTGTGCAGCCTGAATGTACCCACCAACCCAGAGGCGGTGGTCAACCTGCGTCATCGGAACTTTATCGAACCAATTCATTTTAGCTCCACACCCAGTGGCACACGCATATCAAAATGTCAGCTAGATGGTACTTTCGCAATTCTCGTTTGCAGACCGGGCACCGTCGCATCCACATACTTATGAAACGCAAAGTCCCTACGTCCAGATGTGCGGCTCAAGACGTTTCGCAACCCGCCTCGCCACGAGGTACTGAATCTGATGAATATAAAGCTGAAGTTCACCCTTTTCAGTAGGATGAGCATCAGGAAGTTTGGCGTAGGCATTCCACAACCGAGCAGTCATGCGAAGAACTTTCTCTTCCTGCTTCGTCAGGCCATCCTCAGGTGAGTGACGATGTTTCGTGGGAAAGATAAGCCCCTCTTTATAGCTCTCGTCGAGCGGAAGAGCGATTTGTCGAGGGTCCCTTGCGGCAGCACGCCGCCGACGTTCATCAGGCGACAACTTAGTCCGCATTGACTTCCGAGCCGTCCCACCACTTCATCTTTTTCCACTCAGGCTCTTTGCGAGCTTTGCGAGCCTCACGTTTCTGTTCTTTTGCTCGAAGATTTCGAATCTCCTGCGGGTGACGAGCGATGTCGTAGACGAGATCACTGTATTCACTCTTGCTTAGCTTCGGCTTCCCGCCGTAGCGTTCCATGATCGCGAACTGCTTCTTCACGTATTCCTCGGTGAGCTGCTGAAGATCAGGATCGATCTCCAGCTTGTGCTTTTTGCCGACGAATGAGTAACGTCTCTTCTTCATTTGCCCTCCAATACAGCCTGACGGATTTGTTCCCGTGCTTCCGAGTAATTCGCTTTGGAACCGGAATGGTCTTCGTGTTGCTCTTCCCAGCGATCAACGAGTTGCATGTAGAACGGCAGTCGCTCCAATGGGGTATAGTAGCTCCAGCAAAATTCGCAAAGCGCAAAGCACGCGCTATGATCAGCGTAGAGCGTATCGTGGTAAGACTCATTGATCCACGGGTACCCACAACAGCCGCAGGACCCAAGCCACAAAGGTTGAAAGTACCTGACGATTGCCGCATGGATTTTCCTAAAAAGCATCGTCATCTTTTCCACCCCTTATTCACCAAATCAACGCAGACGCCGTACCAGTCCGTGGTTTCATTGACGGTCTGATTGTTCTTCACCGCTTCCATGAGTTCGTTATACATTTTGGCGTCAATCACTGGACAGTTGCAACGATAGATGGTCATGCCAATTACACCGTTATAGCCGCCGCATTTTGGGCATAGTATGTGGCTCATCGTCTCACCGTCATGAGGGGGTCTTCCATCATCAGAAAACGGATGTGGTTTGGGTCGGGAAATTCCATGTTCGAATGCGGACAGACATTGATGTTCTTCACATAATCTTTCGTCATTGTCTTCTGGGTCAATTTTACCGTAAGTTTGCCCATAAGCCAAGCCCAAAGACGGGATGGTATCCAGCGGGGGTACACACCAAACTTGATGCTCTGCTTCAGGTGGTCGAACCATGTAGTGGGCACCTTGTACTCGAACGTCAGGTAGCCCGTCTCAGGGTGACTGGCTTGCAGCACCCAAGAGGTCAAGTAGGCAACAAGCCCTCTCGCCGCCTTGTTAAGGTAGAAATCGTCCTGTTCAACGAGGTGTATTTTGGCATTACGGGCAAAGCCCTCACACTCAGGGTGCTTCCGAGCAAAGTCGGTCAGCATCGTCCCAGCCGCGATCTCCAACTGGTGGCAAACTACGCCCTTAACATCAACATCATCACGGGTTACTTTTGGGGAAATCATACGCAATTTGTCCTCACCAACTTACATCCAAGAGAGTCTCGTAAGTAAACCAATCATCGCGAGGGCTAAGGTCGCTAAGATCGATGTGTCTCTCTTCCTTGACACGGAACGCAACTTGGTAGTCCAAATCCTTGAAATGAGCAATGACCTTCTTCAACTCTGGCTTGAAAGCGAATCTCCCCCAGAAGGCTTGCTCCGTCGCTTTCTCGGGTTCGTCAGATGTCGCCAGCCAAATGTCGGCCTTGTTCTTCCCTTTGTCAATCGCTTCTGCGATGGATTGTTCAATCCACGATATGTGATCCGTGTACCAGTCGGCTCGTTCCTTGCGCCACTTCTCGGACGCCTCTTCTTGGCTTTTGCGCTCAGCAGCGTCACGTTCGTCCTTCAGTTGGGTCGCCCTTTTCTGGGCAGCGAGTTTTGCTTCTTTAGCGTTCATCAGTGCACCCTTCCCTGCTTGTATTTCGCGAAGACATCCATCGATACGCAGCCCGATGATACTAGGTACATCTCCGCTTCCTCGCGGCTCATAATCAATCTCGTCACATCGTCGATGTAGACTTCAACTTCGTCGGGGATGAGTTCATTGTTTCCCGTGATGCGGGGCTCCACACGGACAAGTTGAGGTAGTCCCGTCATCGAGTCCATCCTCACGTACTGCTTCTTGTCTAGCCATTTTCGCGGAAACTCGAAGCTTTCTTCAAACATTTCACAAGCCGTCTTCTTCTTCTTCAGGTTTATCGAAATTTGCAGGGACAGGGCTGGCGATCTTTGTCTCGCCGTAGGCGATATCCTCACCATGGCGGTGCCCCCAATGCAGGTCTATATCGATTGGAAACTCGATATCCCAGAAGCCCCACACCACGCCGTCGCTAACAACCGTCAGGAGTTGCGCGAACGACCGTTGTTCAGCCTTGACCACGGCACTGCGCCTGTTCCACTCTTCGGTCTCGGCGGCATGAATCGCCTTAACCTCGGCGACTGTCTTGTCGGGGTATTGGTCGTATCGTGGACTGTAGCCCGGAGGTGGGATTCCCATTAGCTTTTTGGCCGCATCCGCAGCCCTAAAGTATTCCTTTTGAGCTTTGTCGCACAGCGCCTCAAATTCTTCCTCGGTCATTGTTTCGGGCACCCAGACGTAAGTCGAAAGTCCCCACTTCCCAGCGGGCTGATCGCAACGATAGTGCTTAATGCGGGCGATTTTGTATTTGACAAGAATTTTTGTGGGCATGTAAACTCCTACCCTTTTAATACCTGAAGTCGGAGCAAAACATCAGCATCAATCGGATTTATTCCATCTTCAGAGGCAAAATCGCTTGCAAACTCGGCTAAGGCCGACCTTTTGCCCCTACGGATAGCATCCACACTCATTCTGGTGAGGATGCTGCGGGTCAAGGATGGGGGCTTGCCTTCGAGGAAGTTGCGCCAATCGTAAGCTTTGCGTGTGTTCAGCGCAAGCTTGGCGGCTGCGATGATGGTCTGGTCCAGTTGCAGGTCGTCACCGAGGGTGGTGGCGGCACGCTCTTGAGCGGCGGCGTCGGGCACGAACAGGCGAAAATTACAGTCTGACAGGCGTTCTAGCTGTACGATTTCCTGCTTAGTGTTGCCCCATCGTACCTCAACGAACTCGTCCTCGACGTTACGGGAGGAAATTCCCCAATCAAGAATTGTCGGTCCCGCGTATTTTGGGTCAATGACGATTTGAATCAAGATGAAGCACCTCACGGCTATGGGAACTAATGGGGATGTCTGGGTTCGTGATGACCTGCTCCAAAAGATGCTCGGCCAGCAGTGCTTGCAACTCCCTCAGCCGTGTGTCTTCCGTATGGCGGGAGTCTAGAAATCCTCGGATAAAGAGCCGTAAGTAGTTTTCATCCGTGACTCTTCTCAACCCATCCCTATTCATGGCTTTGGTAGCGAAGCTTCGATTCATCGTCGAGAAAAAAGTCTTCTTGCGACAAATCCCCTGTGTTTATGCGGTTGCTGACGGGTTTTTCCTTCGTCGCCTGCTCAGCCAATTTGCCAAGAACGACGTGAAAATTGCCGAGTTGAACATTCAGGTACATTACCCCTCCAGCTTAGTTAGCGTGTCCACGAATGCTCCTTACCCCAATCATACCACAGACGGGCGCTCAAGATGTCACAAGAGTGGCAGAACGCCGCCAGCTCGCCCATGATGCGCTCTCCGGGCTTGTACTCGGAGTCAGGGATGCCTTCCACGTATTTAAGGGCGTTCTTCTGATCGTCACTAAGCTCAATACCATATTCTTCGATCATGCCGTCGCGGAAAGCGCGGCGATCTTCCTTGGTCTTTAATTCCACGTGGCGGAACATGTTACAGTTACGGGGCAAGCCTGTACACTTGGAACAGGCGGCGTCTGACCACGGATTGATTCGATTGTGGTCGGCGTGATGGTGACCACATAGGCACTCATTGGGGTTCGGAAGATGCTTCCACGGCTTCTCCAGATCGTGCAGGAACATGACCACAAGGGCGTCGGAGACCAAGAAGGGAAGGTCTCGCCCAAGGCGGGTGAATGTCCAATACGACTGGCAGGCGATGTTCATTGTTTCAACAACATGATCGACATACCCGCCTTGCCATGCTTGATGGTTCTTGCTGGAACCCGGGGCATCCATAATACGCATGTTATGGTCACGCACAATATTACGCAGGGGCTCGGCGTTGGGGATCATCTCCAGCAGTTCATTGATCTTGAGATACGTACCGTCTTGAGAATGAAGTGCCAGTACATGACGCCGCAAGTCAGGTCTTGCCCTGTTGTACTCATCGTTCACGGCTTCCCATTCAGGATTTCCACCCATTAGAAGCACCCCCTGCTGTAACTATGGTGACGATACAAAGCTATACTATTCAGCTTGGACAAGAACTTGATGGTGGACTCATAAGTTCCTAAGCGCACGCCTTGAGCGATGGAATCCAGCATGTTGACCCGCTGCTCGAATTCAAAGTCGTTTTTGAAGCTGCGGATAAAGCTGAACCAGAAGTCGTAAAATACATAGTCGCAGTAGTCCAAGCCTCGGGTCTTATCGATGAAACTCCACGGGTCTTTCAGCTTCGGTTTGGTCTTGATCGTTTCTCGCCGATATACATCGAGGAAATAGCGTAGGGTCTTCACGAATTTCGCAAAATCTTTCCGCTGGTTGGTAGTAAGCGGGAACAATTCAAGCTGCCCCCTCTTCTCCTTCTCATACCGCCCGTCCTCGATCTTGAGAAGCGGGTCGTAAAGCGCAATGCAATGCAGGGCAAAGGTCAGGAATCCCGCCTCCTCACGATTTCTGAATGTGCCACAGAAAGTCATACCATCATCTTCTTGGTTTTTGCGGGAGCAGGCCAATCGCAGCCCCTCGGCTCTTCGCCGAATCTCCCCATCAAGTGGAACCAGCTATACTCGCCGCCGCAATCAGCGACGGGCCAACCGCAATACTCGCAGGGCACCACGCCCGTCATGTTGCTACCGCTGAAATCGACACCACGAGGAAGCCAATGGTACTTTTGCTTGCGGTATTTTGGTGGCGGCTCGGGAATGGGCGGTGCTTGTCCCTGACAACATGTGGCGTTCGGTCCCTGATCGTGCCCTTTCTTCTGAGCACACTCGTAGCCCGCAGTCCAACGTCGGCGGCACATATCCTCAGGCTTGATCGCCGCACACTTCGCAGCCCACAATCGAGAACTCAAGTTAAAAATCCGGTCATCGATCTTCCTCTTCTGTCTTTCAAGGAGTCGCATTTCGGATTCCATCTGTTTGATTGTCTTCACATCAAGTCCTCGTCTTCCGTCAGGATTAGCCGCTTGCGAGGCTTCATAGCCGTTTCTGGCGTCCAGCCCACACACGTCGGTTTCGAATCACTAATGTCCGCAAAAGCGGGCTCATCTGCATTAAGGAAATTCACCACTTCTTCGGGGGCGGCGAGCTTGATAGAGCAACCCGCGTCCATAGGATGCTGCGCCTTAAGTGCATCCGCCCCCCAAGTGGGGGTCACTTTGTCTTGGAGCCGAAGCACGACGGTATCCCCGGGTTTCGCTTCGTCCAACAGGTCTTGATTCGACGCCACTACCCGATGAGCTTCGTTGGCAGGGATGAATACAGTCGGCCCGCATTCGTCGGTGATGAAAACCTCGGGTTCGGTCTTTTTGTTGGGGTCTTCTCCGATGCCCGGTTTGCCATCTTCCCATATATATAGTTTGGGGTTGGATAGAAGTTCGAAAGTGGGTAGCTTTACGCTGCTTATAGGCTCAGGGACGATTACAGGCTCGGGGGCGGACCCAACTTGCGGCTGGCGGCTCACAAAGGCGGGAACCTCTTCGTCCTCGTCCTCCTCCTCAATTTCCTGTGCCATGTCATCCGCACGGTTGGGGGCGATGCCTTGGAAGTTGGCCATCTTGCTCGTCCAGCTTGCGTTGGCCTGATCCTTGCCGAGGTTGTGCTTTTCGGACTGAATCTTCTTGTGCTGGCGGGCTTCCTCGATCAGGTGCTCCACGGAGCTGATCAGATTGTCCACCTGCACATCCACATTGTCCAGCAAACGGGTATATTCCGCTTCCGCAAGCTGTTTGATCTGGGATGGCGGGAACTTGACCTCGTGTTGGGCGATCACGTAGGCGGCAGCCAAAACATACCACGACATGAAGTCCGCCTTGTACTTCTTGATCGCTCGCTCGGCGTTCTTGAGCTTGGATTGGTAACTCAGGATGGCCCGCAACACGCGGTCGCAATCGTCCAAAACCTTTTCCTGAGCGGTGGATAGACGGATCAGGTATTCGTTCTCGGTGCCGGGTGGAACGTCCGTGTCCAGCACGATACAGGGCAGGCTATCGACAGCGGATTGCAGTTGGATGAATGAGTCGTCCAGCGAAACCTCGTTCCCCTGAGTCGAATACCGCAGATCGTCGCGGAGGGCGAGGATTTCCTTTATGACATGGGCATCGGAGCCTAGTAGTGCCTCGGCTGAAAACCCCGCAAGGATGGAACCATCATTGCTATTGCTGTTGCTCATTCGCTTTCGCTTTCTTTCTTAAGTGCCTACGGGCTTTGTCAATTCTTAGGGAGGTGGCGTCAAGCTGGGCTCTGAATGTATCCGTGTC
>Ga0116127_1001312_pt1 | contig 15508 bp, 14 predicted proteins | sample June2015DPH_16_1_FD_89731 | JGI IMG/M metagenome (GOLD analysis project Ga0116127, IMG submission 89731) | Peatland microbial communities from SPRUCE experiment site at the Marcell Experimental Forest, Minnesota, USA - June2015DPH_16_100 | ecosystem: Environmental > Terrestrial > Soil > Wetlands... | reverse complement strand
CACCGCCGGCGTGGCTTGTGATCCGGTGGAGAAAAAGCCGTTCTTCCATGTGCATCCCGGCAGCGACGCGCTCACCTTCGGCATGTTGGGCTGCGATTTTCATTGTTCGTATTGCCAGAACTGGGTAATGAGCCAGGCGCTGCGCGACGAAGCGGCGTTTGCGTCTTTCCAGACGGCCACCCCGGAAGAATTGGTGAACGCGGCACAACGGCACGGCGCGCGGCTGGTGGTGTCGAGTTACAACGAACCGCTCATCACTGCCGAATGGGCCGTGTCCGTCTTCCAGCCGGCCAAGGCACAGGGCTTGATGTGCGCTTTTGTTTCCAATGGCAACGCGACACCGGAAGCACTCGATTTTCTCCAGCCGTGGATCGCGGCCTACAAGGTGGACTTGAAAGGTTTTGATGATCGCCGCTACCGGACGCTCGGCGGCACGCTCGACCATGTGACCGAAACCATCAAAAGAATCCATCAACGCGGCATCTGGTTGGAAGTGGTGACCCTCGTCGTGCCGGGTTTCAACGACGACCCGAAGGAACTTCGGGACATCGCCCGATTTCTCGTCTCGGTGAGCCGCGACATTCCGTGGCACGTCACCGCATTCCATCCGGACTACAAAATGACCGGCCCGCGCCCGACGCCGGCTGACGACTTGCTGCGCGCGGCGGAGATTGGAACCGAAGCCGGGTTGCGCTTCGTCTATGCCGGCAATGCGCCCGGTCGGGTGGGCGAATGGGAAAACACGCGCTGCCCCGGCTGCGGCGAAACCCTGATTGTTCGCAGCGGTTACTTGATTCGTGACTACCAAATCACTTCCGCGGGCACGTGTCCGCACTGCGGCGTGGTGATTCCCGGTCTCTGGCCAACGGACGGTGCAGAAGGTGTCCGCACCGGTAACGGCAGGGCCGCTTACCGTCGCCGCCTGCCGCGCCGGGTGGACCTGAAATGAAAATGCGCGCCCGATTCAAGCCCGCAACGGAAACCCCGGCGGTGCGTTTGCCGGCGGTGGTGACAATTTTATCCGGAGAACCCGGAAGAACTGCGGACGATGGTGGACGGTTTTCTGGCGGCTGCAAAAACACTCTCTGACAAAATTCCGAAAGCCATCATCGCGCCTCATGCCGGCTTCCCATATTCCGGGCCCATCGCCGGCTCGGCCTACGCCTGCCTGGCGCGCGGGCGCGGCCGGTTCAAACGCGTGGTGCTGCTGGGACCGTCGCACTTCGTGGCGTTTCCCGGATTGGCGGCCAGCAGCGCGACGTTTTTCCAATCGCCGCTGGGGCCCATTCCTGTGGATGAGGCGGCGCTCGCGCGGGTCCGCGCGTTGCCGCTGGTAACGACGCTGGATGCCGCGCACCAGCGCGAACACAGCCTGGAAGTGCATCTGCCGTTTCTGCAAATCGCACTGGGCGAATTCAAACTGGTCCCGCTGGTTGTGGGCGACGCCGCGCCCAACGAAGTCGGAGCGGTGTTGAACGAACTCTGGGGCGGCCGGGAAACCTGCATCGTCGTCAGCTCGGACTTGAGTCACTACCACGATTATCAGACGGCGCAACAAATGGACCGCGAGACGGCCCGCGCCATCGAGTCGTTGAACGGGGAGGAACTGGACGGCGACCGGGCATGCGGTTGCCAGCCGATTCGCGGACTCTTGTGCGTGGCGAAGGAGCGCGGCCTGCGGTGCCGCACCGTGGATTTGCGGAACTCCGGCGACACTTCGGGCGGGCGCGCCCGCGTGGTGGGCTACGGCGCCTTCGTCTTCACGGAAGACTAAAAATCACTCGCCGGAAACCGTCACCACGATGGTGCGGCGGCGCGGTTTGATGTCGCACTCCAGGTGGAAGATTTGCTGCCAGGTGCCCAGCACCGGTTTCTGATCGGCCACCGGCACGGTCAGGGACGGCCCGAGCAGCGTGGCCTGCAAATGCGAATGGCCGTTGCCATCATGCCAGGCCTGTTCGTGTCCGTAGTCGCGGCCCGGCGGAATGAGTTTGTCCAGAAGGTCGGGCAGGTCTTCCAGCAGGCCCGGCTCGTATTCAATGGCACCCAGCGCGCCGGTGCTGCCGACGTTGAACACGTGCGCCGTCCCCGTACGCACACCGGAATCGTGGACAATCCGCGCCACGTCCGCCGTGAGGTCGTGCAGGTGGCGGTGGCCCCGGGTTTCCAGCAGGATTTGTTTTTGATAAACCATGTCCTTCTCTTGCGTGGAATGGAGCAGGAACGCAAGCCTGATGGCGGGTCAATTCGCGCCGATGGGAAAGCGACGCGGACTTCCAACCGGTATGGCCGCTGAATTTTACGGGACGATGGACGAGAACAAGGATGATCAAGTCTTTTGGATTTTGCAGGCGGGACGCCCGCGCTACTTTTCAAATCGTGCCGCCGCATATCGGAACGGATTGACAGGGCCGGGCTAGACGCTAATCTGCAATCACAATCAGCCTTGCGGTGTTTGACCACAGACCTTTGCCTGCGGGAAACAGGTTGAGCAACGAAAACCAGACAAGAAAGGTAGACATATATGAATTCAAAAGAGTTGTTTGCGTTGTTTCTGCGGATCGTCGGGGTTCTGGGCGTCATATTTATCGTGCGTCACGCCCTGACATCGGCTCCCACGTACTCGCTGTTGCCGGTGTACCTGCACATCAAGTGGCTGGTCGGTGTGCTCGTGAGTTTTTACTTGATCCAGGGAGCGCCATTACTGATGAAGTTCGCATATCCGGCGAAGCCAAGCAGCCCGGCGCCATAGCCGGAGGATGCTCTGCGTTGCCGGGAAGGCCCGTGATTTTGAGGCAATCCGAGTGGATTTCCGGCCGCCGAAGTAGTATTTCCAAGACACAGGCCGGACGTTTCATTTCGACTGTCTGCCTTGCCCTTACCCGGCGCGCGTTTCCAGAGGCGCCGACATGGGCTTGAATTGCGCCGTGCAATCCATCGTCGCATTCGATTTCCCTACCGCTTGTGGGATTGAAGTTGAAGTCAGCCTTCGACCGGCGATAAATCCAGGAACCGCGCCTGCGGGAGGTGCTCGGCGATAATCAACCGGGCGAGGTTCACCCAACGTTGACAACGGTCGAGCACGATGCCGTCGGACGTGGCAATGATCTCGCCGGTGTGCGACAGGACGTGGTCGGGGCTGAAGCTCAATTCCACTTCCATGTTCCAGCCGGCGGCGGCGGCGGTTTCAAGGATGAGGGTCTTGAGGCGTCCGCTGTTGGAAACCGGCTGGTCGAGCCACCAGCGGCAGCGGCTGGCGCCCAGGGCCGCGGCGGTTTCGCCGACCAGGCGCAGGACAGGAATGGTTTCATTCACCTTGCGATAGCGCCGGTGAATGCCGGCGATGTCCCGGCAACAACCGTCGCGGCACAACAACACAACCCCGCCGGCCAGCGCGCTTTCGAGGACGGTCAGGACGTTATAGCCATCGAGCCAGAGTTCATTTCCGTGAAGCTGGCCGGGCTCGACGCGGAGTTTTTGGCGGCGTTGAACGTCTTCGTAAGCACAGGCGTGGCGGGAGACGGCCATGCGTTGGCGGCTGGTGAGGTTGTGCCGGTTGCCCACCAGTTCGACGGCCGAGCGCGGGGCGTAGCCGCGGTCGAGCAGCCAGCAGAGGTCGGCGGCGGCGGCGCGCAACGCGCGGAGTTGCCGGGCGGCAAAGAGCCGTTCGTCCTGAGGAGCGAGGCCCCGGTGTGTTTGATGCCGTGCCACGGGGGAAATAAAAATTTTGGTGTGTCTTTATGACTCCGCTCCAACCTTTTTTCAAGGACAATAGCTCTTTGCAGTCTCATTTTAGGGTATCCCCCATGAGGAGGGGTGCCGATTTGAATCCGTCCTTTGCTCACAAAGCTTTTGTTGCTGTTTGCGATTTTGTTCCACCCCCGACTTCGGTCGGTTTTGCCGCTCACGCGGCTGACGGGCTGCGCGCGGCCAAGAGGCCATGCTCGCCCAAAACCTCCTTCATCGCTCACGTTCCAAACGGGTACACACGCGGACGGGTTTAGATGGGTACCACGGGACTTGCCTCGGCCGGCCTTTGCGGGTAAGAAAATCGTGTGTCACAAAAGACCTTCCCAAGGCGAATGTCTATTCGTGGACGAATGTTGCCGGTCTGGTGGGGCGGCTTGATTGTTCTCCTTGTCTTCCTGGCCTATCTCCCCGCCCTGCGCGGCGGGTTCATCTGGGACGATGACGAGTATGTCACAAACAATCCGCTGCTCACTGCGCCGGACGGTTTGAGACGGATTTGGTTTTCGATGGATTCGCCCTCGCAATACTTTCCGCTGACTTACACGGTCTTTCGCATTGAACGTTCACTCTGGGGCTTGAATCCGGCAGGTTATCACTGGGTCAATATTTTGCTCCACGCAATCAATGCGGTGTTGGTCTGGCTGTTGCTGAAACGATTGAGTGTGCCGGGCGCCTGGCTGGCGGCGGCGCTTTTCGCCTTGCATCCGGTGCAGGTGGAATCGGTCGCCTGGATCACGGAATTGAAAAGTGTCTTGTCGCTCTTTTTCACTTTGTTGACGCTGCTCTGCTGGATTGAATTTGTCGGGGAACGATCCAAGCGATTTTGGTATGGGCTGGCGCTGGTGTTTTACGCGCTGGCGCTCTTCAGCAAAACGACGGCTTGCACCCTGCCGGCGGCGCTGCTTTTGATTCTGTGGCTGAAAACAAAACCGATTGACTGGCGGCGGCTGGCTCAAGTTGTTCCGTTTTTGGCGATGGGTTTGGGAATGGGACTGCTGACGGTGTGGTGGGAGCGATTTCATCAAGGCACGCAGGGGAAACTTTTTTCGATGGGCTTGCTGGAACGCATTCTGGTGGCGAGCCATGCGCTCTGGTTTTACGCGGGCAAATTGTTCTGGCCGGTGAATCTGACATTCAGTTATCCGCGCTGGGCGATTGAACCCGCCAATCCATCAGCTTATAGCTGGCTGGTCATGGAAATCGGATTAGGCGCGGCGATTTTTTTCACCAGACGATTTGTCGGGCGCAGTGTTGAGGTGGCGACATTGTTTTACGTGGCAACGTTGAGTCCGTTGCTCGGTTTCGTCATGCTTTACACGTTTCGTTACACGTTCGTAGCGGACCATTACCAATATGTCGCGAGCATCGGCTTGATTGCACTCGCAGCGGCGGGAATCACCATCACATTCAAAACCAAACCCTTTCTCAAATCGGTAGGTTGTGGAGCCTTGCTGCTGACGCTGGGCATATTGACCTGGCGGCAGGCGGGGATTTACCGGAACCTGGAAACCGTCTGGCGCGACACGCTGGCCAAAAATCCGGACTGCTGGCTGGCCCACAACAATCTGGGTACCCTCTTCGCCGATAAGGGCCAGTTTGATGAAGCGATCGAGAACTATCGCCAAGCCACCCAGATTAATCCGAATTCCGCCGTCCCGCTGTACAGTCTGGGTCTTGCCCTCGCCGCCAAGGGCCGGTTCGATGAAGCGATCGAGAACTATCGCAAGGCCATTCAGATCAATCCGGACTATCGCGACGCGCTGAACGATCTGGGTATCGCCCTCGCCGATGAGGGTCGGTTCGATGAAGCGATCGGGAACTATTACAAGGCCATCCAGATCAATCCGAATTTCTCCGAAGCGCTGGACAATCTGGGTGAGGCCCTCCTCCATCAGGGCCAATTTGATGAAGCGATCAAGAACTTTCGCAAAGCCATCCACATCAAACCAAATTTCTCCGAAGCGCAGTACAACCTGGGTAACGCCCTCACCGCCAAGGGCCAGTTTGATGAAGCGATCGAGAGCTATCGCAAGGCCATCCAGATCAATCCGAATTTCCCCGAAGCGCTGAACAATTTGGGCCTCGCCCTCGCCGCCAAGGGCCGGTTTGATGAAGCGATCGAGAACTTTCGCAAGGCCATTCAGATCAAACCGAATTTCTCCAACGCGCTGAACAATCTGGGTGGGACCCTTTTCCATCAGGGCCAATTTGATGAAGCGATCGAGACTTTTCGCAAGGCCATCCAGATCAATCCGAATTTCTCTGAAGCGCTGGACAATCTGGGTGTCGCCCTCGCCGCCAAGGGCCGGTTTGATGAAGCGATCGAGAACTATCGCAAGGCCATCCAGATCAAACCGAATTTCTCCGAAGCGCTGAACGATCTGGCGTGGGTACTGGCCGCCAGTCCCGATGCCGACCTTCGCAATGGGGCCGAGGCGGTCCGTTTGGCCGAACGCGCGTGTGAGCTGACTCATTATGGCGAACCCTCGTTCATCGGGACGCTGGCCGCCGCTTATGCCGAAGCCGGCCGTTTCCTGGAAGCGGTGACCACGGCGGGAAAGGCGGAGCAGATCGCAAACGATGCCGGGTCTAAAAAACTGGCCGAGGAAAACCGGCAACGGCTTGAGCTCTACCGGACCGGCAAACCCTATCATGAGCCGGCCCCAACAGTGCATTGAGTTCCGTTGAACATCGCAGGTTTCTCCTAACCAGCTTTAGACAGAACTCATCTTCAAGCCCCCCACTAAAGCGGGGCGTGCCATGCCCGCGCCCGCAAGGTTGCACGCTCGCAACCTCACACGTCTGTCCGAAGGCCGGGCTACATTTTGTGCAAACTCTGTGCAAATTTCCTGAAGATGCCCATTTTTAGGAAAATTGGTGCGCATAGCAGGACTTGAACCTGCACGGGTTGCCCCACTACCACCTCAAAGTAGCGTGTCTGCCAATTCCACCATATGCGCAAACCCTCATATTTCTTTGGAAATTGAAGCATTTTCACCGACGATATACAATCAAAAATCCCCCGTTCTAACCCCTGTTCTAACCGAAACCCCAAAAAGACGTGTTACTAAGCGTTTTCAACGTGTTTCAAAAGGGCTGTATCGCTTTAAGAAAACCGGAACTCTTTACGCTGTTTTCAAGGTTGACGGCAAAACGCGGTGGAAATGCCTTGAAACGGATGACCCCATACAAGCACGCGAGAGGATGGCGGAGGAAATCAAAAAATCCACCCGCATTGATTGGCGACAGGCGGCCACGGTCACTGTCAGCCAACTCCTTGAAATGTATGAAAAAAATCCGATGGGGCTGGCCAAAAGCACGCTGAAAATCCGAAAGATGTTGTTGCGAGTTTTTGAACGCACTTGGGATTTCGGACTTGGTATCAGGGCCAGTGCAGTAAAACCAATAATGTTAAAATCTTGGCTCGCCTCACGGAAACAGGAGCAATCATTAAAAGTGTCGGGCCTCAATAACTACATCAGGATGTTGCACGGTCTTTTTCAGTTGGCGGTTGAACTTGGAGCAGTAGCCGAATCGCCAACCAAGACCATAGAACTGCAAAAAGAAGAGAGTCCCGAAAGGTTAACGCCAACTTGGAAACAGGCGTTGTCAATCATCAGAGCGGCTAAACGGCAAACGAGCAAGGATTTGCTTTCGGCCATGTTGTTTTTGGGATTGGGTCAGGCTGAACTGGCAAATTTGTGCGGTGAACATCTGAATTTTGAAAAGCGGCAAATCACAGTCCGCAGACAAAAAACTCAGCGGGTCTTTACCATTCCGATGTATCCACAAGCAATGCCGTTGCTCCGACGTTTTCGGAAGGAAGGCCGAATTGTTCCGGCAAAACCACTTTTCCAACGTGTTAAACCCCGCGAGGCAATTGCGCTGGCTTGTCAAAGGCTCAAATATCCATCATTCAGCCCACGGAGTTTCCGCCGAGCATTTATTATCAGAGCACTTGAAAAAGGGGTGGATGCGAGATGCGTGGCGGCATGGCAGGGGCACCGTGACGCAACGTTGGTTTTGAAAGTCTATGGACATTTAATTCAGCCACGGCACATGCAGAAAATGGCAAGCAAACTCACGTTTTAACCCCAAACTTTTTTGCGCCCACTCGTTGCCAATTTTCCGCACAGCCCGTACTCCAGTTCCAATGCCGAATGAATCGGCACAGAAACAACAAAAATCAAAACTATGAAAAATGACACCAAGAAAACTGGCAACGGAACCAAAAACGCACAGGCAGCACTAGCCGACATCAACAACCGCATCGCGGAACTTCAACAGCAGCGGGTCGCTTTGGCCGAACCGCTGAAAACCCGATACGCGGAAATGAGGGGTGAACAATCGGCCTTGGAAATTGAAATCAGGTCATTGGATGGCAACTGGCGTCCCGAACCGATGAAGCCGAAAGCCGAAAACAGAATCACGGAAATCCTCACCGCGAAGGGCCAACCGATGAGCGCCGATGAAATCATCGTTGCCGTGGGCGACCAGTTCACAAGTTGGAAAATCAAAAACGTGTTGAAGAAACGCAGCACCGGCCCCAAAGCAGTGTTCACGTTCGCGGATGGCAAATATACGGTTCGGGCAGCGGCCTAAACCACGCCCCATGTTCACCCCCGGCAACTTTCGCCGGGGTTTTTGTGCGGTCATACAACCTGTTGTATGTGAATTCAACCACGTCAGGAGTTGAAGCGGGCAAAAACCACAACGGGTTGTGGTTGAATTTTTGAAGGGAATTGCGGCGGGATGGAGCCAATCCAAAAATAAAAACCCCGGTCATTTATCAAGCGGCCACAGGTTCTTTTTCTTCAACAGGGAATGGATTGATGTCTTTTAATAACTGTTCAACCGTTTTATCTTTCAGGTGTTGTTCCCATTTGATTTGACTGGACGACTTTTCACTGTCGGTAATCTGTTTGTGTAGTTCGTCAAACCTTTCAAGGAACAATAAATGTAGGTTTCTTTTCCGGCGAAAGTCTGAACGCCAGTCACTTTCACAAAGTTCTGGTTTACCCTCAATTGGTTTAATTGACTGTTCCGAAATGTCAACAGGTTCAAATGTCTCTTTCTGTAAAAGTAAAAGGTATTGTTCGTAGATGACCACGAATGGAATCAGCAAACGAATATCATCCAAATCAACACAATTGGTTTGAAAATACTTCAACAACGAATCACGAAGTTTTTTTGACTTTTCGTAAGGTGTCAGTTCCTTTTTAGGTTTCTGATTTGTGGCTGTCGTTTCATCTTCATCCGGTGATTCATCTTCACCGTCAGAATATTGGTCTATGATGTAACGTTGGATGGCGTCAATATCCACCTTTGACGGTTTGACCAATCCAAGGCGGATGTACGCTTGGCGTCTTGTTGGACAATCTTTCAAAATCGTCCCATGTGACGGGTCGGCCAATTTCATCCAACGTTCAGCGGTCTTGATGGACATTGAGAAATTATCAGTCAACCATTTTTCCCATTCACCGTGAACCACCAAAGATTTTGCTTCGGTCAGATATTTTCCGGCAGCGATAGCCGACTGAACGGATTTATTTCCATTCTCACGGCAAACCACGTCACATTTATCTGAATCCTCAATGGATTGTTTAATCAATGGGACAAGTTCGTTTAGTCTTTGTTCACTCATACAATTGACAATATTGAATTATCCCGTAACAGGTCATTAACCGTCTTACCACAGTACTTTTGATATATTGACCGTGGCGACATTGACCGATTCACTTTTACCACCTGATAAAGTTCGTATTCAAGAATCTGACGTTGTTCTTTTGGTCGTTGAAGAAATTCAAACCTTTCATCTCCTGATAATTCTTTATGTTCAACCAAGTATCGCAATTGACAACACAGGTCGTTCAAATTTCGTTTTTCTTGATTAATCATTTCACGGATTCGTGATGGTATTACAACCGTTTCATTACAGGGGTCACAACACTTTCCCCGTCTGACGGGTAATGAATTGTTCCCGAATCCCGAATAGGGTTTACGACAGATTGAACATGTTTGAACCGAACTTGTTTGGACTCGGTTCGTGTCCGTGTTTTGTTTTTTGGTTTTCATAGGTAGGTATTATATCAGTCCATAAATGAGCCAAATCAGAGCGATGCCCGCATGAATACAGGGTCTAGTGCAGTTTTCAGTGTCAGAGTGTTTGTCAAGAGCGACGAACACCGCGTAAACATTGGCCGGAAGATTGTTATTACTTATACCACGCTGGAAAACACCCCACATTGTCCAACACTTCCGACATTTTCTGGTGGTTCTTTGAAGAAATGAAAATCGTGAAATTTTTTTGTGGCCGTCAATACAGGGGATTTTCAGTGTCCGAGCAATCACGGCTCAAAAAGCACCCCTGAAAAAAGCCGAAAACGAAACATGTTTCGTTTTTGAGTCTCGTCCATCAGAGCATCCCGGCAATCTGCTCTTCAAAGTCCGGTGGCGGCCATGGCCCCGGCTTACCTTCCATCAGCCATTTGGAATAATGGAGTGCGGCAATTTGAGTTCGCTTCCAGCGCCGTGATTCTTCGTCACGTTCAGGGACGGTCATGGACGCTGAAGGGATGTTGCTGCCCCGTTCGCGGGGCAACGTTGCATCCGTTGGGCGTCGTTTGGTGTCCGTGGCCGGGTCGTTTACTAGCTGGTTGGCCTGAAATGGACAAGGACTCTTTTCCCAAAGGCTCTGGGGCAGTCCCTGAAACCGCAGGACTTTTTTCAATGGCTTCAGGTGCGGCTTGGCCTGAATGGTTGGGAAAAAATTCCTCAAATTGTTCCGCCAACGTTTTCTTGGGCGGGGGAACATAGCCTTCAGGGAAAATATTAGGAAACGCCTTTTCAATTTCCTGTTCCCTCATTTTGCGATTCACAGGAGGTTGAGATGCAGGTGTTTCATTTTGGAACGTACAAGTACTATTATTATTATTAGCAGTACTCTTATTTGTACTTCTTATTTGTACCTTTCTATTTGTACGTTCCACTTTGGAACGCTGGCCGTTCCATTTTGGAATGGGTCGTTCCATTTTGGAACGCTGTTCAGACTGTTCCACCTTTGCCTGCATCCACTCTAAAAAAACTTGGCGGTGAAAGACGTAATGGTTTTCAGCGTCTTGCCCTACCCATCCTAATTTTTCAAGTTGCTTGAGTGTCCGGTGGGCGGTGCCACGCGAAAGCGCCGTCTGATTTTCTATATTGGTGAAGTTGAAACCCCACCTGTCAAGGTTGCTGCGAAAAAGCAAGTAATCCAAAAGACAATATTGGTTTGGTTTCAGGTCGCTCTGAACCCGAATGTCAATTCGGTTGATTTCACTTTTCATGCTGATTTTCCCTTCAAATTGGCGATGGAGTAACAGGCGCTTCCAGTTATCGTGAAGTGAGGGAAAATCAGTCGGAACACGTCCTGCTACTCCATCAAATTGTTTCATTGGATTCTGATTCTCCCTTACCCCATACATATCGGGGACTCCCACGAGGACGTAATTTTAATTTGGGGAACCGCTATTTATATCCGGTGACACTTGAAACGTCACCGGAAAGGAAAATCGGTATGGTATGAATCAGATTATAGAAACCCAAAACGCCAGCGGCTCTGTTGACCCGTTGGCTCAATTGCTCGTGGACACACTTCGCAAATCAGGTTGCAGAGCGTGGCTCGGATTTCCGCCGCCGGAAGAAATGGAACAATTGAAGGCTGAAAAGGCCGAACGTGATTTTCAGACCACAAAAAGACGGATGGAAAACCAAGACCGAAAAATGATGGAATTGAAACAGAGGGCACGTGCGGTCATCCAGCGGAACAGAGACGAACAGGTTTGACCATACCCGTCCAGCCCCTCCCCCACCCGCCATAGGGGTGATGCCCTTCTGGTCATGGGGTCAAAAATGACACCCAGCACCAAGCATCATTGTCTTTTTCGGGATGTCAAAAATTCCTTGGGAAAAGACGCACGTATTCAATTACGCCCATTTGCGTTCTGGCGTGTCGGCCACGTCAGAGATAAATCCACCGTTCCCGCGTCCAAACCCATCGTGGCGACCAACTGGCGAACGTCGTGCGGCTGGTCAGTGCGGTTTCCCATTATTGAAAGAAAGTGCGGCTGGCTAAAAAACAGCAGCGGTCAATCCGGCATTTTCATACCAACTTCCGCAAAAAACGCAATTTTCGCGCGGCTGGAGCGACTTCTTTATCTCCGTATAGATTTTTTACATTTCGCTTTGCCGGGTGTGGAGCAGGCCGTTTACCAGTTGTCCATGATTAAAAAATTCATCGGTTATTATCGCGTGAGCACAAAAATGCAAGGAATTGACGGAAACGGAATGAGCAGTCAGCGTGACATTGTTCGCCGGTTCGTTGAATCCCAAAACGGAGTTTTGGAAAAGGAATTCAGTGAGGTTGAAAGTGGAAAGTGGACAGATGACGAAAGACCGCAACTGGCCGCAGCACTTGAATACGCAAAGAAAATCAATGGAACCGTGGCAATTGCGAAATTAGACCGTCTAGGGCGCAATGCAGAATTTCTTTTACGGCTTCAAAATTCCGGTGCGGATTTCGTGGCCTGTGATTGTCCAAGCGCAGACAAATTCACCATTGGCATTTTGGCTTTGTTGGCGCAACGGGAACGTGAATTGATTTCAGAACGCACACGGTTAGGATTGGCCGCAGCCAAGGCAAAGGGTATCAAACTTGGAAATCCAAATCCTCAAAATGCTCTGGCCGCAATGAAAGTGGCGAACAAAACCGCCAAGGTGGAATTCGCCGTAAAGGTATTTCCCATTATTCAAGAAATCAAATCCGCTGGGGTTTCAACGCTCCGCGGAATCTGTGAATGTTTGAATCGCCGGGGAATCCCCACCCGCAACGGGAAAAATTGGTATCCGGCCACTGTCCGCAACATTCTGAAAATCCAAAACGCATGAATTAACAATTGACCGATTCCGCGCCTGGCGGAATCGGTCATCAAACCAAAAACACCATGAAACGACTAAAACCAATAACCACACTGAAAACCTTAGAACCGTTCACCGCCGATGAAATCACCGTTTTGAAAAAGGCCATCAATACCTTTTCCACCGGCGGCCACCCCATGCCTGACAAATCCACGATTGGCGGATTCGGAAAAGTTTGGGTGGCTGGCCTATTGAAGAAATCTGAAAAGATGTTGGATGCCGTGGCCAAGAATCCAGAAGTTGACAAGGATTTAAGAATTGTCCGGCAACTGATTAAACGATTCAACCGCAAATCCAAAATATGAAAACCGTAAAATACAGACTGCCCGACAAACCGAAAAAGACCGTTACCGCCTTTGTCCTCTGCACCACCAGAGAGTCAACATTGCTGTTCGTTCCATCATTTGACGGCGAACAGCCGGATTCAATCGTCATTGCCCACGATGACGACATGGACGGGATTTTTGAGGACACCGAATTAAATTGGTTCAACGTGGAATCAAAGGACATGGCCGAAATCGGCAGCAACCTTCAAATGCTCGCCAGTAAATTGACGTGATGAAAGGCCAGACACGGATTATTGGCGGTGCGGTGGTTTTTTGCCTTTTGAATACGCCATATAGCAATTCCACAAATTCATGTTGCCTTCCAAATCCGTTATCAATGAATACTTGGATTCAACTTTTTCCCCGGTTTTGAACTGTCCTTCGGTTTTGAACAGAGGGCCGCTTTCTATAAATTTGCTCAAATCAGGCCCCTTGTAATACAGAAATGTTTCCGGTTCCCAGCCATCCATTCCGTGGTCAACCATTTCCATTTTCTCAAAAAAGTTATCACTGAACCATTTTTTGGGGTTGCGATAATACGGTGGTTTGGAATAGTCAGCTTCTTCCTTCACCACAATTGCCGGATTTGTTTTTTCTGATGGTTCTAGCGGAACCGTTTCTAGGTGAATCGTATCCTCATCAATTTTCCGCACCATCCTGCGGCTGATTAGCAGTGAAATAACGAAAGCGATAACCACATCCGACCATGTGACAACACCGTTGACAAATTCTTGGTCAGAGGTTGCCGGATTTCCGTAACTAGGGCTTGAAAAATTCGCCAAGCCGGTTATTGACATCAATATGATGCCAACAATCTGCACCGGCACAAAAACCAGCGGCCACAACAAAATGGGCACGCATACCCTTGCCCGTTTTTGAGTTGCCGTCGCACATTTCCAAATCCCCGCTGTAAGCTTATACAATACGGCTGTCACAATTGCCGCGACTGCTAAAAGGGCCACCGTTTCCCCCACGCTCAGTTTTTTGTCTTTGTCGGCCATAATTTTGTAATTTGCCGGTTCTCCGTCAGTTTTCTGGGAGCCAACACGTCCTTACCCATCCCGGCAAGCATTGAACATACCAATCCACTACCTTTAGCGAGTGTTTATGTCAATCATTCCATTTCATCCTTCTATGCGTGGAAGAATCCGCGTCAGTCAGTTTCAAGAAACGGCTACGGGAACTGCGGCTTGCCTGCCGGTGGACACAGGAGAAGGCCGCAGAATCTTGTGGTATTGGGTATAAACTGTATCAGCTTTACGAGCTTGGTATAAAAACAAATCCCGGCTTATGCACGCTTGAAAAGATTGCCAAGGGCTTTGGGCTTGGGATTCACGAACTACTTGCTCCCGTTCCTTTGCTCCGGTCTCGCGTCAGCAAGCCTGCCGCTCAACGAAAAGGGAAATCCACGCTCCGAAGGAAACGCGGCAAGAGAAAGAAGTGACGGGACTACCTTTCAGATGTGGCCGTCTCTGATTTGTCACAATATTTTTCTTGCACCATTTCGGGCTTCTGTCATCATCGTCGCGTTAGTGTGGTGCTGAAACTTCTCTCAGCACAGGGGAATTTCAGCACGGGTAAAAAACAAACTACCAACGAATAGGGAATCTGATGAAAGCCATAACCAAAAATTTGTTTAGGAGCCTTTCCATTATCAGCGTGCTCGCTCTCTCTGTGAATTTTGTCCACGGCCAAACGCTGGCTCAATCGGCCTCGGCTGATAGTGTTGTTCAAGTCGTGGCCGAGGCGGAGGGGCTGACTCCCCTTTCGCCGGAAGAGGTGCCGTTGGTTGGCGGAACCTATTGGACAGTTTTCCCCGGCCTTAATGGAACGCCGGTGCCGATGCCGTGTTTGCCGATGGATTCAAACGTGCGTGTTTGGGCCATAGCAGACGGCCAATATCTGGTTGACGCTTCTGGTGAAGTGTTACCGCAGGCAACCGAACGGATGGCCGCAAGGGGTGTTAGTTCAGCCACGCTCATTCAATCGCAGGATGATGCGGTGGATAGTTTGGTTTTACAGGTGCAGGCAAACCAGCAGATGCAGATGATGGCGATGGACGTGCCGACGCCGGGAGACGGGAGTGGGGATGGTGGAACAAATGCCTACACGTCTGATTATTCCAGTTACATGGTGGACTATGGCTCAAACCTTTGGGTTGCGGGAGTATCCGTATTGTCCGGCAACTTGAATGGCACGGCGACCAACACAGAATCAGGCGTCCAATACGATGTAATGTCTCGCACGAATCTGCTGCAAACGGACTGGCAGTATGAAGGGACAATTCTTGGTTCGGATGCAACCAACTGGACACCGTTAAGCGTGTCACAGAATGGACGGCCAAGTTTGTTTCTGCGGTTACGTTCAAACGCGGGTGACGGGAGCGGGTTGCCGTCGTGGTGGCAGATGCAATATTTTGGCGTGGCGAGCGGGGTGAATCCAAACGCACTGGACTTCGCGGGAGACGGTTGGAGCAT
>Ga0116127_1001311_pt1 | contig 15511 bp, 14 predicted proteins | sample June2015DPH_16_1_FD_89731 | JGI IMG/M metagenome (GOLD analysis project Ga0116127, IMG submission 89731) | Peatland microbial communities from SPRUCE experiment site at the Marcell Experimental Forest, Minnesota, USA - June2015DPH_16_100 | ecosystem: Environmental > Terrestrial > Soil > Wetlands... | reverse complement strand
AACTGATGTTTCAGAGGTAATTCATACTCCAATTTGTGTCGGTTTTAAATGTGGCTCTTATTCGGCTTATTATACAGACCAAGAAGCCTCAAAAAAGTTAATCAATTTAATTTGGAAAGTAATGCAACAAGAAAGCAAATTGATCATGTTCATGGTTGCTCATAATGCTAAATATGACATCTCATTCTTGCTCGGTCAATATAATCAAGATCCTTTTGTTACGTGTTCAAGGGTCTTTAATGATAACCAAATGTATCAATATACATTTACAAAGAAGATTTATGGGTGTCTTTATACGATTAATTACATTGATAGTTATAAATTTTTGAGCGATCCGTTATCTAATATTGCTAAAAGTTTTCTTAAAGAGACTGAAAAAGAAGTCTTCCCTTATCAACTTTTGACGCCCAAGAGTCTTGAAGAAGGACTCACTCCTTCACAAATTGAAAACTATGAACCTTGGCAATTACCAAGTAAAAAATATATGATTCGTCAGTTTTTTGAAAATTGCAAGGTTCATCATTTTTGGACTTCCGATGAACTCAAAATTGACTTGAAAAGTTACACAAAATTTTATAATCTCCGAGATGTTGAAATTTTGGAGAAAGCATTTAATCAATTTAGAGATGTCATTAAGACACGTTTTCAGATTGATCCAATTAATTTTGTCTCTATTTCAAGTCTAGCACAATATCTTATGGTTCAACATGGTTGTTATGATGGAGTCAAACTTTTGACTTCTAATAATCGTGAATTTATACAGAAAACGATCACTGGTGGAAGAACCATGATTGCTGATAATCAACGAGGACTCCATGTTTTTGGAAAAATGAAAGCCCTTGATGCTCGTTCTTTATATCCTTCTGCCATGAAACGTCTTCAATTAGAATTGGGTGGAATCCTCCTAGGTCATCCACATGTTATTCATACTTTTGAAAAGACTTCATCAGGATATCTCATTAATGGAAACCCAAAAGTTGATGGTTTCTTCGTCGAAGTCGAAATCATGTCAGTTCCTCAACGACATTTAAGATTTTCACCAATCCATGCCAAGAATCATGAAGGAATTTTGGTTTGGTCTGATCAAAATGTAGTTGGGACTCACCTTAATATCAGCATGATCGAATATGAAGATTTACTCAAATTTCAAGGGTGTCAATTGAAAGTCCTAGGAGGACTTTATTATAATCAAGGACGTTCACCTGTTCATGGTGATTTTATTGGTCAAATCTATCAAGAAAGAATGACCGCTCGAGCTCAACATAATGAGGTTCTTTCTAATTGTCTTAAATTACTTCTCAATTCTTCTTATGGTAAATTGATCGAAAGAATCTATCGAACAAATAAAGTCTTATGTAAAGGCCAAGGAGAATATAATAAGCAAGTTCTAAATCATCTAGATTATCTAATTAAAGGAACACCACAAATTAACGGCACCGATCTTTATGAATTAGAATTTTATAGTGAAAAAATGCATTTAGAAGCCCGAGCCCCTCATATTGGATCTGAAATTTTAGCAATGTCAAAACGAATCATGAATGAGGTCATGGTTCTCTGTGAAGACTTGGGGATTCCGATTTATTATCAAGATACAGATAGTTGTCATATGGAAACTAAAAATTTAGATCTTTTAATTAGTCAATATAAACAACTTTATGGTCGAGATTTATTAGGGGCTAATCTTGGACAATTTGCTATTGATAATGCCGATCAAGGGGATTATGAAGATGAAAAACGACGCATTATTGATAAATCGACAATGTGGGTTGATGAAGCAATTTATATAAGTCCTAAAGTTTATTGGGAAAATTTAATTGGATTAAATGGTTATCAAGAGTTATCTAGATGTGATTATTTTAGATGCAAATCAGTTCCTAGAGAATGTTTTTATTATTATACAGATCAAAAAGGTCTTTCAATTAAAGATCAATATCTTCAAATTAAACAAGGACAACCAATTGAATATGATTTAACTTGTGGAGGAACTAAAGCATGTTTTGAATGGAACGGCATGCAAATTTCTAATAAATCCATGTTTAGGACAATCTCAATTTAAAAAAAATTTATAGGAATTAAAAATTTATTTTGTTCTTTGTATATAACAAAAAAATGACGAAAACCCCCTTCAATCCATGGCATGTTTTTTCAGACATGATCGATCAATTGAAGATTGATATGAACAATGCTGAAAAAAAGAAATTTTATAATACTTATGTTAAAAAGCAACTTTTAGGTTTTAAGTTTTCGAATCTCTCCGAACTTAAAGAATATATTTTCTCACGTATTGATAATTTTATTCAAGATAGAGGACTACAAACCCAAGAAGATTTTGACATTGAAAAATTACTGGGACGTAATGAAGGCATGGGAATGAGACGCAAACCTAACAAGTGGGTCTCTTTCATTAATAAACATAAAAAGTTTTACAACCCCAAGAAGGAAACGTGGGGCGAATTTATTCATATTCTATCGCAAGAATACCATGCACAAGGTCATTAAACGTTAAAATTAAAAAGTTTTTTATAGGAATTAAAAATTTATTTTGTCTATTAATTAGTATAAACAAAACAAAAAAAAAAACACACATATGGACTTTGTCACTGGTGAAGGTGTTCGTCGTCGTCGTCGTCGTGTTCCCAAGGGTGGAGCAACTCTAGGAGGTTTAACCCTAGGGGGAAAGAAGAAAAGAATAACTCGTCGGAAGAAAACCACTCGCAAAGCAGGGGACATCGATTTTATGAAAATGTTGGATCGTTCTTTATCTCACATTAAAAATATGGGTAAAGGTGATGGTGATGGTGATGGTGATGGTGATGGTTTTGGAGGTCTAACTAGGAGAAAGAGGAAAGCAAAGCCGAAGATGGTTCTTCGTCTAAAAAAGAAGCCAATTCTTCGTCTTCGTGGTCGTGGAGAAGGTGATGGTGATGGTGATGGTGATGGTGGTAGGTGGTTACATCCAACCAATCCCAATCGTAAACCTAACAAGTGGGTTTCTTTCATTAATAAGAATAAAAAGTTTTACAACCCTAAAAAGGAAACATGGGGAGAATTTATTCATGCCTTATCGCAAGAATACCATGCACAGGGACACTAAAAAAATTTAACACTTTTTATTTACATATAATATAAATAAAAATGTTGCATGAGAAACCAATCTCAAGTTTTCCCATACCGGTTCTTCAAGATTTAAAACTCCTTCAAGTTGATCCAGAAGAACCAAATATGAGGATTGTTGGATCATATGCCTATCGTGGTCCTTTATATCCATCAGATATTGATCTTTTTGAACCAATTGAAGGAACTTCAAAAGAAAAGACGTTGCAAATTTTTACTCATGGAATTCAAAAGGTCGTGCATGGTTTAGTTCATCGTAAAGGTCATTATTTTCTTGAATTAAAAGCCGGTGTCGATCCTCGATATAATCTTAATTTAGGAGAAATTAAAGGTGAATCTTATTTTATGAATCCAACATTACCATCAGAAATAGAAAGATTATTTCAAGAAGGTCTTCTTTCCCAGAAAGAAACAACCGAAATCATAGAAAATATGAATAATGAAAGTATCTTCAATTATGAACACATTAGACAAATCATTCGGAAACATTATATTCTACGTTGGAATGCAACCGAAATTTCACGAGGATATAAAAATTTACCCAAACAATCAGATAAAGTTTATCTTGAACAAGCGATTGACACTCCTAATTCGGTCATTAATATGGAATTAATTGCAATTATCAAAGGACAAATTTATGATGAATCTAATTTCTTCGTTCTAACATATGTTGACAAAGGAAAACATCTAGCGATCAATGCTCCTCAACAATCAATTGATGATTTTAACACATTTTTTAGGCAAGTGCTCAAAAAAGATATGTATCGTTTCATGTCACCGATTGAGTATAACCCTTTTAAGAGTCTTAAACGAATGTTGACCTATTCTTATTTTACTCATAATCTTGAGTTATTTAAGACTATTTCGAAAATCACTGATTCAGTTTTAGGTCAAATTTATCAGACTAAAGGACAATTAGGGGTTATTGTGAGGTTACTTGAAACTGGGAAACCGATCCCAATTCGTATCATTAAAAATCAATTGGATATGTTAAAATTCCGTTTGGGTAACTTCACTTTTATTGATAGTGGTCTTTTAGATCTTCTCAATCAGAAGATTAATGGACTCTATCATTCGGCATTTGATCCAGAGGGAACAATTAAGGTTATTAAGACCATTCAAGATCTTTTAAGTCATTATCTTAATCATGAAGTGGTGATTCTGATGAAGAAGAATAGCCTTTGGTCTTTACCCATATGATGTGATTTTAAGAATTTTTTTTCTATCCTAAAAGTATAGAAAAAAAATGTCGTTATCTACGCAAGTCATAAATGACCAAAGCAAACCCATTGCAAAAACACTTAAAGGAAAAACCCTCATCTATCTGACCCCAGATGAAGGATACCAACCCGAACCAATCACTCGAAAATTCACCGATTTAAAGGAGTTTAAATGTCCAGTCTGTAAAAAGTGGTTTCATTCAATTAATGGTTATAAGTATCACATAACCCATATTTGCCCAATCACTCAAAAATATGAAATCGAGACCAAAAACCAGATCGCCATTTTACCAACTGAAGAGCGTCAGATTATCTATATGGGGGCATCGAGTGGAGCTGGGAAATCTTACCAATGTGCTTCTTACATCAATTATTGGTTGCAAATCTTCCCTGATCGTCCGGTCATTATGGTTAGTCGTCATGATCATGATGAAACTTTTGATCTTCCAGAATTCACCATGGACATTGAAAACAATCTTCATCGGATTAAACCTGATATGACTTGGTTAACTGATAAGTTTCAACTTCAAGACTTTCGAGATTCCTTGGTTGTTTTTGATGATATCATGGCATCGGAAGGGTGGAGCGATAACCCTGAACCTAAAAAAGCCATTCAAGAAAATAAGATGATTAAAGCTTACATCTCTGATTTAATCCTTGATATGTGTCAAAATGGACGTCATGAGAATATCCACATGTTGATCACAAGTCATGTTCTTTATGATAAACAAAATACATCGAAGATTCTTAATGACTCAACCGACTATCTTTTGTTTCCAGCTATGACTGGAGCCCATTTTCTCCGTTATTTCTGCACAGAATATGTCGGACTCTTAAAAGCTCAAATTTCGACTATTGAACAACTTAAAAGTCGTTGGGTCTTGATACATAAGAACGCCCCTAAATATTTCATGTGGGATCATGGAATTAAACGATATGATCTAATTCTCCCAAAAGCCACAATTGAAAACCCACCGGTTGAAAGTCCAAGTGGATCGGAAAGAGGTTGTGGACGTCAAGGATATGGGGTGCATGGAATTAGGGAAATGGGAGAGGGATCGGGGTCTGATGAATTCGAGGAAGCCCCACAAAATTAATTGGGGAGCAGAGCCCCCCCCCCCCTAAATTTCACATAAAGAAATTCACAAGAAAAAATATCTATTCATAAAGATATATAGCGATTTTTGATAAAACTTTTTTCTAAAAAGTTTATGCAAGTCTTCGATCAATCGATCCATACTGCTTTAAGCAATCAAGAAGTAACCTCAAAAGTCCCTGGGTGTAAGTTTTACCCATATGATAGGATTCATGAATTAACTTCTGTCAATCAACTCTTACCTAAATCATTGATTCTTTATGAATTAGCGAGAGTCGGTCATTTTTGTTGTGTTTTTGAAAATCAAGAAGGTATCAATTTTTTTGATCCACTAGGAATGTATCCAGACAATGAGCTTGAGATGGTCGATCCCCGTCTGGTTTACCAAAAACATGAAAATTTCACTTATCTTCGACGTCTCTTATCGATGTCTAACAAACCAGTCATTTATAATCAATACCCATTGCAAGCTCATCATACTAGCACCTGTGGCATGTGGTGTTGTGTTCGAATGTTATGTTCGAATATGACTTGTGATCAGTTTGCCAAGTTCTTTTTAGGGAAGATTAGTTTAAATCCAATTGAACGGGATCGATATATTGCACAAATTTATGAAAAACTTTAAGAAGAATCTAAATTTATTTTTTTCTTACCATAGAATATAAGAAAAAAATCAAACTATAAGATGCCTAAATTTTTTAGTCTATCTGCTTCTAATCCAAGTGTGGGAAATGTTCCTTTAATTTTAAGTCAGGATTTAACCACATTTCTTTTAGATCGTCCGGAAGATTGGGATGTTTCGATCATTCGTTTTGATATTCCAAATTCGACGACTCCAATGTTCACTTTTAAATCGAATTTTTATTATTTGAATATGACCTATAATACTCATTCAGTCACTCTTCCAGTTAGTCTTGATCCTTTAATTACTCCTGCCAATCCTCAATTCTATTCATGGCAAGCTTACATTTATCTTGTTAATGAATGTCTGCAAAATCTCTGGACGGCTCTCAATGCGTTGGTCACTTTACCATCTACTTTTGTCCCTTATTTTGTCTATAATGAAGTGACACAATTAACTTCATTGGTGGTTGATAAAGCGACTTATCTTTCGACTATAACTAACACTAATATTATCACAATCAATGCAAATGATGCTTTTCTTTCAAAAATTAGTGGTTTTCCAATGACTTTTAACGGACAACCAACGACTGGAACAAATACATCGTTCCATTATCTTTTTTTGGATTTGAAAACGAATACTTCGGTCATTAATGGGAACACTTGCTTAACTATGACACAACAAGATCAATCATTTGACAACATCACCGATTTAACTTCAATTGTGATTTCTTCCAATTTACCAGTTGATAAGGAATATGTGGGCGAAGCTACCGCATTCCCAATTTTAAATGATTTTGTGGTTAATGATTTGACTATATCAACTTTTCGTAATCGGATCGTCTATAATCCACCGGGTCCTCCTTTTAGGCAGACACATATGCATGGATCGCAACCTTTCCGTAATGTGACATGTCAAGTCTATTTAACCGATCCTTACTTTAATCTAACGCCTGTTATGTTAGGTCCAAATGAATCGGCTTCAATCAAACTCATGTTCACACCCAAGAAAGAACAACGATACTAAAAACTCTCACATCATAAAGAATGATATGATCGAATCTGATCATATCATTTTATTTCTTGTGAAATTTAGAGCATACTTTTTTTAGGTCGAGCATTAGCATGAGCATGAATGGCTCGAGCTTGTTTTTGTGCATGACTTACTGCCCAGAAAAATGTTCCTTCTACCTCTGGAGATCCTCCTGGGGTTATATAATAATATTTAGCCCCACGGGTTCCATATTGAATATATCTTCTTCCATCCGGTTCAATTCTCAAATACAACGGCATGGCATGAATTTTATTTGTATATATTATTCTACAAATAAAATTTTTCTATATACTTTCACATCAAGAAAGAAGTTTTTTATCTCAAATTACGAAGGTGAGCTTTCAATTGACGGCGAGAAGTCATCTTTCCACCATCACCATCACCATCACCATCACCATCGCCATCACCAAATCCCAAACGTGAAACAACGTTTCCTAGTGTGCTGGCTCCCGGAAGTGGGACTAGATTGGCAACGGTGCTAATCAATTTCGTATCATGCAAGAACTTTCCGATTGGCTTGATGAAACTAAAAACTTTTCCCATGAAGTCTGAAAAACTCCCACCATACATCTTATAACCTTGAGTATAAGGCATATAGGACTCGATCCCTTCAACCTTCTGGATTCCATAGACATTGTTAACATTCCCGCCAACATCGAAAATCGCCTTCTGTTGCGTGAATGTCACAATATAGAGAGTCGGTTGCAGAATCGTAGTTGTTGCACTCGGGTTGGTGACTTCCAAGGTCATCTGGAGATTGAAAGCTCCGATCTTGCCTGGGAAATCTCCATTAGGACCATCAGCTAGCGTTACGTCCTTTCCAAAACGTACCATGAGGAACGATCCAACAGTTCCGATCTGATTGGTTGAAGTAATATCAGTCGTCGATCCATGATATTCCGCAAAAGTTCCCTTAAATCCATTTTCATGCGTGATGTTGTAAAGATCCAATTCAGTCGCTGTCGAGAGAAGACCACTCATGTTGTTAAAGGTTATATTGATCCCTGAAATACGGCATGCCGTATCGGTCGAAGTGTAGGTCAGATTTGCATTGGATTCACGGACAAAAACCAACATCGATTCCGGGATCGCATTGAGTTGCAGATTTGAACTCTGCATATTATTGTTCGAAGCACCCGGAGCGAGTGCCGGCCCGACAGTGCTAACACGTTCAACAGCATCAGCCGTATAAGAAATCGCACGAGGCACATAATCATTTTGTGGGCTCGTGTATTTCATGTAAAGGGTCGGTTGTCCCAATGTTACACTAACACTATTGAGAGTCACCCCCGATGAAATAGCATGGGAAACGATCCGAGATAGATTAGTGTTAAAATTAACAGTCACATCCATGCTCTTAATATTGGTTAATCCAAGGCCCGAGTCAAACTCGCGATGCAAAATTGGCGTCCAAAGTGGTTCAAAAATCGTTGCAGTCAAAGTCGAGGCTGTCGATCCATTAACTATGATCATTGGGAACGCTCCACGATGATCCAACTTATCCATCGAGTTGGCATAAGCACCTAGTGGGTTATTAATCGTCGCTACACCCGAACTATATTCAGTGTATGTATCCAAGAAGTTAGGGAAAGTGCTTTCACTCTGCTGTTCCCAGAAACGAGCCAAGTAGGGGATAATGTCGCTAACTTGGAACGAATAGGTATTGTTGTTAAGGGTCAAGTTGACATTGTTAATGATGTTGGCCAACGGAAAAGCACGCAGAGCATCATAACCCGTCTGCAGAAGCAGAGGGGGAGTATTGGTTGAAGAACCAGCATATGAGATCGTGACTGGCTGACCAAGCAGAACACACCGATCAGTAAAAATGGTTAGACTCGGAGGAGGACACGAGAAAGTCGCCGAGTTATTGCTATAACTGGTGCTGACCCATTGCCTCAAAGAGACCGAAGAGCCAGACTTAACATGGAAATCTTTATGTTCTAGAGTTAGATCTAGATTAGGGACAACACTGATAACCGACATTTCTTTAGCTTTTTTTGTTTTTTTATATTCTCTAGATAGATAAATTTTTTTTCTTATCTAAAGATATAAAAAAAAATGTCAATTAATCAATTGCTCGAAAGAAATCAATTTAATCTATATTGTGAAAACCTAACTTTTTCAGGTATCCTTTCGGGCCCATCAGGTCCCATCATTGGGGCAACGGGCCCACAAGGTCCAACTGGTCCAGCATCTGGTGCAACTGGTCCAACAGGAACATCTGGACCGACAGGTTCATTAGGACCAACGGGATCATCTGGATCTGGACAGACCGGTCCAACTGGGTTTCTTGGTCCGACTGGGTCTCTGGGACCAACTGGATCATCTGGGTCTCTTGGACCGACTGGTCCAGTCGGTCCGACTGGAACTTCCATAATTAATGACAGCACAACGACTTTAACTTCAACATGGTCTAGTTCGATGATTTCTAATCAAATCTTAGCTAATCAACAGCAACAGACCGGTTCTTCCGTAGCCTTAAATTTGTTGTCTTCAACGAGTTATGCTTCAATGGCTAATGGTTGTTTTGATTTTGCTACATTTAGTAATTCTGGAACAGGTGCGATTCAAAACTATGTGGCTATTGCACAATTCGGAACGTCTCAATTAACGATTATGAACATTACTAATGTCAATAAACCCTATAACGTCTCAACATTTAATCTAACAGGTATTTTAGCTTTTCCTCAAGCCATTTGCACTGATGGATCGAGTTTGGTTTATTTAATCGGACAGGATCATTATCTTTCAACATTCAATGTCTATTATGCCCCCAGTCCTGTTTTGGTTGGTGTCTTACAAGTTGATAGTTCGGTCTCTTCGAATTATTATCAATGCAGTTATGGGAGTATCTCCGGGAGAAATTATGTCTTCATTAGTTCCGATCAATCTGGTTTAATCATAGTTGATGTAACTGTTCCACTTTCTCCAGTTGTTATCTTTAAACAAACAGGAATTCATTGTGCGGGTATGACTAATTTAATTTACAATGGATCAACTCCTTATCTTTACAATGTGACTTTTCAAACTTCCGGATTTAGCACTAGTTATATTCAGTGTTGGAACATGACTAATCCCAGTTCTCCAGTTTTAACTCAATATGCCATGCCGACCTATTCGAATGGTCAAGTTTCGGCTAATTCATGTCAAGCGTTCGGAACTAATCTATATATTGGAGATAATATCACGCCGGCTTTTCGAATTTTTAGTGTCGGATCTCCGACCTCTCCGAGTCTTCTTCAAGAGATAGATTTTGCAATTAACATTGGAACGCTTGGAACAGGAAAGAACTTTTATATGACTTCGAATACTACTTCCGGTGCGACGACTCTTTATGTGCCGATTCTTTATACACAACCATTTATTCTTATTCCAACTTTACAGATGCAGGTCTATGATTTACCCAATATCTATACCCCAATTCTCCTTACAACTCTGGTTTTAGGATCTTATTTGTCGTGTATCTCGATTTTTGGGATTGGTTATAATTTATTGGTTGGCGTTAATACATCATCAGCACCCGGTGCTTTATGGATTTATTCATTGATTCCTGATCAAGTCTATTTTAATCAAGTTCTCTGTTCTGATCTCAATGCACAAGATGCTGTCAATGCAATCAATTCGGTCAATGTAGGAACTGGCCCTAACATAACTATTAGTAATGATGAAATCTTTGATCAAAGTGGAGATACTTTTGTTATCGCTTCGAGTGGAAATCTAATTTTAAGCACCGCTGGAGAAGATAACCCCGCTTTAACATTGAATGATGCAGGAACTTGTTATATTAATTATCCGACCTCGGGAACAAGTCCAAGTCTCGCTTCATTAGTCACTTATTCCTTGGGAACAACTGAAAATGCTTTTATTGGTGGAAATTTAAATGTTTCTAGTGGTAGTACTTCGACCGGATCGCTTGGTGTTACTTCTAATGCTACGATTGGTGGAACACTGACTAATATTGGGACTATTTTCGGTAATTCGCAGGCTACTTCGATCAGTTCAATTACTGGCAATTCGATCATAAGTGCCGGAGGAATTGGGGCTTATGATTGTTATATTGCGAATAGTTCGGTGGTCGGTGGAGGTCTGACTGTCGCTTTACCAATTATTTGCAATTCGAATCATTCTTCTTTAACTTCTATTTCTGGCAATGCTATTTATGCTCCCAGTGGAGGGTTAGGTGGGACTTTCTTATATATTTCAAGTCAAGGTAAATTCGGTAGCCTTTTAACGACAAATAGCATTAGTAATACTTCAGGACTGACCACTGACACAATCACCGGCACGAATGCTACCCAAAGCACATCAACAACGACTGGAGCTTTTAAAACAGCTGGAGGTTTAGGGGTTGCTTATCAAATGTCTTGTGCTGATCTCTGGACTGCTTCAAATCCGACGACTTTTGCTTTACCTTCAACAAATATGTTAGGTCAGACTACCTGCATGATCAGAAATGTTATTTCTAGTATTATTCCAGCCACTATTTTAACCATAACGGCGGTTAATGTCAGTTCATATTCAGTTTCAATCAATGGATATCTCAACATACTTGATACTTCGACTTCCGGCATGGCTCTTTATAATATTTCGTTGTTAATTCCAGTTGGGACAGTTTCCTTGGCTTCAATTGTGCCTAATGCCACCTTGATTCAATCAATTGGAACTCAAACTAATATAACGATTTGCGTTAGTAGTATCCGTTGGGCTTATAGTTTAAATAATGTCTCCTTGATTGTAACCGATAATGTCGGTGGAGCGGTCAATTATGGAGCGGAATTGCATATTATGACTCTCTAAACTTCTTAAAAAAAAGTTTTTTTTGTTTTTAGTGTATATAGAACAAAAAAATGTCAATTAGTCAATTGCTAGAACCTAACCCATTGAATCTCTATGGGCATAATCTAACTTTAAGTGGAAATCTTTATGGACCGACTGGGTTATATGTTGGACCGACTGGAGCGACTGGTCCGACTGGATCAACTGGTACAACTGGCATTCAAGGAGTGACTGGACCTACTGGATCGATTGCGACTAATTCGGCGGTCATCACTGGAAATTGGGCTGGTGTTATAACATCTCAAGCGGGATCTTTGATTATTAATTTGTTACCAAATAATGTCTTGCAGGTTGAAATTGTGGGGCCGAATGTTCCATCTGGTTCGACATATGGAGGTTTTTATCAGTTAGCTGGTTCTAACAATAATTTATTGACTTTTTCGGGTAATATTCCGAGTTGGGGACGTCCGACAACAGATGTGTTGACTTCGTCAGTCATTCCGAATTTGATCAGTGGCCAAAATGCTATGTGGGCAACGATTAGCAATGTTGGAAATTTTGTAATTGGGATCGCTCCATCGAGTGGAAGTTTTCAAATTACAAATATTCCGGTTAATTATCCGATTAGCATATTACCTAGACAAATTATTCAATTTGCACTTTAAAAAACTTCTTTTAGAAAGAAGTTTCATCAAGAAAGACATCTAGAAATTTTGATTGTTATTGGAATGTGATCACCATTTGGAAAAATAACTTTAAATTGATGAATCAAGATTCGTAGAGGATTATCTTTTTTTTCAAAACAGACATAAACGACTTTCATAAGCGAATGACTACTACTTATCTCTATTTTTTCTCTAAAAAAAAATATTCAAGATCATGTTGTGGATTAGTTGAGAGAAGATCATGCAAAAATCCACGACTTCTATATTTTTCTTTAAATTCAAAAAGAACATTTTGATAACTCTTTTGATGTTCCAGAAGGTCAAAATAAAAAGATCGAGCACAAGCAAGAGACATCTTATAAATTTGTCCAAGATAAAAATTTAAAAAAAATTGATTATAGAAAAATTTTATATATATATATATATAAAATGGCAGAAATAAATCAAGTTCATGAGATTGAGCAACCCAAAAGGGGACCGAAACTTAAATATCACACATTAGAAGAACGAAAAGAGGCACAAATGGCTTATCGTCGAAATTATTATCAAAAGAAAAAAGAAGAAAAAGGAACGACAGAAGAACCAAAAAAGAGAGGTCCAAAATCAATTTATCATTCACCTGAAGAAGCTCATGAAGCTCATCTGATTCAAATGAGAAATTGGAGAGAATCAATTAGGTTTTAGGTTTTAGGTTTTATTTTATTTGTGATTTGTTTCTTTTATATTCTTGGAAACGATAGGACTTTGCAAGATCAGTGAACCATGACATTAAGTCAGTATCATCTCCAGTGATTGAGAAGATATTGAATGATCATTCGATTTTCTGGAATCTAAATTGACTTTATCCATGGTTTTATATGAATAGCAGAGTATTTTTTAAAAAATCCCATAACCCTTGTAAATTAAATTCAAACGACTTTTAAGATCGGTTAAAAATCCAGCGACTTTTTGACCCCATTTGGGGGCTAATTGTGTCACATCTTGGATGATAAAATTTTGAACTGCGGATGTTATCGGTATTTTATTACTACGTAAAACATCCATGGCGAATTTCTGGCAATTAGTGTTAAATGCGTCATAATGGAAAAAATCATGGTCTCCGATTGTTTTTCGTGTTGTTTCGAGTAAATTATTTAAGTTTAATTCCCCATCTCCTCCCCAAAAGGTTGTAGGACCAATAACTTTTAAATTACGATTTAATTTTCGATCCATAATATATCTCTGTTGTTGTTCAGGAGTGAGATCCCATATAGCACCTCCAACCGGATAAACCTTTTTTATTTCTTCTGGTAAGGAAGATTCAACATAAGGAAATAATTGAAGATCTTCATTTTTTTCAAGACGATATAATTTTCCATCAATGTTAAGAATAAAAAAGAGATGATAGAGTTTATCATGAACTTCTTTTTGTCCTTCTATTTTTTTTAAAATATTAAGGACCGATTTATAGGTATTTCCTAAAGGTCGACGACTGACATAAATTTCTTGAATGGGACGATCCCCAATGGTTGCTAAAAGTTCTCTCATTGCAGGTTCATAATTATCTCGGGTTCCGGATAAAGCATGAATGATGCCTAAAACATGTTTTTTGACAAAATCGAAAACTCCGGATCCGTCTCCTGCCCCCAATGAATAATTTTCTTGTAAGTCTTCAATTTCTCGAAGAACTCGAAGACAGACCAAATAATGACCTCGGGGGGTTTGATAATGATGTTTTGGATATCCTACGACCTGATACCAATTCGAACCGATTGTTAAGATGTGATCCATTTAATTTGTCTATATCTTTGAATTATATTTATTTTTTTTGCTTATTTAAGGGGACAACTCCGATTGATTGGAATGCTGGATCTGATCCTAGTATCACGTCCATTAAACTTTTTTGATAAAACTTTTTTCTAAAAAGTTTAACTTTATTTCATTTGTGAACCAATAATGGGTTGACTTGCTTGAACATTCCTTTTATATTCTTTGAAATGATGACATTTGTTTAGGTCAGTGAACCATGTCAATAATGTTTCACCTTCATATTCATCTGTATCATCTCCAACATGATAAAAGACATATTGGTTAATAAGAAATTGAATGATCATGCGACTTTCTGGAGTGTTAAAATCGAATTTTACTTTATCCATTTTAACTTCGTCTATATTCTAGTCAACTTAATTTATTTTAAACGTTCTGGAGGGATTCGATCAAGTCTTAAATAAATTTTTTTCTATAATTCAATTTATCGTCAAGTCCATATTTTAAACGTTCTGGAAGTCCTGAGGATTTAATTTGTTTGATTATGCGAAAATATTTAGGTCGTTTGATATCTTTTGAAGGATCGATTCGGTCGACATAGATCCTAATAAGGTTGAGATCACTAGTTATTCTTTTGTGAAAATAAGTTGACAGATCGAGTAAATGATAACCAAGTAATTCATATTTAACGTGTGTGTCAAGATTATTTATTTTTAGATAATCAAGACATGGACGGATTAATGCAGTTTGACTATGAGAACGTAAATAAAAATCAAAAATGAAGAGATCTTTTAGTTGACCAATTAACCAATAGTCTTCAAATGTTCCTTCACAATATTTATAACGATCGAGCATTAATGAAACAATTTGATTGGTTAAATAAGGGTTGTCTTGAACATGAGGAGAAATTAATTTGGTGAGTTCAGAACGAGGACAGATTGCCATGAGTTCCATGTTTTTTTGTCTATATCCCTAGAATAGAAAAAAAATTCTATATATTTTTTTCGTAAATAATTTTTTTCTATAATTCAATTATTTTCTTGATGTTTAAACTTCTTTCTAAATGAAGTTTATTTCTTGATGAAACTTCTTTCTAAAAGAAGTTTTTTGCTTTTTGCCCAGGTTTTGGACAAGCGAAATTATGTGTGATATTTTCGCTTTCGCTTGTAAGTGGCATTTTGCTTGTCTGGATATAAAGCGGAATTATGCGTGATATTTT